>LNFM01002204.1_pt1 | contig 79570 bp, 66 predicted proteins | sample 596031 | NCBI WGS metagenome assembly LNFM01 (sample SAMN04254537, study PRJNA301005) | activated carbon metagenome | isolation source: dual media filters at the Ann Arbor, Michigan drinking water treatment plant | place: USA: Ann Arbor | reverse complement strand
AGGGGTTCATGCTCATCTTCACGTTGGCGATGTCCACACCGGTGTTGTCCGATTTGACGCGGACCTTCACGTTGTAGTCCACCACGCGTTTGACGGGAACGAGAACTTTCATGGTTGGGTCTTTCTGAAAAAACGGGGAATCGGTCACTGCGAAAGTGTCTGGTGCAAGTCGCGCAGCTCGCGCTTGAGCACCTTGCCAATCGCACTGCGCGGAAGCTCATCGATGAAATACAGCGCGGCCAGCCGCTGCGTCTTGCCCGCGCGGGCGTTGTACCAGGCCATGATCTGGCCGGCATCGTCGGTGGCGCCCGGTCGGCGGCACACAAAGGCCACCGGCGTCTCGCCCCACTGTTCGGAGGGCACGCCGGTCACGGCCACGTCCTCCACCGCCGGGTGCTTGCGCAGTTCGGCCTCGAGGTCGCTGGGGTAGATGTTGAAGCCGCCGCTGATGACCATGTCCTTGCGGCGGTCCAGCAGTGTGAGAAAGCCCTGCGCGTCGAACCGGCCCACATCGCCGGTGCGGATGAAACGCTTGCCGGTGGCGTCAAACCACTCGGCCTCGCGTGTCTTGTCGGGCTGGCGGTGGTAGCCGGTCATCATGCCGGGCGAGTGGCCCACCACCTCACCGGTGGCCCCGGGCGGCAGCTCGTTGCCATCTTCGTCAATCAGCCGGATGTCGCTGGTCGATGCAGGCTGGCCCACGGTGTGCAGCTTGTCGGGGTGATCGTGCGCCGCCAGGATGCAGGTACCGCCGCCTTCGGTCATGCCGTAGAACTCGAACAGCGCGCCCGGCCAGCGCGCCAGGATGTCGGCCTTGAGCTCGGCACGGAACGGAGCACTGGTGCAGAACTTGGCGCGAAACGACGAGAGGTCGAACTCGCCAAACTGCGGCAGCGCCATGATGCGCTGGTACTGCACCGGCACCAGCATGGAATGCGTGGCGCGGATCTGCTGCGCAGTCTGCAGGTAGCGCAATGCATCAAACTTTTGCATCAGCCGCACGCTGCCGCCCCAGCCCAGGCCGGGGAAGAACGACACCAGCGTGGTATTGGAATACAGCGGCGTCGCCAGCAGCGTGACGCTGTCCGGCCCATAGCCCTGCGCCAGACCGCGCATGAGGTGCGCCCAGCGCATGCCGTGCGACTGCACGATGCCTTTGGGGTTGCCCGTGGTGCCGGATGAATAAATGATGTTGAACGGGTGCTCGGGGCCCACGTCCACCGGCTGCGGCACCGCGCCTTCGGGGGCGAGCCATTCGTCCCACAGCGTGCCCACCCCGGCATCGTCCAGCGCCACCAGGGCGAGCGCACCAGCGCCTTCCATCACCGCAGGCGGCACTGCCGCCCTGCCCTGCGCATCGGCAAACAGCACGCGCGCCTGGGCATCGCCCAGCATCGATGCCATTGCATCAGGCGTGACGGACGGCGCCAGCGGTGCCACCACCACGCCCACACGCAATGCGCCCAGGTACACAGCGGCATAGCGCACCGACGAAGCGGCGCACACGGCCACCACATCGCCCGCCTGCAGGCCCCGCTGCTGCAGCGAAGCGGCCACGCGGTCTACCAGGGCATCGAGCGCGGCCCAGTTCAGCGTGGTGTCGTCATCGGCCAGCGCACTGGCCTGGGGACGCTGCTGCGCGTGCTCGCGCAGCAGGTCGGAGACCCGCCTGAAGGGCGGGAACGAAGCGGAAACGGCAGGAATGGCAGCGCTGGTCATGGCACCACTTTTACTCGAAGGTGATGCCCTTGTCGCGGATCACCTGGCCCCACTTGGCATAGTCGCCACTCACGCGCTGGGCCATCTGGGCCGGGCCCTGGTAGTGGGCGATGGCGCCGGCGTTGAGCAACTTGTCCTGCACTTCCTTGTCGGCCAGGATGGCCTTCACTTCGGTGCTGATCCGATCAACCACGTCCTTGGGCGTGCCGGGCGGCGCCATCAGGCCGCCCCACGACACGGCATCAAAGCCCTTGAAGCCCTGCTCGGCAATGGTGGGCACGTTGGGGATCACGCCCACCCGCTGCGGCGAGCCCACGGCAATGGCGCGCAGCTTGCCGGTCTGGATGTGAGGGAGCGCCGCCACGAGGTCGGCATACATCATGGGCACCTGGCCGCCCAGCGTGTCGGTGATGGCGGGCACACCACCCTTGTAGGGCACATGCTCCATCTCGAACTTGCCGAGCTGCTTGAGCAGCTCCATGCTCAGGTGGCCAAAGCTGCCCACGCCCGAGGAGGTGTAGTTGAGCTGACCCGGCCGCGCCCTGGCATGGGTGATGAGCTTTTGCAGGTCGGTCACCGAGGGCATCTGCGCAGGATTCACCACCACCACGATGGGCAGGTCGTACACCGTGGCCACGGGCACAAAGTCCTTGGTGGTGTCGTAGCCGGCCTTTTTGTACAGGTGCGGCGCCAGCAGCGTTGGCGTGGCCAGCATCATCAGCGTGTAGCCGTCGCCCGGGGTCTTGGCGATCTGCTGCGCAGCAATCGAGCCTGACGCGCCCGCGCGGTTTTCCACCACCACGGGTTGCTTCAGGCGCTCGGCCAGCTTCTGGCCCACGATGCGCGAGGCCGTGTCGGTGGGGCCGCCCGGCGGGAAGGGAACGATCAGCTTGATCAGCTTGCTGGGCCAGGCCTGGGCCTGCGCCGGGGCCGCGCCAAGCAGGCCCAAGGCCGACACTGCAGCAGCTGCGGACAGCACCGCGCGACGGGAGAAAGCAGCAGGAAAAAGGGATGGCTTATTCATAACGAAAACGTCTTGTTTTTCAGTGATCTTGAGTGCTGCGTAGGCCCGCGCCGTACGAAACTGGCACGGCCGAAGCGAGTGCAGCCGCGCAAGGGCCGCCCCGCCGCGCTGGCTGCGTCCCCCTGCCCGCAACGCGCAGCGTTGCGAGAGCGGGGGTGAAGCCGCAAAGCGGCTCAGGGGGGTGCTAGTCAAGCCGTGCGCCAGAGACCTTCACGACGCGTTCCCAGACAGGCGCATCCTTCTTGAACTGCGCATTGAACTGCTCCGGGCTGCTGCCCACCGGGATGAAGCCCATCTGCTGGATGCGTTCGCGCACTTCGGGCAGCGCAATGATGGCCTGCAGCTCGGTGCCCAGGCGGGCCACCACTTCAGGTGGCGTCTTGGCAGGGGCGCTCATGCCCACCCAGCCGGTCACCTGAAACACTTCATCCTTGATGCCCTGCTCGGACATGGTGGCGATCTTGGGCAGCGCGTCCATGCGCTGGGCGCCGGTCACGGCCAGCGGCTTGAGGCGGCCCGATTCGATGTACGGCCGGGCCGACTGCAGGCTGGCAAACGCCATCTGGAACTGCCCGCCCACGAGGTCCTGCAGCATGGGCGCCTCGCCCTTGTAGGGCACGTGGTTCATGTCGGCCTTGTACTTGTCAGACAGCCACGCGCCCGCCAGGTGGGCATACGAACCCGCGCCCCACGAGCCGTAGGCGATCTTGCCCTTGTTGCGCTCGATGTAAGTCATCAGCTCCGAAGCGTTGTTGACAGGCAGCTGCGGGTTGACCAGCAGCACCACGGGCGCCAGTGCGATCTGCGTGATGAGGGCCTGGTCTTTTTGCGGCTGGTAGGGCAGGCGCTCGTACAGGAACTGGTTGATGAGCATGGTGGTGCCCAGCGACACCAGCAGGGTGTAGCCATCGGCCGGCGACTTGAGCGCCTGGTCGGTGCCCGTCACGCCGCCAGCGCCACCGCGGTTGTCCACCAGCACGGGCTGGCCGAGGCGGGCCGAGAGCTTTTCGCCCAGCGTGCGGGCGGTGATGTCGGTAGCGCCACCTGCCTGGTACGGCACGATCAGCTTGATGGGCTTGGCAGGCCAGGCGTCCTTGCCGGCCTGGGCCAGGGCCGAGCCCAGCAGACCGGTGCTCACCAGAGCGGCCAGGCCTTGAAGGGCCCTGCGGCGAGGAATACGAAAGAAGTTCATGTTTGTCTCCAGGTTGCAATGGAAAAAGGTCTATATCGCTTGTATGGCAAGCGCAGTCCGCTATGGTTTTGATCGTTATGGAAGCGGTGGAAACGTGAGCACGCCCTTGTCGCGCAGCGCCTCCAGCTCTGCCTCGGGCAGCTGCAGCAGCTGCTGCAGCACCTCGCGCGTGGCGGCGCCCAGGGTGGGCGGGGCGTTGCGGATGGGCAGGCGTTGCCCGTCCAGCCGATAAGGCGGCGCAAACACATGCGTGGTGCCGGCCACGGGGTGCGGCATTTCCTGCAGCAGGCCGCCACGGCGCGTGCGCTCGCTGGTCAGGGCCTCGTGCAAGCCGGCCACGCGACCGCAGGGGATGCCGGCCGCGGCCAGGCGCTCCAGCAGCACATCGCGCGGGAAGCTGGCGATCAGCGCCTTCATCTCGGGCAGCAGGGTCAGCCGATTGCGGGCACGCTCGACATTGGTGGCATAGCGGGGGTCTTCGACGATATCCGGGCGCATCACCACCTGGCGGCAGAACTTGTCGAACTGGCTGTTATTGCCCACAGCGATGATGAGCGGACCATCCTGTGCCTCAAACATGCCGTAGGGCACGATGGACGGGTGCGCGTTGCCGTAGCGCTGCGGGTCGTGGCCCAGCAGCATGGCGTCCAGCCCGTAGTAGCCGGTGATCATCAGGCCGCAGTCGTACAGCGCCATCTCGATGTGGCGGCCCTGGCCCGTCTTGCTGCGGCGAAACAGCGCGGCCAGCACGGCCTGCGCGGCGTACATGCCGGTCATCATGTCCACGGCAGCCACGCCAAATTTCAGGGGTGGCTGGCTGGCCTCGCCGTTCAGGGCCATCAGCCCCGCCTCGCCCTGGATCACGAGGTCGTAGCCGGGCCGCTTGGCCTCGGGGCCCGAACTGTCATAGCCTGCCACCGAGCAGTAGATGAGGTCGGGTTTGATGGCCTTGAGCTGCTCGTAGCCCAGGCCCAGTTTCTCGGCGCCGCCGGTCTTGAAGTTCTGGACCACCACGTCGCACTGCGGCAGCAGGTCGCGGATGATCTTCACGCCTTCGGGCGTCTGCAAGTCCACCGTGATGGACCGCTTGTTGCGGTTCATGCTGTTGTAGTAGGTGGTCTCGGTCTTGCCGATGCGCATGCCCCAGTCGCGGGTGTCGTCGCCGCGGCCGGGGTGTTCCACCTTGATCACGTCGGCGCCAAAGTCGGCCAGCACCTGGCCGCACAGCGGGCCCGCAAACACACGCGAGAGGTCGAGCACACGCACACCTTCGAGCGGAAAGTCCATGCCCTCAGGCAGCGGGGGGGTCGGTGTTGTGGTGGTGGTCATTTCGTAGTGTCGGGTTGGGTAGCGCCAGCGGCAGGGGCCTGGCGCAAGCGTGCGAAATCGGCCGGGCGTTTTTCCAGAAACGCACCAATGCCTTCGCGGGATTCTTCGGTGGCCTGCGACTGCACCATGAGCTGCGCTTCCAGCTCCAGCTGGTCGGCCAGTGGCTGCGCATAGGCGCTGCGGCACAGGGCCTTGATGTTCGCCATCGCGGTGTCAGGCCCGGTGGCCACCTGTGCGGCCAGGGCCACAGCCTGGGCCAGTGCCTCGCCCGGCTCGGCCAGGCGGTTCACGGGGCCCAGCGCATGCAGCCGCTCGCCCGAGATGCGTTCGCCCGTGAGGCACAGCTCGGTCAGCACCTGGCGCGAGACGAACTCCGCCAGAAAGGCGGTGGCGCCGCCATCGGGCGTGAGGCCCACCTTCACATAAGCCACAGAGAACACGGCGTTGCGCGCGGCCACCAGCATGTCGCAGGCCAGCGCCAGCGAAAGGCCGGCACCGGCCGCAGCACCCTCCACCGCCGCAATCACCGGTTTGCGGCAGTCGCGCACGGTGCGGATCAGGTCGTGCAGGCCTTCCAGCTTGGCGCGGCGTTCTTCCACCGGCAGCTCACGCCGCTTGGCCAGCGCACGATGGCGCCCACGGTGGGGTCGGCCTCGGCCTGCGCCAATGCCTCGGTCAGCGCCGCGTAGAACGCGGGCGACAGCGCATTGCGCGCGGCGGGGTTGTTGTTGGAAAGCACGAGCACCGCGCCCTCGCGGCGTTGCAGCAGAACTTCGTTCATTTCACTCTCCGGTTCCGGGCGACGCAACTCAGGCGGTCGCTCATTCCAGTGGTCAATAGCGCTGCCTGCCACCCGCATCGCGTGCAATGGGCGCGGACCAGGCCAGGGCTCCCGCGCAAGGGCCGCCCCGCCGCGCCGGGAGCGTCCCCCTGCCCGCAGCGCGCAGCGCTGCGAGAGCGGGGGGAAGGCGCCGAAGGCGACACAGGGGGGTGTTTCATTTCCTGCCAAGCGCAATGAAGCGCGCCAGGTGGTGGTCTTCATCACCAAACTGGTGGTCCACCATGACCAGGCGCTTGGCGTAGTGCGACAGGGGCAGCTCCCACGTCATGCCGATGCCGCCGTGCAGCTGGATGCTTTCCTCGGCCACCAGCGCGCCGATGCGACCCATGGTGACCTTGGCGGCCGACAGGGCGCGCTCGCGTTCGGTGCGATCGGTGCTGTCCATGGCAGCGGCCGCGTTGATGACGGCAGAGCGGGCTTGTTCCACTTCCAGCAACAGATCGGCCATGCGGTGCTGCAAGGCCTGGAAGCTGCCGATCGGCACGCCAAACTGCTTGCGCGTTTGCAAATACTCCAGCGTGTGCTTCTTGGCCACATCCATCGCGCCCAGCGCCTCGGCACACACGGCCAGAATGCCCCAGCCCACGGCGTGCTCCAGCGTGGCAAAGCCCTGCCCTTCCGCGCCCAGCAGCGCGCCCGCGCCGACCTGCACGTTTTGCAGCGTGACCTCGGCCACGCGGCCACCGTCGATGCGGCCCATGCCGCGGCGGGTGAGGCGCGCCGCATCGGTGGGCACCAGGAACAGCGAGATGCCGTCTTCATCGTCCACCGCGCCCGAGGTGCGCGCGCTCACCAGCAGCGTCTGCGCCTGGTCGCCATGCAGCACCACAGCCTTGTGGCCCGTCAGCAGCCAGCCGTCGCCGTTGCGCACGGCACGGGTCGTCACGCGGTTCAGGGCGTAATGCGCGCCGGGTTCCTCGTGCGCCAGCGTGGCCACGGTGCTGCCGTCGATCATGCTGGCGATGTGTTCCTTTTGCACAGCGCTGCCCGCCAGGCCCAGGGCCCGGCCCGCCATCAGCGCGCCCACAAACGGCTCGACCACCAGGCCGCCACCCAGTGCCTCAAACACCACGGCCACGTCAAAGCCCGCGCCGCCAAAGCCGCCATCGGCCTCGGGAAACAGCGCGCCAATCGCGCCCAGCTCGGCAAAGCGGCCCCACAGCGCCGGGTCCATGCCGGTATCGCCGTAGGCAATGCGGTTCAGGGTGTCCGCCAGCATGCGGCGGTCTTCGGTATGTTCAAAGTTCATCGCGGCAACCTCACAGGCCGAGAATCATCTTGGAGATGATGTTCTTCTGGATTTCATTGGAGCCGCCAAAGATCGACAGCTTGCGGTAGTTGAAGTAGTTGGCCGCAGCCGTGGCAGCCTCCTTGGGCCCCACGGGTTCGTCGGCATAGCCCTCGTACTGGGCTTCTTCAATGAAGGGCAACGCGTAGGGGCCCATGGCGCGGCGGATGAGCGACAGGATCTCCTGGCGGATCTCGGTGCCACGGATCTTGAGCATGGAGCTTTCGGCCCCTGGCACACCGCCACCGGCCACAGCGGCAATCACGCGCAGGTTGGTGGTCTTCATGTTCTCCAGGTCGATCTCGACCTGGGCCATGCGGGCAGCGAACAGCGGGTCCTGGTCCAGCGGCTTGCCGTTCTTCATCACCTTGGCGGCAATGACCTGGAGCTTGGCCAGCGCGGCAATGCAAAAGCCCACGCCTGCGATGCCGGTGCGCTCGTAGGTCAGCAGGTACTTGGCGTACGTCCAGCCCTTGTTTTCCTCGCCCACCAGGTTTTCTACCGGCACCTTCACGTCGGTGAAGAACACCTCGTTAACTTCCTTGTCGCCATCGAGCGTGCGGATGGGGCGCAGCTCCACGCCGGGCGAATTCATGTCCACCAGCAGGAAGCTGATGCCCGACTGCGCCTTGGCCTCGCGGTCGGTGCGCACCAGGCAGAAGATCATGTTGGCGTGCTGGCCCTGGGTGGTCCAGGTCTTCTGGCCGTTGACGATGTAGTGGTCACCCTGGCGCACTGCCGTGGTCTTGACCGAAGCCAGGTCCGAGCCCGCACCGGGTTCGGAGTAGCCCTGGCACCACCAGTCCTCACCGCTCAGGATGCGCGGCAGCCAGTATTTTTTTTGCGCCTCATTGCCAAACTTGATGAGCACCGGGCCCAGCATGTTCACGCCAAAGGGCACGATGCGCGGGCCACCGGCCAGCGCGCATTCGGTGTCGAAAATGAACTTTTCGACCGCGCCCCAGCCCGGGCCGCCATAGGCCTCGGGCCAGTGGTTGGCCAGCCAGCCGCGCTCGTTGAGGATGGCGTGCCACTCGTCCTGGTCGGCCTTGGACAGGCGCTGCCCGGCCTTGACTTTGGTGGCGATGCGTGCGGGCAACTTGGCTTTCAAGAAAGCCTGCACCTCGGCGCGGAAGGCTTCTTCTTGGGGAGTGAAATTCAGGTCCATATCGGGTCGCTTGCAGTTCGGGGTTCGGTGGCGTCGCGTGAGTTCAGAAGATTTCGAATAAACCCGCAGCACCCATGCCACCGGCAATGCACATGGTCACCACGCCGTACTTGGCCTTGCGGCGGCGGCCTTCGAGCAGCAGGTGGCCCACCAGGCGGGCACCGGTCATGCCAAAGGGATGGCCGATGGCAATCGCGCCGCCGTTCACGTTCAGCCGCTCGGACGGAATGCCCAGGCGGCGCTGGCAGTACAGGGCCTGCGAGGCAAAGGCCTCGTTCATCTCCCACAGGTCAATGTCCTGCACCGTGAGGCCGTGGCGCGCTAGCAGCTTGGGCACGGCAAACACGGGGCCAATGCCCATCTCGTCGGGCTCGCAGCCGGCCACCGCAAAGCCGCGGAACGCGCCCAGCGGCTGCAGACCACGGCGCTCGGCCTCCTTGGCCTCCATCAGCACGCAGGCACTCGACCCATCCGACAGTTGCGATGCATTGCCCGCCGTGATGAACTGGCCCGGGCCCTTCACGGGCTCGAGCTTGGCCAGGCCTTCCAGCGTGGTGCTCGCGCGGTTGCAGTTGTCGTGCGTGGCCGTGACGTCGCGGTACGTGACCTCACCGGTCTCCTTGTTCTTGTCCATCATGCGCGTGGCGCAGGGCACGATTTCGTCGGCAAACACGCCGCCCTGCTGTGCGGCAGCAGTGCGCTGCTGGCTTTGCAGCGAGAACGCGTCCTGGTCTTCGCGGCTGATGCCGTAGCGGTGGGCCACGATGTCGGCCGTGTCGATCATGGCCATGTAGAGGTCGGGCTTGCGCTCCTGCAGCCAGGGGTCGATGTCTGCCGGGTTGCCTGCGCGGATGGCCGAGATGCTTTCCACCCCGCCCGCCACCATCGCAGGCACGCCTTCGGCCACGATGCGGCCCGCCGCAATCGCCACCGACTGCAGGCCCGATGCGCAAAAGCGGCTGGCCACCATGCCCGCCACCGACAGGGGCAGGCCCGCGCGCAGCGCCGTCTGGCGGCCGATGTTCTTGCCGGTGATGCCTTCGGGGTAGCCGCAGCCCATCACCAGGTCTTCGATCAGCTCCGGGTCGATACCCGAGCGCTCGACCGCCGCCTTGACGGAAAAGGCCGCCAGCTGCGGGCCGGGCGTGGCGTTGAATTCGCCCCGGTGCGACTTGGTCAGCGGGGTGCGGGCGGTGGAAACGATGACGGCTTCACGCATGATTTGCTCCTGATTTGATAGCTAACAGGGATGGATTTGATTGGACTTGAGGCAGAAATCGCTCAAAAAAGAGCTTTGGAGTCGTGCGGCGCTGCCCGGGGCCGATGGATTCGGATGGGGCCCACCGGCGCCCCCCCCTGCGCACGTTCGGGCTGAGCGTGTCGAGGCCTTGCGCAGCGCTTCCACCGGCCCCGCGTGCGCAGGCGCGGTCATGCCGCCTTGTTCAGGCTGTCGAAGTTGCGCCCCTCGGCCACCAGCTTTTCCAGCAGCGGCGCGGGCTGCCAGAACAGCGGGTCTTCCTGGGCAAACTCGCGGATGTCGGCCAGCACTTGGGACAGGCCCGCCATGTCGGCCCACTTCATGGGGCCGCCGCGGTGGCGCGGAAAGCCGTAGCCCGCGACAAAGGTCACGTCCACATCCAGCGGGCGCAGGGCAATGCCTTCGGCCACCACCCTGGCCCCTTCGTTGACCATGGCGGCCATGTAGCGCCGCATGATCTCGTCGGCGCTGAAGCTGCGGGGCGTGACGCCTTTCTTTGCACGTTCGGCGTCCACGATGGCCAGCACTTCCGGGTCAGGCTGACCCACGCGGGCACCGTCGGGGTACAGGTAGAACCCGCGCCCGGTCTTCTGACCAAACCAGCCGCGTTCGCAGATGCGGTCGGCAATTTCCACGTAGCGGGCTTTCGGGTCACGCGTGGCGGCGCGGCGCTTGCGCGTGGCCCAGCCAATGTCGCCACCGGCCAGGTCCGTCACCTGGAAGGGGCCCATGGCAAAGCCGAAGCCGCGCACCGCAGCGTCGATCTCGTAGGGGCTGGCACCGTCTTCCAGCAGGTAGTCGGCCGCCTGCTTGTACACAGCCAGGATGCGGTTGCCGATGAAGCCGTCGCACACGCCGGCGCGCACGGGCACCTTCTTGAGCTTCTTGGCCAGTTCAAACGCCGTAGCCACCACGTCGGGCGCCACCTGGGCGGGCACCACGATCTCCAGCAGCTTCATGATGTTGGCGGGGCTGAAGAAGTGCAGGCCGATCACGTCCTGCGGGCGGCTGGTGGATGCTGCAATGGCGTCGATGTTGAGGTACGACGTGTTGGTGGCCAGCACGGCACCGGGCTTGCACACGCGGTCCAGCTCGCGGAACACGGCCTTTTTGACCTCGATGTCTTCAAACACGGCCTCGATCACGAGATCGACCTGGGCGATGTCGGCGTAGTCGGTGCTGCCGGTGTAGCGCGCCATCACGGCGGCCTGGGCTGCGTCGGTCATGCGGCCCTTGGCCACCAGGCCGTTGTAGACCTTTTCCACATTGGCGCGGCCTCGGGCGAGGGCCTGCGCATCGCGCTCGATCATGGTCACGGGCAGGCCCGCATCCAGCGCGGCCACGGCAATGCCGGCGCCCATGGTGCCGCCGCCGATGACGGCAATGCTGCCCACCGGGCGTGGCTGTGCGGCCTGGGCTTCGGGCACCTTGACGACCTCGCGCTCGGCAAAGAAGGCATGGATGAGGCCGGCGCGCTGCGGGCTGTCCAGGCATTCCATGAACAGGGCACGCTCGCGGGCCATGCCGTCGTCAAACGGCAGCTGCACGGCGGCCTGCACGCATTCGATGATCTTGAGCGGCGAGAACAGGCCGCGCGACTTCTTGGCGGTCTCGGTGTTTTGCGCTTCGAGCCAAGCCAGTGCGACCTGCGGCTCGGCAATGACACGGTCGCGGGTGCGGCGCACGGGGGCGTTGGCTGCCAGCAGTTCGCGCACGTAGGTCAGGCCAGCAGCCAGCGGGTCGGCGCCCTCCACCAGCTGGTCAATCAGCCCTGCGTCCAGCGCGGCTTTGGCCTTGAGGTGCTGGCCACTGAGCATCATGGCCGTGGCGGCCTGCACACCCATCAGGCGCGGAGCGCGCTGCGTGCCGCCCGAGCCGGGCAGCAGGCCCAGGTTCACCTCGGGCAGGCCCAGCGTGGCGGCAGGCAGCGCCAGGCGGTAGTGGGCAGACAAAGCCACTTCCAGCCCGCCACCCAGCGCTGCGCCGTGCAGCACGGCCACCACGGGCTTGTCGCACCCTTCGATGGCGCGGCAGACCTCGGGCAGGATGGGCGCGACGGGCGGCTTGCCAAATTCGCGAATGTCCGCCCCGGCGATGAAGGCCTTGCCCGCCCCCACCAGCAGCACTGCCGCCACGGCGGCATCGGCCTGCGCCTGCTGCATGGCGGCCAGCAGGCCCTGGCGCACGGCAGCGCCCAGGGCGTTGACGGGTGGGTTGTCGATGGTGACGACCAGCACATCGCCCTGCAGCGCGGTAGTGACAACGGAAGATACGGGAATGGCGGCGCCCATGCGGGAAAGTCTCCTGGTCAAAGCTGTGTCAGTGGATTTCAGTCTGATTGTTGATGCGTGAAGTTATCTTGACAATTACATAGCCCATTGACAGACTGTCAAAGCCCTTTTGACAAACCCCCTGAAATCGGCCCTTTCACGCAGCCCCCGCCATGGAACTCACCTCCCTCACCGTGCTGGTCGACATCCTGGATGCCGGCAACCTCAGCCAGGCCGCACGCAACCTGAAGATGACGCGCGCCAACGTGAGCTACCACCTGCACCAGCTGGAAAAGTCGGTAGGCGTGCAGCTGGTGCGCCGCACCACGCGCCGGGTGGAGCCCACCGAGGTGGGTCTGCGCCTGTACGCGCACGGCCGCGCCATCCAGAACGAAATGCTGGCCGCGCGCGAAACCATTGCCACGCTGGGCCAGGGCCTGCAGGGCCGCGTGGGTCTGAGCGTGCCCAGCGGCTACGGGCAGATGGTGATGTCGGACTGGCTGATCGACTTCAAGCGGCTCTACCCCGGCATCGTGCTGGATGTGCGCTTTGAAAACCGGGTGGACGACCTGATCCGTGACGAGGTGGACATCGCCATCCGCGTGATGCCCGAGCCGCCCCCCACGCTGGTGGCACGCGACCTGGGCAGCGTGCGCTACATCGCCTGCGCATCCCGCGCCTACGCCGAGGCGCAGGGCCTGCCCCAGAGCTTTGACGCGCTGCAGGCCGCGCCCGTGATCACCTCGGGCGTGGTGGGCAAGCAGTTGCGCCTGCGCGGCTACCGCGGCGATGAGCGGGAGGAGGTGCTGCTGGAGCCCACCATCATCTCGGAGCACTTTCCGTTTCTGCGCCAGGGCATCCTGGCCGGGCTGGGCGTGGGGCTGGTGCCCGACTACGTGGTGCAGGACGCCGTGACCCGCGGCGAGGTGCTGACCACGCTGGACGACTGGCGCCTGAGCATCTTCGGCACACAGATGTTCATGCTGTACATGCCGGACCGCCACCAGACGCGCGCGGTGCGCACCTGCATTGAATACCTGCTGGGGCGCGCGCTGCCGGGGGCCACGGAAAACGGCGCGGTATCCGGCCAGGTACCGGCATGACCGCACGCTGACCCAGGGCCGGTGAATCGCCCAGCCGATGAGGCGGAGCGCGTCGAAGCCTCGCGGGGCGCTTCGGCCACCTCCGCGTGAACGGTCTCAAAGTTGCGCACGAAGGATGGCAGGCGCCCACCCGCCGACATCAACCGACATCAACCGGCAAGTGGGGGCCCCAGCGATTTTCAGTTCGGGCCCTTGAAGCTGCGTGTGCTGTACAGCTCCACCGGCAGCCGCCGCATCACGGGCAGACCGCTGGCAGCGTCTTTGGGCAGGGTCTCGATGTGGCTGAAGAACACATCTGCGTCCAGCACCCCGATGTCCAGCCGGCGCGACGCAGGCACGGCAGCCAGCGTCTTGTAGCCATCGCCGCCCGTGGCATTGAAGCTCAGCACAAACAGCTTGTACGTGCGGGCCGGGTCCAGGGGCCCCCAGGCGCCGGTGGCAGGGTTGCGCACTTCGATGGCGGTCACGCGCTCGCCCCGGGTGGCGGCGGCGTTCACGTCAAAGCGCAAGCCCCCGGTGTAAGGGTAAGGGCCGGTCGAGCCGCCCGGGCCATACACCGCCTCCAGGCCGTCTTCGAGCATGCCCTTGACCTCCTGCCCCGTGATGTCCAGGCGGAACAGCATGTTGCCGAAGGGCAGCACCTGGATGACCTGGGCGGCAGTGACCGTGCCCAGCAGCGGAATGCGCACACCCCCGCCGCTTTGCAGGCTGATGTCGGCTCCGCCGTATTTCTGGTTGGCCACGTCCAGGTAGGCCTGCGCCACCAGTTGCTGGATGTCGCCACCGCGCAGGCTCACGCTGCCTTCGGCGTTGCAGGCCGCGCTGGAGCGGCTGTAGTCCACCGACCCTACCCCGCCCGGCACGCGGCGCGAGCACAGCTCCTGGGGCACCACGGCCACCTGGGTGCGGTTGAAGACAGCCACACGGTCCTTGAAGGGCTGCAATGCGGCAGTGGCTGCTGTGGCCGGAGCCGTCACGCGCAGCACGCCGGTGGCAGCCAAGCTGGCCTGGATGGCCGTCTTTTCCGCTTCGGTGGCAGCCTTGCCGGCGATGGTGAAGTTGTCGCCAATCAGCACATGGGGCGTGCCTGCGCACTGGGTCACCTCGCCCCTGGCGTCGAAGCTGACCTTGAGCTCACCCACCACCTGGGCGTACTCCCACGCCTGCACGATGCACACGGGCTTGCCGTCCTTGTCGGTGGTACGGGTCGGGTAGGCGCCCGCGGGCGAACCCACACCAGCGGAGCGCAGAGCGTCAGGCCCCAGCAGGGTGTGCGAGTCGCCGCCCACCACCACGTCCACGCCCGACAGGCGCGCGGCCACCTGCCTGTCGTATTCATAGCCGATGTGGCTGAGCACGATGACCTTGTTGATGCCTTGGGCACGCAGTGCATCGATCTCGCGCTGGGCAGCCACCGTTTCGTCCTGGAAGGTGGTGTCTGCGTCGGGGCTGGACGATGCCCTGGTCTTTTGCGCAATGGTCAGGCCGACGATGCCCACCTTTTGGCCGTCGCGCTCCACCACCGTGGAGGGGCTGACATAGGCCGGTGCCCGCGATGCGTTGAGGGCCGAACCTCCACCGAACTGCACATTGGCGCTGAGCACGGGGGTCTTGCAGGTGCCCTTGCGCAGCAGGTCCAGAAAACCCTTGAGGCCCGCATCGCCCTTGTCGAACTCGTGGTTGCCGAGGGTGAAGGCATCAAAGCACACGGTGTTCATCAACGCGGCATCGGCCTCGCCGTCAGCCCCTGCGCGGTTGAAGTACAGCGTGCCGGTGAGCGCATCGCCCGCGTGCAGCTTGAGGACGTTGGATGACCTGGCCGCCAGCTCGGTGATGGCCGCTGTCACGCGCGGAAACCCGCCCGCATCCACCGCCACATCGACCGCCGCAGCCCCGCCTGCGGACAGCTTGAGCGTTCTGGACCGGGACTCGAGCGTGGAATGGTGGTCGTTGATGTGCAAGATGGTCAGCTCCAGCGGCTTGCCTTCGTCACCACCGCCCGACCCGCCACACGCCGTCACAGCGCCAGCCACGGCCATCGCGATCACCGCCACCCGGGCGCGCCGTGCGCCCACTGCCCACATTCCCATCGTCATGTTGATCCCCAGGTTGTCACGCAAAGCCACCATGCTCGCCACGGCGCGTGACAGCAGCGTGAACAACGCCCTCCGCAAAGCACAACGCCGCAGGCTTTCGGGCCTGCGGCGTTGCGATGCGTGGCGGACAGTGGTTGCTCGCCCCGGAATGGGCTGACAAGGGCCTGTGGGGCTGCCCAGAGCGCGTTTTCAAGCCAAATCGGCCTGTGGTCCTTATTTAATCTTCCTGAGTAGCTATCAATTCAGGAGCAAACACTCAGAAGCGGCGCCTGGTGCAGCTTCGGAGCCAGCCCAGCGGCCCTCTGCACGGATCAGGCGGCCCGTGAGCATGGCCCATCGGGATAGCCTGCAAAGCGCAAAACGCAGCAATGGCCGTAGCCACCGCGGGCATTTGCAACACCGCAGACCGCCCGAGGCCGCAGATGCCCACGGCGCGCTGATGCGGGGCGAGGGTGCCCTAGATACGCCCCTCTTCCACGGCGTGGCAAGCAATGCGGATGCCGCCAATGCTCAGCAGCTGCGGGCGTTCCGACCGGCAGCGGTCGTTCACATGCGGGCAGCGCGGGTTGAAGGCACAGCCGGGCGGCGGGTTCAGCGGGTTGGGCACCTCGCCCTGCACGGGGGTGCGCGCCTTGCCGGTGTCGTGCATCTTGGGGATGGCATCGAGCAGCATGCGCGTGTAGGGGTGGCGCGGCGTGTCAAACAGCGTGTGCTTGTCAGCCAGCTCGACCAGGCGGCCCAGGTACATCACGCCGACCTGGTCGCTCACGTGGCGCACCACGGCCAGGTTGTGGCTGATGAACAGGTAGGTCAGCTGCCGCTCGCGCTGCAGGTCCTTCATGATGTTGAGCACCTGCGCCTGCACCGACACGTCGAGCGCGCTGGTGGGCTCGTCGCACACCAGGAACTCGGGTTCGGTGGCCAGGGCGCGCGCAATGGAGATGCGCTGGCGCTGGCCGCCCGAGAACTGGTGCGGGTACTTGACCATGTCGAGTGGCGACAGGCCCACGGACTTGAGCAGCTCGCCCACGCGGGTCTTGAGCTCGGCCTCGTCGGTGATGAGGCCGTGCTCCTTCAGCGGCTCGCCAATGATGTCTTCCACCAGCCAGCGCGGGTTCAGGCTGGCGTACGGGTCCTGGAAGATCATCTGGATACGGCGGCGCATGGCCTTGGCGTTGTTGCCCTTGAAGGCAGCATGCGCATCCTGACCGTCGAACGTGAGGCCACCACGCGTGGGCTCGTACAGGCCCACCAGCAGGCGGGCCACGGTGCTCTTGCCGCAGCCGGATTCGCCCACCAGCGCGAGCGTCTTGCCCTTTTCGATCTCGAAGCTCACGCCATCCACGGCGTGCAGCAGCGTGCGCGGCTTGCGCTCGATCACGCGGTTGAGCCAGGGGGCCGATACGTCAAAGGTTTTGGCCAGGTCGTGGGCCTGAACGAGTGCCTTGCTGTTCACGGATGTCTTTGTGTTGGTGGGGGCAGCGGTGTTCGTGTTCATGCGGCCACCCCGGATTTCGCAGAGGCCTTGCCATCGTGCAGCCAGCAGGCGGCGCGTGTGGTGCCCGCATCGAGCAGGTCGGGGCGCTCGACCAGGCAGCGGTCAAAGGTCTTGGGGCAGCGCGGGTTGTAGGCGCAGCCCTTGGGGATGGCGTTCAGGCGGGGCATGGCTCCGTCGATCTGGTTGAGACGTTCGCGGTCCATCGTCATGTCGGGGATGGAGGCCATGAGGCCGCTGGTGTAGGGGTGCGAGGGACGGTTGATCACGTCGTGCACCGGGCCGATCTCGGCCACGCGCCCAGCGTACAGCACGGCCACGCGGTCGCAGGTTTCGGCGATCACGCCCATGTCGTGCGTGATCAGCATCACGGCTGCGCCGCGCGATTTGCAGATGTTTTTGAGCAGCGTGATGATCTGCGCCTGGATGGATACGTCGAGCGCCGTGGTGGGCTCGTCGGCCACGATGAGCTTGGGCTCGGCAGCCAGGGCCAGGGCAATCACCACACGCTGGCGCATGCCGCCGGAAAACTGGTGCGGGTAGTGGTCAATGCGCTCTGCCGCCGCCGGAATGCCGGTGTCCTGCAGCAACGCAATGGCGCGCTGGCGGGCCTCGGCGGGCGTCACCGGCAGGTGGGCCAGGATGGTCTCGGTGAGCTGGCGGCCCACGGTGTACAGCGGGTTCAGCGAGGTCAGCGGGTCCTGGAAGATCGCGCCGATGTGACGGCCGCGGATGTGGCGCATCTCGTCGTTGCCGAGGTTGTCGATGCGCTTGCCTTCCAGCAGGATCTGGCCCGAGGCCACACGGCCCGGTGGCTCCAGCAGGCCAATGATGGCCGCGCCCGTGAGGGACTTGCCGGCGCCAGACTCTCCCACCACACCCAGGATCTCGCCGGGTGCAATGGAAAAGGAAATGTCGTCCAGGGCGCGCAGGGTACCGCGGCGGCCCGGGAATTCGACAACGAGGTTTTTGACTTCGAGGAGGCTCATGGGATGGTCGTTGTTGTTGTTCTGGTCGGGCTCAACGCAGGCGTGGGTTGAGCGCGTCGCGCAGCCAGTCGCCCAGCAGGTTCACCGACAGGGCAATCAGCACCAGCATGGCGCCAGGGAAGACGGTGATCCACCATTCGCCCGAGAACAGGTAGTCGTTGCCGATACGGATCAGCGTGCCCAGCGACGGCGAGGTGGGCGGCGCACCCACCCCCAGGAACGACAGCGTGGCCTCGGTGAGGATGGCCGTGGCGACCTGGATGGTGGCCAGCACCAGCACCGGGCCCATCACGTTGGGCAGCACGTGCTTGCGCATGATGCGCAGCGGCGAAACGCCGGTCACGCGGGCGGCCTGCACGTATTCCTTGTTGCGCTCGACCAGCGTCGAGCCGCGTACCGTGCGCGCGTACTGCACCCAGCCGGTCAGCGAGATGGAGATGATCAGCACGCCGAACGCCAGCGACTCGTGCGCGTTGGGGAACATCGCGCGGCCGACGCCGGCAATCAGCAGCGCGACCAGAATGGCCGGGAACGACAGCATCACGTCGCACAGGCGCATCAGCACGGCGTCGATCCAGCCACCGCGGAACCCCGCCAGCAAGCCGAACGAGACGCCGACCACGACGGACAGCAGCACCGAGGCCATGCCCACCACCAGCGAGATGCGAGCGCCGTAGATCAGTGCCGAGAGGATGTCGCGACCCTGGTCGTCAGTACCCAGCAGGTACTTGGTGGAGCCTTCGGCAGTCCACGCGGGGGGTAGGCGGGCGTCGCTCAGTTCAAGGGAAGCCAGGTTGAACGGATTGTGCGGGGCGACCCATCCGGCAAACAGGGAGCAAAAGACGCAGATGAGCGCAATGGTGGCCGCCGCCATAGCGACCGGCGATGTGCGGAAGCTGTAGCCAACGTCGCTGTCCAACCAGCGGGCAAGGGTAGTTTTCATTGTGGGAAACCAGTAAACATGCAGCGACGCACGGCGCGGGTAGCGGCCATGCGTCGCCCTGTGGGCTCAATCACCGTGGTTCGGTTCTAGGGGAAAGGAAATAGCTCGGTCCGCAAGGCACAAGGCCTGGCTTACTTTTCGATGCTCATCCACTTGAAGGGCATGTAGTTGTCGGCCAGCTGCACCAGCTTGACGTTCTTCTTCACGCCCCAGGCCAGTGCCTGCTGGTGCAGTGGCAGGTGGCCGATATCGGCGGAATGGATGTCAAACGCCTCCTTGATCATGGCGTTGCGCTTGGTCTTGTCGGTCTCGACCTGGATCTGCTTGGTCAGCTCGTCGAGCTTGGGGTTGCAGTAGGCACCCAGGTTGAACTGGCCGGCACCACCCTTGTCTTCGGGGCAGATCATCAGCGCGTTGAGTGCGTTGTGCGCGTCATACGTGGTGGGCGTCCAGCCCAGCATGTAGAAGCTGGTGTCGCGGCGCAGCACCTTGGGGAAATACGTGCCCTTGGTCTCGGCCTGCAGGTTGATCTTGACGTTGATGCGCGCCAGGTTGGCGGCCACGGTCTGGCAGATGCGGCCGTCGTTCACGTAACGGTCGTTCGGGCAGTTCATGGTCACTTCAAAGCCGTTGGGGTAACCGGCTTCTGCCATCAGCTTCTTGGCGGCTTCCACGTCGTACGGCAGGCGCTTGGCATCGGGCAGGAAGCCATTGATACCGGGGCCGACCATCAGCGCCGACGGGTTGGACGCACCGCGCATCACGGTGCGCTTGATGCCGTCGATGTCGATGGCCTGGTAGAAGGCCTGGCGTACGCGCTTGTCCTTGAACGGGTTCTTGCCCTTGACGTTGGAGTACAGCAGCTCGTCGCGCTTCTGGTCCATGCCCAGGAAGATGGTGCGCAGCTCGGGGCCGGTGATGGCGCGGGCATTGGGGCTGCTGTTGATGCGCTCGATGTCCTGCACCGGCACGGGTTCCATCACGTCGATTTCGCCCGACAGCAGGGCTGCCACGCGGGTGGCGTCGTTGCCGATGGGTGTGAAGATGATCTCGGTGGCGTTGCCTTCGATCTTGCCCCAGTACGAACCGTTGCGCACGAATGCCGTCCGCACATTGGGCTGGCGCTCGCGCAGGCGATACGGGCCGGTGCCGTTGGCGCGGAACGACGCGGCGTTTTCAATGCCCTTGCGGCGGTCCACGGGCGTGGTAGCCTGGTTGGTCTCGCACCACTTCTTGCTCATGATGTACGAGGTGGTGATCACGTCGGGCAGGATGGGCTGGGGTGCGACGGTCTCGATCTCGATCGTGTGGTCGTCGATCTTGCGAACCACCTTCACATCGCTGTTGGTGGCACGCATGTCGGAACCTTCGCCCTTCATGCGGCCAAAACTGAAGATCACGTCGTCGGCCGTGAAGGGGGTGCCATCATGAAACTGCACGTTCTTGCGCAGCTCGAAGCGCCACACGGTGGGTGCGGTCTGCTTCCATGCGGTGGCCAGCGCCGGGGCCAGGCTCAGGTCCTTGTTGCGGCCGACCAGGGGCTCGTACACGTTGCTGGTCACGCTCAGCTGCAGGGATTCGTTGAGGGAGTGCGGGTCCATCGACAGGGCGTCGCCCTGGTTGGCGATCCGGATGGTCTGCGCGCTGGCGACGACGCCAGTGGTTGCGAGCGCTGCGAACAGAGCCGCCAGGGCAACTTTCTTTTGAAAACTCATGGAGATCTCCTGGTGGTGAATGGGTGCGAAAGCGGCTGCGCTTGCGTATGAATAAAGGTGTCTGCGTTACAGGGTGGGCAGCGGCATCGACTGCTCGATCAGGCTGGCGTGCAGGGCCGAACCCAGGGGCAGGATGTCGTCGTTGAAGTCATAGCGGCTGTTGTGCAGGGCGCTACCGCTGGAACCCGTGCCCTGGCCGATGCGCAGATAGGCGCCTGGCTTGGTCTGTAGCATGAAGGAGAAGTCTTCCGCTCCCATGCTGGGCTCCAGGTCGCGCACCACATGGTCAGCGCCCAGCAGGGACTCGGCCACATCCCCGGCAAACAGGGCCTCGGGCTCGCTGTTGATCGTGGCAGGGTAGATGTGCTCGTAATGAACGGTAGCCGTGGCGCCAAAACCCAGCGCGATGGCGTTGCACAGCTCCTTGAGGCGCCGCTCCACCATCTCCTGCACGACAGGGTCGAAGGTGCGAACGGTACCCACCAGCGTGGCCGAGCCTGGCAGCACGCTGAAGGCTCCCAGGTCGCCTGCCTGCATGGCGCACATGCTGACGACTGCGCTTTCGATAGGGCGAACGTTGCGCGACACGATGCTCTGCGCTGCAGTGATGATGTGTGCGGCAACCAGCAGCACGTCCACCGTCTGGTAGGCGTGGGCACCGTGACCGCCGCGTCCGGTGATCTCGATGGTGAAGCGGTCGGCGGCTGCCATCATCGGCCCCGAGTTGATGCCGACCGTCCCCGGCTTCATCGCAGGCCAGTTGTGCATGGCGTAGATCGACTGGACCGGAAACCGGTCAAAAAGGCCGTCCTCCATCATCACGCGCGCGCCGGCAAAACCCTCTTCGCCCGGCTGGAACACCAGCACGGCCGTGCCATCAAAGTTGCGGGTTTCCGCCAGGTATCGGGCGGCGCCCACCAGCATGGCGGTGTGGCCGTCGTGCCCGCATCCGTGCATCAGCCCGGGCTTGCACGATTTCCAGGAAAAGTCGTTGTGCTCGGCTAGAGGCAGCGCGTCCATGTCGGCCCTCAGGCCCACCATGCTGCCGCTGGCCGTACTGCGGCCACGGATCACGCCAACCACGCCCGTGCGGCCGATGCCGTCATGGATCTCGTCCACGCCACAGAGCTTGAGCGCCTCCTTGACCCGGCTGCTCGTGTAAACCTCTTCAAACCCCAGCTCGGGGTGGGCATGCAGGTCGCGGCGCAGAGCAGTCAGCTCGGGGTGGTACTTTGCAATGTGCGCAAACACCCGCCCGCCGGCTTTGTATCGAAGCGACTGCATGTCAGGCGTCCAGCGCGCTGTGCGCTATCGGCAACGCCCCGCAGGGGTGTTGCACCTGCTGGAGACACCGGGCAAGGGCCGCCCCGCAGCAAGGGTGTCGTCCCCCTTGAGGGGGAAGGCGCCGCAGGCGACTCAGGGGGTGCTTCATGTCTAGTGTCCTCCGGCCTTGCCCACGCGCAGGCGTGGATCGACCGCAAAGTACAGCAGGTCCACCACCAGGTTGATCACCACGAAGATCAGGGCAATCAGGCACAGGTAGGCAGCCATCACGGGGATGTCCGCGAACGTCACGGCCTGGATGAACAGCAGGCCCATGCCTGGCCACTGGAACACGGTCTCGGTGATGATGGCAAAGGCGATAAGGCCGCCCAGTTGCAAGCCGGTGATGGTCATCACCGGCACCAGTGTGTTCTTCAGGGCATGGCCGAAGTGGATTGCGCGGTTCGACAGGCCGCGGGCACGCGCAAACTTGATGTAGTCGGTACGCAGCACCTCCAGCATTTCGGCACGCACGAGTCGCATGATCAACGTGAGCTGGAAGATGGCCAGCGTGATGGCTGGCAGGATGATGTGGTGCCAGCCCTTGGCCGTGAGCAGGCCGGTGCTCCACCAGCCCATCTGCACCACCTCGCCACGGCCAAAGCTTGGGAACCAGCCCAGGGTCACGGCAAACACCAGGATCAGCAGGATACCGATCAGGAAGGTGGGCAGCGACACGCCGAGCAGCGACAGCGTCATGAACACCTGGCTGGTGAACGTGCCGCGCTTGAGGGCCGCATACACACCCATCGGCACACCGATGACCAGAGCCATGAAGGCGGCCACCAGGGCCAGCTCCAGCGTGGCCGGGAAGCGCTCTGCGATCAGACGGGAGACTTTGGCGCCCTGGCGCAGGCTCAGGCCGAATTCGCCCTGGGCGGCATTCACCAGAAAGTGGCCGAACTGCACAAAGAAAGGTTTGTCGAGACCGAGCTGGGCGCGAAGCTCGCGAACCTGTTCGGGGGTGGCGTCCTGTCCGAGAAGAAAGACCACGGGGTCTCCTACGTACTGGAACAGCATGAAGGAGATAAAGGCCACCGTGACCATGACAACCACAGCCTGTAGCAGGCGGCGCAATATGAAGGCGAGCATCAGAGAAGTCGAGTGTGTGTTCGATAGGAACGCCAACACCGCTTTTGGCAGGGTTGGCGCTGTGGGGTAATACGCAGGCAGGTTAAACCAAAAAGAGCAAGGGTCGCGGAACCCAGGCGACCCTTGCTCTTGCCAGTGTGTGGGCGGGGGTCAGTTCACCTTGACGGTGCGCATATCAACGCGGTTGTCAGCGCGGTGCACCACTTCGACGTTCTTCTTCATGGCCCAGGGAATCACCTGGTCGTGCAGCGGAATGTGCGAGACGGTGTCGTTGGAGAGCTGCAGCGCTTCGGTCAGCATGCGGGCCCGCACGGGCGCATCGGTCTCGGCCTTGATGCGGTCGACCAGGTAGTCCATGCGCTGGTTGCTGTAGCGGCCCACGTTGTAGTTGCCGTCGCCACCCTGACCGACAGTGCGCACCAGCGACTGCAGGCTGTACAGCGCGTCAAACGTTGGCACGCCCCAGCCCAGCATGTAGATGCTGGCTTCGTAGCGCTGGATCATCGGGAAGTAGTTGACCAGCGGCAGCGTGCGCAGCTTGGCCTTCACGCCAATGCGCGACCACATGGCAGTCACGGCCTGGCAGATGGCTTCGTCGTTGATGTAGCGGTTGTTGGGGCAGGCAAAGTCCACTTCAAAGCCATCGGGGTAACCGGCTTCGGTCAGCAGTTTCTTGGCAGCATCCACGCTGTAGGGGAAACGCTTGCCCACCGCTTCGGTGTAGCCCGCCACTTGCGGCGCCACAATGGTGCCGGTGGGCTTGCCCAGGCCGCGCATGATGTTGCGCGAGATGGTCTCGGCATCGATGGCCTGATACAGGGCCTTACGGACGCGCACATCCTTCAGGGGATTCTTGCCCTTGACGTTGGAGCCCGGCAGTTCTTCGCGGAACTGGTCCATGCCCAGGAAGATGGTGCGGTTTTCGACGCCGTCGATCACCTTCAGCTCAGAGCTGGCACGCAGGCGGCCCAGATCCTGGGGGGTGGGGTCGAGAACCATGTCCACTTCACCCGAAATCAGCGCTGCAATGCGTGTGGCGTTCGACTTGATGGGCGTGTAGACGATCTCGGTCACATTGCCGTCCATCTTGCCCCACCAGTTGGGGTTGCGCTTGAAGACCATCTTGACGTCGGGTTGCCAGGAATCCAGCACGTAGGGGCCAGTGCCCATGGCATTGCGGTGGGCAAAGTTCTCGTCGCTGCCCTTGATGTCCTTGGGTTCCACCGACTTGTTCTTTTCGGCCCAGGCCTTGCTCATCATGCGCAGTTCGGTCATCTGGCGCAGCAACACGGGGTTGGGAGCGCTCAGGATGACGTCGATCGTCTGGGCATCGACCTTGTTCACCTTGCTGATGCCCTGCACGTAGGGCGTGAAGTTGGAGGTCTTGGCCATGGCGCGCTGCAGCGAATACACAGCGTCATCTGCGGTGAAGGCAGACCCATCATGGAACTTGACGCCTTGGCGCAGCGTAAAACGCACCTGTGTGGGGCTGATTTCCTTCCAGGCAGTGGCGAGCACGGGCTCTACATCGAACGTCTTGCTGTTGTAGTAGACAAGGCTCTCGTAGACGTTCGCATGAATGCCGTTCTGGAGTGCATTGTTTTGCGAGTGGATGTCCCAGGTGGCGATTTCGCCCTGACTTGCCCACTTGAAGGTCTTTGCCTGCACTGCAGGGGTCACGAGCAGTGCAGCCGCAGCGGCCACCGACAGAAGACGGTACTTGAGTTTCATGGAACCCTCTTGAATAAAAGTTTTACTATGCAGTAAAGGTTGCCCTATCGCCAACGGGAAATCCCTGAATCCCGGATCCGGAGAAGGGCCTATGGAGCGATCTACACAGGGCTATCACGCAAGGTTGGTGCCAGCAATCAGCATGGCCGGGGAAGTTTCTGTTGCGCGCGACTCGCATGCCCCGAGATGCGCAAGCAGAGCTTGCAAAAGAAGGTTTTTCCAAGCCTGGGCGCCAGACGATGTGCCCCGGGTTACATGCAAGCCACGCAGCGCTCCCGTCAAGGCACCGCAAGGGACGCGGGCGGCACATAGACACGACCTGCCGCGCAACGAGATGGTGCACGGCGGCAAAAGATCGAAGGCTGGACGCCACCGATGCACGGCAACTCAGCAGTAGCTGGAGGCGGGCACCAGCAAGCGGCCCCCGTGCACACCCAGCGCTGATCGCCACCCGGAAACGAAAAAGCCGCCCGAAGGCGGCTTTTTTTGCTGAGTAATCTGCAACTGGCACAAGGCCAGCTGTGGATTAGAAGCTGTGGCGAATGCCGAGGTCGTAACCGGTGGAGTTACGGCTAGCTGCAGTGTCGGAACCGTTCAGAGCCTGTACGGCACCGTTCTTGTTGGTCACGCGAGCAACCGTGGTGTACAGAGCCGTACGCTTCGACAGGTTGTGCACATAACCCAGAGCCAGCTTGTTCGTGCGGGGATCTGCACCAGCGACATCCAGATCAAACTTGTAAGTGGAATAAGCCAGACGAATCTCACCAGCACCCATCGGCACCAAGGCACCAATCAGGTAGCCAGCACCCTTACCTGTACGGTCGATATCATCTTGATTGTAGTGAGCCATGATCTTGGCAACGCCCAGATCGTATTGACCGCCAACGTTCACGGTCTGGATATCACCAGCTGCGTACTTAGTCTCCGACAAAGCCACTGCAACATTCACAGGACCGTTGGCGTAACCAACACGCAACGCAAGACCATTGCCATCCTTCTTGTTAGCGTTAGCGACGAACGCACCAGTGGTCGTATTGAACGTATCGCTATTGTTCTCACCCATGTAGTACTGGGCCTGACCGTAGAAACCGCCCAAATTACCTGGCAGGAAGTAACCAATAGAGTTCGACGCGCGAAGCTGAGTTGGGCCGCCATTCCGGCTAGTGGTGGTCGTAACAAACCCTGCTGGCGTAACTCCTGGTGCCGTAGGGGCAATGGCGCGAGTCGACGTGCCGTTCCGGGTTTGGCTCGTGCCAACACCGACATTGCCGAACGGATCGAACACGGTCAGGTTCCAGTATTGGGGCGTGTAGTCACGGCCCAGACGCACTTCACCGAAGCCGCCATTCAGGCTGACCGTCGAACGACGGTTAAAAGTCAGACCGCCACCGCCGGCCGCTGGTGCGCCTTGGTTTTTGGTGGAAGTAAGAACGCCAGAGCCATCGTCGTTGTTGATACCAGCTTCCAGCCAGAACGAAGCAGACATGCCGCCGCCCAGATCTTCAACGCCACGGAAACCCAGACGGCTGGTGTTGTAGCCCGAGTTCGTCAGTTGGGACTTGTTGGAGATGCTGCCGGTGCCGTAAGCGTAGGTTGCGTCAACCACGCCGAACAGCGTCACGGACGATTGCGCCATTGCGGCGCCGGAAGCGGCCAGCACAGCCAGGGCGATCAGGGATTTCTTCATTGCGAGTTACTCCAAGGTTAAACATCGGTCTCCGGTACGGGGGGTCTATGGTGAAAAACACCTGCACAGTCCCGCCGGCTACCCGGGCCAACCTCCTGGTGGGGAAGTTGCTGTTATTGCACCAGACCCGGCCGCGTTTCGCAAAGGAATTCACCCACAATGCCTGCGAAAGGGGAAATCCGTTGCAGGGTTGCAACATTCCCTGGGAGCACGGCAAAATCTCCAGATCAAAGAGGACGCAACGCCACAGCGCGCAAAGCGTTGTTTCCAAATGAAACTTGTGTTTCACAGGCCTTGCCACCGAGGGTTTTCCATGGATTCGTTTTTGAGCGCAGCAGACACGGCTCTGCGAACTCTGTTTGCCACACCGCATGCCTCGGGTCACAACCCGTCGCAGGGCATCGCAGAGGCTCCGCTGGAGCCTGCACAGAAGCGCCTTTCCGGTGCGCTGATGCGCGTCAATCATGTGGGCGAGGTGTGCGCACAGGCGCTCTACACGGCGCAGGCCGCCGTGACCCGCGACCCCCAGCTGCGCGAGCACTTGCTGGCGGCCGCACGCGAGGAATCGGATCACCTGGCGTGGACGCACCAGCGCCTTGAAGCCCTGGGGCAGCGCCCCAGCCTGCTCAACCCGCTGTGGTTTGCGGGCGCCTTTGCACTCGGGCTCGTGGCGGCAAAGATCAGCGACCGTGCCAGCCTGGGCTTCGTTGCGGAAACCGAGAGGCAGGTGGCCGCGCACCTGCAAAGCCATCTGGAACGCCTGCCCGAGGCTGATCTCGCCTCACGCGCGGTGGTCGCGCGGATGAAGGAGGACGAGGAGCGCCATGCGGCGCAGGCCAGGGCTTCGGGCGCCCTGGAATTGCCTGCGCCCGTGAAGGGCGCGATGCGGCTTGCGGCCAGGGTGATGACGACCACGGCGCACCACATCTGATCGTCTGACCGCAAACCCGGGGCGGGCCGCGGGCCACCCTGGGCGGTGTGCAGGGCTGAAACTCAGGCCTCGACGACCTCAAACCCCGAAGTGATTTCAGCGGTCTTGCCCAGCATGATGCTGGCCGAGCAGTATTTGTCGTGGCTCATGGCGATGGCACGTTCCACGGCGGCGGGGGGTATGCCCTTGCCCGTCACGGTGAAATGCATGTGGATGCGCGTGAACACCTTCGGGTCGGTCTCTGCGCGCTCGGTGGTCAGCTTCACGCTGCAGCCGCGCACGTCGTGGCGGCCGCGCTTGAGGATCAGCACCACGTCGTATGCAGTGCAGCCCCCGGTGCCCGCCAGCACGGTTTCCATGGGTCGGGGGGCCAGGTTCTGGCCGCCGTTGGCGGGGTTGGCTGCATCCGGGGCGCCGTCCATGACCAGGACGTGGCCGCTTCCGGTTTCCGCCACAAAACCCATTCCCGAGCGCGTTCCCGCCCCCCCTGTCCAGCTCACTGTGCATTCCATTGCTTGATCCTCTTGTGTGATGTGTATGCGGTGGGCGTTGTGCCCGACGCGTCGCTTTTGTACGAATCAGCCTTTGCCCTGCCGCCTGCACGCGAATTTTGCTGCAACGCAGCAAGAGTTGCGCTAAAATTTCGACCACGCGATGTTTTTCGGAATTTCCGCAAAACAGATGGCAGCAAAACGCAGCAGGCGTGATGCAGGGCCCGCACCGATTGTCTCCTCCATCTCCTCAAAGGATGGATTAGCCCCAGGCTTCACGGCCTGGGGCTTTTTTTTGGCCGGCTGCAAGGGCTGCCTTGTCTGCAGCGCAGCGCCCTGCCCTGGCTCCACGCTGTTGCGCGCAAGGGCACAGCCTATGATGTGCCCCCCCGCCAGCGCTGCTGCGGCCCTCTCACGCACGAGCCCCATGACCCAGAACCTCACCCCCGCCGACTACCTCAAGAAGATCCTGACTGCCCGCGTGTACGACGTGGCCGTGGAGTCCGCGCTGGAACCCGCAAAGAACCTCAGCCGCCGCCTGCACAACAAGATCCTCCTCAAGCGCGAGGACCAGCAGCCCGTGTTCAGCTTCAAGCTGCGCGGCGCTTACAACAAGATGGCGCACCTCACGCCCGAGCAGCTGGCGCGTGGCGTGATCTGCGCTTCGGCCGGCAACCACGCCCAGGGCGTGGCCATGAGCGCCCACAAGCTCGGCGTGCGGGCCGTGATCGTCATGCCCACCACTACGCCGCAGCTCAAGATTGATGCCGTCAAGACACTGGGCGGCGAGGTGGTGCTGTTCGGCGAAAGCTATTCCGATGCCTACGGCCACTCAGTACAGCTGCAAAACGAGCAGGGCCTGACCTTCGTACACCCGTTCGACGACCCCGACGTGATTGCAGGCCAGGGCACCATCGCGATGGAGATCCTGCGGCAGCTCCAGAGCCTGGGCAGCAACCGGCTCGACGCGGTGTTCGTGGCGATTGGCGGCGGCGGGCTGATTTCGGGCGTGGCCAACTACATCAAGGCCGTGCGGCCCGAGATCAGGATCATCGGCGTGCAAATGAACGACTCGGACGCCATGATCCAGTCGGTGGCTGCGCACCAGCGCGTCACACTGGCGGATGTGGGCCTTTTCTCAGACGGCACCGCCGTCAAGCTGGTCGGCGAAGAGACCTTTCGCATCGCCCACAGCGGCCTGGTGGATGAATTCATGACGGTGGACACCGACGCCGTCTGCGCCGCCATCAAGGACGTGTTTGTGGACACCCGCAGCATCGTCGAGCCCGCAGGCGCTCTGGCGGTGGCCGCCATCAAGCAGTACGTGGCCACGCACAAGACCAAGGGTGAGACCTATGCCGCCATCCTGTGCGGCGCCAACATGAACTTCGACCGCCTGCGTTTCGTCGCCGAGCGCGCCGAAGTGGGTGAAGAGCGCGAGGCGTTGCTGGCCGTCACCATCCCCGAGGAGCGCGGCAGCTTTCGCCGCTTTTGCGAGGTGGTGGGCAGCCTGCCTGGCGGTCCGCGCAACGTGACCGAGTTCAACTACCGCATCAGCGACGCGGCGCAGGCGCATGTGTTTGTGGGCCTGACCACGCACGGCAAGGGCGAGTCGGAAAAGATCGCCCAGACCTTCACCCGCCACGGCTTTGAGTCGCTGGACCTCACGCACGACGAGCTGGCCAAGGAGCACCTGCGCCACCTGGTGGGCGGCCATTCCGCGCTGGCACAGGATGAGCGGCTGATGCGCTTTACCTTCCCCGAGCGGCCGGGCGCGCTGCTCAAGTTCTTGAGCCTGATGCAGCCCACCTGGAACATCAGCCTGTTCCACTACCGCAACCAGGGAGCCGACTACGGGCGCATCCTGGTGGGCATGCAGGTGCCGCCGGAAGACGCCGCCACGTTCGATGCATTCCTGGCCACGCTGGGCTATCCGCATGTCGAGGAAACCCTCAATCCGGCCTACCGCCTGTTTTTGCGTTCCAAATAGGGGACATATCGGTCAAAACAGTCTCTGGCGCCTGTTCTACAAGTGCTGGCAGCTTTCAAAATTGAAGTAAACCGTCGCCTGCCCATGCAAGCCCTGCGCCACTATCTGCTGGCCGTGCAGTTCTTCACGCGGATTCCCGTCACCGGGCGGCTGGCCGACTGGGTGGGCTTCAGTCCCGCCATGCTGCGGGCCAGCGCCGCGCACTTTCCGGGCATTGGCTGGCTGGCGGGGCTGCTCGCCATGGGCGTGTACGCAGCGCTTTTTCTCGCACTGGGCAGCCAGCCCGTGGCGGCACCTGTCGCCGCTGTTTTCTGCACGATCGCCACCGTGCTGATGACGGGTGGATTCCACGAGGACGGCCTGGCCGACGTGGTCGATGGCCTGGGCGGAAGCTACGACCGCGAACGCGCGCTCGACATCATGAAAGACTCGCGCGTGGGTGCCTTTGGCGCCATGGCGCTGGTGCTGGCACTGCTGGCCAAGGTAAGCCTGCTGACGCTGCTGGGCGCGCACAGCCTGCCCGCCGTGCTGGCCGCACTGGGGGGGGCGCATGTGCTGTCGCGGCTGTGGCCGCTGTTCATCGTGCGGGCCCTGCCCCATGTGGGAGACACGGCGCGGTCCAAAAGCAAGCCGCTCGCCGACCAGATCACCCCCGGCGCGCTCGTGGCGGCCTGTTTATGGTGTTTTGTGCCTGTAGCCCTTTTATTGATTGCCATGAATGCTATATTTTTAATAGTATCGATGGCATTGAGTGGCCTGGCTGCCGCCTGGATGGCGCGCTGGTTTGCGCGCCGCCTGCAGGGCTTTACGGGAGACTGCCTGGGCGCCACGCAGCAGGTCAGCGAAATCGGCTTCTACCTGGGCGCAGCGCTGGCCCTGCCCTGGCTGTGAGCACGCCGAAGCAGCTGCCGCCCCGGCGCCTGTGGCTGGTGCGCCATGCCCGCCCTCTGGTGGCAGCAGGCATCTGCTACGGCGCGCTGGATGTGCCGGCCGATGCCGCCGCCACGCGCATGGCCGCAGAGCAGCTCGCGGCGGCGCTGCCCCGGGGTGCGCAGTTGTTGCACTCGCCGCTCAAACGATGCGAACAGCTCGCCGTGGATCTGCTTGCCCTGCGGCCCGACCTGGCCTCCAAACCAGACGCCCGCCTTCGCGAGATGGACTTTGGCCACTGGGAGGGCCAGAGCTGGGACGCCATTGGCAAGGCCCGCGTGGACACGTGGACGGCAGACTTCTGCCGCCATGCACCGGGCGGCGGCGAATCGCTGGCGCAGATGCTGGAACGCGTGCAGTCGGCACTCGCATCGTGCGGTGCCGTGCCCGGCGTGATCACCGACGCAGGCGAGCAAATGGAAAACACGGCGGTCGGGGCCGCATCAGACATCGTGTGGATTACCCATGCAGGCGTGGCGCGCTGCGTGGCCTGGCTGCAGGCGCACGATCCGCACGGTGCAGAACCCACTGCAGAGCGCTGGTCCGTGGCTGCACCTGCCTGGGGCGCCTGGGAATTACGCCTGCTTACCAAAAATCCAGTGCCGTCATAGAGCACCAAAAAGGCCCGGCGAGAACAAAAAAAGGCGTGCGCGCAGCGCGCCGTCCGCACTATTTCTTGAACGGCATGTCCAGCGTCAGCGTGGCCGGTGCGCCCATGGCGGGGCCCAGCTCTGCCTGGCGGGGGCTCAGGGCCTGCAGCACCAGGCCGGGCTCTACGGCAGCGCCCACGCGGTAGGGCTTGGCGGGCTGGCCGTCCACGGCAATCAGGGCCGCACCACCGCCGCTGCTGCGGCCTGAAAGCACGCCGATCAGAGAGAAACGGCTGCCCAGCGATGCCGCGGGCACTGCAGGTGCGGCACCCGCAGCAGCCGCCGGAACGGCACCCAGCAGGCGGGCCAGCGCCTGGGCATCGGGCGCGACCGCGGCCGCCACCACCGGCGGGGCCATGGCCGCAGGCCCGGAGGCCGACAGGCGCAGCCCCCAATACACCACGCTGGCGCCCGCGGCGGCCCACAGGACCAGAGTCCCCAGGCGCACGCCCCATTTGTTGCTGAGTGAATTGGTCACCATGTGCGGATTATGATTCACGCGATTCGACCATCCGAGAGACCGCCAGCAGTGAACACATCCCTCCCCGTCCTCTTGCGCTCCGCCCGCCGCGGCCTTGCCCGCGGCTTCACCCTGATCGAACTCATGGTGGTGCTCGTCATCATCGGCGTGCTCGCCGCGCTGATCGTGCCCAACGTGCTGGACCGCGCCGACGACGCCCGCGTGACCGCCGCCCGCACCGACATCACCAACATCATGCAGGCGCTCAAGCTGTACCGGCTGGACAACCAGCGCTACCCCACGGGCGAGCAGGGCCTGCAGTCGCTGATCAACAAGCCCACGTCCGGGCCCGTGCCCAACAACTGGAAGCTGTACCTGGAAAAGCTGCCCAACGACCCCTGGGGCCGTCCTTACCAGTACCTCAACCCCGGCATCAAGGGCGAGATTGACGTGATGTCGTTCGGCGCAGATGGCCAATCTGGCGGCGAAGGCAAGGATGCCGATATCGGCAGCTGGCAGTGATACATGGCCCCCACGGTCGCGCACTGCGTGTCGCTCCCTGCCCCCCAAAGGGGCCGGGCCTTGCTTGGGGCGGCCCGGCGCTGCGGCCGCCCGCCTCTTGCAGACGCAGTAGCTGCTGCCACCGGCCCCGGCTAGGTCCATGACCACCCACCGCTCACGCGGGTTCACGCTCCTTGAGCTGCTGGTCGTCATCAGCATCATGGCCCTGGCCACGGCCGGTGTCGGGCTGGCCATGCGCGACAGTGGCAGCACGCTGCTGGAGCGCGAGGCGGCCCGGCTGTCGGCCCTGCTCGAATCAGCCCGCGCCCAGTCGCGCGGCGCAGGCGTGCCGGTGCGCTGGCGCGCCACGCCACAAGGCTTCCGTTTTGAGGGATTGCCGCCCAGCGGCCAGGCGGCGCTGCCCACCCGGTGGCTGGATGCAGGCACGGTAGTACGCGGCCAGCCGGTACTGGTGCTCGGGCCGGAGCCCCTCATCGGGCCGCAGCAGGTTTTCATCACCCACCAGCAATACCCCGAACGCGTGCTGCGCGTAGCCACCGATGGCGTGCGGCCGTTTTTTGTGGAGACCGCGCAGTGATGCCGCCCCGGGCGTCCTCCCACCGCCGTGCAGCGTTGCAAGCGCTTCGCGGCTTCACGCTGGTGGAGGTGCTGGTGGCGCTGGCCATCGTGGCCATTGCCCTCATGGCCGGGCTGCAGGCCACCACGGCGCTCACGCGCAACGCGCTGCGCCAGTCTGACATCTTGCTGGCCCAGCTGTGCGCCGAGAACGAGCTGGTGCGCGCACGGCTGTCGGCGCAGATGCCCAGCGTGGGCGACAGCCTGCAGACATGTGAGCAGGCAGGCCGGCAGCTGACGGTGGCCGTGATCGTACGGCCCACGCCCAACCCGAGTTTTCGGCGCATTGATGCGCAGGTGCTCGACGGCGAGGACTCCATCCTTCGCGTTTCTTCGATCATCGGGCGGTATTAGATGTCCCCCCTGAGTCGCTTCGCGCCTTCCCCCCGAGGGGACGCCGGCCTTTGCTGCGGGGCGGCCCTTGCTGGCCGCCCGCGCGATGGCGTAGCGCCAGTGGCGTCCGCCCAAGGCGCACGCGGCTTCACGCTCATTGAACTGCTAGTGGCCATCGGCGTGATGGCGCTGCTGGCCATCCTGAGCTGGCGCGGGATCGATGGCATGGTGCGGGCGCAGGAGACCACGCGCCAGCGGGCCGACGAGATGCTGGTGCTGCAGTCGGCGCTGGGGCAGTGGGGCGCGGACCTGGATGCGGTGATGTCCATCCCCAACACCACGCCGCTGGACTGGGACGGCCAGGTGCTGCGCATCACGCGCCGCAGCAGTGCCGAGCCCGACGAGGGCGCGCTGGTGGTGGCGTGGACGCGCCGCGCCGGCCAGGGCACCGCTGGCACCTGGCTGCGCTGGCAGTCGCCGCCGGTGCGCACACGCGGCGCGTGGCAGGCGGCCTGGCAGCAGGCGGCGCAGTGGGCACGCACCCCCGGCGAGGGAGAGCGGCGGCTGGAGACTGCACTGCTGCCGCTGGAAAACTGGCAGATCTTCTACTACCGGGGCGGCGCGTGGTCCAACCCGCTGTCCAGCGCTGGCGCACAGCCCCCCGGGGGCTCTTCCGCAGTGCCCGACGGCATCCGACTGCAGATCACCCTGCCCGCAGGGCAGGCGCTGGCAGGGCAGCTCACGCGCGACTGGGTCAAGCCATCGCTGGGCGGGGGCCGCTCGTGAGGCACGCTGCGCCCAACGCACTGGCGCAGCGCGGGGCAGCGCTGCTGGCCGCCATGCTCACCGTGACGCTGGTAGCCACCTTTGCCGCATCGGCCATGTGGCAGCAGTGGCGCGCGGTCGAGGTCGAGACGGCCGAGCGCGGGCGTGTGCAGTCGGCCTGGATCCTCATCGGCGCGCTCGACTGGTCGCGCCTCATCCTGCGCGAGGACGGACGTGCAGGCGGCGCCGACCACCTGGCCGAGCCCTGGGCCGTGCCGCTGCAGGAGGCCCGGTTGTCCACCTTCCTGGCCGCAGACCGCAATGTGTCGCAGGTGGACGATGCCACCACCGACACCACCGAGGCCTTCCTTTCCGGGCAGATCAGCGACATGCAGGCGCGGCTGAACCTGACCAACCTGGTCCAGGGCGGGCAGGTGCAGCCGCTGGCACTGCAGCAGTTCAACCGGCTGTTCGAGCGGCTGAGCCTGCCCTCGCAGCAGCTCTCGGCGCTGGTCGAATCGCTGCGACAGGCACAGGCCGCGGCTGGCGGGGACGGCAGTGGCGCACCCCTGCTGCCCGCCCGCGTGTCACAACTGGTGTGGCTGGGGCTGCCGCAGTCCACGGTGGATATCCTGGCCCCGCATGTCTCGCTGCTGCCCAACCCCACCCACATCAATCTCAACACCGCGGGCATCGATGTACTGATGGCCGCCATCGAGGGGCTGGACGTTGCCAGCGCCCAACGCATTGTGCAGATGCGCGAATCGCGACATTTCCGATCCATGGCCGAAATGCGCGAGCAGCTGGGCACGGGCATGAAGCTCGACGAGTCCACCCACACCGTGGCGTCCGCTTACTATGAAGTGCGAGGCCGGCTGCGGCTGGGCGACGTGATGGTGGACGAGCGTTCCCTGGTGCACCGTGTGGGCATGGACGTGACCACGATCTGGCGCGAACGCGGGGCTTTCGACCGCGTTGCGCCCGGCGCCGCCGCCACCCCCCTGCGCTGACGTGGCGTCGCAAGAACATCCCCCTAAAATGGTTCGCAAAACGCGTTCATGAGCACCCTCATCCTCTTTCTGCCGCCGACCCCACCCGGGCCGACGACCACCTACAGCTACACGCTCACGGCGAACGGCCACATTGCCATCCGCCATGACAGCGCCCCCGCTGCCCTGCTGCCCGAGCCCACCCGCCCCGGCGGCGAGGTGGTGGCCGTGGTCCCTGCGCGTGCACTGTCGTGGCAGCGAGTACAGCTGCCGCCCGGCCTGGCCATCGGCCCCGGCCACCAGACGCCGCGCCTGCGCCTGGCGCTGGAGGGCCTGCTGGAAGACCGCGTGCTCGACGATGCCGCGCAACTGCACTTTGCGCTGCAGCCCGGCTCTGCTGGCGACGGCGCCGTGTGGGTGGCGGTGTGCGACCGCGCCTGGCTGCGCGAAAACCTGCAGGCCCTGGAGGCCGCCGGCCGCCGCGTGACACGTGTGGTGCCCGAGTTTGCGCCCGGCCCCACCGACAGCGGCGGGCCGGAGCTGTGCGCCCTGGGCACCCCCGAAGAACCGTACCTGGTCATCACCGGCCAGGGGGCCGAGCTGGGCGTGACGGTGATGCCGCTGACCCCCATGGCCCTCACGCTGGTGCGCCTGGGCGCCCTGGGCAGCGGCGGCGCGCAGGGTACGGATGAACAGCAGCCCCCGCTGGTGCTGCGCGCCGAGCCCGCCGTGGCCGCCCTGGCGGAACGCACGCTGGGCCAGCGCGTGGCGCTGCACACCGCCAGCCAGCGCGCGCTGGATGCAGCACGCAGCGACTGGGACCTGGCCCAGTTCGATCTGGCCAGCAGCGGCAGCACCCGCGCCCTGCGCAAGGCTGGCACCACCCTGAGCGCACTGCTCAATGCGCCGCAGTGGCGCGCAGCCCGCTGGGGTGCAGCCCTGCTGGTGGTGGCGCATATCGTGGGCCTGAATGCCTGGGCCTGGCAAGAGCGGCAGGCACTGGCCGACAAGCAGGCCAGCATACGCGGCATGCTCACGCAGACCTTCCCGCAGGTGAAGGTGGTCGTGGACGCCCCCGTGCAGATGGAACGCGAACTGGCCCTGCTGCGGCAGGCCGCCGGTGGCGTGGCGGCACGCGATCTGGAGCCCATGCTGGCAGCGGCGGGCGCAGCGCTGCCGGACGGCCGTCTGCCCACCGGCATTGAATACACCCCGGGCGAGCTGCGGCTGCGCGGCCTGGACATGAACTCCGATGAAGAGATGGCCCTGCTGGCACGGCTGCAGACCAGTGGCTACCAGGCGCGCCCCGAAGACGGTAGCCTGCTTTTGCGCACCGAAGGCAACCCATGACGCCAACGACCCAGGCCACCGCACTGACCGCCACCCTGCAAGCCCGCTGGAAGGCCCTGGCCCCGCGCGAACAGAACCTGGTGCTGGCCGCAGGCGCCATCGTTGTGCTGGCGTTGCTGTGGTGGGTGGCGCTGGCCCCGGCCCTGGCCACGCTGCGCACCGCCCCCGCACGCCATGCAGCGCTGGACACGCAGGTGCAGCGCATGCTGGCGCTGCAGGCCGAGGCGCAGCAGCTTCAGTCGGCACCGCGCAGCAACCCCACGGATTCGGTGGGCACGCTGCGCACGGCGCTCACGCAGCGCCTGGGCCCGGCGGGCCAGCTCAACGTGGTGGGCGACCGTGTGACGGTGGTCCTCAAGGGCGCCCCCGCTGACGGGCTGGCCCAGTGGCTGGCGCAGGCTCGCAGCAATGCGCACGCGTCGCCGGTGGAGGCACGGCTGGTACGCAGCGCCGCAGCGCCAGCACCTGCAGCAGCGGCCACGCTGGGCGCTGCACCCTCTGGCGCGCCGCGCTGGGATGGCACGCTGGTGCTGGCCCTGCCGGCCGGGCGCTGAAAAGCCGCACGGCCGCTGGCGTTCACACCATCCACCCGACGCTCTTTTTCAAACTTTTTCCGGCACCCTTCACCCGTGGCACGCAACACCCGCAACCGCACCCCACCGACCGGCATGCCCCGCACCGCGTGGTCGTGGGCCGTGGCGGGCGTTTTGCTGGGCGGTGTTCCGGCCCTCGTGGCATTTGCGCCTGCCGCGTGGCTCACGGGCCAGGTGGCACGCGCGACGGGCGGGCAGGTGCTGCTGCAGCAGCCGCGCGGTACGGTGTGGTCGGGTTCGGCCCAGCTGGTGCTGACGGGCGGTGCAGCCAGCCAGGACCAGGCCGCCCTGCCCGGCCGCGTGCAATGGCAACTGCGCCCTGGCTGGACAGGCCTGAGCGCACGGCTGCAGGCCTCTTGCTGCACCCCGCAGCCGCTGCACGTGGCGGTGCAGCCGCGCTGGGGCGGCGCCCGCGTGGCGCTGTCGGACGGCCAGAGCCAGTGGCCCGCCGCGCTGCTGTCGGGCTTGGGGACGCCATGGAACACGCTGCAGCCCCAGGGGCAGCTCGTGCTGCAGACCACGGGGCTCACGGCCTCCTGGGCGGCCGGCCGCATGGCGCTGGCTGGCCAGGCGCAACTGGATGCGCGCAGCATGTCCACCCGGCTGACCACCCTGCGGCCCATGGGCAGTTACCGGCTGGCACTGCAGGGCGGCGAAGTGCCGGGCATCACACTGACCACGCTCGAAGGCCACCTGCTGCTCAGCGGCACGGGGCAGTGGGTGGGCAACCGGCTGCGCTTTGCAGGCGAAGCCAGCGCCTCCACGCCCGAGCGCGAGGCCGCACTGTCGAATCTCCTGAACATCATTGGACGGCGCAATGGCGCGCGATCCATCATCACCGTGGGTTGAACCTATGACTTACCTGATTCCACCACGCCTGGGATTTGCTATTAAAGCAATAGCGACAGGGGCAATAATTGCCTGCACTACCGGCCAGATTGGTGCCCAAACGGCCATCAACACTGCCACCGGCAGCGTACGCGCCGGTGAACCGGTCACGCTCAACTTCGCCAATGCCGAGATCGAGGCCGTGGCTCGCACCATGGCCACCATCACGGGCCGCAACGTGGTGGTGGACCCACGCGTGCGGGGCCAGCTCAACCTGGTCACCGAACGGCCCGTGACGCCCGCCGGGGCCTTCCAGCAGTTTCTGGCAGCGCTGCGGCTGCAGGGCTTCACGGTGGTGGAATCCGCCGGCCTCTACAAGGTGGTGCCCGAGGCCGACGCCAAGCTGCAGGGCGGCAGTGTGAGCGTGGTGCAGGGTAACGCGGGCAGCGCACCCGCAGGCGGACAGATCGTCACGCAGATCTTCAAGCTCAACTTTGAAAATCAGCCCCAACAACACCATCAACGTGAACCCCGGCAACAACTCGCTGGTGATCACCGACTACGCCGACAACCTGCAGCGCCTGGCGCGCATCGTCGCGGCCATGGATGTCTCCAACGCCAGCGACGTGGAAGTGATCCCGTTGCGCAACGCCGTGGCCGCCGACCTGGCGCCCCTGGTGGCGCGCCTGATCGACGGCGGCGGCAATGGCGCGTCGCCCGCTGCGGCCCAGGGCCAGGCCGATACATCCTTCAAGACGACGCTGATCGCCGAGCCACGCAGCAATTCGCTGATCCTGCGCGCAGCCAACCCGGCCCGCGTGGCCCAGGTGCGTGCGCTGGTGGACCGGCTGGACCAGGCGCCGGTGCCTGGCAGCAGTGCCTCCACCGGCAACATTCACGTGGTGTACCTGAAGAACGCCGACGCGACCAAGCTGGCCACCACCCTGCGTGCCGCCATGGCCGCCATGGGCAACGGCAGTGGCGGAGGATCTGCATCGGGCGGTGGCAGCAGCGCGCCGGCGGCCACGGGCGGCGGCGGCCTGAGCGGCGGTGCCAGCAACAGCGGCGGCATGCTCGGCGGCGGCGGGTTGTCGTCGGGCAACGGCGGACTGGGCGGCGGCGGCGCCAGCCTTGGGTCCAGCGGCGGCAGCAGCAACCAGCCCTCCACCGGCGGCCAGATCCAGGCCGACCCCACCACCAACTCGCTCATCATCACCGCGCCCGAGCCGCTGTACCGGCAGTTGCGCACCGTGATTGACAAGCTCGACGGCCGCCGCGCGCAGGTGCTGGTCGAGAGCCTGATCGTCGAGGTCTCGGCCAGCAAGCTGGCCGAGTTCGGCATCCAGTGGCAGGGCCTGCTGGGCAAGCAGGGCGACGGCACCATTGGCGTGATCGGCACCAACTCCGGCCAGGCCGGGGCCAACATCATCGGGCTGACCGCCGCCATCGCCAGCGGCAATGCCACCAGCATCGCCAACGCCGCAAACGGCCTGGGGGCGGGCCTGAACCTGGGGCTGGCACCGCGCATCAACGGCCAGTACTACCTGGGCGCGCTCGCCAACTTCCTGCAAAACAGTGGCGATGCCAACGTGCTCTCCACACCTAACCTGATGACGCTGGACAACGAGGAAGCGCGCATCGTGATCGGTACCAATGTGCCGTTTGTCACCGGCTCGTACGCCAACACGGGCGGGGGCAACAACCTCAACCCGTTCACCACCGTCGAGCGCAAGGACGTGGGCCTGATGCTCAAGGTGCGCCCGCAGATCAGCGAGAACGGCACCGTGAAGATGGCGATCTACCAGGAGGTCTCCAAGATCGACGGCAATACGCTGAGCAACGCGAACGGCCCCAGCACGAGCAAACGCTCCATCGAATCGAACGTGGTGGTGGACGACGGCGCGATCATCGTGATCGGCGGCCTGCTGGAAGACAGCTACCAGCAGGGCCAGGACAAGGTGCCGGTCATGGGCGACCTGCCGGTGGTGGGCGGCCTGTTCCGCAGCGAAAACCGCTCGCGCACCAAGACCAACCTGATGGTGTTCCTGCGCCCCATCGTGGTGCGCGACAACGCCACCAGCGACACCCTGATGGTCGACCGCTACGAAGCCATCCGCGCACTGCAGCAGGCCACACAGCCACCATCGAGCGTCGTGATGGGATCGGTCACCGGAGCCCCTGTTTTGCCAGCGCTGCCGCAACGCAATGGCGTTGCAACGGGTCAGCCGCAGCAGCCAGCCCCTTCGACCACGCCCGTGCCGCAACCCATGCAGCAGCTCACACCGGCACCCCTGCCGCAGGCTGTGCCAGCGCCGGTCGCACCCCAGGGCGTGCCACAGAGCAACGCAGTACCGGGCATCAATGCCCCGCTGGCAGCGGCCGCGCCGGCCACGCAGTTCTTTGTCAACGTCGGCGTGTTCGGCAAGGACGCCGAGGCCCGCGCGGCCATGGCCAAGCTGCGCAACATGGCCTTGCCCATGTCGATGCAGTCCGTGGACACCAACCGCGGCGCGCTCACCCGTGTGCGCGTGGGCCCCTACGCCAGTCTGGAGGCCGCAGAGGCCGCTGCCGCCACGGTGCGCGCGCAATCCCTGACTGCCACCGTGTCGCCCCAGGCGCTCTGACCGAACCCTTCACTGACCTGCTCCATGCGCCATCCCCTGCCCTACGCCTTCGCCCGCACGGCCCAGCTGCTGCTGGAGGACGACGGCCACCAGCTTGTGCTGTGGCATGGGCCGCACCCTGACGCGGGTGCACTGTCGGAGGTGCTGCGCAAGCACCCGGTGCAGCAGATGCTGCCCCTGGAAGCGGCAGCCCTGGCCCAGCGCATCAGCGCCGCGTATTCGCACAGCGAATCGAGCGCCGCCACCGTGGTGAGCGAGGTCGAGAGCGACGCCGACCTCTCACGCATGATGCAGGAGTTGCCGGCGGTAGAAGACCTGCTGGAATCCGCCGGTGATGCGCCAATCATCCGCATGCTGAACGCCCTGCTCACGCAGGCCGCCCGCGATGGTGCGAGCGACATCCACATCGAGCCTTATGAGCGCCATTCCAGCGTGCGCTTTCGGGTGGACGGCACGCTGCGCGAGGTGGTGCAGCCCAACCGCGCACTCCACGCCGCCCTGATCTCGCGCCTGAAGATCATGGCCGACCTGGACATCTCCGAAAAGCGCCTGCCGCAGGACGGCCGCATCAGCCTGCGCCTGGGCACCCGGGCCATTGATGTGCGGGTGTCCACCCTGCCCAGCGCCCATGGCGAGCGCGCCGTGCTGCGCCTCTTGGACAAGAGCGAAAGCAAGCTCAGCCTGGAGGCCGTGGGCATGCAGGGCGAGACGCTCTCGCGCTTTGAAGGCCTCATCGGCCAGCCGCACGGGATCATCCTGGTGACGGGCCCGACCGGCTCGGGCAAGACGACCACGCTGTATGCAGCGCTGGGCCGGCTGGATGCCATGCGCAACAACATCATGACGGTGGAAGACCCCATCGAATACGAGCTGCCCGGCGTGGGGCAGACGCAGGTCAACAGCAAGATCGAGCTGACGTTTGCCAAGGCTCTGCGCGCCATCCTGCGGCAGGACCCGGACATCATCATGATCGGTGAAATCCGCGACTTCGAGACGGCGCAGATCGCCATCCAGGCCTCGCTCACCGGGCACCTGGTGCTGGCCACGCTGCACACCAACGATGCCGCCAGTGCCGTGACCCGCCTGACCGACATGGGCGTGGAGCCCTTCCTGCTGTCGTCGTCCCTGCTGGGCGTGCTGGCCCAGCGGCTGGTGCGCAAATACTGCACGCACTGCGAAGGCGCGGGGTGCGAGCATTGCGGACAGACGGGCTACACCGGTCGTACCGGCGTGTTCGAACTGCTGGTGACCACCGACGCCATCCGTGCACAGATCCACAACCAAGCCGCCGAGGCCGACATCCGCGCCGCGGCACTGGCTGGCGGCATGGCCCTGATGCGCGATGACGGCGAACGCCTGATTGCGGCCGGAGTCACCAGCCGGGAAGAGGTCGTGCGCGTGACGCGGGACTGAGCCTGACTGCGGGCGCAATCCCCTGTGCGGGGCAACCGGGGGGCAAACCAGGCAACCCGTCGAGCTGCTGTCCTAGGACCGGGCAAACCCCAGAGCCAGTAGCGACCTTGCAGCGCGCACAAGTCGCTATCTTTTTAATAGCTGCCAGGGATGATCAAATAAGGACCTGCGGCCAAAAACACCCAAATCACCGGATCTGCAGAGGCTGACGGGCCTCGACACCGGCCGTCACCGGGGTGGCGCTGTGTCTGCCATGCGCAGCGACAGCATGCACCGCTGCGCCACGCCCGCCGCCCTGCAGTTTGAACTGGCTCACCGCGCTGGTGAGCTGCACGGCCTGCTCACGCAGCGATTCCGAGGCAGCAGTGGACTCTTCCACCAGTGCTGCGTTTTGCTGTGTCATGTTGTCCAGCTGGCTGACCGACTGGCTGATGTGGCCCACGTTGTCGCTCTGCTCTGCAGACGATACGGTCAGCTCGCTGATGATGCCCGCCACGCGCCGCACGCTGCCGACAATCTCCGTCATGGTGGCGCCCGCTTGGCTGACCAGGCGCGAGCCGTCTTCCACGCGCTCCACCGATGAGCTGATCAGCCCCTTGATCTCGTGCGCCGCGGCGGCACTGCGCTGCGCCAGGGTTCGCACTTCACTGGCCACCACGGCAAAGCCCCGGCCTTGCTCGCCTGCGCGGGCAGCTTCCACGGCGGCGTTGAGCGCCAGGATGTTGGTCTGGAACGCGATGGAATCGATCACGCCGGTGATGTCGGCAATCTTGCGCGAGCTGGCGGTGATCTGGTCCATGGTGGTCACGACATTGGCCACCACGGTGCCTCCGCGTGCCGCCACCTCGGCGGCCGTGGCCGCAAACTCACTGGCCTGGCGCGAGGACTGGGCGTTGCCCTGGAGCGCGCTGGTCAGCAGCTCCATCGACGAAGCCGTCTCCTCCAGGTTGGCCGCCGTCTGCTCGGTCCGGTGGCTCAGGTCATGGTTGCCGGAAGCAATCTCGGAGCTGGCCGTGGAGATGTTGCTGGCGGCTTCCTGCACCTGATGCACCAGGCCGCGCAAGGCGTCCTGCATGCGGCCCATGGCGCCCACCAGCTGGCCGACTTCGTCCTGCGAAGTCGCTCGGACATCATGCGACAAATCGCCCGCAGCAATGCGCTCGGCCAGTGTGCTGGCCTGTGCCAGCGACTGCAGGATGGAGCGCACACTGAAGAACGTGAGCGGAATCAGCACGGCCAGCGCCAGGAGCAGCGCGCCGGCAATCAGCCCCGACATGGTGGATGTGAGCGTGTTCACCCCTTTGCGGGCTTCTTCCATCTTGTCGCGTGCGGTGCCGGCGAGCCCGAGCAACAACTGGTCTGTGGCTTCCATGTGCTTCTTGAGACGGTCCGCGTACGCGCCGCCCACGGCACCGTCGATCTGCGCCCGCTCGATCTGCTCGAACACGGGCGAGATTCCTTTCTCGTACTCCTTGACCTCGACAAGCGCCTTGTCGATCGCCTCGACAAAAGCCGCATCACCCGCCTGGGTCTGCCGCACCTGTCCCATGCCCTTGGTCAGAGCGGCCAGTGCCTTGCCCCAGGACTCGCGCAGGGAGGCCACTTCCACCGAGTTGTTGAAACTGATGATGATGTCTTTTTCGGTGCGGCGCAGGTCGCCCAGGGTGGTGCGCAGTTCGGCCACATCGGTCAGCGTCTGCACGCGCTGCGAAAAGAGGGTGTCCAGCGTGTTGCTGGTGCGGTCCAGCGCCAGATAACCCATCCCGCCAATGACGACCAGCAGGATCAGGGAGAAGACCGTGCCGAAATACAGACGGGTACGAATGGAGAGGCGACCCAGGGCGTTCATGGCACTTCCTTACAAATAATCACAATTACCCACCAGTTAGCAACTTTGATGCCACGGCGGCGATTCCCGCCTCCTGCCTTGGGAGCAGGAGGGGTCGATGACTGTAGGTGTAACGCCCTGTGTCCGGCCCTATGGCTTTCCCGAAGCCATACCGGGACCCCGCAAAGTCACGGCATCCATAAGCACGGCTAATGCATGCCCAACGGGTCAGGCAGATGCAATCGGGATGTAAAGCGCCCCGCCACCCCGCTGGAACTCCGCGGCCTTGGCCTCCATGCCCTGGGCCAATGCCTCGGCTTCTGCCACTCCCTTCGCCGCCGCAAAATCGCGCACTTCCTGCGTGATCTTCATGGAACAGAACTTGGGGCCGCACATCGAGCAGAAGTGCGCCACCTTGGCCGAGTCCTTGGGCAGGGTTTCGTCGTGGTACTCCTTGGCCGTTTCGGGGTCCAGGCCCAGGTTGAACTGGTCCTGCCAGCGGAAGTCGAAACGGGCCTGGCTCAGGGCATCGTCACGCGCCCGCGCACCCGGATGGCCCTTGGCCACATCGGCGGCGTGCGCGGCAATCTTGTAGGCAATGATCCCCTGCTTCACATCGTCACGGTCGGGCAGGCCCAGATGTTCCTTGGGCGTCACGTAGCACAGCATGGCGGTACCCATCCAGCCGATCATGGCGGCGCCGATGGCGCTGGCGATGTGGTCGTAGCCGGGGGCGATGTCGATGGTCAGCGGGCCCAGAGTGTAGAACGGCGCCTCGTGACAGGTCTTGAGCTGCTCGGTCATGTTGGCCTGGATCATGTGCATGGGCACATGGCCGGGGCCTTCGATCATGGTCTGCACGTCGTGTTTCCAGGCCACCTGGGTCAGCTCGCCCAGCGTGTGCAGTTCGGCAAACTGTGCCTCGTCGTTGGCATCCGAGGCACAGCCGGGACGCAGGCCATCGCCCAGGCTGAACGATACGTCGTACGCCTTCATGATGTCGCAGATGTCCTCGAAGTGCTCGTACAAAAAGCTCTCGCGGTGATGCGCCATGCACCACTTGGCCATGATCGAGCCGCCGCGCGAGACGATGCCGGTGCGGCGGTTGGCGGTGAGATGGATGTAGGCCAGGCGTACGCCCGCATGGATGGTGAAGTAATCCACGCCCTGCTCGGCCTGCTCGATCAGCGTGTCGCGGAAGATTTCCCAGGTCAGGTCTTCGGCCACGCCGCCCACTTTTTCCAGCGCCTGGTAGATCGGAACGGTACCGATCGGCACAGGGCTGTTGCGCACGATCCAGTCGCGCGTGGTGTGGATGTTCTTGCCGGTGGACAGGTCCATCACGTTGTCGGCACCCCAGCGGATCGCCCACACCAGCTTTTCCACTTCTTCCTCAATGCTGGACGTGACGGCCGAGTTGCCGATGTTGGCGTTGATCTTGACCAGGAAGTTGCGGCCGATCGCCATCGGCTCCACCTCGGGGTGGTTGATGTTGGCGGGGATGATGGCGCGGCCCCGGGCCACTTCGTCGCGCACGAATTCGGGCGTGATGATGCGCGGGATGCTCGCGCCCATGGGGTTGCCCATCAGGCGCTTTTCGCGGGCCTCGTCGGCCATGTACTGCTCCATCCACTCGCGCTTGCCGTTTTCGCGGATGGCCACGTATTCCATCTCGGGGGTGATGATGCCTTTGCGTGCGTAATGCATTTGCGTGACGTTGTGGCCGGTCCGGGCCCGCATGGGCTTGCGCTGCAGGGCGGCAGCCTCGGCGCGCAATTGGGCCAGGCGGGTGGCGTCTTCGCTCTTTTGACCGTCATCGAGCGCCACGGGTGCACGGCCCTCATAGTGCTCAACATCGCCCCGGCCAGTGATCCAGCCGCCGCGCACGCTGGGCAGGCCCTGGCGGACGTCGATCATTGCATTCGGGTCGGTGTATGGGCCCGAGGTGTCGTACACACTGACGTGTTCGCCGTTGGTCAGCGCGATGTCGCGCACGGGTACGCGAATGTCCGGCCGGTTGCCGGTCAGGTAGCTCTTGGTGGATGCGGGGAAGGGTTCGCGGGTGCGCGCAAGCAGCTGGGCAAACTTGTCAGGAGCATGGATCGGGGCATTCATGGCGGGCACTTTCCTATCGTGGTGGATGGATACGTGCTCCGCAATCGGCCCGATGGTCCGCAAGGCGAAGGGCCGGAGGGCCCCGCCCCCATCCACGTCCGTGGTGGACGCATGGGGTGCCATGGCCAGAGGGCTGCGCATGCGCGCGTGCCTCCTGGGCGGAAATCATGACTGCAGCTCTTCTTACGCTGGTACTAACCAGATCAAGTTCGCGGTTCCGGCGGTAAGGTCCGCCGTCTCAGCACGCCCAGAAACCAGAGAAGGTTCTACGTGCACCCCGGAGCAGGCCGGAGTATAGGGCAGGGCAATCCGCACCCGCCCAAGGGCTTTCAGCGCAGCCGCTCGATCAGCAGGACCGTGAAAAATCCCACGCCGGCGATCACCGTCCACTTGAAGATGGCGAAACCGATCCGCTTGTAGCGCACCTGACCCGTGACTGCGTAAAGACCAAAGCACACCGCCGCGGCCAGCAGCAGCGCGAGGGCCAACCACCGGATGATCAGCATGTCACCAGGCCCGCACAGGCTGGGCAAAGCCGCCCGGTGCACGGCGCTCGTCTTCAAACGTCACCTCTTCCCATGCGTCACGCTGCGAAAGCAGTTCGCGCAGGAGCAGGTTGTTCATGCCGTGGCCCGACCGGAACGCGCTGTAGGCCGCCAGCAGAGGCCTGCCGATGAGGTACAGGTCGCCCATCGCATCCAGGATCTTGTGCTTGACGAATTCGTCGTCGTAGCGCAGCCCGTCGCTGTTGAGTACCTTGTAGTCGTCCATGACGATGGCGTTGTCAAGGCCTCCGCCCAGGGCCAGGCCGTTGGAACGCATCATCTCCACATCGCGCGTGAAGCCGAAGGTACGCGCGCGGGCAATGTCGCGGCTGTAGTTGCCCTGCCCCAAGTCAAACTCGACACGCTGGCCGGTGGAATCCACGGCCGGGTGGTCGAAGTCGATCTCGAAACTCAGCTTGTAGCCGTGATACGGTGCAAGACGCGCCCACTTGGCGTTGGCGCCCTCGCCTTCGCGCACTTCCACGGGCCGCAACACGCGGATGAAACGCTTGGGCGCCTTTTGCAGTTCAATCCCTGCGCTTTGCAGCAGGAACACGAACGACGCCGACGAGCCATCGAGGATGGGCACCTCCTCCGCCGTGATGTCCACGTACAGGTTGTCGATACCGAGGCCCGCACAGGCTGACATGAGGTGCTCGACGGTGTGGACCTTGGCGTTGCCCACTGCAATGGTCGAGGCCAGCCGCGTGTCGGTGACGGCCTCTGCGCGGATGGGGATGTCCACCGGCTGGGGCAGATCGACCCGGCGGAACACGATGCCGGTGTCTGGCTGAGCGGGTCGCAGCGTCAGCTCCACCCGTTGTCCGCTGTGCAGCCCCACGCCTACGGCGCGGGTCAGAGTCTTGAGGGTGCGTTGCTGGAGCATCCGCACATTTTAGTTGCCCGGTCACAAGTCTGCCGGGATCACGCCTTCGCTTGACAGACATCAACGAGGGATGGCCATCACGTTACGCCATGGCCGCGTTTTTACCTACAGTAACCCTCCAGTGTGCCGAAGCACAATGAGATGACAGTGCTGGCGCTACAGAGGGGCTCACACCCGGCCCGGCGCTCATTCAAATCGCGGGAGACAGAACCATGAACAAGCTTAGCTTCAAGATGAAAATCATGCTCATGATCGGCACGGCCCTGGCGGCTCTGGTGATCATGGCCCTCGCGTCGTTGCTGAACGAACGCCGGCTCATCATCGAGTCACGACAGGAGCTGCTCACCACGGCCGTGCAGTCGGCCCACAGCGTCGTGACCGGCTTCCAGGCCAAGGCTGCCAGCGGCGCCATGAGCGTGGAAGACGCACAGAAAGCTGCGAAGGACGCCCTGCGCCTGTCCCGCTTCGGCGGCCCTGAGGGCAAGACCGAATATTTCTACATCTGGTCCCTGGACTCCAAGGGCGTGATGCATCCCATCAAGCCCGAATGGGAAGGCCAGGACATGGCGGGCAAGGTCAAGGACGGGTCGGGCACCGACATCCTCAAGCAGATCTCCGACGCCCTGCGTGCCAGCCCTAACGGACGGGTGTTTGTGCCCACCATGTTCGCCCGCCCTGGCCAGCAGGAGCTGGTACCCAAGCTGCAGTACGTGATCCGGGTGGATGGCTGGAACTGGATGGTGGGTTCGGGTCTGTACACCGATGACATCGACGCGATCGTGCGCAAGACGCTGCTGTCGGGCCTGGCTGCCATCCTGGCCGTGATCGCCGTGGTGGGCGGCATCGGCATGGTGGTGGCCCGCTCGGTGCTGCGCCAGATCGGTGGCGAGCCGACCGAAGCCATCGGCATCATGTCGCAGGTGGCAGAAGGCAATCTGGACACGCCCATGCCAAACGCCCCCGAGGGCTCGATGCTGGACGGCCTGTCCAAAATGGTGACTTCGTTGCGCCTGCTGGTCACCGAAGTGCGCACAGCCACCGACAGCATTGCCACCGCCTCCAGCGAAATCGCGCAGGGCAACAACGACCTGGCACACCGCACGGAAGACACGGCAAGCAATCTGCAGTCCACCGCCAGCTCGATGGAAGAGTTGACCAGCACCGTGAAGCAGACATCCGACTCAGCGCACACCGCCAACCAGATGGCCAACTCGGCCGCCGAAGTGGCCGCGCGCGGTGGCGAGGTGGTCTCGAAAGTGGTGGCGACCATGCAGGACATCAACGCCAGCAGCAACCGCATCAGCGACATCATCGGCGTGATCGATGGCATTGCGTTCCAGACCAATATCCTGGCGCTGAATGCCGCGGTGGAGGCAGCGCGCGCCGGAGAGCAGGGGCGCGGCTTCGCCGTGGTAGCAGGCGAGGTGCGCAGCTTGGCCGGCCGCAGCGCCGAGGCCGCCAAGGAAATCAAGTCGCTGATCGGTGCATCGGTGGAGAAGGTCGAATCAGGCACCCAGCTCGTGGGCGATGCAGGCGCGACGATGACGGAAATCGTGGCCAGCGTGCAGCGCGTGACGGACATCATCGGCGAGATCCGGGCGGCCACCTCGGAGCAGAGCCAGGGTATTGCGCAGGTCAACACCGCCATGAACCAGCTGGACCAGATGACGCAGCAAAACTCGGCGCTGGTAGAAGAGTCCACCGCGGCGGCCGACAGCCTGCGCGAGCAAGCCATGCGCCTGACCCAGGTGGTGGCACGCTTCCGGGTGAACGGCAGCAACGCGTCTGCGCAGAGCGCAGGTGCCACTGGCTGGAGCAACAGCCCCGCACCTTCACCGGTGGCAGCCCCGGCCCGCACGGCTGCGCGCGCACCGGCGCCAGCCGCACGGGCCGCCTTGCCGAAGGCGGCGCCGCGGCCCGCAGCGCAGCGCCCCGCGGCAGCAGCCCTGCCGCCCAAGGCAAAGCCTGCGACCAGCGCCCCAGCCGCTGCCCCAGCCAAGGCGGGCGGGGACGACAACGGCGACTGGGAATCTTTCTGACCGCTCTGCACCGGGAGTACCGGCAGGGCGCCGCGCAAGGCCCTCTCGGGGGGCCCTCATGGGGCCTCGATACCTGAAAGCGCCCTGCAACCCATCAAAGACAGACGCGACTCATATCGATCCCCGCAAGCCATGAAAAAACCCTGCCAGTTCGCACTGGCAGGGTTTTTTGGTCGATCTCGGCGCGGGGCGAAAACTCCGCGCTGCCGTGGCTTGCCCGAGCGGCCACCGGGCCGCTCAGGCCGCCCCGATCAGTCCGCCTGCTTGCGCAGGAAGGCAGGGATCTCCAGATCGTCCATGCCGCCGGACGAGAGCGCGTCCACACGGGCCGCGGCCTGGGTGCGGTTGGTGCGCCACACGCTCGGCACCGACATGCTGCCGTAGTCGGTTTGCGATCCGCCGACATGGCCACCGGGGACGCCAGCCGCGACGCCCATGGCGCCCACGCCTGCCACGGGGATCTGGTAGGCCATGTTGTCCGTGCCGGTACGCAGGCCGCCCTGCACCACCGAGATGGGCTGACGGCGTGCGTTCGCACGCGACAGGCCGGTAGCCACCACAGTCACGCGGATTTCATCGCCCAGGTTCTCGTCGTAGGCGGCGCCGAAGATGACGTGTGCGTCGGTGGATGCGTAGGCATTGATGGTGTTCATCGCCTGGCGCGATTCAGACAGCTTGAGGCTGCCCTTGCTGGCCGTGACCAGCACCAGCACACCCTTGGCGCCCGACAGGTCGATGCCTTCGAGCAGCGGGCAGGCAATGGCCTGCTCGGCGGCGATGCGCGCGCGGTCGGGGCCACTGGCGGTGGCCGTACCCATCATGGCCTTGCCGGGCTCGCCCATCACGGTGCGCACGTCTTCGAAGTCGACGTTCACCTGGCCGTACTCGTTGATGATTTCAGCAATGCCACCCACGGCGTTCTTGAGCACGTCGTTGGCGTGTGCAAAGGCTTCGTCCTGGGTGATGTCGTCGCCCAGTACATCCAGCAACTTCTCGTTGAGCACCACGATCAGCGAGTCGACGTTGGCTTCCAGCTCGGCCAAACCGTCGTCAGCATTCTTCATGCGACGGCCACCTTCCCAGTCGAAAGGCTTGGTGACCACACCCACGGTGAGGATGCCCATTTCCTTGGCCACGCGCGCAATCACGGGTGCAGCGCCGGTGCCGGTGCCGCCGCCCATGCCAGCGGTGATGAACAGCATGTGCGCGCCCTGGATGGCGTCGCGGATGTCCTCCACGGCGGCCTCGGCGGCATCGCGTGCCTTTTCGGGTTTGCCGCCTGCACCCAGACCGCTGCCACCGAGCTGGATGACGCGGTGGGCCGAGCTGCGCGTCAGCGCTTGAGCGTCGGTGTTGGCGCTGACAAATTCCACGCCCTGCACGGACCGCGCAATCATGTGCTCGACGGCGTTGCTGCCGCCGCCGCCCACGCCGATCACCTTGATCTGGGTGCCCTGGTTGAATTCTTCGGCTTCGATCATTTCAATGGTCATCTTGGAGCTCCTGGTTCTAGATACGGTTGCAATTGCCAAATGTTGAGGTTTTGTCTGTCAGCTCGGGCGTGTGGCGGGCCGGTGCATCGCCATCGCTCCCGAGGCATTCGATGGGGACTGCCGCGGGCGAGCCAGAGGGGATGTTTCATGGCTAGAAATTCCCCACGATGAAGTCCTTGAAGCGGCCAAAGGCGGTCTTCATGGAACCGCTCTTTTGCGCCACCTTGAAGCCGCGCAGGCGGGCCAGGCGGGCTTCTTCGAGCAGGCCCATGACGGTGGCTGCACGGGGCTGGGCCACCATGTCCGACAGGGCGCTGGAATACTTGGGAATGCCGCGGCGCACGGGCTTCAAGAAGATGTCCTCGCCCAGTTCGATCATGCCGGGCATGACCGAGCTGCCGCCCGTGAGCACGATGCCCGACGACAGCACTTCCTCGTAACCCGACTCGCGGATCACCTGCTGCACGAGCGAAAAGATTTCTTCCACGCGGGGCTCGATCACGCCCGCCAGCGCCTGCTTCGATAACATGCGCGGGCTGCGGTCGCCCAGTCCGGGCACTTCGACCTGGCTCTCGGGGTCGGCCAGCAATTGCTTGGCATAGCCGCTTTCGACCTTGATGTCTTCTGCGTCCTTGGTGGGGGTGCGCAGCGCCATGGCGATGTCGCTGGTGATGAGGTCACCGGCGATCGGTATGACGGCTGTGTGGCGGATCGCGCCGCCTGTGAAGATGGCCACGTCGGTCGTGCCCGCACCGATATCCACCACCACCACGCCGAGTTCGCGCTCGTCGTCGGTCAGCACCGCCTGGCTGCTGGCCAGCGGGTTCAGCATCAACTGCTCCACCTCCAGGCCGCAGCGACGCACGCACTTGATGATGTTCTCGGCCGCGCTCTGGGCGCCAGTCACGATGTGGATCTTGGCTTCCAGGCGGATGCCGCTCATGCCGATGGGCTCTTTCACATCCTGCCCGTCGATCACGAACTCCTGCGGCTCCACCAGCAACAGGCGCTGATCACTGCTGATGTTGATGGCCTTGGCGGTCTCGACCACACGCGCCACGTCGGCTGAGGTGACTTCCTTGTCCTTGACAGCCACCATGCCGCTGGAATTGAGGCCACGGATATGGCTGCCGGTAATGCCGGTGTACACGCGCTGGATCTTGCAGTCGGCCATCAGCTCGGCTTCTTTCAGTGCCTGCTGGATGCTCTGCACGGTGGCGTCGATGTTGACGACCACGCCGCGCTTGAGACCATTGCTCGGGGCCACGCCCAGGCCCGCCAGCTTGAGCTCGCCATTGGGCAGCACCTCGGCCACCACGGCCATCACCTTGGCGGTGCCAATGTCCAGCCCCACCACGACGTCTTTGTATTCTCTTGCCATATTCAGCCTCTGCACTTTTCTGTTCTGTCCGGCTGCGCCGTGAGCACAGGTGCCCGGAAGCCCTGCGAGCGGATCGTCTGCCGGGCGCCAGCGCCACCCCGCCTTGTGTGTTGTCTCATCGTCATCACCTCCTGCGCACTCCGACCACGGCCGCGGGCACATCGCCCACGGCCACGGTAGTGACGCCACGCATACGCAAGGCATATCCGCCAACGTGGCGCAGGTCGGCCGACTCCAGCGCATCGACCCGACGTCCGTATTGAGCTGCCACCTGCGTCAGCGTGCGCGCGAAGCGCTGGGTGCGCTGCACTACATCGTGCGGCGTGCCGCCGCCCAGTTCCACCACGGCGTCGGTGTCGAGCGTGACGCGCCAGCCACCACGTCCTGTCAGCTCCAGCGTCTCGACCACCAGCCCCAGCGACTTGAACACTGGCCGGAGCAAGCCGTGCATTTCCAGCACTTCCATCGAGCTGCCCTCCGGCCCCAGCAAGCGCGGCAGCCCGTCCTGCTCCACATCGCCGGTGTTGGCCTCGAACACCTCACCAAACCGGTTGACCAACGCAGCCCCCGACTCCGGCCCCCAGTACGCAACGGCTTCATGCTCCTGCAGTTGCACCGCCAGGCTAGCGGGGTACACCCGGCGCACTTCGGCGCGGCGCACCCATGGCACCTGCTCGAAGGCATCGCGCGCAGCGCGCAGGTCCACCGTGAAGAAGTTGCCCGTCAGGTGCGGCGCCACATTGGCACGCAGCGTGACGGCGTTGTTGTGAACCAGGTCGCCCTGCACCACGATGCGCGCCACGGCAAACCCCGGATAGCGCAGCACCCACCACGCGGCTGCTGCCAGCACGAGCAGCACGCAGCCCATGACCAGGACCGAAGCGGTCAGGTTCATGAGCTTGACGTCCAGCGGTGCGGGCAGCGTATTGGTCATCAGGCAGCCCTTGGCCTTGCGGGTGTATCGAGTGCTGCAGCGGCCAGGATGCGCAGGCACAGTTCCTCGTAGCTGATGCCCGACGCACGCGCCGACATGGGCACCAGCGAATGGCCAGTCATGCCCGGCGAGGTGTTCATCTCCAGCAGGAAGGGCTTGCGGTCGCTGGCGCGGATCATCAGGTCGGCGCGGCCCCAGCCACGGCATCCGAGCGTGCGGTAGGCCTCCAGCACGATGCGCTGGATCTCGCGTTCCTCGGCTTCGGGCAGTCCGCTCGGGCACTGGTACTTCACGTCGTCGGTGAAGTACTTGTTCTGGTAGTCATACGCCCCGTCGGGGGCCACGATGCGGATCACCGGCAACGCACGGGCCTGTGCGCCATGACCCAGCACCGGGCAGGTCACTTCCTCACCGTCAATGAACTCCTCGCACAGTACGTCTGGGTCGTAGCGCGCGGACATCTCCACTGCACCCTGCATCTCCGCAGGCTCGCGCACCTTGGTCACACCGATGGACGAGCCCTCGCGAGGTGGCTTGACGATCAGCGGCAGGCCCAGTTCGCCCGGGACTGCGCGCACCACCTCGGGCTGCTGGCAATCGGGTGCCAGCCACACATAGCGCGGCGTGGGCAATCCTTCTGCAAGCCACACACGCTTGGTCATGACCTTGTCCATGGCAATGGCCGATGCCATCACGCCTGGGCCTGTGTACGGAATGCCCAGCAGCTCGAGGGCACCTTGCACGGTTCCGTCTTCGCCATGGCGGCCATGCAGCGCGATGAAGCAGCGCGCATACCCGTCGCGCTTGAGGTCGCTCAAGGCATTGGTGGCGGGGTCGAACGCATGGGCGTCCACGCCACTGGCACGCAGTGCCTGCAGCACGCCGCTGCCGGACATGAGCGACACCTCGCGCTCGGCCGACTCGCCGCCCATCAGCACGGCCACCTTGCCCAGCGCCTTGACGTCGATACTGGAATCTGGAAGGGTCATGCCGCACTCCCTTCAAGCACTTTCAGCTCACTATTTTGTAGCAAATCAACCACCTTGCCAGGTACCGCACCGATGGAGCCAGCCCCCATGCACATCACCACGTCTCCGTCACGTGCGTTGTCGGCTATGGCCTGGGGCAGATCCGCCACGTTGTCCACGAACACAGGCTCCACACGGCCCGCCACACGCAGCGCGCGCGTCAACGAACGGCCGTCAGCCGCCACCACGGGCGCCTCGCCGGCCGCATACACCTCGGTCAGCAGCACAGCATCGGCGTTGCCGATGACCTTGACGAAATCCTCGAAGCAGTCACGCGTGCGGCTATAGCGGTGCGGCTGGAACGCCAGCACCAGGCGGCGGCCCGGGAAAGCGCCACGCGCAGCGGCCAGCGTGGCAGCCATCTCCACCGGGTGGTGCCCGTAGTCGTCGATCACGGTGAACTGGCCTCCGCCTTTGGCAGGCAGCTCGCCGTAGCGCTGGAAGCGGCGGCCCACACCCTTGAAGCTGGCCAGCGCGCGCTGCACGGCTTCGTCGGGGATGTTGAGCTCTACCGCCACCGCGATGGCCGACAGCGCATTGAGCACGTTGTGCTCGCCTGCCAGGTTGAGCACGATGTCCATGTCGGGCAACGTGACGCCGTTGCGGCGCTGCACCGTGAAGTGCATCTGTCCAGCCTGCGCGCGGACATTGATGGCCCGTACCTGGGCATCCTCGGAAAATCCGTAGCTGGTGATCGGGCAGGTCACGCTCTGCAAGATGTCGCGCACTGCGGGGCTGTCCACGCACAGCACAGCCGTGCCATAGAAGGGCATGCGGTGCAGGAAGTCGATGAAGGCACCCTTGAGCCGGTTGAAATCATGCCCGTAGGTTTCCATGTGGTCGGCATCGATGTTGGTCACCACGGCCATCACGGGAAGCAGATTCAGGAACGATGCATCGGATTCGTCGGCCTCGACCACGATGTAATCGCCGCTGCCCAGCTTGGCATTGGCGCCCGCGCTGTTGAGCTTGCCGCCGATCACGAAGGTCGGGTCGAGCCCGGCCTCGGCCAGTACGCAGGTCACCAGGCTGGTGGTGGTGGTCTTTCCGTGGGTGCCGGCAATCGCGATCCCCTGCTTGAGGCGCATGAGTTCAGCCAGCATCAGCGCACGCGGCACCACCGGGATTTTCTTGGCGCGGGCGGCCATGACCTCGGGGTTGTCCGGTGTGACTGCGGTGGACGTGACCACCGCATCCGCGTCCTCGATGTGCGCTGCAGCGTGGCCCAGGCAAGTCTTGATGCCAAGGTCGTGGAGGCGGCGCAACGTGGCGCTGTCGGCCAGGTCAGAGCCCGAGATGCGGTAGCCCAGGTTGAACAGTACCTCGGCGATGCCGCTCATGCCGGCGCCGCCGATGCCGACGAAGTGGATGTGGCGAATGGCGTGTTTCATGGTTGTGCCAGCTCCTCGCAGGCAGTCACCACTTCGCGGGTGGCGTTGATTTTTTGCATGTTTTTGGCGTGAAGCGCTTTTTCCATAAGGGTGGAGCGCTCTGTATTCAATAGCATATCTGCCAGCATTTCGGCGGTCAGGTCTCGCTGCTGCACCAGCCAGCCGCCGCCCGCGTCCACCAGGAACTGGGCGTTGGTAGTCTGGTGGTCATCCACAGCGGAAGGGAATGGCACAAACACGGCCGCTGCACCCACCGCGGCGATTTCGGTCACGGTGCTGGCACCGGCGCGGCACACAATCATGTCGGCCGCGGCAAAGGCGCTGGCGGTGTCCTCGATGAAAGGCGTGAGTTCTGCATCCACACCGGCCGCCGTGTAGTTGGCGCGCAGTGATTCGATCTGCGTGGCACCGCTCTGGTGAACCACCAGCGGGCGGCGATCAGCCGGGATCAGCGCGATGGCCTTGGGCACCATCTCGTTGAGTGCGCGAGCGCCCAGGCTGCCGCCGACCACCAGCAGCCGCAACGGGCCGGTACGGCTGGCAAAGCGTTCTGCAGGTCCCGGCTGCCGTGTGAAAGCTGCACGCAGCGGGTTGCCCACCCACTGGCCCTTCGGGAACACTTCGGGGAATGCGGTGAATACGCGGTCGGCCACACCGGCCAGCACCTTGTTGGCCATGCCCGCCACCGAGTTCTGCTCGTGGAGCACCAATGGCTTGCCCCACAGCACACCCATCATCCCGCCGGGAAAGGTGATGTAGCCGCCCAGGCCCACCACCACGTCGGGCTTGACGCGTCGCACGACCTGCAGCGCCTGCCAGAAGGCGCGCAGCAGGCGCAGGGGCAAAAGGGCCAGCGTGACGATGCCCTTGCCGCGCACACCGCCAAAGTCGATCAGCTCGAGCGGGAAGCCGTGCGTGGGAACGATGCGCGACTCCATGCTGCCAGGGGCGCCCAGCCAGTGCACGCGCCAGCCGCGCGTGCGCAGTTCCTCGGCCACGGCCAGGCCCGGGAAGATGTGGCCACCGGTGCCACCGGCCATGATGAGGGCAGTCTTTTGCGTGCTCATACGCGGCCTCCGCGCATGAGTAGTTTGTTCTCGTAATCCACCCTCAGCACCACCGCCAGCGCTACCAGATTCATCAGGATCGCCGACCCCCCAAAGCTCATCAGCGGCAGGGTGAGCCCCTTGGTCGGCAGCGCGCCCAGGTTCACGCCCATGTTGATGAAGGCCTGGAACCCGATCCAGATGGCCACGCCCTGCGCCACGAGGCCCGAGAACACGCGGTCCAGCGCAATGGCCTGGCGGCCGATGTGCATGATGCGGCGGGTCATCCACAAGAACATAACGATCAGCGTGAGCACGCCCACCAGGCCGAACTCTTCGCCGATGACGGCCAGCAGGAAGTCGGTGTGGGCTTCGGGCAGCCAGTGCAGCTTCTCGACGCTGCCGCCCAGGCCCACGCCGAAGACCTCTCCACGGCCGATGGCGATCAGCGAGTGCGACAGCTGGTAGCCCTTGCCCAGCGCATGCGCCTCGCTGAACGGGTCCAGATACGCGAACACACGTTCCCGCCGCCAGGGCGAGCTGGCAATCATGAGGGCGAAGGCGCCGACAAGGATGGCCGCGATCAGGAAGAACATGCGTGCGTTGACGCCACCCAGGAAAAGGATGCCCATGGCGATCACCGCCACCACCATGAAGGCGCCCATGTCGGGCTCGGCCAGCAGCAGCACACCCACAACAGCCACGGCAGCGCCCATGGGCAGCACGGCGCGGAAGAACCGTTCTTTCACTTCCATCTTGCGCACCATGTAGTCGGCGGCATAGATGAGCACGGCAAACTTGGCCACCTCGGACGGCTGGAAGCCGATGGGTCCGAACGACAGCCAGCGGCGCGCACCATTGACCACCTTGCCTACGCCCGGAATGAGCACGGCAATCAGCAGCACCAGGGCAAACACAAAGAGCCACGGCGCCATGCGCTCCCACACCGCCATGGGTATCTGGAAGGCCAGCAGCGCCGCCACAAAGCCCACCACCAGGTACATCATGTGCCGGGTCAGGAAGTGCGTGGAGGCGTAGTTGGCAAAGCGCGGGTTGTCCGGCATCGCAATCGAGGCGGAATACACCATCACCAGGCCCCAGGCCAGCAGCGCCACCACCACCCACAGCAGCGCCTGGTCAAAGCCCAGCACGCTCGCGGGTGTGGTGCCCGTGGCACGGCGGTATTCGGTGCCCCCCACGCGCACGGGCAGCACCTCGCCGCCCTGGCCGGTGAGTGCCGAGAACCACGCGCTGGTGCGTTGCATGAAGTTTCCCTGACTGGCAGGAGCGGTCATGCCCTGCCCTCCAGCGAAACGCCGGCGTCGTCCGCCAGGCTGCGTACCGTGTCGCAGAAGACGTGGGCACGGTGTTCGTAATCCCTGAACATGTCAAAACTGGCGCAGGCCGGTGACATGAGCACGGCGTCGCCGTGGTGGGCGCGACGTGACGCCAGCTGCACGGCCTCGGGCAGCGTGGCTGCATCGACCAGTGCTACGCCGGCATCGGCCAGCGCGGCACGGATCAGCGGCGCGTCCCGCCCGATCAGCACCACGGCCCGCGCAAAGCGAGCCACGGGGGCTGCCAGCGGGGCAAAGTCCTGTCCCTTGCCTTCGCCCCCCAGGATGACCACCAGCCGGCGCTCGGCGCCCAGGCCGGTGAGGGCCGCCACGGTGGCGCCCACATTGGTGCCCTTGCTGTCGTCGAAATACTCCACGCCGTTGATGATGGCCACTGGCTCCACACGGTGCGGCTCGCCGCGGTACTCGCGCAGGCCGTACAGCATGGGGGCCAGGGTGCAGCCGGCGGCAGATGCCAGCGCCAGTGCGGCCAGCGCATTGACCGCGTTGTGCCGGCCGCGGATGCGCAGTGCATCGGCGGGCATCAGGCGCTGGATGTGCAGGTCTTCATCCTGCGCCTGGCGGCTGCGCTTGCGGGTTTCATCGGCATCCATGGCACGCACCAGCCAGGGCATGCCGCTGACCACTTCGATACCGAAGTCACCGGGGCGGCGAGGCATGTCGGCACCGAAGGTGATGTGCTCGCGCACCTGGGGTTTCTGCAGCTTGACCTTCACTGGAGTCGGCAGCATCCGCATGACTGCCTCATCCTCGCGGTTGAGGATCATCAACCCGGTTTCGCCAAAGATGCGGGCCTTGGCTGCGGCGTAGGCGGCCATGTCGCCGTGCCAGTCCAGGTGGTCCTGCGTGATGTTGAGCACCGTGGCGGCCGTGGGCTCAAAGCCCGTGATCTCGTCGAGCTGAAAACTGGAGAGCTCCAGCACCCATGCGTCGGGCAGCGTGCCGGCGTCGATGCGGGCTGCCAGCGTGTCGAGCAGCGTGGGGCCGATGTTGCCGGCCACCGCCACGCGCTTGCCGGAGCGTTCCACCAGCTGCCCGGTGAGCGAGGTCACCGTGGTCTTGCCGTTGGTGCCGGTAATCGCCAGCACCGCCGGCGCGTAGCCGTGCGATGCCTGCAGGAAGGAAAGACCCGCAGAAAACAGGCTCAATTCGCCGCCAGCGCTTATTCCATTTTCCTTAGCTGCTATCACTACAGGAGCAACCACTGCCGGACTGAGGCCGGGCGAGCGGTAGACGGCGTGCAGGTCTTGCCCATCGACCAGAGCAGCGTCGAACGCACCCGGCACAAAGCGCACCTGCGGCAGCTCCTGCTGCAGGGCAGGCAACTGGGGCGGCGCCGCGCGCGTGTCGGCCACCGTGACCTGGCGGGCACCGCAGCGCACGCACCAGCGCGCCATGGCCACGCCCGAGGCCCCAAGGCCCAGGATGAGGATGTTCTGCCCTTCCAGCGGAGCCATGCCCTCGCCGGGGCGACCCACGGGCTGCGGGGGTGCGTCCGGAACTTCGGTTTCGTCCGCGGCGGCGTCGCTATCGGGTGGCAGTTCGGGCGGCGCGGCCACCTCAGGTGCAGCCACGTCGGCAAAGATCTGTGCCACGAACGCTGCGGCATCCCGCGCCGCTGTCAGCTGCGGCTGTGCGACTACAGTTTCGGCCTCCGCGACCGCGGGTTCGGGCTGAGCCACAGGGTCGGCTGGCGCCCCGGGTTCGCCATCCGCGGGCATGCCCGCGGCGGCGTCTGAAGAGTCGGCGACTTCCCCCGCGGCATCGAAGCCCTCTGGTACGGGCTGCCCGGCATGGAGCCCCATCGCCTCATCCACACCGGCTGCTGCCCCCACCGCACCGCCATCTTCTGCGCGCTGCAGTTCGCCCGCGTCGGTGACCGCGGGCGCAGGCGTGACCACACCCTCGGGCACGGCAGCGCCAAGGGGTGGCAGGGGACGGAGGGAGTCGCTGGCGTTCATCGCAGTTTCAGGGTCGACAGGCCCACCAGGCACAGCAGCATGGTGATGATCCAGAAGCGCACGACGACCTGCGTTTCCTTCCAGCCGCTCTTTTCAAAGTGGTGGTGCAGGGGTGCCATCTTCAGCAGGCGGCGGCCTTCGCCGTAGCGGCGCTTGGTGTACTTGAACCACATCACCTGCAGCATCACCGACAGCGCCTCGACCACGAAGATGCCGCCCATGATGGCCAGCACGATTTCCTGCCGCACGATGACGGCAATGGTGCCCAGCGCCGCGCCCAGTGCCAGCGCGCCCACGTCACCCATGAAGACCTGGGCGGGATGCGCGTTGAACCACAGGAAAGCCAGCCCCGCACCGGCCATGGCCGCGCAGAAGATCAGCAGCTCGCCCGAGCCGGGAATGTGCGGAAAGAACAGGTACTTGGAATACACCGAGCTGCCCGTGACGTACGCGAACACGCCCAGCGCCGAGCCCACCATCACCACCGGCATGATGGCCAGCCCATCCAGACCATCGGTCAGGTTGACAGCGTTGCTCGACCCCACGATGACTAGATAGGTCAGGATCACGAAACCGAGCACGCCCAACGGGTAGCTGATTTCCTTGAAGAACGGTAGCTGCAAGCCCGCCTTGGGTGGCAGGTCCAGCGAGAAGCCCGACTGCACCCAACTGATGAACAGCTCGAACACGCGGGCGTTGGAGTTCTCGGAAATGCTGAACACCAGGTACAGCGCCGCCACCAGCCCGATCACGGACTGCCAGAAATACTTCTCGCGCGAACGCATGCCCTCGGGGTCCTTGTTGACCACCTTGCGCCAGTCGTCCACCCAGCCAATCGCGCCAAAGCCCAGCGTGACGATGAGCACGATCCACACAAACCGGTTGGACAGGTCGAACCACAGCAGGGTCGAAATGGCGATCGACAGCAGGATGAGCACACCACCCATGGTGGGCGTGCCGCTCTTGGACAGGTGCGTCTGCATCGCATAGCCGCGGATGGGCTGACCGATCTTGAGCGAGGTGAGCACGCGGATCACCTTGGGGCCCGCCACCAGACCGATGAGCAACGCCGTCACCGCAGCCATGAGCGCGCGGAACGTGAGGTACTGGAACACCCGGAAGAACCCGAGTTCGGGTGACAGGCCCTGCAGCCATTGCGACAGCATCAGCAGCATGCGGCACCTCGCGAGGTGGGCGTGACCGGGCCAGAGCGTGTGGTGTCAGTGGGTTGCGCCATGGGTTCCCTCCAGCGTGTCTTTCTGCTTGTTGTTGTTCTGTCCGGGCTCTTGCGGGCTGTGCGCTGCCCGCCCTGCCGCGGCGATGGCTTCCACCACCCGCTCCATCGCCATGAAGCGCGAGCCCTTGACGAGCACGCTGCCGGCGCCGGGCAACGCTTCCTTGACGGCGGCCAGCAAGGCATCCATGCTGTCGAAGTGGCGGGCAGCGGACCCGAAGGAGGCTGCGGTGTGGGCCGATAAGGTGCCCAGCGCAAAGAGATGGTGGATGCCCGCAGCACGCGCATGCGCACCGGCCTCGGAATGAAACTGCGGGCCCTGGTCGCCCACCTCGCCCATGTCACCTACCACCAGCCATTGCGGTGCGGGCAGCTCGGCCAGCACGTCGATGGCAGCGCGCATGGAGTCGGGGTTGGCGTTGTACGTGTCGTCCACCACGGTGATCTCGCGGCCCGCGCACTGCACGCTGAACGCACGCGAGCGGCCCTTGACCGGTGCGAAGCCGCCCAGCCCCTCGGCAATGGCGGCAAGCGGCACGCCCGCAGCCAGCGCACAGGCCGTGGCGGCCACGGCGTTGGTGACGTTGTGCCGGCCGGCGATGTGCAGGCGCACATCCACGTCGCCCTGCGGCGTGCCCAGCGTGGCGGCCCACGCGCCGTTTTTCCACGCTGCGCTGCGGCAGGTCACGTCGCCACCCGCACCAAAGGTCATGCAGCGGCGGCCCTGCGCCAGGCTGCACCACAGGGGGGTGTATTCATCGCCCGCAGGGAACACGGCCACGCCATGTGCGGGCAGGCTGGCAAACACCGAGCCGTTCTCGCGCGCCACCGCTTCCACGGTGTGCATGAATTCCAGGTGCTCACGCTGCGCGTTGTTGACCAGCGCCACCGTGGGCTGTGCCATGGCCGCCAGACGGGCGATTTCGCCCGGGTGGTTCATGCCCATCTCGATCACCGCTGCGGTGTGTGTGGCGCGCAGGCGCATCAGCATCAGCGGCACGCCGATGTCGTTGTTGAAATTGCCTTGCGTGGCAAAGGCTGCATCGCCCTTCCAGGCCTTGAGGATGGACGCCACCATCTGCGTCACGGTGGTCTTGCCATTGCTGCCGGTCACGCCGATCAGCGGCAGGCTGAAGCCGGCGCGCCAGCCGGTGGCCAGAGCGCCGAGCGCGGCCAGGGTATCGGGCACCTCAATGCCTGCCAGCCCTGCCGCTTCCAGGCCACCATGGGCGATGGCTGCAGAGGCACCGCCCGCGCGCGCGTCGGTCAAAAACGCGTTGGCATCGAAGCGTTCACCCTTGAGTGCCACGAACAGGTCGCCGGCTTGCAGGCTGCGCGTGTCGGTGTGCACGCGCGTGAGGAGTGTCGCGCCGTCACCCACCAGCCGCGCGGCAGGCACGCGCTGGCGCACCAGGGCGAAGGCCTCGCTCAGGGTCATCAAGTTCATCAGATTCATCGGAGGAGTCGCGGTCATGCCCATGTGGTGGCTCCCCGGGCGCGCAGCGCGGATTGCGCGTGGGCCATGTCCGAGAACGGCTGGCGCACGCCTGCGGTTTCCTGCGTGTCTTCGTGGCCCTTGCCGGCGATCAGCACCACGTCTTGCGGCGCCGCGGCAGCCACGGCCTGCGCAATGGCGCGAGCGCGGTCCAGCTCGGCGCTGACGGTGGTGCCGGCAATCGTGCCCTGCAGAACCTGGTGGACTATGGCAGCAGGGTCTTCGCTGCGCGGGTTGTCGCTGGTCACCAGCACCCGGTCGGCATGCTGCTGCGCCACCGCGCCCATCAGCGGGCGCTTGCCGGCATCGCGGTCGCCGCCGCAACCGAACACGCACCACAGCTGGCCGTTGCGCTCCTGCGCCAGGGGGCGCAGCGCCTGCAGAGCCTTGTCGAGTGCATCGGGCGTGTGGGCGTAGTCCACCGCCACCAGGGGCTGGCCTCGCGCCACCAGGCGCTGCATGCGCCCGGGAACGGGCGCCAGGCCCGCGCACGCCTGGACGGCCGCATCCAGCGGCACGCCGCGGCTGCGCAGCGTGGCAATCACGCCCAGCAGGTTCTGCACGTTGTAGTGGCCGATGACCTGCGTCTGCAGCAGATGCTGGCCTGCGCCGTACTCCACCACGGTGAACTGCAGGCCCTGCGCGCCCAGCGTGATGTCTCGCGCCATCAGACGGGCGGCGCCATGCGCCGACACGGACCACAGGTCCAGGCTGCCACCGCGCAACTCGCCATGCAGTTGCAGCCCGGCAGCGTCGTCGGTGTTGATCACCGCCGCCTGCAAGCCCGGCCAGTCGAACAGCGCGCGTTTGGCCAGCCAGTAGTCGGCCATAGTGCCGTGGTAGTCCAGGTGGTCTTGCGTGAAATTGGTGAAAACCGCCACGCGGATCTGTGTGCCATCGAGCCGCGCCTCGGCCAGGCCGATGGACGATGCCTCGATGGCGCAGGCCCACAGCCCGGCGGCCGCGAACGTGCTGAACGCCCGCTGCAGACGCACCGGGTCGGGCGTGGTCATGCCGGTGGATTCGAGCTCTGGCGGAACACCAGAGCCCAAAGTGCCTACCAGCGCGCATCCCTGATTGCCTGGCAGCTCTTTTTTCGATAGCGCGTTGATGGCACCAGCGAGCCACCATGCTGTGCTGGTCTTGCCGTTGGTGCCGGTGACCGCAAGGACATCCAGGCGTTGGGTGGGCGCGCCAAACCATTGCGCAGCAATGGGGCCCGTAGCCGCCTTCAGACCGTACAGCGCAGCCAGATGGTCGCCCGCAAAACCGAAGGCCTCCACGCCGGCCTGCTCCACCAGGCAGGCCGTCGCACCGCGTACCAGTGCATCGGCCACATGGGCACGCCCGTCGGTGGCGGCGCCGGGCCAGGCGATGAAGCCATCACCGGGCTGGATGCGGCGGCTGTCGGTGTGCAGCGTGCCGGTGACACGTGCGCGCAGCCAGTCCACCGCAGCGGATGCAGAGACGAGCGTCGCAATGGCAGGCGCGGCGAGGATCACAGCGACTCCTCCACGGCATTGGCAACGATCTGCGGCTTGACGGCCATGTCGGGCTGCACGCCCATCATGCGTAGCGTCTGCTGCACCACTTCGCTGAACACTGGCGCGGCCACGGCACCGCCGTAGTACACGCCGTTGCTGGGCTCATCAATCATCACCGCCACGATGATGCGGGGCTTGTCGATGGGCGCCATGCCCGTGAACCAGGCGCGGTACTTGCCGACAGCGTAGTTCTTGCCCACCTGCTTGCGCGCCGTGCCCGACTTTCCGCCGACCGAGTAACCGAGGGTCTGTGCCTTCTGGCCGGTGCCGCCTGGGCCGGCGGCCATCTGCAGCATCTTGCGCACCTGGTCGGCCGTGCGCTCGGAAAACACGGGGACGCCCACGGCCAGCTGGTCGGTCTTGAGCATGGTGGCGGGGATCACGCGGCCGCCGTTAGCGAACACGGTGTACGAGCGCGCCATCTGGAACAGGCTGGCCGACAGGCCGTAGCCGTACGACATGGTGGCCTGCTCCACCGGGCGCCAGCTCTTGTAGGGGCGCAGCCGGCCGCTGACCGCACCGGGGAAGTCGATCTGCGGCTTCTGGCCAAAGCCGGCGGCCGAGAAGGTCTCCCACATCTCGCGGGCGGGCATCTGCATGGCCAGCTTGGTGGTGCCCACGTTGCTGGACTTCTGGATCACGCCCTCTACCGTGAGCACGCCGTAGTTGTGCGTGTCGCTGATGGTGGAGCCGGTGATGTTGATGCGGCCAGGGTTGGTATCCACCACCGTCTCGGGCCGCACGCGGCCGGATTCGAGCGCCAGACCGATGGTGATGGGCTTCATGGTGGAGCCCGGCTCGAAGGTGTCGGTAAGCGCGCGGTTGCGCAGCTGCTCGCCGGTGAGGTTCTGGCGCTTGTCGGGCACGTAGCTGGGGTAGTTGGCCAGGGCCAGCACTTCGCCGGTGTGGGCATCAAGCACCACCACGCTGCCGGCCTTGGCCTTGTGCGCCGCCACCTGGTCGCGCAGTTTCTGGTAAGCAAAGAATTGCACCTTGCTGTCGATGGACAGTTGCATGTCCTTGCCGTCCACCGGGGGCACGGTTTCGCCGACACCCTCAACCACGCGGCCCAGGCGGTCCTTGATCACGCGGCGCGAACCGGGCTTGCCACCCAGCGCCTTGTTGAAGGCCAGCTCCATGCCTTCCTGGCCCTGGTCTTCCACATTGGTGAAGCCCACCACATGCGCAGCGGCCTCACCCTCAGGATACTGGCGCTTGTATTCCTTGCGCTGGTAAATGCCCTTGATATCCAGTGCGGTGATCTTCTGGCCCACGTCCCAGTCGAGCTGGCGCTTGATCCAGACAAAGGTTTTGTCCTCGTCGGCAAGCTTCTTGTGGAGGTCGGCCAGGGGCATGTCGAGCAGCCTGGCCAGCTGCTTGAGCTTGGTGCGCACCTCGGGATTGTCCTGATCCACGTCCTCTGGAATGGCCCAGATGCTGGCCGCTGGCACGCTGGAGGCCAGGATCAACCCATTGCGATCAAGAATCTTGCCGCGGTTGGCCGGCAGTTCCAGCGTACGGGCAAAGCGCACTTCGCCCTGCCGCTGGAAGAAATCATTGCCGAACACTTGCACGTATGCGGCCCTGCCGCCCAGGCCCAGAAAGCCCAGCGCAATCACGGCCACGATGAACTTGCTGCGCCACACGGGCGTCTTGCTGGCCAGCAGCGGGCTGGCGGTGTAGACCACGCTGCGGCTCATGGCTGCACCGCTCCGTCAGGCCGCGCGAACGCAGCCGCAGCAGCTGGCACCGCCGTGGCCACGCCCTTTGGATCGGACACGTACTGCGTGATGGCCGGGGTGGCTGTGCGCATGTTGAGCTGGGAACGGGCGATCTTCTCCACCCGCAGCGGGGTGGCCTGCGCCCGCTTTTCGACCTGCAGGCGCTGGTGCTCGGTTTCCAGCCGGCGTGCCTCGGCCGTGGTGCGGTCCAGCTCCGTGAAAAGGCGGCGCGACTCGTACTGCACGTGTACCAGGTACAGCGCACTGGCCATCACGGCCACCAGCAGGACGATGTTCAACCGGGTCATTTCAGGCGACTGCCGTGCGTTCAGCCACGCGCATGATGGCGCTGCGCGAGCGCGGGTTGCCCGCCACCTCGGCGGCACTGGGCTTGATGCGGTCCAGCGCCACCAGCTTCATGGCCTGGGGGGCTGCAAAGGGCGCGCGCCGGTCGTAGACCTCCTTGGAGTGCTTGGCAATGAACTGCTTGACGATGCGGTCTTCCAGCGAGTGGAAGCTGATCACGACCAGCCGCCCGCCCGGCGCCAGCACCGAGAGGCTGGCCTCTAGCGCCTGTTGCAGCTCTTCAAGCTCGGCGTTGATGAAAATCCGAAGAGCTTGAAATGTGCGCGTTGCAGGGTTCTGGCCCGCTTCGCGGGTTTTGACCGCGCCAGCCACGAGGTCGGCCAGTTCGGCGGTGGTGGCAAGAGGACCCCGTTCTTCGCGCCAAGCAACAATCGCCTTTGCAATGGGGCCAGCAAACCGTTCTTCACCGTAGTCACGTATCACCTCTGCAATCTGACCGACTTCGGCCGTGGCCAACCATTCGGCAACACTGGTTCCGCGCGTGGTGTCCATGCGCATGTCCAGAGGGCCGTCGAAACGGAAACTGAATCCCCGCAGCGGGCTGTCGATCTGGGGCGAGCTCACGCCCAGGTCCATCAACACGCCAGCGGCGCTGCCCGCCGGCAGGTCGGCAAGGTGGCGAAAGCCCTCATGCCGAATGGAAAAACGCGCATCGGTGATGCGCGTTGCTTCGGCGATGGCTTCCGGGTCCTTGTCGAAGGCGACCAGGCGACCGTCGGGCCCCAGCCGCATGAGGATCAGCCGCGAATGCCCGCCCCGCCCGAAGGTCGCATCGACAAACGTCCCCGCAGGTTGCGGCCCGGCCCCACCCAGCAGGGCGTCGACGGCTTCATCCAGCAGGACGGTGGTGTGTTGAAGGGTGCCTGATGTCACTGCGCGCGCCTTAGAAGGAGAAGTCCTTGAAGACATCTGGCATGTCACCCTGCATGGCCTTGGCCTCCTGCGCGTCGTAGGTGGCCTTGTCCCAGAGTTCGAAATGGTTGCCCATGCCCAGCAGCATGGTTTCGCGGCTGATGCCGGCAGCTTCGCGCAGCTCGGGTGACACCAGCACACGGCCGGTGGCGTCCATTTCCACATCCATGGCATTGCCAAGGAAGATCCGCTTCCACCACTGGGCCGACATGGGCAGCTGGGCAATGCGCTCCCGGAACTTCTCCCATTCAGGCCGGGGAAACACCATCAGGCAGCCGTGCGGGTGCTTGGTGATCGTGAGCTGGCCCGCCGCGGTGGCCGCCAGCACGTCACGATGCCGGGTCGGCACGGATAGCCGACCCTTCGCATCGAGACTGAGCGACGAGGCACCTTGGAACACGGACGGAATCCCCACTCGGTTGCTGCCTTCTGACGCCTCCGGACGAGGCCATCAAGGCACTTTTCACCACTTAATTGCACTTTTTTGCACTGTAGCAGGAAAAGACCTTCGGACAAGGGGGTGTCCTACAAACTTTTGCAATGAAATCAAGGACTTAGGCACCACTCCGGAAGCGGGAACGCGCCAAAAGTCCTTGCAAAAGAAGCACTTACGGAAGCCTATGAATGTGACCTCTCAAGGCTCATCCGTATGGTCACAGGATGTAGCGCGAAAGGTCCTCATCCTGGCTCAACGTGGCCAGGCGCGCGTCCACGTAGGCAGCATCAATCGTCACGGTCTGGCCCTCCAGCCTTGTGGCGTCAAAGCTGACCTCGTCGAGCAGCCTCTCCATCACGGTGGACAGGCGGCGCGCCCCGATGTTTTCGGTGCGCTCGTTCACCTCGAAGGCAATGCGTGCCAGACGGGTAATGCCTTCAGGCGTGAACGCCAGCGTGACGCCCTCAGTCGCCAGCAATGCCTGGTACTGCTTGACCAGCGAAGCGTGCGTCTGTGTGAGGATGGCCTCGAAATCCTGCACCGACAGAGACCCCAGCTCCACCCGGATCGGAAAACGCCCCTGCAGCTCTGGGATGAGGTCACTGGGCTTGGACAGGTGGAATGCGCCCGAAGCGATGAACAGGATATGGTCTGTCTTGATCATTCCGTACTTGGTGGACACCGTGGTGCCCTCCACCAGCGGCAGCAGGTCGCGCTGCACGCCCTGGCGCGACACATCGGCCCCACTGCTTTCCTGGCGCGCCGCCACCTTGTCGATCTCGTCGATGAAGACGATGCCGTTTTGCTCGGCGTTGGCCACCGCGCGGGTCTTGATCTCTTCCTCGTTCACCAGCTTGCCGGCCTCTTCCTCGACAAGGAGCTTCATCGCCTCGGCAATCCGCAGCTTGCGCGTCTTGCGCCGGTCCTGGCCCATCTGGCTGAACATGCCGCGCAGCTGCTCGGTCATCTCCTCCATGCCCTGCGGGCCCATGATCTCGAGCGATGGGCGGGCTTCGGCCACATCGATCTCGATTTCCTTGTCAGCCAGGGCGCCTTCGCGCAGCTTCTTGCGAAACACCTGCCGTGCGGTGTTGTCACCGACCGGCTCCGCCCCGGCAGCCGTGCGGGCGGGCGGGATCAGGGCATCCAGGATGCGCTCTTCGGCGGCATCCTCGGCGCGGGTGCGCACCTTTTTCATCTCGGCTTCGCGTGTCTGCTTGACGGCCATTTCGGCCAGGTCGCGGATGATGGAATCCACGTCCTTGCCCACGTAGCCCACCTCGGTGAACTTGGTGGCTTCGACCTTGATGAAGGGCGCATCGGCCAGCCGCGCCAGGCGACGTGCAATTTCGGTCTTGCCCACGCCGGTCGGTCCGATCATGAGGATATTCTTGGGCGTGATTTCGTGGCGCAGGCTGCCCTCGACCTGCTGGCGGCGCCAGCGGTTGCGCAGCGCAATGGCGACGGCGCGCTTGGCACCGGCCTGACCCACGATGTGGTTGTCGAGTTCGGAGACGATTTCCTGGGGGGTCATGGACGACATGGGGTCTTCCTGGTCATAGGTGGGCTCCAGCGCATGTATTAATTGCACCAGAAGCTATAAAAATAGGAGCAAAAAGAAGCAGCAGGTGCCCAGCAACCGCGTCGGCCGGGCTGGTCCGCAGCCCTACAAAGTCTCGATCGTGTGGTTCATGTTCGTGTAGATGCACAGTTCGCCAGCGATCTCGAGCGACTTCTTGACGATCTCCTGCGCCGACAGGTCGGTGTGGCCCAGCAGCGCCTTTGCAGCCGAATGTGCGTATGCGCCACCAGAGCCGATGGCCACGATGCCCTGCTCGGGCTCCAGCACGTCGCCGTTGCCAGTGATGATCAGGGAAGCACTGGCGTCCGCCACGGCCAGCATGGCCTCCAGGCGGCGCAGCACCCGGTCGGTACGCCAGTCCTTGGTCAGTTCGATGGCAGCGCGGGTCAGGTGGCCCTGGTGCTTTTCCAGCTTGGCTTCGAAGCGCTCGAACAGCGTGAAGGCATCGGCCGTGGCACCTGCAAACCCGGCCAGCACCTTGCCGTGGTAGAGCTTGCGCACCTTGCGTGCAGTGCCCTTGACGACGATGTTGCCCAGCGTGACCTGGCCGTCACCGCCGATAGCCACTTGCACGCCCTGCGGGGTTTCGCGGCGCACGCTGATGATGGTGGTGCCGTGAAACACCGGATGGTTGTCGTGTGAAGATGAGTCCATAGCTGCGGCAAATGGGGACTGGGCCGATTTTTGCAAGCGGGTGTGGCATGTGCTGCCCCCCACCCCCGCGCTGTCTGTCGTTGGCCGCAGGGACCTGCGGCACCCGGTGTGAAGATCACGCACCGTGAATCCGCCATCAGCCCCTGCCAGGTACGCTGGACTCCGTCAGGCAGTCACCAGCGGCCTGCACTGCAGCCGTCCAGGAATCAGTTCTTGCGCGGCACGACCCAGGCGTGCTCGTTGATGCCGATCACGTTGAAGAACACGGCCACCAGGCGTTGCAGGTTCTGGAACTGGATCACATGGCCTGCGCCCTGCTGGGCGGCCGCCCAGTTCAGTACCGATCCGGCGGCTGCAAAATCCACCCGGATCAGCTTGTCGCAGGAGATCGCCAGGGGCATCCCGGGCCGCAGCAGGGCCTCGAAGGGTTCGAGCAGCGACGCGGCGTCGCCCTCGATGTGACCACTCAGTTCTGCCACGGGCGTGTTGTCCAGAGTACCGATGATCGAATCAAAGGTTTCTGATGGACCAAAGTCACTTTCGACCGCAAGCGGTGCCGAGCCCGAAGTGGCGCCGCCTTCGTTGTCCGAGTAGCCGCAACGCGGAGACACCCACGACGGTGGCGAAACCTCGTAGGTGACGCAGTAGTCCAGTGCCACGAGCTCGAACTCGTCTGGCTTGCCCATCAACCGCATGGCGGCCATGCGAAGCCGCCACCACTCGGGGCTGGTGGAACGGTCGCCCGACTGCGCCTTGGCCTCCAGCAAGGCATTCAGTCTCTCGACCCCTGAAAACACGAACTGACCTTCGCGCTCGGCCCACTGGGTGAACTGGTCTGCCAGCAGTGGCACGGCGGCCTCGTCCACCGACACGAGACGAGACCACGAAAGCGTCCAGGGCGATGCCGAGCGGGCCAGCGACGCCTGCAGTGCTGCCACCGAAGACACGGCCATCGTACCGGGCGCGTTCCAGCTGAAATCGCGGCGCACTGGAGCACCGGGCGCCACGGCAGTGCCGCCTGCCCCGGCAGCGGGGCTCGCCGCAGCCATGCCCAGCAAGGCGGGCATGGAAAACCACAGCGGCGCCGAGCGACCGTACTGGGCTGCGAAGTCGATGGCCAGCGTGTCAAAACGGTCGTGTTGGCCCGTTGCGCGATACAGGTCGAACAGCGTCATCCAGATGTCGAACTGATCCTCCGGGGCATCCTGCTGGTGCTGGGAGAGCACATCCAGCAACCCGGACTCTGCACCGGCATGATCGCCATTCGCAAACCGGATCGCCGCTTCTTCGAGGTCGGGTTCGTGCACAAATTCCTCCGGTTCGGAGAGTGTCATCGGCACCGTATGGTCGCCCAGCGAGGGGACCGCAGGCAACGACGTCCCACGGCCAGCCTGGCTACCGGCCTGCATCTGCGCATCGGTCCCGCCAAAATGGGCCACGGTCATGCTGTCATCGGCAAACAGGGACTGGACCGCAGGCTTGCCCTGCAGGGGCGCCGGCAAACTGGCGGGCGCCGTGGGCGCAAACGCCCGGGCGTTGGCAGCCGCAGCATCCTCACCCGACTGTTCGTCGGCGATACCGGCCGGCATGGCGCCCACGACCGTGGGCGCATCGGAGCCCTGCTTGCTCTTCCACCATTGCTGCGACATCTGCGCCTCGATCTCGTTGATCTTCTTCAGCGTGACGGCGCGCTCGTCGGGCGAGGCCATGCTGCTCTGGAAGAACGAGGGACGGGCGGTAGGGTCTTCAGTGCGCTGGCCCTGCAGGGCCTCGCGCCGGCGCAGCTTGCGCAGCTGGTCGAACTCGCGGCGGCGGACAAAGTCGTTACGCCGCTTGCGCTCGATCATCTCCTTGAGCATCTGCTTGCTGTACTGGCTCTCGCGGTCGTCCGTCAGCGAGTCCAGCTCGGTCCAGTTGACCGTGGGATTGCGCACAAACCGCACCACCTTTGACAGCAGTCCGGGGGTGGTTTCTTCCTTGCTCATGGCGTGGATGGGGACGGTGTGCGCATGGGGTGATGTGCATCAGCCAGGCCGAAGCGCTGGCTGATTCACTCAGTCACCGAACATTTTCTGCTTGAGTTCGCGGCGTTGCTGCGCTTCCAGTGACAGCGTGGCCGTGGGCCGTGCGATCAGGCGGCCAACGCCAATCGGCTCGCCGGTTTCATCGCAGTACCCATAGTCGCCCGAGTCGATGCGGGCGATGGACTGCTCGATCTTCTTGAGCAGCTTGCGCTCGCGGTCGCGGGTGCGCAGCTCAAGAGCGTGCTCTTCCTCGATGGTGGCGCGGTCGGCCGGATCGGGCACCACCACAGTGTCTTCACGCAGGTGTTCGGTGGTTTCACCGGCGCTGTTGTGGATTTCCTGCTTGAGCTGAACGAGCTTGAGGCGAAAGAACGCCATCTGCTTTTCGTTCATGTACTCGCTCTCAGGCATGGCGATCACCTCGGCGTCGGTCAGCTCGGCGGCCGATTTCGTCTTCCAGTTGTTCGCCAGCTTGGGGTCTTTTTTCGCAGCGGTGAACGTGGGCTGCGCTTGCACGGTCGTGGGCATGGTGTGTAGATAACTGGCCTTGGCGGCTGTGGAAGCCACCGACTGGGCCATGGATGGTACGGTCAATTGGGCCAACCGCGAAGAAGGCCGGGTAGTGCGCACTGGCACCTCGGAGCCAGGGCGAAGCACCTGGGCCGGGGCTGGTGCAGCCGGGACGGCAGCCGTTGCGGGGGCAGGCGCGGCAGCGGCGGCTTTGGCGGGAGCCTTGGCAGCAGTTTTGGGCGCCGCTGCGGCACTCTTGGCTGCGGCTGGGGCAGCCTTGGTGGCTGTCCCCTTGGATTTGCTGGTGTCGGCTTTCACTTCCTGGTCTCCTCGCTATACGGGCAGGCCCTGGCGCATGTGCAGCCAAGGGCGGGTGGCAAGCCTTCCGGGGTCTCGAACCTGTTCAATGTCGGTTGGGAAATCGCATTTGAGTGCAAGGCAGGCATCAGAGGATGCCACGGATGCGCAACCCACCAACAAAGGCACCTCGCGCGACCTCAAAAGGCATTGAACAGGTTCTTGCCGGGGCGCGATTGTATCGACCTGGGCTGACGCAAACGGAAACGTTGCAGATACAACACAAACGGGTCGGATTCACCCGGAAAACGGTGCGGCACTGCTGTGGATGCACGCTCAGGCCAGGCTCTGCTCCAGCCCTTGCAGGAAGATGTCCTTGGGCAGGTCGATGCCTATGAACACCATCTTGCTGTTGCGCACTTCGCCCTCAGTCCACTGGGGCCCCAGGTCGCTGCCCATGAGCTGGTGAACGCCCTGAAAAATCACCTTGCGCTCGGTGCCCTTCATGTAGAGAACACCCTTGTAGCGCAGCATGCGCGGGCCGTAGATATTGACGATTGCACCCAGAAAGTCCTCGAGCTTGGCCGGATCAAAGGGCCGGTCCGAACGGTAGACAAAGCTCTTGACGTCATCGTCGTGGTGATGGTGGTGACCATGGCCGCCGTCGCCGTGCTTGTGCGAGGGGTGGTCGCAATGCTCGCCATGCGCGTGGTCATGATCATGGCCATGGTCATGGTGGTCGTGGCCACCCTCTTCCTTGAGGAAGTCAGGGTCGATATCGAGCTTGGCGTTCAGATTGAAGCCCCGCAGGTCCAGCACCTCGGCCAGGGGCACCTCGCCAAAGTGCACGGCCTTCATCGGCGCGCGCGGATTCATGTGCTTGAGACGATGGATCAGTGCATCGGTTTCCTCGGCACTGACCAGGTCGGTCTTGGACAGGAAGATCTGGTCGGCAAAACCCACCTGGCGACGCGCTTCCTGGCGGTCGTTGAGCTGCTGGGGTGCGTGCTTGGCGTCCACCAGCGTGATGATGGAATCGATGAGGTAGGTCTCGGCGATTTCTTCGTCCATGAAGAAGGTCTGCGCCACCGGGCCCGGATCGGCCACGCCAGTGGTCTCGATCACGATGCGGTCGAAGTCGAGCTGGCCCTTGCGCTTCTTGGCGGCCAGCAATTGCAGCGTTTCGCGCAGGTCTTCGCGGATGGTGCAGCAGATGCAGCCGTTGCTCATCTGCACGATCTGCTCCTTGGACTCGGTGACCAGGATGTCGTTGTCGATGTTTTCTTCACCGAATTCGTTCTCGATCACGGCGATCTTCTGGCCATGGGCCTCGCTGAGGAGGCGCTTGAGCAGGGTGGTCTTGCCCGAGCCCAGGAAGCCGGTGAGGATGGTGACGGGGATCAGTGCCATGGAAACAGTCTCTCCAACAAATCAAATCAGAACCAGAACGGGGGGAGGCGGCCCGATGGGCGGCCAGCGCCGCAACCAGGTGCGGGCATCGAATTTCAGTGTACAGATCGTGTCAAGCCCCCGCAGCGCCCGGCCGCAATGCCCCGCCCCGATGAGGCCGGGGCAGCTGCCGTCAGCCCTTGCGCATCACCACCAGCCCCTTGAGGTATTCGCCCTCGGGAAACTCCAGCGTCATCGGATGGTCCTGCGCGCCGCCCAGGCGCTCGAGGATGTAGCCATCGACCCCGGCATCCGCGCCAGCCGACGCCACGATCTTGTGGAACAGGTCGGCGCTGATGCCGCCCGAGCACGAGAAAGTGAACAGCACCCCGCCCGGCGACAGCAATTGGAGCGCAAGCCGGTTGATGTCCTTGTATGCACGCGCCGCGCGTTCGGCATGGGCTGCCGTCGGCGCGAACTTCGGCGGATCCAGAACGATGGCGTCAAAGCGTTTCCCGTCTTTCAGGAACTCCCGCAGCGATGCATTCACATCGGCATCCATGAACTGCGCCCGGGCAGGGTCAAAGCCATTGAGCGACACATGTGCCCGCGCGCGCTCCAGCGCGGGACCCGATGAGTCGATGGACACGACCTCGCCCCCGCCCTGCCCGCCCGCCTGCTCTGCAGCGGCCATGCCAGCCAGTGCCGCCACGCTGAAGCCGCCGGTGTAGCAAAAGCAGTTGAGCACACGGCGCAGGTTCAGGCGCTGCACGTAGTCGGCAAAGCGCTTGCGGCTGTCGCGCTGGTCCAGATAGAAGCCGGTCTTGTGGCCTTCAGCAATGTTCAGGGTCAATTGCCACTGGTGCTCTCGGATGGTGAGCTCCAGCGGTGGCGCGTCCTTCCCTGCTGCCGCGACCCCACCGCGCAGCCAGCCCGTGGCGGGCTCCAGCCCTTCCAGGGCGCGCACGCTGGCGTCCGACCGCTCGTACAGGTGCGCCAGGCCGGTCTGCTCGAGCAATGCATCGGCGATCACGCCCTTCCAGCGCTCGGTGCCGGCGCTGGTGAACTGGGCCACCAGGGTGTCGCCGTAGCGGTCCACGATGAGGCCTGGCAGGCCATCCGATTCGCCGTGAATCAGCCGCACACCATCACTTTTCAGGTCAAAGCGGGCTCTGGTCCTTATTGCATTTGCACATGAAGCTACAAAAAACGTAGCATCGATGCGTTGTGACTCATCAAAGCTCCACACACGGGCCCGGATGCGTGAGGTGGGACTGAACGCTGCCCAGGCCAGAAACTTCCCGTCGCCCGACTCCACGCGCACGGTCTCGCCGCTGTCGCCGCCGCCTTTGGCGATGGCCGACTCGAAGATCCAGGGGTGGCGGCGCAGGAGCGAGCGCTCCTTGCCTGGGCGAAGTCTGAGGGTTTTCATGCGCCGGATTGTCGCGGGTGCGAGGCGGGGCCTGCCGTACCACGCACAAAAAACTGCGACTGCAGCACCCGGCTCTGTGACGGACAGACGACGGCCAGGGCGGATCAATACGCAGCCCTTTCCCGGGGTCACCCAAGTCCCACATCCTTTTTCATCCGATGTCCCGGATGCGACAACCCGCACGACGCTCGCTCGGCGCTGGAAGACTGCACGCGTTTGACAGAAATGATTGAATCACCTTAGAATTCATTTAAATATCATTTTTATCACAAACAATGGCCTCCACCCACACTCCAACAGCCGCCCCGCTGGCCGCATCGGCTTCCCAAGCCACTCAGGCCCAGCTGACCGACATCCGGGAGTTTCTGGCTTTCAAGATCGGCAATGAGGAATACGGCGTGGACATCCTGCGCGTGCAGGAGATCCGCTCGTACGAAAAGCCCACCACCATCGCCAATGCCACAGGCGAGCTCAAGGGCGTGGTCAACCTGCGCGGCGTGATCGTGCCCATCATCGACCTGCGCGTGAAGCTGGGACTGACCGACGTGCAATACGACCACCTTACCGTCGTCATCGTCCTGAACATCGGCCACCGCGTGGTCGGCGCTGTGGTGGATGGCGTGTCCGATGTGCTCACGCTGGAGCGCGAGCAACTGCGCCCCGTGCCCGCCCTGCGCGGCGGCTTTGATCCGGAGCACCTGCTGGCCATCGGCTCGGTGGGCGACCGCATGCTTATCTTGCTGGACATCGAGAAGTTCCTGGCGAACACTGCGGTGGCGGAAGTTACATCCGCTCACTAACGGCATCACGCCCGGAGGAACACGCCATGAATTTCAGTGACCTGAAGATTTCGACGCGGATGACACTGGGCTTCGGCCTGATGAGCCTCTTGATCTGCATCATGGGCGGCCTCTCGCTCACCCTGGCCAAGCGCGCCGATTCGGCATTCCACACCATCATCGACGACCGCTACCCGAAGGTGCTGCACCTGCACGTGGCCAAGGAAGACGTGGTGACCGTCGAGCTGGCGCTCACCCAGATCGTGCTCGACCCGCGTCCTGACAACCTGCGCGCGCAGGAGTCCCTGATCACCGGCAAGCGCCAGGAAATCACCAGGCTGTTCGACGAACTTGGCCGTCAGATCACGTCCGACAAGGGCAAGGCCGCACTGGCTGAAACGCTGGGTGCACGCGGTGCTTATTCCCGGCAGATGGAGCGATTCTTCGACTTTGCGCGCGCAGGCAAGATCGACGAAGCGCGCAGCGTGCTCACGGGCCCCATGGTGGCGCCGCGCAAGGCGTACTTCGACTCACTGAGCGCACTCATCGCTTATCAGGAAAAGCTGGCCGACACGGCGCAGGCCGAGGCCGTGGCGGCGGGCACGCAACTCAACGTGCTGGTGCTGGCACTCACGGCCGTGGCGCTGGTGCTGAGCATCGTCCTGGCGGTGCTCATCGTGCGCTCCACCACCCGTCCGCTGCAACGGGCCGTGGCCGCGGCACGCGCCGTGGCGTCGGGCGACCTGAGCCAGCCCATTGCCTTCAGGGGTACGAACGAAACCGCGCAACTGCTGCAGGCCCTGCACTCCATGCAAACCTCGCTGGCCCGGCTGGTAGGCCAGGTACGCCACAGCTGCGACAGCGTGGCCAACTCGTCCGCCGAAATCGCCCAGGGCAACAACGACCTGTCGATGCGCACCGAGGAGCAGGCCAGTGCGCTGGAGGAAACCGCGGCGTCGATGGAGCAGCTCAACGCCACGGTGCATACCAGCACAGAAAACGCCCGTCAGGCCAATGCGCTCGCCCTGGATGCATCGACGGTGGCCACGCGCGGCGGCCATGTGGTGGCCGAGGTGGTAGCCACCATGAAGGGCATCAATGACAGTTCGCAACGTATCAGCGACATCATCGGGGTGATCGACTCCATTGCGTTCCAGACCAACATCCTCGCGCTGAACGCTGCGGTCGAGGCTGCGCGCGCAGGCGAGCAGGGCCGCGGCTTTGCCGTGGTGGCCACCGAGGTGCGCAACCTGGCCGGGCGCTCCGCCGAGGCCGCCCGCGAGATCAAGGGCCTGATCGTGAGCAGCGTCGAACGTGTGGAGGCCGGCACAGCGCTCGTGGACCGGGCCGGGCAGACCATGACCGAAGTGGTACAGGCCATTCACCGCGTGTCGCAGGTGGTGGGCGAGATCACTGCCGCCACCGGCGAGCAAAGCCAGGGCATCGACCAGATCAACGAAGCCGTGATGCAGATCGACCAGACCACGCAGCAGAACGCTGCCCTGGTGGAAGAAATGGCCGCAGCCGCGACCAGCCTCAACCAGCAGGCCACTGCGCTGGTACAGACGGTAGCGGTCTTCAAGCTTCCGCATGAAGCGCCAGAAGGTGGCGCAGCGCCCCAGCGATTCACACCGCCAGTCGCCGCACCCGCCCTGTTACCTGGCCGGGCCTGACACCGTTGGCACCCTTGAACATCAACGTCCACCCATCCCGCAGACACCAACATTCCAAGAGGGAAACATGAACTTCTTTGCTGCACTCGGAATCGGCAAACGCCTTTATCTGTTATCGATTCTCGTGGTCCTTGCGCTGGCGCTGCTGACGGCCTTTGCATGGTCAAGGCTGTCCGGGGTGAATCAGGAAATGCATGAAGTGGCCACCGAACTGGTGCCACAGCAGCAGCGGCTGGCGTCCATCGAGCTGAACGTCACACGTTCATCGCTGCAGGTGCGCCACGCCTTGCTGGTACGAACACCCGACGACCTTGCGGCCACCCTGGCGGACATCGGGGCGAAAAAGCAGGCGATCGACGCAGACCGACTGGCACTGGAGAAGGAGGCCTCCACAGACCTTGAGAAGTCGCAGGCCAAGGCGCTGGGCGTGGCCCTGGACAACTTCTGGACTGTGGCGGGCCAGAACGTGCAGCTCATCCAGCAAGACCTCAGGGATGACGCCTTCGACCTGCTCGTTGAGAAGACGATTCCGGCCCGCAATGCGGTGCTCGACATGGTGGCCAAGAAGAAGGACCACCAGAGCGACATGCTTGCAGACAACCTGGTATCGATCAAGGACGACCTGCGCCAGACGCTGCTGGGCCTGGTCACCGCCGTCCTGGGCGTGGCAGCCGCGCTGATGCTGTTCTCCTGGCATATCGCCAGCACGCTCCGGTCGCGTGTCTCGCAGGCACAGGCCGTGGCGGCCCGTGTCAGCCAGGGCGACCTGACGGCTTCCGCCACCGACAAGGCCACCGATGAGTTCAGCCCCCTACTGGCTTCGCTGAACAGCATGCAGACCGCACTGACGCAGGTGGTGGCACGCGTGCGCGAGGGCTCGCTGAGCGTGGCCAGCGCCAGCAGCCAGATCGCCGCTGGCAATCGCGATCTCTCGCTACGCACAGAAACACAGTCCTCCGCACTGGAGGAAACGGCTGCATCCATGGAAGAGTTGAGCTCTACCGTCCGCATGAATGCCGACAACGCACACCAGGCCAACCAGCTGGCCCAAACGGCCGCCAGCGTGGCGACGCAGGGCGGCGACGTGATGGTCAACGTGGTCCGCACCATGAAAGGCATCAACGACAGCTCGCGCAAGATCGCCGACATCATCGGTGTGATCGACGGCATCGCCTTTCAGACCAACATCCTGGCGCTGAACGCTGCGGTAGAGGCCGCTCGTGCCGGCGAGCAGGGGCGCGGCTTTGCGGTGGTGGCTGGCGAGGTGCGCAGCCTGGCCAGCCGCTCTGCCGACGCCGCGCGCGAGATCAAGTCGCTGATCGGAGCCAGCGTGGAACAGGTGGAGGCTGGCTCGGCACTGGTAGACCGCGCCGGCCAGACGATGACCGAGGTGGTGGGCGCCATACATCGCGTGACGGACATCATGGGTGCCATCAGCGCAGCCAGCAGCGAGCAAAGTCAGGGCGTCAGCCAGGTCAACGACGCCGTGGCCCAGATGGATGAGACCACCCAGCAGAACGCAGCGCTGGTCGAGGAAATGGCCGCAGCCGCGAGTAGCCTCAATACCCAGGCGTCGGAACTGGTCGATGTGGTGGCGGCCTTCCGCGTCCGCGACGAACTTCCACAGGCAGCGGCTCCTCGCGGTGCAACCGCAGCATCGGGTGACCAGCGACGCATTCGGGCCTGTCCGAGTTTCCGTGTGTGAGGCTCACTGAGCCTTCACCGATTTGGCGAAGGTGAATGAGTATCTTACGTGCTCGATTTCGTGAA
>LNFM01000709.1_pt1 | contig 79649 bp, 68 predicted proteins | sample 596031 | NCBI WGS metagenome assembly LNFM01 (sample SAMN04254537, study PRJNA301005) | activated carbon metagenome | isolation source: dual media filters at the Ann Arbor, Michigan drinking water treatment plant | place: USA: Ann Arbor | reverse complement strand
GCGAACAGGCGGCGGAGCGCCGCGGAGCAGGCATCCATGGTGTCGTGGTCGTCGATGGCCTTGAGTTGTTCGGTGGGGGTCAGCAGCAGCTTCTCGACCATCAGCCGCGTGATCTCGTCGACGCGGTCGCGCGCCTCCGGCCCGAGGGCCGCAAGCCGCGGTGCGAGCCGGTCCAGCTCGGCCTGGCGCACGCGCTCGAAGCGCGTCCGCAGGGCGACGACGGTCGGAATGGCGGCGCGCGAGCGCAGCCAGGCGTACCACGCCGAGACCTCGTCGTTGACGAGTCGCTCGGCCTTCGATACGGCGTCCTGCCGGCGCGCCAGGTTCTCCTGGACGATCCCCCGCAGGTCGTCGATGTTGTAGAGGAAGACCTCCTCGAGCGCGCCGATCTCCGGGGCGACGTCGCGCGGTACCGCGAGATCCACGACGAACATCGGGCGGCCGCGGCGTGCGGCGAGCACCCGGCGCATGTCGGTATCGGTCAGCACCAGCTCTGGCGATCCAGTCGCAGAGACGAGGATGTCGGCGTCGACCAGGGCATCGAACCTGGCATCCCAGGGCGCCACCTGGCCGTGGATCTCGGCCGCGAGGACCTCACCGCGATCCTGCCGGCGTGTCGCCACGGTCGTGCCGGCGACGTGCTGATGAAAATGCAGCGCGCTCAGGCGCGCCATCTCGCCCGCCCCGAAGACGACGACCTTGCGCCGCGCCAGGTCGCCGAAGATCTTGCGCGCGAGCGTCACCGCGGCGTAGCTGAGCGACACCGCGCCCTCGGCGAGCCCGGTGTCGGTGCGCACGCGCTTGCCGATGGCGAAGGCGCCATGGAACAGCCGATTGATGACGCTGCCGGTCCCGCGCGACTCACTGGCGACCTTGTAGGCGTCCTTCACCTGTCCGAGGATCTCGGGTTCGCCGACGACCAGCGAATCGAGTCCCGCCGAGACCCGGAACAGATGACGGGCGGCGTCGGCGTCCGTGCGGACGTACAGCGCGGCATCGATGTCCTCGCGACTCACGCCGCGGTAGTCGGCCAGGCAGCCGATGATGCGCTCGCCCATCAGCGCGGGATCGGCGGCGACGGCGTAGACCTCGGTGCGGTTGCACGTCGACAGCAGCACCGCGTCGTCGCAGCCGTCGGTGGCCAGGCGATCGAGCGCGGCGGGCACCATCGAGCGGCTGATGCCAATCCGCTCGCGCACCTCGAGTGGCGCGGTGTGGTGACTGAGGCCGACCAGGACGAGGTGCATCAGGCGAAGTTGTGGCTCCGGGCGAAGAAGTACGCCACGGGCAGGAAGTTCAGCAGGACGATGGCGAAGCCGAGCGCGGACAGCCAGGCGGCCCGGCGCGGGGTGAGGCCAGCCCACCGGCGCGTGCCGAGCAGGATGCCGTAGACGACCCAGGTGATGACGGCCATCAGGATCTTGGGATCGGTGATGGTCATGTGCGGCAGGCGCGGATCGTCGGCCATGTGTATGCTGACGTCGCGCAGCCAGACGGCGCCGCCGACCAGGCCGATCGTCAGCAGCAGCCAGCCGATCCCCACCGCCCGCATGTTCATGCGGTCGAGCACCTGCAGGGACGGCAGGCGCTGGAAGAACACGCCGGGCGTGCGGCGCTTCAATTCGCGGAACAGCAGGACATAGGTGATGCCGATGACGCAGGCCAGGGCGAAGCTGGCGTAGGCGAACAGCAGCGCGCCGACGTGCACCGCCACGAACGGCGCCCGGAAGTACTCGGGCACGTCGGTCGGCATCGCGCCGTGCGCCACGAGGCCCTGCAGCGCCACGAGCAGCGGCGTGACGAAGATGCCGATGCCCCGTTCGTCGGTCGACAACTCGACCGAGAGGTAGGCGATGGCGAGCATCCACACGAAGGTCGACACGGCGCCGGTGCGGCCGGCCATCGGCGGCACGCCGAGGTCCATCGTGTACATGCCGAGCACGAACGTGTGCACGAGCACGGAGACCAGGAGCAGGCCCGTCGCGATGCGGCCGGCCAGCGCCTTCTGGCTGCTGAAGTGCCAGACGTAGGCGCCGAACGTCGCGGCATAGAGAACGGCGAGGCTCATGGCACGGGGGCGGGCCTACTCGGTCGGCCCGTAGTAGCCCTGCTTGGTACGGGCGATCGCGTTGGGCCGCTCGATGCGGACGACGACGCGCCGCCAGCGGCCGTCGCGGCGCTGGTTGCGCGACGCGTAGCCGACGGTGTACTGCGCCGCGAGTTCGTCGGCGACCGCGCCGTAGATGGCCGGCAGTTCCTCGGCGCTGGTCGGGAAGAACGCCTTGCCGCCGGTCTCCTGGGCGAACTGCTTGAGCACGAAGTCGGATTCGCTGAAGCCGCCCATGGGCCGGCCCTTGCCCCCGCCGTCCTTGAGGCCGATGGCGTAGATCTGCACCTCGGTCCGCTTGGCGAGCTCGAGCACTTCCTCGAACGGCACGAGGCTGGACGTGTCCTCGCCATCCGAGAGCACGACGATGGCCTGCCGACGGACCTCGTTCTGGGCACTGGCGGCGCGAATCTTCTTGAACTCGTTCAGGGCGATGTAGACCGCGTTGTAGAGCGACGTCGAACCGCCGGCGGTCGTGCGCTTGATTGCGGCGGCCAGACGCGCCTGGTCGCTGGTGAAGCCCTGGAGAATCTCGGCGCGGCTGTCGAAGTCGACCACGGTCAGGATGTCGTCGGTGCGCATGCGCTCCACGAACCCGATGGCTGCGCGCTGGGCGGTCGGCAGCTTGTCGTTCATGCTCGCGCTCGTGTCCACGAGCAGGCCGAGCGCGGTCGGCAACTGGGTGCCCGAGAAGAAGATGACGTCCTGCTTGACGCCGTCCTCGAACACGGAGAAGGCCTCCTGGGGCAAGCCGCTCACGAAGCGGCCGTCACGTTCGGTGACCGTCACGTTGAGGGACACGACCTCGACGCCGGCGCGAAACGTGGGCTGCTCGGGCGCGGCTGGTGGCGCGGGCGGCTGATCGGTGGAGACGCCCGGCTCAGCCGGAGGGGCGCCCGGTGTGACGGGCGCCTGGGGCGCGGCCGGTGCGGGCGCGGCTGGTGCGACTGGCGCCTGCGTGCCGACTCTGGCACCGAGCGCGAGCGCGAGGACGCCGCCGATCACGACATGGCGGAGGACAGGAGGTGTCATCGAGTCGCCCGGTTGGCCTGCAGCGTGTTCGCGCGAATCCTCACCGCTGGGCGGGCGGAGAAGACCTCGACCTGGCGGGCCGGAATCAGCGTGTCCGGACGGCCATAGACCACCTCGAACTGCGTCGTCGCGGCGCGGCCGACCTTCTGGAGCGCATCGGTGATGCTCAGGTTGGTCAGGAGCAGCTCGCGCAGGCCGCCGGTCTCCGTCGTGCCGCGGTCGACCACGATGTTGCGGTCACGCACGTTCTGGTCGGTGGTGTCGGCCTGCTGCGTGTCCTGCAGTTCCAGCACGTGCAGGGTGGCGCCCGCCTCGGCGAGCGCGTCGAGCGCGAACTGGAAGCCGCGGTCGCTGAACTCGGGGCCGAAGCTGGTCATGACGATGATCGCGGCGCGCGCGGGCTTCCGCTTCGCGATGGCGCGGGAGGCGTCGATGATGCCTTCGATGGTGGTCGCGCCGGCGTCGGGCTGCACGAACAGGCGCTTGACGCTCCGCAGCAGTTGGGCCTTGCCGGTCGTCGGGCCGACCTGCACCGTGGGCCGATCGGCCACGGTCATCAGGGTGATCGAATGCGGTCCGGCGAAGGTGGCGACGAACTTCTCGAGGCCGAGGCGCATGTCCTGCAGGGCGCGCGTCGACGCCACGCTGTTGTCGATGAGCAGCGTGATGTCCACGGGCTCGGTCGATCGCGTCACCTTGAGCACTTCGCGGGCCACGCCGTCCTCCCGCACCACGAGATCCTCGGGCGTGAGCGTCTCGACCGCGGCGCCGTCCTCTGCGAGGGCGGAGACGAAGAGCGTGCGCTGACGGGCCGTGCCCTGGGCGTGGGCGAGAGGGGCAAGCACGGACAAGCTGAGGGCCGAAGCCACGACGAGCGTCAGAAGGGTTCGCATCTGTGGGTGTCCGTGGCGGGACAGGCCCCGCCTCTGGAGTATAGTCGAGGGCCGTCGGCCCACCTGGTGGTGCATCCTTCCGACGACCCAACGCGGCCGGCGGTCGCTCGAGGCGTGTTCATGCCCAGTTCGCCCTGTTCGCTGATCCTCGCGATGGCGCTCGTCGCGCTGCCGGCCGGCGCTGCGACGTCCTCGCCGTCGTCCTCTTCTGTTCAGACGCCGGCCAAGGCTTCGGCGAAGACGCGCACACCTGCCCCGCGGCCCCGGCGTGGCGCCAGGTCCGCGCCGGCGGCCAAGGCGGCGCCCGCCAAAGACGCCACCGCCGACTGCGATACGCCAGCGGCCACGGCGAAGGGGGCGGCGCCCAAGCCGTTCCCCGTCGCCGCCAATCCCCTGGCCGCCACGCTGGCCCCCTGCACCGACCCGACGCCCAAGTCCTGACGGCCATGGTCACGCCTCGCCCCGCGGGCTACTGGCGCACGGTCGGAGAACTGGGCACCCTCGGCCTGTCGTTCGTCCTCGCCCTGGTGCTCGGGACGGCGGCCGGGCTGTGGGTGGACCGCACGTTCGGCACCAACCCGTGGGGCATGCTCGTCGGGTTCGTGCTCGGGTTTGCCGCCGCCATCCTCAACGTCGTGCGCATCACCCGCCGCGCCTTCGCGTCCACGTCCCGTTGAACGCCCGACGCCTGCCCCTGGCGACGATGACCGCGCGCCTGGAGCGCGATACGGCGATCGTGCTGGGCCTGAGTGCGGTCGCGGGATCGGCGTTGGGCGGGTGGCGACTGGCCGGCGGCGTGCTCGGCGGCGGACTGCTGCTGGCCATCAGCTACCACGCCCTGAAGCGGGGCGTGAGCGCCCTCGGCCCACCCGTCGCGGGCGAGGAGGGGCGGCCCCCCGTCTCGGCTGGCCGGGTGGCCCTGGGCCTGATCGGGCGGTACGCGTTGCTGCTGGTGGCCGGCTACGTTATCATTGGCCGTTTGCACCTGCACCCGCTGGGGGTGCTGGTGGGAGTCTCCGCGGTGGTCGTCGCCGCGATGGTCGAAGCGGTCCGGTCCCGGCGGTAGCCGACCGGGTCTCCCCGCATCCACCCGACAGGGCCATGGAACATCACACACTCTGGATCGTCGAGCTCGTCAACCGCCTGCTCGGGCCGGTGCTCGCTCCGCTGCTCGGCAAGGCGTATGTGCCGGGCCTGGAGCTGATTCCCGACTACCTGGTCATGTGCGGCCTGATCGTGCTGGGCGTGCTGGTCTTCAGCCTGGCCGTGCGGTCCAGCTTCAGCGTCGACAACCCCGGCAAGCTGCAGATCGTCCTCGAGGACATCGTCGGCTTCCTGAACGGGCTGCTCAAGGAGAACATCGGTCCGTCCGGGCCGAAGTTCCTGCCGCTGGTCGGCTCGATCTTCATCTTCATCTTCACGGCCAACGCCATCGGCAAGATCCCCGGGCTGATGTCGCCGACGGCCAACATCAACGTCACGCTCGGCTGCGCGCTCACCGTGTGGGTCTACTACCACCTGCAGGGCATCAAGGCGCAGGGCATCGGGCCGTACGTCAAGCACTTCATCATCCCGCCGGGCGTGCCGCTGTTCGTCGCGCCGATCATGGCGCCGATCGAGCTGATCAGCCACGCCTCGCGCGTCATGTCGCTGTCGTTGCGCCTGTTCGGCAACGTCTATGGCGAGGAACTCGTCGTGCTCATCATGGCCAGCATCGTGCCCTTCCTGGTGCCGCTGCCGATGATGTTCCTCGGCGTCATCACCGGATCGCTGCAGGCCTACATCTTCACGCTGCTGACGATCATCTATCTGGCCGGCGCCGTGCACGTCGAGCATGGGCACGACGATGCCCATCACGACGATCAGCACGCGCACGGCGACTCGCCCGCGCACGCCCACGCGGCGGCGTAGGCTGGGGCAGCAGGCTTCGGCAACCGTCGGGCCCCGGCCTGCAGCATGACCCCAGGCGCGCCACAGGCGACGCCCGTGACCTTCGGGTCGCGACCCTTTCAATGCCGACGATCGCTTGACGACCGGCCGCAACGCCGGTCACCCCCTTGCCTCGAGGAGGCACGCATGATGAAGAAGTTCTCCGCAGTTCTCGCCCTGATCGTGGCCGCTGGCCTGTTCTCGCCGGCGTACGCGCAGGAAGCCGCCGCCGCTGGCGCCGTGGCTCCCGGTGTGACGCAGTGGGCCGTGGTCACCGCCGGCTTCGCCCTCGCCATCGCGGCGGCGTTCGGCGCCATGGCGCAGGGCAAGGCCGTGAGCGCGGCTGCCGAAGGCATCGCTCGCAACCCGGGCGCGGCCGACCAGATTCGCGGCGCCCTCCTGCTCGGTCTCGTGCTCATCGAGTCGCTCGTGATCTACGTGCTGCTCGTGTCGCTGATCATCTTCTTCGTCCGCGCCGGCGCCCTCGGCCTGGCGTAACGAAGAATCCGCCGGAGCGCGGCATCGGGCCCGCTCCGGTACAACGCCCCGCCTCCCGGCAGGGCGTGCCCAATTTGAAATTGGAACATTTGAAATTTCAGCACTTCGGGGGCGCGCGGCGCTCCCGGGCGGTCGGGCATTTCGAATTTCGAGTTTCAAGTTGATGACGAGAGTCGACTTCTACCTGCTCCTGACCGCCATCATCTGGGGCAGCAACTACAGCGTCATCAAGCTGGTCCTGCAGGAGATGCCGCCGCGCACCTTCAACGGGCTGCGCCTGCTGATCGCCTCCACGGTCTTCCTCGCCACCATCTTCGCCACCCGTCGTCGCGACGACGTGGCTCGCCTCACCGCCCGGCACTGGGCCGTCGTCGTGCTGCTCGGCATCGTCGGACAGTTCGCCTACCAGATGTTGTTCATCGCCGGCCTCGAACGCACCAGCGTGATGAACGCCTCGATCATCATCGCGTGCACCCCGGCCGCCGTCAGCATCGCCTCGGCCGCCGTCGGACACGAACGCCTCCCGCTGGCCCACTGGCTGGGGACGGCCCTGTCGTTTCTCGGCGTCAGCCTCATCGTGCGTGGGGGGGCGGTCGCGGGCGTCAGTTCGCCGGCTGGTGACCTGATGATGATCGCGTGCGTCGGCTGCTGGACCGTCTACACCGTGGCCGGCCGTCCGCTGCTGGCCAGCTACTCCCCGCTCGTCATCACCGGCCTGTCGATGGCCATCGGCACCGCGCTCTTCCTGCCGTTCTCGGTGTCCGACTTCGCCCGCACGCCGTGGGCCGACATCCGACTGCTGGCCTGGGTCTGCGTGGTGTTCTCGTCCCTGCTGGCCCTCAACTTCGCCTACACCGCCTGGTATCTCGGCGTGCGACAGCTCGGATCGTCACGCACGTCGATCTACTCGAACGTCGTGCCGGTCGCGGCGCTCCTGGTGGCGATGGTGGCCCTGGGGGAACGGCTGGCGGGGATTCGACTGGTGGGTGCCGTGCTGGTCGCCGCCGGGGTCCTGCTGACGCGCTGGCGCCGCAGACCGAGTCCCCTCGAAGACGAGGACGCCCCGGCCGAGACGTAGTCCCGGAGCCCGATGCCCGGTGCCCGGTTCCCGGCCTCCGGTGCCCGGTGCCCGGTGCCCGGTGCCCGGTTCCCGGTTCCCGATCCTCAGTTGACGATATGCGCGAGGCGGAGCAGGCGTGAGCTGAGGCTGACGCCGGCCCTCGCGGCCACGGCCGGGTTGGCGCTGAAGCTGTAACGCTGGCCGTCGTGGCGCAGGTTCAGGACCAGCCCGTTGTCCGGGCAGTCGCCATCCCCCACGGTCAGAACGCCCTGGTCCGACAGGCGGGGGGCCAGCGTGGCCGAGCTGGCGCCGAGCACCACCACGGCGGCGTTGGCGATGGCGTGCCCGCGGCTCGACGGCACGTCCACGACCGACACGGTGCGGCCGCCCGGCTGCATGGCGGCGCAGGCTTCGCGCAGGGCTGCGCCCAGGGCCGGATTGCCGACCACCGCGACAGTCAGGGCACCGCCAGGCGCGTCGACGTCCCACTCGACGAATCGGAGCATCCGGGCAATGGTCGTCGCGCGGGCCGCGTCATCGCTCCGCGCCTCCACCGGCGCCGCGCAGACCAGACACGCCAGCCCCAGCACCAGGGCACGCACGGCAGTCCGGGTCCATGTCGTCAGCGATCCCGGGCCTTCACACGCCATCATGTCGGGGCAATCGGCTCAACGGTCGGAAACTTTAGACCCCCGCTCTCAATTTTTTCTGCCCCTCGCCGATTCACGCTTCAGGGGGGAGACCCCCGCTCGATCCATGCTTCGCCATTCCCTCCGTCGTCAGCTCACCATCGTCCTGGTTGCGACCAGCGCGTGCGCCCTTGCCTTGACGGGCCTCGGCCTCGGCCTGTACGACGGGGCGACGGCGCGCCAGTCGCTGACGCGGGAGATCGAAGCCCTCGCTCGCGTCGTCGGCGAGAACAGCGCGGCGGCCCTCGAGTTCGAGGACCGCACCTTCACGCAGACCACGCTGGCCTCGCTCCAACCGCGAGACGACCTGCGCGTGGCCGCCCTCTACGGCAAGGACGGCAAGCTGTTCACACAGATCCAGGGCCGCGAGGGCAGCCCGGCCCCGCTGACGGTGCCGCCGGTCGGCGTGCTGCAGACCGAGCAGTTCGTCCGCGTGGTGAAGGACATCTGCCTGCACGATGGCTGCGTCGGATCCATGCTGCTGGAGACCGACCTGAGCCATGTCGCGGCCAGGCGGCGCGACACGCTCATCATCTTCCTCTGCGTGTTCCTCGTGTCGCTGGGCCTGGCGTATCTGCTCGGCGCGGCGCTGCAGCGTCCCCTGGTCACCCCGTTGCGGCAGCTGTCGCTGGCCGCCGACGAGGTGATGCGCACCGAACGCTTCGACATGCGCCTCCCGGCCCGTGTGACCGACGACGAGGTGGGGGTGCTGGTGCGCGCCTTCAACGGCATGCTGTCGCATCTCGAGGCACGCGAGCAGGAACTGCAGCAGCACCGCAACGAACTCGAGCAGATCGTCACTGAGCGCACCGCGGAACTGCGCGAGGCGAAGGATCGCGCCGAGAGCGCCAACCGCTTCAAGAGCCAGTTCGTGGCCACCATGAGCCACGAGATCCGCACGCCGATGAACGGCGTGCTCGGCATGACCGAACTCGCGCTCGGCACCGAGGTCACCGCCGAGCAGCGCGAGTACCTCGAGACCATCCGACGGTCGTCCGAAGCGCTGGTCACCGTCATCGACGACGTGATGGACCTGTCGCGAATCGAGGCCGGCCGCATCGAGCTGGAGGAAGTGAAGTTCGAGCTCGCCTCGGTGGTCCACGATGCCCTGGGCGCCGTGGCCATCCGCGCGCATCAGAAGGATCTCGACCTGATCTGGGATCAGGACGAGCCGTTGCCGCCGATGGTGACCACCGACCCGGCACGGTTGCGGCAGGTCCTGATCAATCTGCTCGGCAATGCGGTGAAGTTCACCAACGTCGGCTTCATCCGCGTGCATGTCTCGCTCGACGCCGCCGATGCGGCGGGACGCAGCATGCTGCGGGTGCGGGTCTCGGACTCGGGCGTCGGCATCGCCCCGGCGCAGCAGGCCGTCATCCGGCAGACCGTCCGCGAAGCGGGCACCGGCACCCCGCAGCTCTTCGACGGCAACGGCCTGGGGCTCGCGATCTGTGCCCGCCTGCTGCATCACATGGGCGGGGAGCTCGAAGTCACCAGCGAAGAGTGGCAGGGCAGTACCTTCACCTTCGGCATTCCGGTGGGAGTGGCGACCGGGGCGACGCCGGTCGTGGAGGCCCGCCCCCAGGAGATCGAGGGCCAGTCCGTGCTGCTGGTCGACCGGCATCACGCATCGCGCGACGTTCTGGCCGGTTGGCTGCGGAGCTGGGGCGCCATCGTGACCTGTGCCGATGACGACGGCGGGCTCGGCTCGCTGCTGTGGGAGCAGCGCTGGGGGCTGGTGCTGATCGATCGGGAGTCGTGCGAGTCGGTGCGCACCGACATCGGCAACGTGGCGCGTGTCGGCGTGCCGGTGCTGGAACTGACGCTGGCGTGCGAGGGCGGGACCTCGGAGGCTCTGGCCTCGTCGCTCGCCAAGCCGCTGCGCCGACCGACGGTGGCCGCCGTGCTGGCGGCCGCCCTGAGCCGGGCCGTGGCCGAGAGCAACCAGCAGGCGCTGGTCACCAGGGGGCCGACCGCCGTGGTACCGCGGGTGCCGCGCACGCCGAAGGTGCTGGTGGCCGACGACAACGCCGTCAACCAGCGCGTCGTCCAGCAGCTGCTGGCGAGGCGGGGCTGCGAAGTCGTGATCGCCAGCACCGGCGCCGAAGCCGTCGAGGCCTGGCACCGCGAACGGTTCGACCTCGTGCTGATGGACGTGCAGATGCCGGTGATGGACGGCCTGGCGGCGGCCGAGCAGATCCGGATCGTCGAGAAGCGTCGGCGCGTGCGCGGCACGCTCATCGTGGCGCTCACCGCGCACGCGATGACCGGCGACCGCGAGAAGTGCCTCGCCGCCGGCATGGACGACTACCTGGCCAAGCCGCTGCGGAAGTCGGCTTTCGACGCCTTGATGGATCGCTACGGCATCGGGTCGGGCGGCGGCGAGCAGGCGCTCGAGCAGCCGGCCTGATCAGGGAAGGCCCATGGCCCAAGGCCCAAGACTCAGAGGTGAAGGCTCAAGGCTCAGGGCTCAGGGGAAGGCCAAAGGCCAAAGGCCAAAGGCTGAAGGCTGAAGGCTGAAGGGCGAAGGGCGAAGGGCGAAGGGCGAAAGGGTACCGGCGCCGGGTTTCGGCGCCGGTGGGCCCTGGCTAGAACGTGAACTTGACGGCCAGCTGGGTCACGCGCGGCCCCACCGCCAGCCCCGTGACGCGACCAAACGTCGTGCTGTTGATGTCGTAGTCACCGACGAAGAAGATCGCGCTGTTGGTGACGTTGAAGAAGTCCCCGCGGACCTCGATGCCGTAGTGGCTGCCGAACGTGGAGCGCTTGGACAGCGAGGCATCCCAGCTGAGCACCGGCGGGCCGTCGAGCGAGAGCCGCTGTAACGTGCCGAGCTGCCCGCCCGACGGGTTGAAGAAGACCTGGCCGTTGAAACTCGCGGTGTTGGTGACGTTGTCGGGGCCGACCGCGCGTCCCGTGGCCGGATCGATCACCGACGGACTGATGTAGTAGACGGTGCCGTCAGCGGCGGTCTGGATCCCCAGCAGGTCCGCGATCTCGTCTCGGCTCAGGGACGTCACGGCCATGTTGCCGGCCGACCTGCCGCCGCGGTTGAACGTGCCGCGCGGTGCCAGCAGCGAGATCGGCGCCCCACTCTGCCAGCGCAGGATGTTGGCCAGCTGCCAGCCCCCGAGCACCGCATTGAGCACGCCGCCGCGATTGAGGAAGCGGCGCCCCTCACCTACCGGCAGCTCCCAGATCACGTTGCTGTTCAGCACGTGCGACACGTGGAACTCGGCGCGGGTGCGCTCGAGTTCCGGGCGGTTGTTGTCCAGCAGCGGCTCGAAGCGGGCCTGGGTCGTCCCGGGGGAGGAGGCCAGGGCCTTGCTGTAGGTGTAGTTGACCTGCGCCAGCACGCCTCGCGACATCCGGCGGCGCGCCTCGAGCTGCAGGGCGTGATAGTCCGTTCGCGCGTTGCTCAGGATGACGTCGGCGGCGTAGATGTTCGGATTGGGCAGGAACGCCTGCGCCGCGCCCGCGATGCGGTTGGTGACGTAGAAGTCGGCCAGCGACGCCACGGCGCCCGTCTGGATGTTGCTGATGACGGTGGCGTTGGTCAGGGCGACGCCGAAGGTCGGCAGCACGGTCAGTGGCTGGCTCCCGGCGACGGTGGCGTTGAAGGTGGGATTGAACGGCAGCCCGGCAGCCTGGGCGGCGAAGCCATTGCTGCGGGCGCGCAGGAAGTCCTGCAGGAAGGCCTCGGGGACGTTGATCTGGTTGTAGTCGAGGCCTGTCCAGATGTCCCGCCCGAGCGTCCCGACATAGCGCGCCTCGACGGCGGTGTTCCAGCCGATCTCGCGCTCGACGCCGAACGTCAGCTGATGCACGCGCGGCTGTCTGATGTCGGGATCCACGGTGAAGGCGGCCGACGTGGGACTCAGGGCGAGCTGATCCAGATACGTCCTCGGCACCCTGAACGCGGGCGCCGCCACCTGCGGCACCCCCTGCCCTGCGAAGGCATAGAGGTTGGTGCGGGCCAGCGTGCTGTCGAGGCCGGCGTTGCCCACCGCGGCGTTGCGCGCCACCGTGATCGTCTCTTCGTTGACCACGGCCATCGAGTAGGCCGCACGCACCGACGTCTTGCCGTCGCTGAACGGATCCCACACGACGCCGACCGACGGCGCGAAGTTGTTCCTGTCGGCCTTGTAGAAGCCGCCATCGACGAAATCGACCGTGCCGGCCGGGTTCAGCGTCGTCTCGATCGGCGTTCCGGTGTTGACCGGCAGCAGTGCGAGATTGTTGTCCTCGCGGAGCGGGCTGTAGTACTCCCACTTGAGGCCGGCGCGGATGGTGACGTTGGGACGGATGCGCCAGCTGTCCTGGAGGAACACGGCGTAGTTGTCGAGACTGAAGTCGCGGACGTTGGCCAGCCCCGGCACATAGCCCGATTCCCGATCCGCCACCTGGAAGGTCTGCGAGACCTGCGAGATCACGCCGCCGAGGAAGGCGAGCTGGGCGTTGGCGCTCGCCAGGTCCTGGGCACTGATGCCGCCCGGGAACTGCGCCGTCGTCAACTGGGTGCCGGCCGGTGCGCCGGCACTGAAGCCGAAGGTCGCCGTCGGGAAACGCCCGGCGAAGTTGTACGGCTGGACGCGAATCTGCTGCAGGCTGCCGCCGAACTGCAGCGTGTGGTTGCCCGCCGCCAGCGATGCCGAGTCGACGAACTGCCGCGTCCGCGTGTCGCGGCCCTGCGGCTGGAACGTCACGACCGGGTTGGTCAGGGCGCCGCCGATGCTCGGCATGTTGAAGATCGTGTCGGAGAATTCCTGGTCGTTGTAGAAACCGACCGGCGCCAGATTGGCGCCAATCCGCAGTTCGTTCTGCAGGCGCGAGGTCGGTGTCCACCGCCACGCGCCGACCACGAAGTCGGTCGTCGATTCGGTGAAGGTCAGGGGACGGGCACTGATGGTGTCGAGATCGGTGCGGTCGTCGGTCTCCTTGAACCGGGTGTAGATGAACTCGAAGCGGTTGTTCGAGTTCAACGTGTAGTCGAAGCGCATGCCGAACTGATCGCGATTGTTCAGATCGGTCTGGTTGAAGCGGTAGCCGCCGGTATTGAGCCCGTCGCCGAGGTCGCTGTTGTTGACGTTGGAAGGGGCGGCGAACCGGCTCGTGAGCTCGGATCGCACTCGCGCGTCCAGCGGCAGCCCGGACAGCCCCAGCACGTTGACCGATCGCTGGGTCCCGGACAGGTCGCGATAGCGGAAGACCCCGTCGGCGAAGTCGGCGTTGCGCGGAATCCGGTTGTTCGGCGTCGCCTCGTTCTCCTGCCGGAACGCTTCGTAGTAGCCGAAGAAGAACAGCCGGTTCCTGAACACCGGCCCACCGAACGTGCCGCCGATCTGGTTGCGGTTCAGGTACGGCTTCTCGATGCCGTCACGGTTGTTGAAGTACCGGTTGGCCCCGAGCGCCGAGTTGCGATTGAAGACATAGGCGCCGCCGCGGAAGTTGTTCGTGCCCGACGGCGTGACGAGCCGCACCTGCGATGACCCGCCGGCCGAATCGGCCCCCTGGGTGTTGGTGACGATGCTGAACTCGGCCACCGTATCGGACGTGGGCCGGTTGGGCACGAAGTCCAGGCCGTTGACCCGGATGAAGTTGTCCTGGATGTTGACCCCGTCCTGGGTGACCTGCGTCCACGATGGTCGGCCACCGTTGATGGCCGTGTTCTGCCGGACCGCGGTGCCGGGCACACCCGCCTGCAGGCGAATCAGTTCGATGGGGTTGCGTCCGTTGAGCGGCAGGTCCTTGATCTGCCGCTCGAGCACCGTGGTGGAGACCTCCGTGCTCGTCGTGTTGACCAGATCGACGCCCGCGGTCACCTCGACCGACTCGGCGAGGTCGCCGACCGCGAGGACCGCCGCCAGCGAGTACTCCTGGCCGGGCGAGACGCGGATGCCCGTGTAGGTCTGCGTCTTGAACCCGGTCAGCGAGAGCCTCGCCGTATACACGCCGATCTCGATCTGGCGGAAGGCGAACGATCCGTTGGCTTCCGTCGTCGTCTCGCGCGTGTCGTTGGTGCCTTCGTTGACCAGGACCACGGTCACCCCGGGTACCACGCTGCCCGACCCGTCGCGGGCCGTCCCCGCGAGGGCCCCCACCGCGCTCTGGGCGTGCGCCGTGCCCAGCAATACAGATGCGGCCATCGCCCAGGCGACAGCCAGCCTCGAGATCCTCTCCATGGTTCCCATCCTTCCAAGGCAGTTCGCTACGGGGACGAACTGGTGAATGAGCATGACGAAGGGGAGTGGATACGGGACCAGCTGGTCTGTTGTCAACAGCAAACCGCGCCCTGGTGCGTTCCGGCGCGCGGAACGTCCAGTGGCGCGGTCGATGCCGGGCGCACGCGCCCGGGACAGGGGACGACCCCGATCAGTCGCGGCGGGGGCGCTGGTTCTGCGCGAGGATCCGCTTGCGCAGGCGGATTGACTTCGGCGTGATCTCGACGAGTTCGTCGTCGTTGATGAACTCGATGGCGCCCTCGAGTCCGAGCTTGCGCGGCGGGATGATGCGGATGGCTTCGTCGGCCGACGACGCGCGCATGTTGGTCTGCTTCTTCTCCTTGCAGACGTTGACGTCCATGTCGTTGTTGCGCGAGTTCTCGCCGATCAACATGCCTTCGTAGACGTCCGTGGTCGGATCGATGAAGATCTCGCCGCGCTCCTGCAGGTTGGCGATGGCGAAGGACGTCGCCACGCCGGAGCGATCAGCCACCAGCGCCCCGGTCGGGCGGGCCGGAATCGGACCGGCCCACGGCTCCCAGCCGGCGAAGATGTGATTCATGATGCCGGTGCCCTTGGTGTCGGTCAGGAACTGCGAGCGGAAGCCGATGAGCCCGCGCGCCGGCACCTTGAACTCGAGGCGCACGCGTCCGCTGCCGTTGTTGACCATCTTGGTCATCGTGCCCTTGCGGATGCCGAGCGCCGCGATGATCACGCCCTGGAAGTCCTCGGGCACGTCGATGACGACGTCTTCCACCGGCTCGAGCTTGCCCCCGGGGGTGTCCCTCGTGACGATCTCGGGTCGCGACACCTGCAACTCGAAGCCCTCGCGCCGCATCATCTCGATCAGGATCGACAACTGGAGCTCACCGCGGCCGATGACGCGCATCTGCTCGGGTGATGCGGTCGGCTCGACCCGCAGCGAGACGTTGCCGAGCAGTTCCTTCTCGAGCCGTTCCTTGATCTGGCGCGAGGTGACGAACTGACCGTCCCGGCCAGCCATCGGCGAGGTGTTGACGCCGAAGATCATCGACACCGTCGGCTCGTCGATGGCGATGGGCGGGATCGCCTTCGGCGTCTCGGCGCTGGTGACCGTCTCGCCGATGGTGATGTCCTCCATGCCCGCCAGGCAGACGATGTCGCCGGCGGCGGCCTCCTGCACGTCGGCGCGCTTGAGGCCATCGAAGACCATCAGCTTGCTGACCCGCATCTGCTGCACCGAGCCATCGAGCTTGCACACGGCGACGAAGTCGCCCATCCGGACCCGGCCGTTGAAGATGCGGCCGATGGCGATGCGCCCGAGGTACTCGCTGGCGTCCAGGTTGGCGATGAGGATCTGCAGCACGCCCTCGGGGTCGCCCTTGGGCGGCGGCGTGTGCGACATGATGGCGTCGAACAGCGGTCGGAGATCGTCGCCGCGCACGGCCGGATCGGTGCTCGCCTTGCCATCGCGCGCCACGGCATAGATGACCGGGAAGTCGAGCTGATCCTCGTCGGCGTCGAGGTCGATGAACAGGTCGTAGACCTCGTTCAGGACCTCCTGGACGCGGGCGTCGGGCCGGTCGACCTTGTTGATGACCACGATCGGCGCGAGGTGACGCTCGAGCGCCTTGCGCAGCACGAACCGGGTCTGCGGCAGCGGGCCCTCCGAGGCGTCCACGAGCAGCACGACGCCATCCACCATCGACAGCGTGCGCTCGACCTCACCGCCGAAATCGGCGTGGCCCGGCGTGTCGCAGATGTTGATGATGGCGTCCAGGTAGCGCACGGCCGTGTTCTTGGCCATGATCGTGATGCCGCGCTCACGCTCGAGATCCATCGAGTCCATGGCCCGATCGGCCACCCGCTCGTTGGAGCGATAGGTCCCCGATTGCGCGAACATCGCATCGACCAGCGTGGTCTTGCCGTGGTCGACGTGGGCGATGATGGCGACGTTCCTGCGGTGGGGATTGGCAACCTGTCGGGCGTGTTCAGCAGCAGACATCCCACCAGTATAGTGGCCGGCGGCGACGATTCGTCCGATGTTCGCCCTTCGGGCCGTCCCGCACCTAGTCGGCGGCCAGCAGGGCGTCGACGGCGTCGCCCGCCACCAACCGAAGCTTCTCGTGGAAGCGGGGCCGCCGTCCGGTGGCCACGAATCGGCCGACGGCCCGCCCCGCGGCGTCGTAGCCCGCCAGCCGGTACTCGAACAGCGGTTCGGTCCGCACCTGCCCGTCCTCGACCTCGCCGACCTCGCACACGTGCGTGATCCGCCGGACGCCGTCCTGCAGGATCTCGTGCTGCAGGATGAGGTCGACGCTGGTGCTGATCTGGCGCTGAATCGCCCACAGCGGCAGCGCGAGGCCCCGGGACAGCAGCATCAGCTCGAGCCTGGCGACGGCGTGCGCCGGCGAACTGGCGTGCAGGACGGCCATCGAGCCGTCGTGGCCGCTGGTCATCGCGTGGACCATCTCGAACGCCTCGTCGCCGCGGATCTCGCCGACCAGGATTCGGGTCGGCCGCATCCGGAGGCTGTTGCGCAGCAGGTCCCCGAGCGTGATGGCGCCGGCCCCCTCGTTGTTGGCGCGGCGCGATTCCAGCCGGACGCAGTGGCCGATGGAGAGATCGAGCTCCGCCGTGTCCTCGATGACCACCACCCGCTCCCCGCGGGTGATCTGGTTGGCCAGGATGCCGAGCGTGGTCGTCTTGCCCGTGCCGGTGCCCCCGGAGAAGAGGATGTTGAGGCGAGCCCGCACTGCACACGCCAGGAACTCCGCCATGCGCATCGTCAGCGTGCCCGCGCGGACCAGATCGTTGAACGAGCGGACGGCGTGGGTGAACTTGCGGATGGTGACCGCTGGACCCTGCAACGACACCGGCGCGATGCACACGTTGACGCGCGAGCCATCGTCCATCCGGAAATCCGCCATCGGTGCCCGTGCGCTGACGCCGCGCCCGGCAGCGACGACGAGGTTGTCGACGAGCAGGTCCAGTTGCGACGGGTGAGTGAAGACGGCCGGGACCTCCACCATCTGGCCGGCCCGCTCGACGAACACCTGTTGCGGCCCGTTGATCATGATCTCGGTGACCGCGGCATCCTCGAGGAGATGCCGGATGGGCGCCAGGCCCGGCTTGTCGATGACACGCATGGCCGCCATCCTAGCCGAGGCGCGGGTACACTTCAGCAACCCCATGCCTGTCCTGTCGTGGCTCCTTCGCGTCCTCAGCGCCACCTTCTGGTTCGCGGTGAACCTCGCGGTCGTGACGGCGCTGTTCTTCCTCTCGGCCAACCTGGCCACCCAGCCTGAGGCGGACGCCCGCAACGGGGCGTTGTTCTTCAGGGCCATCGCCTCGATCTGGCTCTACATCGCGGCCTGGACCTGGATGGTCCGCGGCGTCTTCCAGCGGCCGCCGCAGCCGGCGAAGAAGGGAAAGGTCACGGGGACCGAGATTCTCAAGGGCATGCCCGGGTGCGTGGCCAATCTGGTGCCGATTCCGCTCCTGTTCGTCTTCGTCGGCCGCTGGGTGGACTGGGCCTGGGCCGGCATCCGGGGGGACGACGCCGGGCATCCGGCGCGACGGGTGGCCGACCGGGCCCTCGGTGAGGCGGGCTATGCGCTCGACCACGTCGGTGACTGGTTGCCCTGGGTGATTGGCGGCCTGGTCTTCCTCTCCATCGCCAGCAACGTCGTCTCGGCCAGCCGCAAGCAGAAGAAGGACGCACCGCGCAGCAGCGGCGTCCAGGACGCCAACGAGGCGACGTTGCGCAAGCTGCGGAGCAAGGGCAAGCGCCCCGCGCAGCCGGGGGCGTCCGGGAGCCGCGAGCGCGAGATCCTCGCCCCGGCCGGGGCGGCCAGTGCCGCCAAGGTCGGCGAGGCGCACGACGGCGCGCACGGCTCCACCAGTGCGCGAGGCCGGTCGGGGCAGGGGCGGGAAGATCGAGTGCTCGGTGTGCTGACCTACTCGTCGTCGGACGGCGGATGGTGGGCGCACCGTGACGATCGCGACTTCGCCGTCAAGATTGCCGGCGACGCGCAGGGCGCGGATCCCGCGGCGCTCGACATCGCCCGGCAAGCCATCCAGCGCAGCTTCGAGGTCCTGCTGCGCGCGTCCGAACCGGCGCAGCGGGCCGCCCAGGGCCGAGGCGTCGGGCTGCCGCGCTTCCGGATCGCTGCACTCGACGTCGGCAGCGGCTCGCCACCGGTGGTGACGCTGCACCTGCGCTGTGACGCGGACCGCGGTCACGAGTACCGTGTGCAGTCGACTGACGGCCTGCACACCTACACCATCCGTTGAACGGCAGACACCATGTCTCCACTGCTTGTCGTCGCCATCGTCCTGCTCGTGATCGTCCTCGGCCTGGCGTGGTTCCAGCGCCGGGCGACCCGCGACCTGTCCACCGGAGCCACGCCACGCGCCGGAGGCGATCCCCTTGCCCCCGTGCCGACGCCGCCGGCCGATCGCGTGCGTCCGACGATGATCACGGACCCGGTCTTCGGCGACCTGACGTTCGACGGCCACGACTCCTGGACGCGTGACGACGATCTGGCGCTCGCCGACGAGTACATCGAAGTGCTGGTACTGGCCGGTCCCGATGGGCCGCAGGACACACACCGCGTCTGGATGCAGGCGGCGCTGCCCCGGCTCGAGACGATCGACACCGAGGCCCGCACGGTGCTGGCCAGGGCGATGGCGCCGCTCGGACTCTCCGGCGACGACCTGACCCCCTGGCAGATCGCCATCGGGCCTGCGGCCGGTGAGACGGCCTGCGAGGGACGGCTGTACTACGACTCGATGCACGATGCCGTCGACGAGGCGTACGTGCGATCGACTGCCCTGTGGGATCGCCTCGAGCCGCACGTCGTCCTGGCCGATGGCGAGGACGGCTCCGACGGCACCCTGCTCGAGCGCGTCGATGCACGGCTCGGCCGCATCGTCTACAGCGGGGAGCGGATGTGGAGCACCGCCGAGCCGTTCCGGTTCGCCGGGCTGGACGTCTCCGTCGTGCTGACGGCCGGGGCCGAGGGGCCGACGCCGGAGCACGACGCATGGGTCGAGGCCCTGGCATCACGCGCCAGGGCGTTGCGCGCTGACGCCGAGGCCCTGGCCCGAACGGCACGCCGAGCCGTCGGCGACCCCGTCGCCCTGACCCTGCGGATCGTCGTGATCGGGCCCGATGAGCACGGACGCTTCATCGGCGGCCTGTGCTTCGACTGGCCAGGCCGGGGAGACGAGCGCTGCGACGTGTGGTCGCGCGATCGCTGGGCCACCCTGTCACTCGACCGCCACTGAGCGCGGCGTGGCTCGAACAGCGCTAGACTGCGAACTGGCGCATCGCCTGCGCCACCCGACACGGAGTCACTCGTGCAGCACATCACGCTCGACCGGGAAGAAGGCGTCCTCGTCATCACGCTGTCGCGCGGCAAGGCCAACGCGCTCAACTGCGAGATGGTCGACGAACTGCAGCAGGCGCTGAACCATGCCGGCGCCGACGACCGCACGCACGGCGTCGTCATCACCAGCGGCGTGCCGAAGATGTTCTGCGGCGGCTTCGACGTGCAGGAAGTGTTTGCCTACGCCCCCGAGAAGCTGCAGATGTACATGGGGCACTTCATCCGCCTGTTCGATACGCTGCGGACGTTGCCGAAGCCGACGGTGGCCGGCATCAACGGGCACAGCTATGGCGGCGGGTCGATTCTGGCGCTGGCCTGTGACGAGCGGCTGATGGCGGAGGGGGACTTCCAGTTCGCCCTGAACGAGGTCACGCTCGGCGTCGTGCTGCCGTCGCGCATGGTGCAGGCGATGGCGTCCGTGGTGCCGGGACCGACGGCTCGACAGATGTTCCTCGAAGGGCACGCCTGGCGCGCCCAGGCCGCGGAGCAGCACGGCATCGTCGAGGAACTGGTGCCGATGAACAACGTGCGGCATCGCGCCCTGACCGTGGCGCGGCAACTGGCCTCGCGGCCACCGCGGGCCTTCGCCGCGCACAAGCGTGCTCTCGTCGAAGCCGCGGGCGGGCCGCCCTACACGCCCGACGAGACGGCCGCGATGGCCGCCGAGTTCAGCGCCGTCTGGTTCGACGAGGAATGCCAGTGCTACCGCGACCTGCTGGTGTCGCGGCTGCAGACGAAGTAGCCGTCGGACTTTGTCCCACGGTCCCCTCAGGTGTGACTGCCGGACAAGTCCGGCAGCTACAGGTGCAGCAGGCCGCGGTCGAGCGCGTGACGCACGGCCTGCGTCCGGGTGCGGGCGTCGAGCTTGTCGTAGATCGACGCGATGTGGAACTTCACCGTGTGCGGGCTGATGCCGAGCCGCTCCGCGATGCGCTGATTCGACAACCCCTCGGCCAGCAGATCGAGCACATCGGTCTCGCGGTCGGTCAGGGCGGCATCCTGCAGGTCGTCATCGACCTCCGTCCGCGGCACCACGACGGTGGCCGGGCTCGGACGCATCCAGTCGCTCGGCGCCACCCCGAAGCCGGCGTCCACCATCTCCAGGGCCTGACGCAGGTGAGTCGGCGAGACGTCCACAGGCAGGGCGGCCCATCCCGTCAACGCCAGATCCCGCAAGCGGTCCACCGACGTCGGCGCGGCACCGATCACCGCGAGCCCCTGCAGGGGCATGAGCGCCTGCAACCATGCCCGCCCTTCAGGAACGGCGTCGGCCAGCCCGACCGAGGCCGTCACGTCCTCGGCATCGCTGGGGACGGCGGCTTCGGCCGCCGGCACGAGGCCCGCGCCCAGCAACCGCTCCCTGAGCTGGTCGCGGCGCCGTGCGGACGGGGCGATGAGCAGGATGTCCATGAGCAAGTGTCTCGCACCCTCTGACGCGTGGCTCACCGGGCGCGTTCGCCCACGGTGAGCGTCATGTCATGCAACGTGGTGCCGCGCAGCACCTGAACGGCCAGCGCGGCGCCGATGCGCGATTCGGCCAGCAGGGCCTGCAGGGCCCCGGGTTCGGTCAGCGGCTGGCCGTCGGCGGTGAGCAGGACATCGCCCACGAACAGCCCGGCGGTCGTCGCCGGACCGGTGGCATCCATGCCGCTGACCAGCAGGCCCTGAGTGCCATGGCCCTGCTGGGCGGGCGGCAGCGCCACGGGCTGGACCGCCATGCCGACGTACCCGCGGCGGATGCGGCCGTGGGCCGCGAGCCGCGCCAGGCGGTCCATCAGCAGCGTCGTCGGGATGCCCACGACACTGCCACGGCTGAGACCGGTGGTCAGCCACGCCTGTACCCGGCCATCCGGATCGACGAGCACCCCGCCGGACACCCCTCGGCCGGGCGCGAGATCCGTCCGCAACAGTGCCGGCAGCGGTTCGGCGCGCCAGCGACGCAGCGGGCACGTCTGGCCGGTGACGCTGGCGAGGCGCGCCATCAGATCGCCCTGCCAGCTGCGCGCCACCCCGACGACCAGCTGAGCCGCGTCGGCCGGCTCCGTCGCCAATGACAGGGGCGACGCGCCGAACCCTGCCACGCGCAGCAGCGCGAGGTCCAGGGCGTCGTCCCGCCCGGCCACCGTCGCGTCGAAGGCGTCGTCTCCGCGGATCACGACGAGCCCTTCGTCGCGGTCCAGCCCGTGCAGCGGGGCCACCACCAGGTCGTCACCGATGTGCGCCGCGGTGGCCGGACGTGCCCCGCGCGCCCGCACCTGGACGATGCCGGCCGACGCGGCGTGAGCCGTCTCGCGGATGGCGTCCGCGAGCACCTTCAGCGGAGAGGGAGCAGCAGTCATGCCCTCACCGTACCGCGCGTCGGACCGGTGCGGATCAGCCGATCGGCGGGGCGAACTCGTAGAGGCCGGGTGTCACGAGCAGGCGCCCGTCCGGCGCGAACCACAGCGAGGAGGGCGTGAGGACACCGGCGCCAGCCAGCTGCCACGTCTGCACCTTCTCGCCGTCCTCGTCGAACACGTAGATGTGCGAGGTCGGCATCGCCACCCACAGTCGCCCCTGCCGATCGACCGCCGCGGTGCGGACCATCGGCGGCACGACCGGGACACTCACGTCGTCGACGCGGCGCCGTGGCCACTGCGTCGGCATCCGCAGGACGAGCGCATCAATCTCGCGACCCTGGATGACCCGTTCGAACTCGAGCACGCCGCTCGCGGAGTACTTGCGGAAGGCCGGCGGTCCCGACAGGAACACGACGTACAGGCCGCCATCCCGCGTCGGCAGCGGCAGGGCCGTGTTGAACGCGAGATGCACGTCGGGGTCGCTCTCGAACCCCGTGCGCCTCAGCTGACCCATCTGGCGCTGCACGACGCCGGTCACGCTGTACTCGGTGACGAGCACGCCGCGTTCGGGCTGATTGAGGAGCACCGTCGTGCCCGTGTAGCGCGCGGCCCCGATGCCGTTGAGCACGACGTTGTCGACGATGACGCGGGGCGACTCGGTGGCGGCGACATCGAACGTGTTGAGGGCCTTGCCGTTGGCCTGGAAGACCGACACCCGCGGCCGGCGACCTGGCGCGTCGGCGACGATGAAGTCACCCGAGTCCGCGACGTCGAACGAGGTCGGACGCAGCACCCGACCGGTCTCGTAGCCGATCTCGACCAGGGGAGAGACGACGGTGCGCGCCGCATCGATCTGGTAGACGCGATGCCGGCGCCGATCGAAGACGAGCGAGGAGCCGTCGGGCCGGCGCGCGAAGCCGGTCGCGTTCTCGAACTCGCCGGCCAGGAAGGCCGGAATGCCGCCGACCGACCTGAGCACCTGCGCGCGCGCCGCCGCGGCGACGGAGGCCGGAACGCCGGCCGCCAGCGCCGCTGCGACGACGCAGATCAGCGCCGTCGCGACCCTGATCGACGTCGACAGGTCAGTAGGCCGCGAGCGTGCGGATGGCGGCAAGGACATCGGCCGACTGCGGGAGGATCTCCTCCTCGAGGTCCGGGCAGTACGCCACCGGCGTGTCCATCGCGGCCACCCGCAGCACGGGCGCATCGAGGTGCTCGAAGAAGTGCTCGGCGATGTGTGCGGCGATCTCGGCGCCGAAGCCGGCCGTCAGCGTGTCCTCGTGGGCGATCACCACGCGATTGGTCTCGCGGACGGCCAGGCCGATCGTCGTCCAGTCGCAGGGGGCGATCGTCCGCAGGTCGAGGACGCGCACGCTGACGCCGTCCTTCTCGGCCTGCTGGGCCGCCAGGAGCGAGCGCTGCACGAGGGCGCCCCACGTGATCACCGTCACGTCGCTGCCTTCGCGGCGGACGGCGGCCTTGCCGAACGGGATCGTGTAGTCGGGCCCGGGGTAGATGCCCTTGTTGTAGGTCTGGCGGTACAGGTGCTTGTGTTCGAGGAACAGCACCGGGTCGTCGCAGCGAATCGCCGTCCGCAGCAGGCCCGCCGCGTCCACCGCGTTGCTCGGGAACACCACGTGGATGCCCGGGCAGTGCGCGAAGATGCTCTCGCCGGACTGGCTGTGATACGGCGCGCCGCCGCGCAGGTAGCCGCCGATGGGCGAGCGGATGACGAGGGGGGCGCTGAAGGTGTTGTTGGATCGGTAGCGCAGCATCGTGAGCTCGTCACGAATCTGCATGAACGCCGGCCAGATGTAGTCGAAGAACTGGATCTCGACGACCGGTTTCAGGCCGCGGGTCGCCATCCCGGTGGCGCGCCCCACGATGTTGGCTTCGGCCAGCGGCGAGTTGAAGACGCGCTGGCCGCCGAACTCGCGCTGCAGGCCATGCGTCACCTTGAACACGCCGCCCTTGCCCGACACTTCGGCCAGGGCGTCCTCACGGCTGGCATCGGCCACGTCCTCGCCGAAGACGACGATGCGCGGGTTGGCGGCGAGTTCGTCGCGCAACGTGCGGTTGATGGCGGCCACCATCGTGTCCGGCTTGCCCTCGGTGCGAGGTTCGGTCGTCCAGGAGGCGGCGGTCACGTCGACGTCGGGCGAATAGACGTACAGCCCGGCGGTGTCGCGGGCGGGCTTCTCGGCGGCGAGCGCGATGTCGGTGGCCGCGGCGATCTCGCGGTCGACCTCCGCGTGCAGGGCATCGAGGTCCTCGCGGGTGGCGAGGCCCTCGCCGAGCAGCAGGTCGGCGGCGCGCCCGATCGGGTCCCGCGCGGCTTCCCGGGCCCGTTCCTCCGCTGTCTTGTACAACCGTTCGTCGTCTGACAGCGAGTGCGAGTAGGGACGGGTCACCTGCGCGTGCACGAAGGCAGGACCGGCGCCGCTGCGCGCATAGGCCACCGCCGCGGTCATCACCTCGAGGCTCGCCACGAGGTCGGTGCCATCGACGCGGAACACCTTCAGATGCGGGAAGGCCTCGACCAGCCGGGAGATGTCGCCACCGGGGGTCTGGACCTCCACCGGCACGGAGATCGCGTAGCCGTTGTCCTCGACCAGGTAGACCAGCGGCAGGCGGCCGTTGCTCGCCGTATTCAGCGACTCCCAGAACTCGCCTTCGCTGGTGGTCCCGTCGCCGACCGAGACGTAGGTCACGGCGTCGGGCGCCGGGCGTTCCGCATCGGGGAGGTTGGGCAACGTCGTGAGCAGGCGGGTCGCCTCTGCACAGCCCACCGCCTGCAGGCACTGCGTCCCCGTCGGACTGGAGCCGGACACGATGTTCCAGCGCGTGTGCCCCCAGTGCGAGGGCATCTGGCGGCCGCCAGACGACGGGTCGTCCTTGGCGCCGACGCCCTGCAGGAGCATGTCGAGCGGGGTCACCCCCAGAGCCAGGCAGAACGCCCGATCGCGATAGTAGGGATAGGCCCAGTCGATGCCAGGGCGCAGGGCCAGCCCTGCCGCCACCAGGATGGCCTCGTGTCCGGCTCCACTGATCTGGAAGTAGATCTGGCTCTGGTTCTTGAGCTGGATCTCCTTGTCGTCGATGCGGCGCGACAGCACCATCAGGCGGTAGGCGCGCAGCAGGACGTCACGGCTGGCGCCGTGGGACGTCTCGACGGTCGACAGCGTCGGGTGTTCCGCCACGGTCTTCATGCTGCGGCGGGGGCCTCGGAGGGGCCGGCAAGGGCAGGGTCAAGCATGAGTAGCGCTACGTGTGTGAGGCGTTCCGGTGATGGGGCGGCGCACCCTCTACTGTACCGCCCCTCGGCTCCGGCGTCGAACCGCCCGCGCCACTGCCCGACTGCCGACTCCCGGTGCCCGGTGCCCGGTGCCCGGTTTCCGGTTCCCGACTCCCGGTTCCCGGTAGGATCCCCCCATGCCCCTGTACCGCTGGGATGAGATTGCGCTCGAGAAGGTCACCGAGATGGTGTCGCGCAAGGTGGTGCGCGGCGAACGCGAGATGCTGACGCAGGTGTACCTGAAGAAGGGGGCGCTCATCCCGCTGCACGCGCACGACGAGGAGCAGATGACCTACGTGCTGCAGGGCGCCCTGCAGTTCCTCGTCGGCGGCGAGGAACTGCGTGTCGAGGAGGGCGAAGTGCTGCACATCCCGAGCGGCGTCGCCCACCAGGCCGTGGCCCTGGACGACACCTTCGTGCTCGGCGTCTTCAGCCCGGTGCGGTAGAGCTCAGGCTCAAGGCTCAAGGCTCAGGCGGCGGTGACGGTCGTCAGGATCGCCAGGCCCGACACGTCGCGCGCCATCGAGGTCTGCCACGCGGTGGGCGCGTCGGGCACCAGGGCGCGGATGTCGTCCTCCGAGCGATGGATGAGTCGCCACGACGCGATGTGATCCATCCACGTCCGGTAGGGATTGCCGGCGGCGATGTTGGTGAAGAACAGCGAGCCGCCGCGCCCGAGCAGCGTCGTGCCGCACATCCGCACGAGGACGGCGGCCGTCCGGTCGTCGAGGTAGTCGAACAGTCCCCCGGCCAGCACGAGGTCGAAGCGCTCCCGCTCGCGGACGAGCAGGCGCACGCCGGCCAGCACGTTCATCGGCAGCGTGCGCGCGGCAATGCCCATGTCGCCCAGCCGCTGCGCCGACAGCGCCAGCGCGCCCTCGTCGGCATCGTTCAGCACGACCGAGAGGCGTGCCATCGCCGAGGGATCGGCACAGTGCCGCCGCAGGGCCAGCAGGTCGCGCGAGCCGCCGCAGCCGATGGACAGCACGCGGATCGGCCGGGTCGTCGCCTCGAGCCGCCGCGCCACCATCGCGGCCTGCTCCTGTACCTTGTTGCGGTGCTGCTGTGCCGCCGCGCTGCGCAGGGCGTAGGCCTCGATGGCATGACCGAAGGAGTCGACCGAGGCCTGATTGATGCCGTCGCACAGGTACTCGACGGTTTCGAAGTCGCCCGCGTAGCCGCGCGGCCAGTCCTGGAGGCGTTCACAGAGCGGCGACAGACGATGGACGAGGCGCGCCTCGAGGCTCGCGGCCCGCAGCGCCTCCGGCGTCGCGCCGGCCAGCTCGGCTCGTCGCAGCGACGCGATGAGCGCATGGACGAGCGAGACGTACTGCGAATAGCGATACTCGGGGTCGTCGCACGGCGACCCTGCGCAGTGCAGCATCTCTTCGGAGATGCGCGCCGCCTCCTGCAGGGCGTCCGGCAGCCCGAGTGCGTTGCGGGCGATGATCGTGGCCATTCGTCGTTGCCTCCGTGGAGGTAAGGACGGACGCCTCGACCGGTTTCGCGCCTCCGGCCCACGGGCACGCCGTGGCGCTGCCGCTAGTGCACGTTCCAGCCACCGCCGCTGCGACCGCCCTGGTGCACGTCGAATCGACGACGGGCCCGCTGAAGGCGCCACTTGGTGTAACGGTACTTGAGTTCGGCCATCATGCCGCCGCGGCCGCGCATCAGGAGCAGCCATCCGGTCAGCAGGCCACCGAGATGGGCGAGATGCGCCATCTGCCCGCCCGACGAGGTCACCGACAACAGCAGGGTGATGGCGCCGGTGATCAGCACGAAGATGCGCGCCGGCACCGGAAACAGGAAGTACATGTAGATCGGGCGATTGGCGAACATCACGCCGAACGCCGCGAGCAGGCCGTAGATCGCGCCCGACGCGCCGACCGTCGGGGTCACGTAGAGGAAGTTCGCGAAGTCGAAGGGCAGCAGGGACGCGACGATCGTCGTGGCGGCGGCGCCCAGGCCGCACAGGAAATAGAAGCGCGCGAAGGCCTGCGTGCCCCAGATCTTCTCCAGCTCCACTCCGAACATCCAGAGCGCCAGCATGTTGAACACGAGGTGCGTCAGCCCCGCGTGCAGGAACATGTAGGTGACCGGCTGCCAGATCCACAGCGACTCGAGCACGGCGGCCGGCGTGAGTCCGCCGTAGCTCGTGAGCGCCGGCATCACCAGTTGGGCGAGGAACAGGGCGCCGTTGGCGATGAGGAGGGCCTTGACCGCTGGTGTCAGCGGGCCCGGCCCGAACTGGTACTGGATCCGGGAATAGGGGGATCGAGGCACTCCGCCAGTGTAACGAGTTCTCGGCCCCACGTCGGACAAAGTCCGACGCCTACACAGGCGAGGCGGTGTCGTCGTCGGCGGACGGGTCGATGGCCGCGACGTTCACCTCGACGGGCTCGACGTGCATCGGCAGCGGGGGCGCGGGCGGCAGTTGCGTCGCCAGCAGCGCCGCACCGAACGGCACGACGGCCAGCATCGTCAGCGTGGTCGGCAGCCCGACGGCGTCGGCGAGCATGCCGGTTCCCGGCACCAGCATGCCGCCGCTGCCCCAGGCGACCCCCATCATCAGCGACGACACGGTGGCCGCGCTGTGCGGGGCCAGCGCCTGCCCGAAGCTGACGTTGACCGGGAGTGTCGACTGCAGGAACAACCCCCCACCGGCGAGCAGCAGCGCGAACGTCCAGCCGGTGGTCTGCGGGGCCGCGAGCAGGAACGGGGTCGACAGCAGCAGCGACCAGACGATGACGCGGCGCGGGCCGAAGCGATCGGCCAGCGTGCCGCCCCAGAAGCCGCCGATGCCGGACATGAACAGGTACAGCGCCATCGCCGCCCCGGCCTCGCCGACGCCCATCCCCTGGCGCGTGAGCAGCACCGGCACGAAGGTGGCAAACGACAGCGACACCACGGTGCGGAGCACCACGAGGGCGTAGAGCAGGAAGAGGTTGCGGGCCTGCGGACGCAGCGCCCGCAGGCCACCACCCTGATGATGCCGCTGCGCCAGCGGCAGGGCCGGCACCGCGCGCGCGAACAGCAACGCACAGGCGAGCCCGGGCAGCAGGAACCAGACGGTCGACCCGAGCCCGTGCCGGCCGGCGGCGTTGGCCACCAGCAGCGGCGCCAGCGCGAACCCGATGGTGCCGCTGGTCACGAACACGCTCATGGCCGTGCCCGGGCGCGAGCGGCCGGCGGTGTGCGCGACCATCGCGCCGGGCGGATGGAAGGCCGCGATGCCGAGGCCCCCGACCACCAGCACGAGCGCCAGCATCGCCTGATGCTCGACCAGGCCCATCAGGCTGAGCACCACCGCGCTCACCAGCGGCCCGCCGATCAGCAACGCCCGGGCATGACCACGGTCGGCGAGGCGGCCGAACAGCAACTGCGAGAGCGAGGCCGCCGCCTGGAACACCATCATCAGCGTCCCGGCCGCATGCAGGCTCATCCCGAGCTTGGGCATCAGCAGCGGCAGCAGCGGCGCGTACATGTTCGAGTACGCGTCCACCATGAAGTGCGCCGACGACACGACGCCGAGCGGCCGGCTGTCCACCTGGGGCGTCACCGTGTCAGCCACGCGGGGCTCCCGTCGCGCGGCGACCACGCAGCCGCCGCAACACGTTCGAGAACGCCTCGTCGAACTCCTCGATGCGCAGCAGGCGCGCACTCCCGGCCAGGACGACCAGCGCCGCCCCGATGCTCGTCCCGACGCGGATGATCTGTACGACGAACGCCTCGCCCGGCAGCACCTGCGTGGCCAGCCACGTGTGCAGGCCCCACGCCGCACCGCCCATCAGCGCGCTGGCCACCGCGATGCGCACCAGCGTCGCGATCAGCCGTCCACCTTCCAGGTGCCCCAGCCGACGACGCAGCAGCACGTAGAGCAGACCGGCGTTGAGCACGGAGGCCACCGCCGTGCCGGCCGCCAGGCCCGCATAGCCGAAGCGACCGACCAGCACGACGTTGAGCGCGGCATTGGTCAGCACCGAGATGACGCTGATCACGACCGGCGTGCGGGCGTCTCGCAGGGCGTAGAACGTCGGCGACAGGACCTTGACCGTCGAGTAGCCGATGAGCCCCGGGGCGTACGCGGCCAGGGCGAGGGCCACGGCATCGGTGTCGCTGGCGAGGAACCGCCCGCGTTCGTAGATCAACCGGACGATCGGCGTGCCGAGGGCGATCAATCCGACGGTGGCCGGCACCGTGAGCGCCAGCATCAACCGCACCGAGTGCGCCAGCGTCTGCCGCACGGCGGGCATGTCGTTGCGGCCCGCATGTGCCGAGACCATCGGCAACGTCGCACTGGCGATGGCGACGCCGAAGATGCCGATCGGCAGGTACATGATGCGGAAGGCGTAGTCGAGCCACGACACGGCGCCCGCCTGCTGCCCCGTGGCCAGGATGGTGTTGACGTAGACGTTGAACTGCGTGGCGGCCACGCCGAGCGTGCCCGGCCCCATCAGCAGCAGGATCTCGCGCAGGGCGGGATCGCGCGGCGCCACGTCGACGCGATAGCGGAAGCCCTCCGCCCGCAACTGCGGCCACAGCACCAGCACCTGCCCCAGCCCGCCGATGAGCACGGCAATGGCCAGGGCGACCACGGGTTCGGCGCCGAGCGCCGGCATCAGCGGCACCAGCAGCAGGATGCACGCGATCGACGCGACGTTGAACGTGGCGGGCGCCAGCGCGGGCACGAAGAAGCGGCCGAGCGCGTTGAGCATCCCGGCGGCGGCCACCGACACGGCCACCAGCGGCAGGAACGGGAACATCCAGCGGGTCAGTCGGACCGTCAGCTCGAACTTGCCGGGCACGGCCTGGTACTCGGGCGCAAAGGCCCTCGTGATCGGCTCGGCGAACGCGATGCCGACGACGGCGATGACGATGGTGACCAGGGCCAGCGCCGTGATCGCGCGTCGCCCCAGCCGCCACGCCGCGTCGCGGTCCCCCGTGGCCAGGACACGACTGAAGGTCGGCACGAACGCCGCGGTCATGGCGCCCTCGGCAAACAGGTCGCGCACGAGGTTGGGGAGGCGGAACGCCACGCGAAAGGCGTCCATCTGGTCGCTCGCGCCGAACGCGTGTGCGAGGACCTGTTCGCGGACCAGTCCCAGCAGCCGGCTCGCCATCGTCGCGCTGCCTGCGAGTCCGGCAGCACGCGTCAGGGAGGGGCCGGGCGGCGACGTCACCGCGACATCATCGCATGCGAGACCGCGGCGACCGGCCGTGCCCCGGCGGTTGACGCGCCCGCCACCGACGGCCTACAAGTGCAGGGTGCGCAGTTCCGGCGGTGCTCTCGTTCTCCTCCTTGCGGCCGGCGTGTGCTCCGTCCCTGCGATCGCGTTGGCGGCGTCCGGGGCGCAGTCGTCCCTCCGGGCGCAAGGCAGCGCCGCCGATGTCACGGCCCTGCGGACGCAAGGCGAATCGGCCATGGAGGGGTCGCGGTTCGGCGACGCCGAAGCCATCTACCAGAAGCTCGTCGGCCTGACGCCGACCGATCCGATCGCACACATGCAGCTGGGCATGGCTCGGGCGATGGGAGGCCGGACGGCCGAGGCCATCGCGCCGCTGCGCGAGGCCATCCGCCTGCGGCCGGACCTGCTGCCGGCCAAACTGTTCCTCGGCATCTCGCTGCTCGAGATCGGCCGACCACGGGACGCCGTGGCGCCCCTCAGACAGGTGGTGCAGGCCGACAAGGAGAACGCCAACGCACGGCAGGCCCTCGCCGAGGCCCTGCTCGCCCTCGAGCAGTTCGCCGATGCCTCGGAGCAGCTGAAGGCCCTCTCGGCGGCCCAACCGGAGTCCCCCCAGGTCTGGGCGGCGCTCGGGCGCAGCTACGAAGGGATCGCCCGCCAGGCCTTCGCCCGCCTGCAGACCCTCGACGTCGATTCTCCCTACGTGTGGCTGCTGGCCGCCGACGTGCTCACCATCGAGGAGAAGTACCCGCAGGCGTTCTCGCTGATCAAGAAGGCGCAGACAGCGCTGCCCACACTGCCGGGCGTGCACCACACGCTCGCGCGCGTCTACACCGCCAGCGGCCACGCCGACTGGGCGGCCGTCGAGCAGAAGCGCGCCAGCGACGAGCAGCCGCCGTGCCAGACCGTGCCGGTGGCGTGTGCCTATCTCGCCGGCAACCTGGAAGACGTGCTGACGCGGACCGCGACGGCCGCGCAGGCGACGGCGCTGTACTGGCGCGCGCGGGCGGCCAACGATCTCGCCGCGCAGTCCTTCGACCGGCTCGAGAAGCTGCCGCCGTCCGTCGAGCGGTACGTGGTGCGGGCCGGTATCGCCCGCGACCAGGGGCAGCCCCTCGAGGCCGCGACGCAACTGCGCGAGGCCCTGGCGCTCGCGCCTGCCGATCCGGGTCTCGAACGCGAACTGGCCGGTGCGCTCTATGCCGCGCGCGACTTCGCGGCGGCGCTTCCGCTGCTCGAGAAACTGCACGCCATGGTGCCCGATGCGCCCGACCTGCAAGTGGCGCTCGGCGAGGCGCTGCTGCAGGCCCAGCAGGTCGATCGCGCCGTGGATCTGCTCAGGAAAGCCGCGGCCGCCGACCCGTCGATGGTGCAGGCGCAGGCCTCATTGGGCCGTGCCCTCGTCCAGGCCGGGCAGTTCGGCGAGGCGATTCCGTACCTCGAGAAGGCCCTCGCCACCGACGCCGACGGCAGCGTGCACTACCAGCTCGCGCAGGCGATGCAGCGCACCGGCAAGCCGGATCGCGCCAAGGTCCTGCTCGCCGAGTACCAGAAACGGTCGCAGGCGACCGCCCCCGCGGCCCCCGCCGGCGCGGAGGGATCCGCGATCACGCCTCCGGTTCCGTGATCTCGATCACACGGTCGATGCCCGGAGCCTCGACCGACTGCGTGCGCCCCGAGGGCCATTTCACCTCGATGCGTGGCGGCGTGGTGGCGGTTCCCAGCCCGACATGGACCCCCTGCAGCACGGACGAGGCGTAACCGACCGCTGACGTCATGCGGAAGCGCCGGCCACCGACGGCAATCGACGCGCCGAGTCCGTCGCGGTTGGAGGCGCGACCGCGCAGCACCACGCGCAGCCAGTGTCCCGTCGGTCCGGCGTTGCGCCACACCTCGACCGGCCCACCGAGGCTCGTCGTGACCAGGTCCAGCGCGCCGTCGTTGTCGAGGTCCGCGCTGACCAGGCCGCGATGCGCCGCCACGGCGCGGCCGAACGCGGTCCCCACCTGCGTCGAGACGTCCTCGAAGGTGCCGCCGCGATTCAGCAGGATCGCGTTGGCCTCCTTGTAGCTCGAGGCCTCGAACTGGTCGATCAGGTCGTTGACGTGCGAGTTCGCCGTGGCGATGTCGGGGCGGCCGTCGTTGTCCAGGTCGACGACGGCCACGCCCCAGCCGCTGCGCTGACTGCTCGGCGCGGCGAGTCTGGCCTGGTGCGTGCCGTCGTGGAACATCATCGTCCCGTCGTTGACGTAGAGCGGGAAGGTCTCGCCCTTCAGCGCCGTGACGAGCAGGTCGGGCCGGCCGTCGCCGTCGACGTCCTGCACCGCGACCCCCATGCTCGAGACCGGGCGCCCGAATCCGGGCAGGGCAACCCCGGCGAGCAGGGCCGTCTCCTCGAACCGCTTGCCGTCCACATTGCGGAAGAGGAAGTTCGGCACGCCGTCGTTGGTCACGAACACATCGTCTCGCCCGTCGCCGTCGAAATCGCCGACCCCGACGCTCATGCCCTTGCCGACGTGCGCCGCGATGCCGCTCGACCGCGAGATGTCCTCGAACGTGCCGTCGCCCTTGTTCCGATACAGCTGGTTGGGCAGGCCCGTGTAGAACTTCGGGTGGCAGTAGACGCGGAGGTCGCGCAGCCGATCGCCGCAGAAGCGATCCGCCTGCGCGTTCCAGTCGAGATAGTTGACGACGAAGAGATCGAGGCGCCCGTCCTTGTCGACGTCCAGCCACGCAGCCGCGACCGACCAGGGCGACGCGGTGATGCCCGAGGCGGCGGTGACGTCCTCGAACCGGCCCTGTCCTGCGTTGCGGTAGAGCGAGGGCTGCCCGACGCCCGGCACGAACAGGTCGGGCGCGCCATCGTTGTCGTAGTCACCCACGGCCGCGCCCATGGCGTAGCCGCGGCCGGCGAGCCCGGCCGTGGCGGTCACATCCTCGAAGCGGAAGCCGCCCTTGTTGCGGAACAGCCGGTTGTGGAACGAGGCGTCGGCCTTGCCTGCCGCCGGCGTCGCGTTGCCGTTGGCGAAGAACAGATCGACCAGCCCGTCACCGTCGTAGTCGAACGCCGCGAGTCCTCCCGGCATCGTCTCGATGAGGCGCTTGCCGGGCGTGGGCGCGTGCGCGAGCACGAAGTCGATGCCACTGGCCGGCTGGACGTTCTCGAACTGCGGGACGGACGACTGCATCGCGGGCGATGCCACGACGGCGACGAGCGCCAGGGCAGTCAGGGCGGCGGTGGTGGGGAGGGCAGACAAAAGGACGGCCTCGTTGAGGGACGAGGCCGTCAAAGGAGGATGGATGAGAGGCTCCGTTCGAAGCTCTCACCTCCATATGACGTACCTCGGAGCAGAAAGTTTAGCGACGGGCTGACGTGCGGCCGGGGTGGGGCGGACTGGTGTCAGGCCGAGCCGAGCCGCGCCTTCACCTGGTCGTTGACCGCCTTGCCGTCGACCACCTGCCCGGCCAGCCTGGGCATCAGCACCTTCATGACCTTGCCCATGTCCTTCGGGCCGGTGGCCCCGGACTCGGTCACCGCCTGATCGATGAGCGCTGCCAGTGCCGAGGCGTCCAGGGCCGCGGGCAGGTAGCGCTCGAGGATGGCCGCTTCGCGCTGTTCCTTCTCGGCCAGCTCCGCCCGGCCCGCGGCGGCGAACTGCGTCGCGCTGTCCTTGCGCTGCTTGACCAGCGTCGTCACCACCTGCAGGGCTTCGCGGTCTTCCAGATCGCGCATCACCTCGACGCGCTTGTTCGTGAGCGCCGACTTGAGCATGCGCAGGGTGCCGAGGGTCTCCTGCTCGCGAGCGCGCAAGGCGGTGGCGAGGTCGGCGTTCACGCGCGCAACCAATGTGGCGTCTGTCATGTCGACAGTCTACTAAGCCCCGGCCACGAAGACCCGGAGTCCGGCGCCCGGGCCCTGCGTCCACGACCCGTCGTCAGGGGCGCGGCGGCGAGGGCGAGTACGGGTTGATGTACTTGGCCCGGTCGGGCTCCAGCGTCGAGGGCGTGGCGGCGGATCCCGGCTGCTGCCCGGCAGGCAGCCCATACGGGTTGACCGGCGACGGCCCGCTGCCGGCCCCCGTCCCGCCCTGCGGCTGGGGCGGCGGCGGCGCGAACCCCGGCCGCGCGCTGGTCTGCCCGACGTTGCCGAGCGGCGTCGCCGACGGCTGCTGGGCCTGCTGCTGCTGGGCGGCTTCCGCGGCCTGCTGTTCGGCCTGTCGCTGCGCGAAGTAGCGCTGCGGGTTGGCGTAGTCGAAGTTGGTGGAGGAGGCGGGCTGCTCCGGTCCGGGCGCCGGTGCCGGGGTCTCGTCGATCACGGCAGGCTGGGCCTCGGCCATGTCTTCCTCGACCTGGATCGGCGGGGCCTGGACGGCGGCCATCGCCGCCGGACGCGCCGAGGCACTGGCGCGCGTCGCGGCACCCGCGCCGGGAGACACGGCCATGACGATGACCCGATCGAAGCGGGACAGGGTGCCGGCCAGCGCCTGGGCGCGCGGAGCGGCGATATAGCCCGCGGCGCCGCGCAGCACGATGTCGAGGGCCTCGCGCTCCGGGACGTTCTCGAGACGGAGGGTCAGCGGCGTGCCGGGAATCCGATCGGCATCGACGACCTTGACCTGGCCCAGTCGGGCCCACTCCGCGAGGATGGCCGACGGCGTCGCATTCTGCGTGATCAGCGTGGCTCGGCCGTCCTTCAGGCTGAGGGACACCGACTGTGCGGACACGGGCAGGGCCGCCGCCACGAGAACGGCGGCCGCGAGCAGGACTCGTCGGCGCATGGAGACCACCTGGACGCGCGGCACGGGCATCGAAACCGTCGACTGCCGGGCGCGCGAGCTTCCAGTATAGGACGGTCCGTCGGCGCTCTACGGCCGGAACGACATCACGGCCGAGGCCACCAGCTCGGCATCAGCCAGTGACAGCGAGGGATACAACGGCAGCGAGCACACCTCGCTGGCCGCCTGCTCGGCGTGGGGACAGGCCGTCGGCGCCTCGCTCTGGATCGCCGGCTGTCGGGTCAGGGCCTTCGGGTAGTGAATCAGTGTCTGCACGCCCTGGCTCGCCAGGTGGGCCCGGAAGGCCTCCCGCTGCGCCGTGCGGACGACGAACAGGTGGTAGACGTGGCCGGCGTCGAACTCCCGTGGCACATGGACCGGGGCGCCCTCGAGCCGCATCCGGTAGTGCGCCGCCAGGGCCCGGCGCTGCTCCGTCCAGGCGGGCAGCCGCTGCAGTCGCTCCCGCAGGATGGCGGCCTGCATCTCGTCCAGGCGCGAGTTCACGCCGAACTCGTCGTGCTGATACGTCGTCCGCTGTCCGCCATTGCGCAGGCGGCGGAGTCGGTCGGCCAGGGCGGCGTCGTGCACCGTGATGGCGCCACCGTCGCCGAGGGCGCCGAGGTTCTTGGTCGGATAGAAGCTGAACGCGGCGCCGGCGCCGAACGACCCCACTGGGCGTCCCTCGCACGAGGCCAGATGCGCCTGCGCGGCGTCCTCCACGATCGCCAACCCGTGCCGCGCCGCGATGGCCGCGATGGCCGTCATGTCCGCGGCCTGGCCGTAGAGGTGGACCGGCATGATGGCCGCCGTGCGCGACGTGATCGCCGCCTCGACGGCGGCCGGCGAGATGGTGTGGCGCTCGGGGTCGATGTCGGCGAAGACGGGCCGGGCCCCGGCCATCATCACCGCCAGCGCCGTGTAGGCGGCCGAGAGCGGCGCCGTGATCACCTCGTCGCCCGGGCCGATGCCCATGCCGCGCAGGAGCAGCGCGATGGCGTCGGTGCCCGTGTTCACGCCGATGGCATGCCCGGCGCCCGCCGCCGCCGCGAACTCGGCCTCGAACGCCTCGAGCTCCGGCCCCAGGATGAACCAGCCGCGGTCGATGACGCGATTGACCGCGCCGCGCAGCGCGTCGGCATCGTCACCCGGCTTGAGCGACAGGAACGGCACCCGTACGTCCGGAGCAGTCATCAGAGGTAGCGCTGCAGGTGTTCGCGGTAGAACGCGATGGTGCGCGTGAGGCCCTCGCGCAGGGTCACGGCGGGCTCCCAGCCGGCGGTCGTGCGGAAGCGCGTGGAGTCGGTGTAGAAGCTGCCGATGTCGATCGCCTTCTTCTCGGCCGGCCACTCGACGTAGCGCCGCCGGCCCGAGTTGGCCACCTCGATCATCAGCTCGACGAGGTCCCGGTGCTTGATCGGCTCGAGTCCGCCCACGTTGAACGCCTGCCCGTTGCACGCATCCATGGCGCCCGCGCGCAGGAACGCGTCGCACGCGTCGTCGACGTAGACGAAGTCGCGCATCTGCAGGCCATCACCGAAGATCTCGATCTCCTGGTCCTCGACGATGCGGCGGATGAACCAGCCGACGAACCCCTGCCGGTTGTGCTTCACGAGCTGTCGCGGGCCGTAGCAGTTGGTCAGCCGGAGCGAGCAGGCTCTGACGCCGAAGACGTTGTTGTAGACGAGGTGATACTGCTCGCCGGCGGCCTTGTTGATGCCATTGATGTCGGTCGGGCGCACCAGGTGGTTCTCGTCCACTGGCAGGTAGTCCGGCTTGCCGTAGATCTGGCGCGTGCCGGCGAAGACGACCTTCACGGCGGGGTTGTTGCGCCGGCAGGCCTCGAGCACCGTCATCTGGCTGCGGCAGTTGATCTCGAGATCCGTGTACGGATCCCGCATGCTGTCGATGTGGCTGACCTGACCAGCCAGGTTGAAGATGACCTCGCGCCCCTGCACGAGGTAGTTCATCGTCGTCTGCTGACGGATGTCGGCGATGTTGACGCGGACGCGGTCGTCGATGCCGCGGATGTTCTCGAGCGAGCCGCCGTAGTCCGGGATCAGCGAGTCCACCAGCAGGACGTCGGCGCCGAGGTCGACCAGCTGCCGCGCCAGGTTGCTGCCGATGAACCCGAGGCCGCCCGTGATCATCACGGGACGTCCGGCGTAGTACGCGCGGTAGTCGGTCATCCCTTCGCCTGCGAGGCCGGCGGGTGGTCCTTGCGGATCACCAGGTCGTACCAGAGCCGCAGCACGTCCATCCCGGTGCGGAAGATGCGGCGGAAGTTGAAGAACTGCGACTTGCCGTAGGCCCGGTGGTAGTGGTGCACCGGCACCTCGGCGATCCGGAAGCCGGCGTCGGTGATCTTCTTCATCAACTCCAGGCAGATCACGCCGCTGTTCTTGGTCAGCGTGACGGTGTCGAAGATCGATCGCCGCATCAGGCGGAAGTCGCAGTCGACGTCACGCACGCCGAGCCCGAACAGCAGCCGCACCGTGTGGTGGTACAGCCGGCCGATGACGATGCGGTGGAACGGATCGGAGCGGGCGATCTTGTAGCCATTGACCAGATCCACGTCGGGGCCGAGCCGCTGCCACAGCAGCGTGACCTCCGACGGGTCGTACTGCGCATCGCCGTCGGTGTAGAAGACGTAGTCCTTGGTGGCCGCGGCAAAGCCGCTGCGCAACGCCCCGCCATAGCCGCGATTGACCGGGTGATGGACGATGCGCACCTGCGGGTACATCCGCGCCAGTTCGTCGAGGATCTGCGGCGTGTTGTCCTTGCTGCCGTCGTTGACCACGATGACCTCGTGGTCGGGCGTGAGCGCACGCGCGGCCAGCAACGCCGACACCACCATGCTCGCGATGGTGCCGCTGTCGTTGTAGGCCGGGAAGAAGATGCTCAGGCCGGCAGGCGTTCTGGCAGGAGTGTCTGGCATACCCGAACAGGCAACCTTAGCACACACCTCAACCGCGGCGCCCGCGCCACGACGGGTGCCGCGCCACGAGGCGCCAGGGCACGAAGACCGACTCCAGGATCACGCTCTTCGACATCTTCGACTGCCCCTCGCGCCGCTCGACGTAGATGATCGGCACCTCGCCTATGCGGCAGCCGGCCCCCATGGCCTCGAACAGCATCTCGACGAGGAACGCGTAGCCATCCGAGACGAACCGCTCGAGCGGCAGCCTGGCGAGGGCCTCGCGCCGCCAGCAGCGGTAGCCGCTCGTGCAGTCGCGGGCCGGCAGCCCGGTGATGACGCGCACGTACCGGTTGGCGAAGGTGCTGAGAATCAGGCGGCTGAGTGGCCAGTTGACGACGCTGACGCCGTGCAGGTAGCGCGACCCGATCACCAGGTCGAGCCCGCCGGCCGTGACGCCCTCCACCAGCGCCGGCAGGTACTGCGGGTCGTGCGAGAAGTCGGCGTCCATCTGGCAGACGATGTCGACGTCCTGCGTGACCGCCAGCGAGAGGGCATCGACGTAGGACCGCCCGAGCCCGCGCTTGCCGGTCCGGTGCAGCACCTGCACGCGGCCCGGGAACTCCGCGGCCAGGGCATCGGCGATGGCCCCCGTGCCGTCGGGCGACGCATCGTCCACCACCAGGATCGAGAAGTGGGGGCCACGCGCGATCACCTGCCGCACCAGCACCGGCAGGTTGTCGCGCTCGTTGTAGGTCGGGGTGACGACGAGCACGCGTGGGGGCGTCGTCATCCGCGTCCCTCGAAGCGCAACGCCGAGATCTGCTCGGAGACCAGACCGACGAGGAACACGAGCACCGAGAGCATCAACAGCAGGACGGCGCCGTTGGCGATGCGGCCAGAGACGGTCACCGTCCACGCGCCGTACAGGAGGCCGAGGAGGCACGAGCTGACGCTCACCGGCAGGAAGATCTTCATCGGACTGAAGATCGTGACGATCTTCAGGATGATCAGCAGGAACTTGGTGCCGTCGCGCGCGAGCCGGATCTTCGAGACGCCGGTCCGCTGGCGCGCCTCGATCGGCAGGAACGCGACGCTGTAGCCTGCCTTGATGAACGCCAGCGTCGTCGTGGTCGGGGTCGAGAAGCCGTTGGGGATCAGATGGAGGAACTCGCGCAGGATCGACCGCCTCGCGCCCCGGAACCCCGACGTCAGATCGGGAATCTCCCGGCCCGTCATGTAGGTCGCAAACGCATTGAGCAGCCCATTGCCGGCGCGACGGACGCCGGTGGCCTGGGTGTGGCCCGCCCGGGCGCCGACGACCAGGTCGTAGGCGCCGAGCTGGTCGACGACGCGGCAGGCGTCCTCGGGCTTGTGCTGCCCGTCGCCGTCGATCACGAGGACGAACTCACCCGTGGCGGCACGAATGCCGGTCTTCACCGCGGCCCCGTTGCCCTTGTTGTAGGGGTGCCGCAGCACGCGTGCGCCCGCGGCTTCGGCCGACGCGGCCGTGTCATCCGACGACCCATCGTCCACCAGCAGGATCTCGTGCCACGCGGCCGCGGCCCGGAGGGCGAGGATCACCTCGCCGACGACAGGCCCTTCGTTGTAGGCCGGGATGAGGACGGACACGGAGTCGGGGGCGGCCACGATGTCAGGCAGCGGGCGATGGATCGCGTCGCGCCGGACCGGCGATGAGCGCGGCGACGACCCCGTCCCAGGAGATCGCGCGGGTGCTATCGTACCCCGCCTCACCAAGGGCGGCGGCGCGGTCGGGGCGGTCTGCCAGATCGGCGAGGCAGGCGCCCAGGGCCGCCGCGTCCGGCTCGCTGACCAGCCCGTTGACGCCGTGGCTGACGAACTCGAGCACGCCGCCGCTGTCGGTGGCCGTGACCACCGGCTTGCGCGCCTCGAACGCTTCGAGCGTGACGTAGCCGTAGTCCTCGTCGAAGGGCGCGAACACCACCCCCCGTGCCCCGGCGTAGAGCTCGACGAGTGTCGGCTCGTCCACCGCGCCGAGCAGGCGCACGCGATCCCCGAGGTCCAGCTCCTCGATCCGGCGCTCGAGGCCGTGCCGGAACGTGCCCTCACCGGCCACGAGCAGACGCATCGGGGCCGGGACGTGGGCCATCGCCGAGATGGCCAACTCCACCCGCTTCACCGTCTCCAGCCGGCCCACGGAGAGAAAGTAGTCGCCGTACGGGCCGGGCCGCAGCTTCGGGGCCAGCGGCGACGGATGGTAGAGGGGGGTGGACGGCACCCCGTTGAAGCGGGTCAACCGGTCGGACGTCGTGCGCGAGATGGTGTAGACGCCGGCACACTCCCCGAGCATCTCGCGGTCGAGCGCCCGGATCTGCTCCCGGACCGCCGTGTCCTCTTCCCGATGGTCGAAATCGGCGTACTCGGTGCCGCAAAGGTCGTAGGCGGCGCGGTACTGGTGCATCAGCCAGGCCACCTTCCGCGGATGGCGGACGCAGTAGGTCGGGAACTTGGTGGGGATGACCAGGTCGATCGGGCGTCCGCAGCTCTCGGACAGGTCCAGCAGCCGCCACGCCGCCGCATGGGCCATGAGCTCGGTCTTGGGGTACCACTTGAAGGGCACGCTGACGCGCTCGACGAGACAGCCGTGCATCTCCAGCTGGCGAACCAGCTCGCGCACCAGCGCCTCGGCCCCCCCGCGCACGAAGGGCACCTGCGCTTCACAGACGAGAACCGTCAGGGCCAAGCGGCGCACATCCTAGCACGCGCCGGGTGGCGAAACTAAGGCGAAGTCCTTCCGGCTCAGGAGTTTCCGAGAACTACCAGTTGACACCCGCAGGCCGTGTGCCTATTCTCGGCGTGGACCAAAGTGGACCAAAGTGGAGAGTCGTGGTGCTCCGCGGACGCATTTCAACCAAGATTGATGACAAGGGGCGCCTCAAGGTGCCCAGCGCATTCCGTGCGCACATCGAAGCGGAGTTCGGGCCGGGGCTGTACCTGACCAGCTTGTCTCCCACTGGGGAATTCGTCCGTCTGTACCCCCTCAAGGTCTGGGAAGCGATCGAGGAAAAGCTCCGCGCCGTGCCCCAGATGAACCAGGCCCGCAAATCCTTCGAAATGACGACGTCCTACTGGGGCCAGCTGGCCGAATTCGATGCCCAGGGACGCGTGGTCATCCCTCCTCATCTCCGCGAAGCTGCCGGGGCGTCCGCCGACGTGGACGTGCTCGGCCTCCAGAACTGCCTCGACGTGTGGAACAGCGACCGCCTCCGGTCCAAGGTCCTGTCCGACGGATTGAACGACACCCATCTCGCCGACCTCGCCGCCCTGGGGATCTGACAGCGTCATGCACGCACCGGTACTAGTCGCGGAGGTCATCAGCCAGCTGGCACCCGCTCGCGGGGGCCTGTTCGTCGACTGCACGCTGGGTGCGGGCGGGCACACCCGCGCCCTGCTGGAGGCCGGCGCCAGCCGTGTCCTCGGGTTCGATCGCGACCGCTCGGCGCTGGCGCTCGCCGCCGAGTCGCTGCACGACCGTCTCGACCGCGTCGACATGGTCCACGCCGACTACCGCTCCCTCGGTGCGGTTCTCGACGCCCGCGGCATCCCGCTGGTCGACGGCGGCATCCTCGCCGACCTCGGCGTCTCCTCCATGCAGTTGGACGATGCCGCGCGGGGATTCAGTTTTCGCGCCGACGCGCCGCTCGACATGCGGATGGATCGCGACAGCGGCCTGACCGCCGCGGCGCTGCTCCAGACCGTCGAGGAAACGGCGCTCGCCGACATCATCTACCAGTACGGCGAGGAGCGCTTCTCGCGCCGCATCGCGCGCGGCATCGTCCGTGCCCGGGAGACCGGGCCGATCGAGACCACCGGCCAGCTCGCCGCCATCGTGCGCCGCGCCGTCCCCACGCGGGGCTGGCAGCGCATCGACCCGGCGACGCGCACGTTCCAGGCCCTGCGGATCTGGGTCAACCGCGAGCTCGAGGGCCTCGAGGACTTCATCCGCCTGGCCGTCAGTCGCCTGCTCGCCGGCGCGCGGCTCGCCATCATCGCGTTCCACTCGCTCGAGGATCGGATCGTCAAGCACACGTTCCGCGCCCTCGCGCAGGCCGACGCGCCGCTGATCAGTCTGCTCACCCGTCGTCCGCTCGAAGCCTCCGACGAGGAGATCGCGCAGAACCCCCGTGCGCGCAGCGCCAAGCTGCGCGTCGCCGAAAGGCTGGCCTGACGTGGAACCCGACTACGGTCTTCGCAAGCGGGTCCAGAACCAGCCCATCCAGCGCGAACTCGACGTGGCGCGCCAGCGCGAGCTGGTTCGCACGGTGATCGGTGGTGCTTGCGTGCTGGTGGCCGTCATGTTCGCGGCCTGGCAGCATCTCGACGCGCGTCGGCTCGGCAAGGTGGAGTTCGATCTCACCGAGCGCCAGTCCGGCCTGCTGGAAGAGCGTCGTCACCTCGCCCTCGAGAAGGTCTTTCTCGAGGGGCCGGCTCGTGTCGAGGCGATCGCCACGCACCAGCTCGGCATGAAGCCGCCGACGCGCGAGACCTCCGCGGTGATCGAGCGCGTCACCGTGACATCGTCGCCGACCAGCGCAGTGGTGGCGCAGCGGTGAGTCGGCACGGGAAGGACGCCACCGATCTGCTGTCCGGGCTGGACTCCAGCGCCGCGGCCCTCAACAACGCGCGGGTCGTCCGTGACGCGCAGCGTGCCGACCAGGAGCAGGCCGCCGTCCCGGGCGACTGGCGGGTGACGGTGCGGCCGCGCCTGGCCTTCGTCGCGGTGCTCCTCGTGCTGTGGGCACTCGGGATCTGTGCCCGGCTCGTCGTCCTGCAGGTGGTGCAGCACAAGGCCCTGGTGGCCCGTGCGGAGAGTCAGCAGAACCAGACGATCGAGCTCAATCCCCGCCGCGGTCGCATCCTCGACCGCTCCGGTCGGGTGCTCGCGTCCAGTGTCGACGGCGACGTGATCTACGCCGTGCCGAGCGACGTCGACGACCCCGAGGCGCTCGCCAGCACGTTGTGCGATGCGCTCGAGGACTGCGACGGCGAAGAGCGCAAGTCGCTCGTGCAGCGTCTCGACAGCCGCCGCGGCACCACGACCGTGCTGAGCACGCTGTCGCCGGAGGAAGCCGACCGCATCGTGGACCTCAAGCAGGACGGCTTCGTCGTCGACCGCGGCAAGGGCGGCCGGACCGGCTCGCTCAGGTTCATCACCCGCGACCTCGAGGATGCCGCTGGCCTCGCCGAACGCGTCTGCGGCACGCTCGTCCGCTGCACCGAGGACGCGCGCGAGACCATCGAGAAGCGCCTGCAGGGCAAGCTGGACTTCGTCTACATCCGCAAGCGCGCCACGCCGGCCCAGGCCCAGCGCGTCGCCGCCATGAAGCTGGCCGGCGTCGGCTTCATGAAGGAGAGCCGCCGCTACTACCCGAATCGCGATCTCGCCGGCCCGCTGCTCGGCTCGGTCAACGCCAAGAACTCCGGCGTCAGCGGCCTCGAGCTCGTGCACAACAAGCTGGTCACCGGCACCGGAGGCACGCTCATCGTCGAGAAGGACGCCAACCAGAACACGCTGGCGGGCAGCCTGCGTCAGGCGCCGACGGCGGGTGTGACCATCGAGCTGACGATCGACGCCCAGCTGCAGCACATCGCCGAGCGCGAGCTGCGGGCCGCGGTGGAGGAACACGGCGCCATCGGCGGCACCGTGGTGATGATGGACCCGCACACGGGCGAGATTCTCGCGCTCGTCAGCGAGCCGCACTTCAATCCCAACGACTCGAGCACGGTCGATCGCGACTCGCGCGTCAATCGCGCCGTCGAGTCGATCTACGAGCCGGGCTCCACCTTCAAGACGATCACGGCCGCGGCGGCCCTCGAAGAGAACGTCATCAAGCCCACCGACATCGTCGATGCGACCATGCCGTGCCGATTCGGCTCGGCCAAGGCGATCACCGACGTCCATCAGGTCGGCGTCGTGTCCTTCGAGAAGGTGTTCGCCAAGTCGAGCAACTGCGGCACGGCTCGCGTGGCCGTCAACCGGCTCGGCACGGAGAAGCTGATGCGCTACGTCCGCCGCTTCGGCTTCGGCGTGCGGACCGGTCGCGACTTCCCGGCCGAGAGCGGCGGCATGCTCAAGCCGATCAAGAGCATCAAGGAGCACGACCTCGCGCGCATCGCCATCGGCTACACCGTGGCGGTGACGCCACTGCAGATGGCCGCCGCGATCAGCGCCGTGGCCAACGGCGGCGAACTGCTCAAGCCCCGCATCGTCCGGGCGACGATCTCGGGCGGCGTGCGCAAGGAGAGCCACCGGGAAGTCGTGCGGCGCGCCATCTCGGCGCGCACCTCGGCGCGGCTCACCACGATGATGGAGTCGGTCGTCGAGGAGGGCACCGCCAAGTCGGCCCGCATCCAGGGCTACACGATTGCCGCCAAGACGGGCACCGCGCGCAAGCTGAACGAAGGCGGCCGCGGCTACCTCATGGAGTACATGGCGTCGACGGCCGGGTTCTTCCCGTCGCGCAACCCCGCCGTGGCGATGATCGTCGTCATCGACGCGCCGAAGCGGAAGGGGTACTTCGGCGGTGCCGTCGCTGCGCCGGTCTTCCAGCGCATCGCCGATGCGGCCCTGCGCCACCTGGCCATCGCGCCCAACGTCGACCGGCAGCCGCCCATCGTCGTGGCGCGCGGCAGCGACGGGCCGAGCATCGCGCCGGCGCGGGTCGACGCCCGCTCCGGGCCGCGCATCGCCGCCGGCAGTCGCACCGAGATGCCGGACCTGTCGGGCCTCAGCGCCCGCGCGGCCGTCCGCACGCTCGTGGAACTCGGGTGGGAAGCGCGGCTGCACGGCACGGGCTCGTTCGTCGCCCGACAGAGCGTGGCCGCGGGCATGCCGGTCGGTGACGGCGGCGTCTGCCTCCTCGAACTGTCGCGTTTCCCGGTCGACGCCGAACCAGTCGTGGAGGACGAGCGCTGATGGCCGCACGTCCGCTCGCCGAGATCGTCGCGGAGGTCGCACGCCTCACGCCGCTGCAGGTGCCGGACCTCGGCGCCGTCGCTGCGCGTGAGGTGACGGCCATCGCGTACGACTCGCGCCAGGTCGTGCCCGGGGCCATCTTCGTCGCGTTGCGCGGGGCGCAGCGCGACGGCGCGACGTACGCCGCCCAGGCGGTCGAGCGGGGGGCCATCGCGATCGTCGCCGACAGCCCGGGTGAGGCGACGGCCGGCGTACCGTGGATCGTCGCCGGGCAGGGACGCGTGGCGCTGGCGGCGTGTGCCGTCGTGTACCACGGGCATCCGAGTCGGGCGCTGACCCTGGTGGGCGTCACCGGCACCAACGGCAAGACGACGTCGACCTATCTGCTCGAAGCGGTCTTCAACGCCTGCGGCTGGACGAGCGGGCGCATCGGCACCACCGGCTACCGCGTCGGCAGCGACGAACGTCCGTCGGCCCGCACCACGCCGGAGGCGCCGGACCTGCAGGGGCTGCTGCGCGAGATGGTCGACGCCGGGTGCCGCGCCTGTGCGATGGAGGTGTCGTCGCATGCCCTCGACCTGGAGCGTGTCACCTTCACGCACTTCGGGGCGGCGATCTTCACCAACCTGACCCGCGATCACCTCGACTACCACGGCGACATGGAGGCGTACTTCGCCGCCAAGCGTCGACTGTTCGAGATGCTGCCGCCCGACGCGCCGGCGGCGATCAATCTCGATGACCCGCGTGGCGAACGCCTGCTCGGCGTCGTGCGTCGACCGGTGGGCTACGCGCTGACGCGCGAGGCCGATGTGTCGCCGACCTCGCTGTCGCTGACGCTGGACGGCATCGACGCGCACCTGCGGACGCCGGCCGGACCGATGCGGCTGCGGACCCGCCTGCCCGGCCGGCCCAACGCGTACAACGCCCTGGGCGTCATCGCGGCCTGCATCGGGCTCGACGTGCCGCTGGCGTCGATTGAAGCCGGCCTCGCGGACGTGCCGGCGGTGCCCGGCCGCTTCGAGCTGGTCTCCGGCCCGAAAGACGACGTCAGCGTCATCGTCGACTACGCCCACACCGACGATGCGCTGAAGAACCTGCTGGAGACGGCCCGTGCGCTGGCCCCCCAGCGCATCGTCACGGTGTTCGGCTGCGGCGGCGATCGCGATCGGTCCAAGCGTCCGCTGATGGGCGCGGTCGCGGCGCGCCTCAGCGATCTCGTCATCCTCACGTCCGACAACCCGCGCTCCGAGGATCCGGCGGCGATCATCGAGGACATCAAGCGTGGCCTCGTGCAGCCCGAGCGGCCGACCAGGCACGCGGGCCAGACCGTGGCCGCCGTCCAGTCGACGCCGTGGCGCGCCATCGTCGACCGCGAAGAGGCCATCACCAAGGCCGTCGTGGAGGCCATGCCCGGCGATCTGGTGCTGATTGCCGGCAAGGGCCACGAGTCCACGCAGACCATCGGCGATCGCGTCCTGCCCTTCGAGGACGGCGCCGTGGCGCGGGCGGCCCTGCGCCGTCGTGGGGGTATGCGGTGAGCGGTCAGCCGTTCGCCCTGACGGCGCGCGAGATGGCCGACGCCTTCGGCGGTGTGCTCGGCTATGGCGCCGAGACCCAGCCGCTGACCACGGTGTCCATCGACACGCGGACCCTCGTCCCGGGCGATCTGTACGTGGCCATCCGCGGACCGCGCTTCGACGGCCACGCGTTCGTGGCCGAGGCCATTGCGCGCGGCGCCGCCGGCGTCGTCGTGAGCGACCCCGCGGCCGTGACGGCCACGCATCTGCCGGTCATCGTCGTCGAGGACACGCTGCGCGGCCTGCAGGAGGCGGCGCGTGTCATTCGTCGTCGATCGGGGTCCACGGTCGTGGCGATCACCGGCAGCGCGGGCAAGACGACGACCAAGGAGATCACGGCGACGCTGCTCGCGCGCCGCTTCACCACCTTCCGCAATCGCGGCAACCTGAACAACCACATCGGCCTGCCGCTGTCGCTGTTCGAGCTGCACTCCGCGCCACAGTTCGCGGTGATGGAACTCGGCATGAGCGGCTTCGGCGAGATCAGCCGCCTGGTGTCGATCGCCGAGCCCGGCGTGCGGGTCTGGACCAACGTCGGCGAGGCACACCTCGGGTTCTTCTCGTCGGTGGACGACATCGCCATCGCCAAGCAGGAGATTCTCGAGGGCGCGACGAGCACCGACGTCTTCATCGCCAACGCGGGCGACCCGCGGGTCGCTGCCCGCACCGGTGGCTTCCCGGGGCAGGTCATCACGTTCGGCGTCGACGTGGCGGCCGACGTCGCCGTCACCGACGTCCAGTCGCGCGGCCTGGACGGCACGTCCGCCCGGCTGTCGCTGCGCGGCGACGTGCATGCCGTGGAGACGCGCCTGCTCGGCACGGCCAATCTGGCCAACATCGCGGCCGCGGCGGCCGTGGCGCTGCACGCCGGCCTCGCGGCCGACGACATCGTCGCCGGCATCGCGGACCTCGCCCCCGCGGCACATCGTGGCGAGGTGGTCCGCGCACCTGGCGGCTGGGTCGTCGTCGACGACGCCTACAACTCGAGTCCCTCGGCACTCATCAAGGCGCTGCAGACGCTCGCGGCGGCGCCCGGCCGTCACGTGGTTCTGCTCGGCGAGATGCTCGAGCTCGGCGACTTCAGCGACCGCTATCACGCGCAGTGCGGCACGGTGGCGGCCGAACTCGGTGTCGCGCTCGTCGTGGCCGTCGGCGGTTCGCCGGCGCGGGCCCTGGCCGATGCGGCCAGCGCAGGCGGAGTGCGAATCGTGCACCACGTCGCCGACAGCGCGGCGGCCGCAGCCCTGGCCCGCAGCCTCGTGCGCCCCGGTGATGCCGTCCTCGTCAAGGGATCGCGCGGCATCCGCATGGAAGCCGTCGTCGCGGCACTGACGGAGGGGGCACGCTGATGCTGTACCACCTCCTGTTCCGCTTCCACGACACCTTCTCGTTCCTGAACGTCACCCGCTACATCACGTTCAGGACCGCGGCGGCGAGCATCACCGCGCTGATCATCAGCCTGGCGTTCGGCGGCGTGCTGATCCGCAAGCTGCGCGAGTTCCAGATCGGGCAGGTCATCCGCCACGAAGGTCCGGAGAGCCACCGGCCCAAGGCCGGCACGCCGACGATGGGCGGCCTGCTGATCCTGGCCGCGGCCATCATCCCGACGCTGCTGTGGGCCGACCTCACCAACGCCTACATCTGGATCGCCGTGCTCGCGACGCTGGCCTTCGGCGCCATCGGCTTTGCCGACGACTACCTGAAGATCACGCGGCGCAACCACCACGGCCTGCTGCCGCGCTACAAGATGGGCGGCCAGATCGTCGTGGCCGTGACGGTCGGCGTCGTGTTGCTCGTGCTCGCGAACAAGGGCCTCTACAACACGCGGCTGATCTTTCCCTTCTTCAAGGATCTGATCCCCGACCTCGGCTACTTCTACGTGGCGTTCGCCGGCTTCGTGCTGGTGGCGTGGTCCAACGCGGTGAACCTGACCGACGGGCTCGACGGGCTGGCCATCAGCACCTTCGCCGTCGCGGCGGCCGCGTTCACGGCGCTGGCCTACGTGACCGGCCACGCCGTCCTGGCCGAGTACCTGCTGCTGGTGCGCTTTCCGCCGGCGGGCGAGCTCACCATCTTCTGCGGTGCGCTGGTCGGCGCCAGTCTCGGTTTCCTCTGGTTCAACTCGTACCCGGCCGAGATCTTCATGGGCGACGTCGGGTCGCTCGCGCTCGGTGGCGCCATCGGCACGGTCGCGCTGCTGATCAAGCAGGAACTCCTGCTGGTCATCGTCGGCGGCGTGTTCGTCGTCGAGGCGGCCTCGGTGGTGATCCAGGTGGCGTCCTTCAAGCTGCGCGGCAAGCGCGTGTTCCGGATGGCGCCGCTGCATCACCACTTCGAGCTCAGTGGCTGGAGCGAGCCGAAGGTCATCACCCGTTTCCTGATCATCGCGATCGTGTGCGCGTTGTTCAGCCTCACCACGTTGAAGCTCCGATGACGACGACTCCCTACGACGTCTCGGGGCGCCACGTGGCGGTGGTCGGCGGCGGCCGGAGCGGCCTGGCGGCCAGTCGTCTCGTGGTGCAGCGAGGCGGACAGGTGACGCTGATCGATACCAAGGCCGATCTCGCCGAGCGCGACGAACTGCTGGCGCTCGGTGTCCGCCTGCACCTCGGCGCCATGCCCGACGACGTGCCGCGCGAGGCCGCACTGGTGATCGTCAGCCCCGGTGTGCCGGCCGATGCGCAGCCACTCCAGGCGGCGCGCGCCCGTGGCATCACGGTGATCGGCGAGCTCGAGTTCGCCGCGTCGTTTCTCGCCGGCCCGGTCGTCGCCATCACGGGATCGAAGGGCAAGTCGACGACGACGACGCTGGTGGGACGGATGCTGGAGGCGGCGGGCCGCCCCGTGCTCGTCGGCGGCAACATCGGCGTGCCGCTGTCGGCACAGGTCGAGGCCGCAACGCCAGACACCTGGCACATCGTCGAGACCAGCTCCTTCCAGCTGGAGACGATCGCCCGCTATCACCCGCACGTCGCGGTGTGGTTGAACTTCTCGCCCGATCACCTCGATCGCCATGGCACCGAGGCGGTCTACGAGCAGGCCAAGGCTCGCGTCTTCGAGAACCAGACACCGAGTGACTGGGCGGTGGTGCCGGCACACGACGCGCGCATCCGCGGCTTCGCGGTGGCCGGGGGGGCGCAGATCGTGACGTTCGGCGCCGACCTCGCCGTCGAGGACGGGGTCGGCCTTGCAGGGGATGTCATCGCGCGCCGTCAGACGCCGGGACGCATCGAGCCGCTGGTGCCCGTGTCGGCCGTCAGGCTGACCGGCCGGCACATGCTCGGCAACGTGATGGCGGCGTGTGCCGTGGCGGATCTGGCCGGTGTGTCAGGCGAGGCCATGACCCGCGCGGTCGAAGGCTTCACCGGTCTCGAGCATGCGCTGGAGTACGTGGCGACGGTCGGCCGGACGAGGCTCTACAACGACTCGAAGGCCACCAACGTCGAGGCCGCCACGATGGCGGTCGAGGCGTTCGATGGACCGGTCACCGCGATTGTCGGTGGCGTGTACAAGGGCGGCGATTTCGCGCGCCTCGGGCCGCCGCTGCAGGCCCGTGGCGGGTCCGTCATCGCGATTGGCGAGGCTGCGCCGCTGGTGGCGGAAGCGCTGGCGGCCTTCGTGCCGGTGGCGCGTGCCGCCTCGCTCGAGGACGCCGTCGCCGAGGGACTGGCACAGCGCCGCGAGGGTGGTGTGGTGCTGCTGGCGCCGGCGTGCGCCAGTTTCGACATGTTTCGCGACTACGCCGATCGTGGTCGCGCGTTCAAGGCCATCGTGGCCCGCCTCGCGGCGGCCGCTGGCCAGGCGGAGGTGCGGAACGGGTGAACAGTGAGCAGTCATCAGCAGGCGAGACGCGGTCAAGAGCTGGCCGCTGGGAACGCAGGCTGCCCCGGTCTGCGAGGTCGGTGTCTCGGCCCGTACGTCTGCTGATGGCTGCTGACTGGTCACTGGTCGTTCCGCACCCCATCGTTTCGGGCGCAGCGCGCTGCGTCTTTAGAGGGGGAGGGTCATGGCTCGCAAGTTGAAGTCGGACAAGTGGCTCTTCGGAGCCGCCTTCTTCCTCGTCTGCGTCAGCGTCGTGATGGTCTACAGCGCCCTGGCCGGCAAGGCGATGGACGCCACGTCGATCTCCGTCCAGCTGATGGCACGGCAGGCGACCTGGGTCCTGGTCGGGTCGCTGCTGATGGTCGTGGTGATGCGGGTGGACTACCGGGCGTGGCAGCACCCCACGGTGATCAACACCGCGCTCGGCGGCGTCTTCGCCGCGCTCGTGCTGCTCGCCCTGATGAAGCTGTTCGGCACCGGACACGACGTCAAGGGCGCGGTGCGCTGGCTCGGCGTCGGCGGCATCGGCATCCAGCCGTCGGAGTTCGCCAAGCTGGCCGTCATCCTCTTCGTGGCCAAGCTGCTCAGTCAGCGTCTGGACCGCATCAACGACTTCAGGAGCGTGCTCCTGCCGGTCGGCTGCGTGCTGGGCGTGCTGGCGATGCTCATCCTCTATCAGCCGGACCTCGGCACCACGGTCTCCATCGCCATCGTCGCCTTCACGATGCTGTTCGCCGGCGGACTCAGCCTGCAGTATCTCGGCCTGTCGGCGCTGGTGGCCGTGCCCACCCTGTACGTGCTGGTGTGGAACAGCGAGTACCGCCGACTGCGCCTGACGGCCTTTCTCGACCCCTGGGCCGATCCGCTTGGAAGCGGCTTCCAGATCATCCAGTCGCTGATCGCGGTCGGCACGGGCGGGTACTTCGGTCGCGGCCTGATGGAGGGCGTGCAGAAGCTCCGGTTCCTGCCGGAGCCCCAGACCGACTTCATCTACGCCGTCATCGCCGAGGAGCTCGGCCTGGTCGGCGCGGTGGCCGTGCTGCTCGCGCTGATCGTCATCGCCTGGCGCGGCCTGCGCATCGCCGCCAACGCCCAGGACAGCTTCGGCGCGTTCCTGGCCATCGGGCTGACGGCGATGATGGCCGTGCAGGGCCTGATCAACATCAGCGTGGTGCTCGGGCTGCTGCCGACCAAGGGGTTGCCGCTGCCGTTCGTCAGCGCAGGCGGGTCCTCGATGCTGGTCAACCTGATCGGCCTCGGCATCCTGCTCAACGTGTCGCAGCACGCGACGAGTGAATCCTGACGACGTGGACGCGCGCACCGACAGCTCGCGACCACGTCATGTGGTGATTGCCGGTGGCGGCACGGGGGGACACCTGTACCCCGGCATCGCCGTCGCGCATGCCCTGAAGAAGCGGGATCCCCGCACGGTGGTGACCTTCGTCGGCACCGCGCGGGGCATCGAGGCACGCATCGTGCCGCAGGAGGGTTTCGAGCTGGACCTGATCCGGAGCGCGGGATTGAAGGGCAAGAGCGCCGGTGCCGTCGCCCGCGGCGTCGGCCTGCTGCCGTTGAGTGCGCTCGACGCGTGGCAGACGCTGTCGCGCCGTCGTCCCGATCTCGTCATCGGTGTCGGCGGCTACAGCTCCGGGCCCGTCCTCGCGATCGCCGCGGCCCGCAGCATCCCCACGCTCCTGCTCGAGCAGAACGCGACCCCCGGCCTGACCAACCGCTGGCTGGCCCGCCTGGTCGACGGCGCCGGCGTCACCTACGAGTCGTCTCTGCGCTACTTCCATGGCCACGGGTTCGTGTCCGGCAATCCGGTCCGGGAGGCGTTCCTCTCGATCGGACCGCGGCCGGCCACGGTGACGGAACGGCGGATTCTCGTCTTCGGAGGCTCACAGGGTGCACACGCGATCAATCAGGCGATGGTGGCGGCAGCGACGCACGTACGTGACATACCGGGCCCGTGTGCGATCGTGCACCAGACGGGAGAGCGCGACCTCGAAGCGGTGAAGGCCGGGTACGCCGCGGCCGGCATCGTCGCCGACGTCCGCGCCTTCATCGCCGACATGCCGCACCAGATGGCCGAGGCGGACGTCGTGGTCTGCCGCGCCGGCGCGACGACGCTCGCCGAGCTGACGGCTGCCGGTCGTGTCGGCATCCTGATTCCGTTCCCGCTGGCCACCGACGATCACCAGCGCGCCAACGCCCGCACCATCGAGGCGGCAGGCGCGGCCGTCATGCTCGACGAGAAGGATCTGACCGGCGAGCGCCTCGGCGCCGAGCTCACGGCCCTGCTGACCGACGACGACCGGCGACTGACGATGGCGACCCGGGCCCGCGGCCTGGCGCGCCCGGACGCCGCCGACGTCATCGCGGCGCGCGCCGAGACGCTGATGCAGGGGGCGCACTGACATGGGCGAGACGATGCGTCACGTCCACTTCGTCGGCATCGGCGGCATCGGCATGAGCGGCATCGCCGAACTGCTGGTGAATCTCGGCTACCGGGTCAGCGGCTCGGACGCCCGCAGCACCGACATCACGCGCCGTCTGGCCGGGATGGGCGTGCGCGTCGCCGAAGGACACGCCGCCGAGCACATCGGCGATGCCGACGTCGTGGTCGTCACGTCGGCGGCGCGGCAGGACAACCCCGAGATCGTCGAGGCCCGCCGCTGCGGTGTGCCCGTCATCGCCAGGGCCGAGATGCTGGCCGAGCTGATGCGCTTGCGGCGCATCGGCATCGCCATCGGTGGCGCGCACGGCAAGACCACCACCACGTCGATGGTCGCGCTGATGCTCGAACGCGCCGGACTCGACCCGACCGCCGTCATCGGCGGGCGCCTCAGCGCCTTCGGCAGCAACGCCCGGCTGGGCCAGGGCGACGTCATCGTGGCCGAGGCCGACGAGAGCGACGGGTCGTTCCTGAAGCTGTCACCGGTGATCAGCGTCATCACCAACGTCGATCGCGAGCACCTCGATCACTACGGCACCTTCGAAGCGGCACTCGAGGCCTTCGTCGCCTTCGCCAACAAGGTGCCCTTCGATGGCACGGTCGTGGTCGGCGTCGACGACCCGGTGCTGGCCGGCCTCGTGCCGCGGATGACGCGGCGCGTGGTCACCTACGCCACCGACCGCGACGACGCGATGCTCGTGGCGAGGGCGATCGTCTCGGCGCAGGGCACCTCGCGCTGCGACGTGTGGCGCCGCCCGGCGCACGGCGATGGCCCTCCGGAGTGCCTCGGCACGCTGGTGCTGCACGTCCCGGGCCGACACAACCTGCGCAATGCGCTGGCGGCCGTCGGCGTCGGACTGGAACTCGGCCTGTCGTTCGACCGCATCGCGGCGGGGCTGGCGGAGTTCCGCGGTGCCGAGCGACGTCTGCAGGTGATGGGCGAGAGGGCCGGCGTCCTCGTCGTCGACGACTACGGGCACCATCCGACGGAGATCGCCGCGGTCATCGCCGCGTGTCGCGAAGCGTGGCCGCGCCGCCTGGTGCTGCTGTTCCAGCCGCATCGCTACACGCGCACCGCCGGACTCCTCGACGAGTTCGCGGCGGTGCTGGCCACCGCCGACCAGGTCTGCCTGCTGCCCATCTACGCGGCCAGCGAGGACCCGCTGCCGGGCGTGACCTCCGCGGTGCTCGGCGACGCGATCGTGCGGCACGGCGGTGCGCCGGTGCAGCTGATCGACGGGCTCGCCGAGGCGCCGGCCGCCGTCGCGGCCGTGGCCGCGCGCGGCGATGTCATCGTGACCCTCGGCGCCGGCTCGGTCGGGAGTCTGGGGCCGCAGGTGCTGCAGGCGTTGGAGGCGCGCGGCTGATGCCACCACGACCTGCCGGTGCTCGACGGGTGCCACCCGCGACCACGCGCGACCCTCGCCTGTTGCGGGCGCGCGCGGGCGGCCTCCGTGCGTCCCGATCGTGGCGACCGCGCCTGCGCAGCACCCTGCGGCTGGCGGCCATCTCGCTGGCGTTGCTCGGATCGGGCTGGTACGTCCAGGACGTCATGACCACGGGTGCGGCCTTCGCCGTCGTCGAGCTCAAGGCGATCGGCAACTCGCGGCTGTCGGAAGGCGAGATCGAGGCGCTGCTCGACGGACTCAAGGGACGCAACATCGTCACCACACCGCTCGAGCCGTGGCGCGATCGGCTGCTGTCGTCTCCGTGGGTGCGAGAGGCGACGCTGCGCCGCGCCCTGCCGGGGACGATCGAGGTGCGCATCGCCGAGCGGGTGCCGATGGCCGTGGCGCGGTCGGGCGACACGCTCCTGCTCATCGACGAACTCGGCACCGTGGTCGACGAGTTCGGTCCGCGCTACCGGTCACTGGACCTGCCCATCGTCGAGGGCCTGATGGAGCGCGACGGCAAGCCGGCCCCGCCCGATGACGCACACGTCGCCCTGGTGGCAGAGGCGCTGGCCTCGCTGCGCGCCGCCAACCTGCTGGGGCGCATCTCGCAGATCGACGTGCGTCACCTGCGCAACGTGACGGTGCTGCTGATGGACGACCCGGCGGTGCTGCAGCTGGGGCACGCCGACTTCGGTGAGCGCGTCCTGGCGTACCTCGACATGAAGGAACGCCTGGTCCGGATGGTCGACCAGGTCGAGTCGGTGGATTTGCGGTTCGAGAACCGCGTGTACGTGCGCCCCCGCAAGGCGGGGGTGACTTTCGCGTCGATGCCACAGGTCCCGTCGGAGGAGACCGTGGAGGAAGCGCTGGCGGAGCCAGAGGATGTCGATGGGCAGCAGTGACGTGATGGGACGACCCGTGGGAGGGCACCGTGGCTCGAAATGAACGCTACCTGGTGGGGCTCGATGTCGGCACCACCAAGGTCGCCGCGATCGTCGGTGAGGTCACCGACGACGGCGGGGTCGAGATCATCGGGATTGGGACGGCCGACGCCAAGGGCATCCGGCGGGGGGCGGTGGTCAACCTCGAGGAAGCGGTCGAATCGATCAAGCGGGCGATCGAGGAGGCGGAGCTGACGGCCGGCATCGAGATCGACTCCGTCTACCTGACGCTGTCGGGCGCGCACATCAAGGGCTTCAACAGCCGCGGCGTCGTCGCCGTCTCGGGCAAGACGCGCGAGATCACCCGCGAGGACGTCCGGCGGGCCATCGACGCCGCCAAGGCGTTCGCGCTGCCCAGCGGCCGCGAGATCCTCCACGTGCTGCCGCAGGACTTCGCGGTGGACGACGAGGAGGGCATCGCCGACCCGGTCGGCATGACCGGGTCGCGACTGGACGTCAACGTCCACATCGTCACCGGCGGGGCGGCGTCGATGCAGAACCTCATCGCCTGCGTCAACCGCGCCGGCGTGACCGTCGTCGACACGGTGCTGGAACAGATCGCGGCCGCCGAGGCGGTGTTGACGCCGGACGAGCGCGAGCTCGGCGTCGCGGTCGTGGACATCGGCGGTGGCACGACCGACTTCGCGATCTTCGAGCGCGGCAGCCTGTGGCACACCGGCGTCGTCGCCATCGGTGGCGACCACTTCACCAACGACATCGCCGTCGGCCTGCGCACGCCGGTGCCGGATGCCGAGAAGCTGAAGCGCCGCTGCGGGTGCGCGCTCAACTCGATGGTCGGCGAGGACGAGACGATGGAGGTGGCCAGCGTCGGTGGCCGCCGGCCGCGCGTGATGTCGCGGCGCATCCTCTCGCAGATTCTCCAGCCGCGGGCCGAGCAGGTCTTCCACATGCTGTGGGACGAGATCGACAAGGCCGGCTGCAGCAACTCGTTGCACTCGGGCATCGTGCTCACCGGCGGCGGCGCGGCCCTCGACGGCATGGCCGAGATCGCCGAGCAGATCTTCGACCTGCCGGTGCGCCGTGGCGTGCCGGCCGGCGCCAACGGGCTCGGCGACCAGGCCAGCAGCCCCATCTATGCGACGGCCGTCGGTGCCGTCATGTACGCGAGCCGGAATCGGCCTCCGGCGCACGCGCCCAGCAACGGCTGGCGACGCGTGCTCGAGGCCGTGAGCTCCATGTTCAACAATTTCTTCATCGGGCGATGACGGTCGGGCAAGGGGACGGGGGACGCATGCACATCAATGAACTGGACGGGAACGGCCGTCGACGAGGCGCCATCTTCACGGACGAACAGGCGCTGCGCCTGACGCTGGACACCGAAGTGCGGGCGGGCGCCCGCATCAAGGTGGTCGGCGTGGGTGGGGGCGGCAGCAACGCCGTCAACCGCATGGTGCGATCCGGACTCAGCGGCGTCGAGTTCGTCGTGGCCAACACGGACCTGCAGGCGCTGCAGCAGAGTCCGGCCTCGACCAAGATCCAGATCGGCGGCAAGCTGACCAAGGGCCTCGGCGCCGGCGCCGACCCCAACGTCGGGCGCAACGCCGCGCTCGAGGACACCGACAAGCTGATCGAGGTGCTCGACGGGGCGGACATGGTGTTCGTGACGACCGGCCTCGGCGGCGGCACCGGCACCGGCGCGGCGCCGGTGATCGCGGCGCTGGCCACCGAGCTCGGGGCGCTGACCATCGCCGTCGTGACCAAGCCGTTCAAGTTCGAGGGCAAGCGCCGCGCCTCGCAGGCCGAGCGCGGCCTCGCCGAACTGCGCGACTGCGTCGACACGGTGATCACGATTCCCAACGAGCGACTGCTCGCCACCATCGACCGCCGCACGCCGCTGCCGGAGGCCTTTGCCGCCGCCGACGACATCCTGCGTCAGGCCATCCAGGGCATCTCGGACCTCATCCTGGTGCCAGGGCTGATCAACCTCGACTTCGCCGACGTCAAGACGATCATGTCGCACATGGGCCTCGCGATCATGGGCACCGGCGTCGCCGACGGCGAGAACCGGGCCATCGAGGCCGCCAACCGCGCCATCTCGAGCCCGCTGCTCGAGGATGCCTCGGTGCGCGGCGCCCGCGGCGTGATCATCAACGTCACCGGCGGCACGGACATCTCGCTCACCGAGGTCAGCGAGGCGTCGAGCATCATCCAGGAAGCCGCGCACGAAGACGCCAACATCATCTTCGGCGCCGTCGTGGATCCGACCATGGCCGGCACCATCAAGATCACCGTCATCGCCACCGGCTTCGACACCCCCGACGCCCTGCCGCGAGGATCGGACAACCGGACGCCGGCCGATCTCAACCACTACCAGCGCGACGCCGTCTGGCAGCCCCCGGCCGTCCAGGTGCCCAAGGTCGCGTCCCCCAGTGTCGGTCGCCGGCCCCCGCTCGAGATTCCGGACCCCGTCTTCTCCCTGGATGAGCATCTGGCCACGGGTACCGACGACGCCTCGGGGCTGAACATGCCGGCGTTCCTGAAGGGGCGCAGGCACGAATAGGGCTCAGGGCTAGGGCTCAAGGCTCACAGGGCAGGGCTCGAGGCTCAGGGCAGGGCCCGGCCCTGCGTGCTATCGTCAAGGATCCCCCTCGCGCCGGGGCCCACCCCGGGCCATGGCGCGCGGGATGCTCCCATGAAAGCGCAAGACCTCCGCGATCGGGCCAGGGCCACGCTGGCTCGTGAAGCCGGCGCCATCGTGAAGCCGCACGGGCAGCGGCTGCGCGTGGCGCTCGCCTTCCCGAACACGTACCACATCGGGATGTCCAACCTGGGCTTCCAGACCGTCTACCGTCTCTTCAACGAGATGGACGATGTCGTCTGCGAGCGCGTGTTCCTGCCACCCCGGCAGGAACTGCAGGACCAGCGCGCGGCCGGGCTCAAGCTGCTGACCATCGAGTCGCAGACGCCCGTGAAGGAATTCGACGTCTTCGCCCTGTCGGTGTCGTTCGAGTGGGACTACCCGAACGTCCTGACCCTGCTGCGGCTGGCCGGCCTGCCGATCTACGCGGCCGAGCGCCAGGCCGGGCGCGATCCACTCGTGGTGCTCGGCGGCGCCGTGACGTTCGTGAACCCGGAACCGCTCGCGCTGTTCGCCGACGTGATCGCGGCAGGCGAAGGTGAAGAACTCGTGCCGACGCTGGTGCAGCGCATCCGCGAGGCGACGGGGCGCGAATCGCTGCTGCAGGCGCTTGGCCAGGATCGCGGGTTCTACGTGCCGTCGGCCTGGACACCGGACTACGCACCCGACGGCACGCTGCGCGGGATGATCGGGGACCCGGCGCGCGGGGGGCCGGCGCCCGTCCGCAAGGCCGCCGTGCGGACCACCGACCTCCTCGACCCGCCCCACACCCAGATCTTCACGCCGGACACCGAGTTCGGATCGCGCTTCCTGATCGAGGTGGTGCGCGGCTGCGCCAACCTGTGCCGATTCTGCTGGGCGGGCTACAACTACCTGCCGGTGCGGGCCTTCGACACCGGCCGCATCCTCGCGCTGGCCGAGAAGGCACGGGCGCACGCCAATCGTGTCGGGCTGGTGTCGATCGCCCTGTGCGATCACCCCGACATCGAGGTCATCCTCGAGCGCATGGCCGGCATGGGCTACTCGATCAGCCCGGCGTCGCTGCGGCTCGACGACCTCAACGAGTCGATCGTGCGTCGCCTCGTGACCAGCGGCGAGCGCGGCGTGACCATCGCGCCCGAGGCCGGATCCGATCGGCTGCGACGCGTGATCAACAAGACGTTCACGAACGAGGAGATTCTCGACAAGGCGAACCTGCTGTTTGCCAACGGCGTCGAGAACCTCAAGCTCTACTTCATGATCGGCTTGCCCACCGAGACCGACGAAGACCTGGTGGCGATGCGGGACCTGACCGCGCAGCTGCGCGGCATCATGCTGCACCACGGCCGCACTCGCGGGCGCATCGGCCGGATTGTCGCCAGCGTCAACCCGCTGATTCCGAAACCCGGGACGGCCTTCCAGTGGATGCCCATGGAAGACCCGGCCATCACGGACAAGAAGGCGAAGCGGCTGAAGAAGCTGGTGGCCGACCTCGACAACGTGTACTTCACGGTCAAGTCCGAGCGGCATTCCTTCTACCAGGCGCTGATGTCGCTCGGTGATCGTCGCGTCGCGCCGGCCATCGACATGGTGGAGCGCAACGGCGGCAACTGGCGCGAGGCGGTCGAGGTGACCGGCGTGAACGCCGACTTCTACATCTTCAGGGACCGCAGCACCGACGCCTACCTGCCGTGGGACGTCATCGACGGCGGCATGAAGCAGTCGTTCTTCCGCAGCGAACTCGACAAGTCGACGCGCGCCGAGTGGACGCTGCCGCCGAAGCGCCAGCAGGAGAACGCCAAGCTCCTGCCCGTCCTGTCCTGAGCCGGACCACGGGCCCGTGACCGCGCCGCGTCGCCTGGCCCTGCCGCTCGCCGTGCTGGCGTGGTGCGCGCTGGTCATCGCGTCCCTGGTCCTTGCGATCGGGCCTCTTGCGGTGCCGGCCATCGGGCTGTCCATCTCGCACGCCTCCCGGCTCCTCGGTGCCACGGCCGCCCTCGCACTCGCGGCGCTGTGGTGCAGTCGCGGTCCTGGCGCGCTCCTCGACGACCTGGCCCGCTCGCGCACGCCTTACATCGCGACGCTCCTGCTCCTGCTCGGGGCGTCCGGCGCGCTCCTGGCCAGCCACGGTGCCGTCAACGTGGGTGGTGCCGACTCGGCCGGCTACCTGGCGCAAGCCCAGCGCTGGCGCGAGGGCCGACTGCATCAGGCGCTCCCGCTCCAGGTACCGGACCTCCGCGACCCCTGGGCGCAGGCCAGCCTCGGCACGCGCCCCGACGCCTCGGGAACGGCCACGGTACCCACCTATCCACCCGGCCTGCCATGGCTGCAGGCCGCCGCCCTCGCCCTCGGCGGTGAGACGACGGCGGTGCGCGTGGTGCCGGCCGTGGCCGCCATGGTGGCGCTGCTGGCGGCGTGGGCACTGGTCGTCCCACACGCCGGACCCGCCGGCGCCCTGCTCGTCGTCACCTTCCTCGCCACGCTGCCGCCGTTCCTCTTCCAGGCCTTGCAGCCGATGTCGGACGTGCCGGCCCTGGCGGCCTGGCTCGGCGCGATGGCGCTGGCCGCTCGCCCCACCACGCCCGCCCGCGCGGGGGCCGCCGTGGCGACGATGGTGGCCATCCTGGTTCGGCCGAATCTCACCCCACTTGTCCTGCCAGTGCTGTGGCAGGCGTCCCTGTCTGGCTCGGGGCGCGTCGCTCGTCGCGCTCCGCTCGTCATCGTCGCCGCTGCGGTGGTGGCCGTCCTGATCGTCGCCAGCGTGCAGGCGTCCCTCTACGGGTCGCCACTGCAGTCGGGCTACGGTCGTGCGTCCGAACTCTTCTCCCCGACCTACGTTGCCGAGAACGTTCGCCTGTATGCCGCGTGGCTGAGGGAAGCCGTGCCCATCTTCACGCGCGTGCTGCTCGCCGCCGGTGGCCTCTGCCTGGTCTGGCACAGCTGGCGCCAGCCGACCTGGCGCCCCCTGAGTGCCATGGCGATCCTCACGCTGGTGCTGTATGCGGCGTATGTCCCGTTCGACTCGTGGACCTACCTCCGCTTCGTGCTGCTGGCACTCGCCGTGGCGCCCGTCGGTGTCGCCGTGTGGATCGGCAGGTTGCAGGCAGGCCGACACGCGCGGTGGACCTTCCCCGTCACTGTCGCGCTCCTGCTGGCCGTCGCCCTGCCGAACCTGCAGCGGGCGCGCGCGCTGTCGGTCTTCACGGTCAGGGCCACCGAGTACCGCTACCTGGCCGCGGGTCTCTTCGTGCGCGACCACCTGCCAGCCGACACGGTGATCCTGGCCGGGCAGCACAGCGCCTCCGCGCCGTACTACAGCGGTCGACCCGTCGTGAGGGTCGACCTGCTGACGCCGCAGGGCCTCGCCGTTGTCGTGTCCTGGGCCACGCGTGCCGGGCGTCCGCTGGCCCTCGTGCTCGACGAGGCCGAGCCCGCCACCCTTCGAGCGCGCCTCGGCCGCGATGGGCTGCTGGCGCTGAACTGGCCCCCTCGCGCAGAAATCAGCCGCCCCGTGGCGACCCGCATCTGGGTGGACGTGGATCGGTCCACCTACCTCGCTGGCGGGCAGATTCGCACCACCCGACTCACGGACATCCCCAGGCGCTAGGCGCGTCGGCACGAGCCCGCGCGCCTCACCGAGCGAGGGCGGTCTGCGCTTCGTGCTCGGTGTAAGCCGAGAGGATGGCATCGCGCAGCTTGTCCTGGGCCTCCGACTCGGCAATCGGACGGAGCAGCGCGTAGCTGCGTCGCTCGCCGTTGACCGAGTACGTGCGGGCCGGGAACGTGACGTTGCGCCGGCCCGACGGCGACCGCCGCTCCCAGATGGAGAATCCAATCAGCTTGAGTCCGTCGAGCGCTCCCTCGACGAAGTGGAGCTCGGCATCGGCCAGCTTGCCGGCGGGGCTGGCCTGTTCGTTGGCGGCGACGATCTTGACCGTCATGGGCGTGTCCTCCGATGTGCGGGCGGTGCCCACGCTCAGGCTCTGCGGCTGGCGCTGGCACGGCGGAAATGGCGGAGGCCCCGGAGCCGACTCGTCGGCCAGGATGGCGCCTTGCGGGCCAGGGGTTCGGGCTCCTCCGCCTGCGCCCTTCCTCATCAAGAGCCCTGCCAGCGCCGACTCCGGCGCCGCATGATCCACGTAAGTTGCTGCGCACGCGTTACTTGTGCAGGCGTGAGCCGCCTGCGGCGTGACGCCGGCCAGGCGCTGATGGCCGCGCCAGGGCGTCAACCGAGGTTGGCGCCGGTCTCCCGGCGTTGCATGATCGGACCGTGACCTTGCCGCCGCCGATGGCGCCGTTTACCTGGATCGATACGCCGTGGGGCCCTGCACTCTCGTGCGAGGCCCTGCGTCCTCTCGCGCCGCACGTCTTCACCGCGCGCGGCCTCGACGTGCCGCATGCCGATGCCGGCGACGGCTGGGTGCCGCTGTCGGCCTGGCTGGGCGTGGCGTCGACGCAGCTGTGGCGACTCCGGCAGGTGCATGGCGTGACCGTGCACACCGCCGACGTGTCGCCGTGCGACGGCGCGTGGCCGGAGGGCGACCTGCTCGCCACCGACCGTCCGGATGTGGCGCTGGCGGTGCGTACGGCCGACTGCGTGCCGATCCTCTACGCCGACAGGCGCACGGGGGCGGTGGCCGCCGTGCACGCCGGCTGGCGGGGCACCGCCGCGGGCGCGGCCGGACGCATGGTCGAGGTCCTCGCTTCCCGCTTCGGCAGCCGCCCGGACGACCTGGTGGCCGCGATAGGCCCCTGCATCGGTCCCGAGGCGTACGAGGTGGGGCAGGAGGTGGTGGACCGCTTCTCGGCGGCGTCGCCAGCGGCGGCTGACCGTGGCACGTGGTGGACGCCGCGCGAGACCGCGGGCAAGTACCTGCTCGACCTGTGGACGATCACCCGCGACCAGCTCGCCGCCGCGGGTATCTCGCCCTCACGCATCCACCTGGCCGGACTCTGCACGGCGACGCATGCCGACGTCCTGCAGTCCTACCGCGTGGACGGGGCGGCCGCCGGACGCATGGTCGCGGCCATCAGGCGCCGGGCCTAGCTCAATCGAGGTCGAAGTCGAAGCGGGGGGCCGCAGCTGGCGCGGCCTTGCCCGCGTGCGCGGGACGCGGCGGGCGTGGAATCGCGATGGCACGTGGGGCCAGCACGGCGGGCTCGGGCGGTGGCGGCGGCGCCTTCACCGGCGCCGGGGGCTTGCCCTCGACCATGTCCATCGCCTGATTGGACAGTCCGTCGGCGACCTTGTTCTGCTCGCGGCGCACGTGCTCGAGCGTCACGCGGTCCAGCCTGGCGACGAGGCGCGTCGCGTCGGCATGCAGGGCCTGCAGACCGGCGTGCTTGACCTTGTACTCGCCGCGCATCTGCTTGATCACCAGCTCGGAGTCCATCCGCACGCGCATCCGCGTGTGCCCGTGGTCGCAGGCCCACTGCAGGGCCGCAATCAGCCCCGAGTACTCCGCCACGTTGTTGGTCGCATGGCCCAGCGGGCCGACCAGCTCGGCGAGGGTGTTGCCGTCTGCGTCGAGGATGTGTACCCCGTAGCCTGCGGGGCCCGGATTTCCGCGCGCGCCCCCGTCCGTGTACGCCGTGATCATCGCCCGCGATCCTACCCCGGACGCCGGCACGTCCTGTCGTCAGACCTCACGCCGGTGGCGCGACCGCCGCCGGCGGCTTGACGACGTACAGCAGGCGCGTGCAGTTCTCGCACTGGACGATCTTCTCGCCGCGCCGGACCTCGGAGGCGAGCATCGGACGAATCTTCACGTTGCACCCGACGCACAGGTCGCCCTTGAGCTCGGCCACCGCGAAGCGCGGATACCGCTTCGCCGTGCGGTCGTAGGTCGCCAGCGCCGCGGCGTCCACGGTGGGGCGGAGCGCGGCGATGCTGCCGTCCAGCGCCGCCAGCTCGAGCCTGTGGCGCTGCGTCTCGTCGGCCAGGCCCGCCAGGCTGACCCCGGCAGCGTCCTTCCGCTCGGCCAGCACGCGACGGGCGTCCTCGGCCTTCGGCGCCAGGTCGTCGAGCTCGAACAGCAGCGTGATGGTCTGGTCCTCGCGCGACTTCAGCTCCGCTTCGACGGTCGCAATCTCGTGCTGGACCGCCTCGTACTCGCGACTGTTGGTCACGGCCATCAACTGCTGCCGGAACTTGGTCAGCCGCTGCTGGCTTGCCGCCACGTCGCGGTCGCCGGCCCGCCGCTGCGTCTGTCGCTCCTCGATGGTGGAGGTCAGCGCATCGAGGGCCTGCTGGGCCTCGACCACGGGCGCCTCGATCTCGCGACGCCGCTGGTCGACGGCGTCGATGTCGGCGCGCAGGGCGGCCGCCTGCCGCTCGAGGTCCTGCAGGCGATGAAGCTGCTCGAGGCTGGGATGCACAGGAGAATTAGAACACTGCTCGTCAACTGCCTGCGACAATGGACCGGTGACGACTGACAGCGATGCTCCCGATGCGGTCCTCGACCTGGTGGTCATCGGCGCCGGGCCCGTTGGCCTGGCCTGCGCCATCGAGGCCCGTCAGGCCGGACTCCGGGCACGCGTCATCGACAAGGGCGCCCTGGTCAACTCCATCGTCGGGTACCCCGCGCGCATGGAGTTCTTCTCGACCCCCGATCTGATCGAAATCGGTGGCCATCCCTTTCCGGTGCAAGGCTACAAGCCGACTCGTGAAGAGGGCATCGAGTACTACCGCGGCGTGGCGGCGCGCGAGCAGGTGGACCTGCGCCTGTACGAGCGCGTTGTCGCCATTCATGGCGCGCGCGGCGATTTCCGCGTCGAGACGTCGCGCGGCCTCCACCGCACCCGCCACGTCGTCGTCGCCACCGGGTTCTTCGATGTGCCCAATCGCCTGGGTGTACCTGGCGAGGATCTGCCGCAGGTCACGCACTACTATCGCGAGCCCTACCCGTACGTGCAGCAGCGCGTCGCGGTCATTGGCGGCAGGAACTCGGCGGCCAAGGCGGCGCTGGACTGCTATCGCCACGGGGCGCAGGTCACGATGATCGTGCGCGGGCCGGCGCTGTCGGAGACCGTCAAGTACTGGATCCGGCCTGACCTCGAGAACCGCATCAAGGAGGGGTCGATCCGCGCGTACTTCGATGCAACCGTCACCGAGATCCGCGAGCGATCGATCCTGGTGCAGACGCCCGACGGGCCCCTGGACCTGCCCAACGACTGGGTGCTGGCGATGACCGGCTACCAGCCGGACTTTGCCTTCCTGGCCACGCTCGGGCTGACGTTCGCAGACGATGGCTTCAAGACGCCGATCTTCGACGAGACGACGTTCGAGAGCGAACGGCCGGGGCTGTTCCTGGCGGGAACGGTGTGCGGCGGGATGAGGACCAACCGCTGGTTCATCGAGAACGGCCGCTTCCACGCCCAGCAGATCGTCAAGCACCTGGCGGGGCAGCGAACCGAGACCATCCCGTTTGCGTCGATCCACTGGAAGACCGAGGAATAGGACGCCGAACGCAGCACGGGCCCATCGCATGCATTGCCGTGATCAACTCGCTCGCGACGCTCGTGCGCTCGGTATCCGCGAGGGTGATCTGCTGATGGTCCACGCCTCGGTGCGGGCGGTCGGCCCGGTGGCCGGCGGCCCCGATCAGATCCACCTGGCCCTGAAGGACGCCGTGGGTGACAGCGGGTCGATCTTCATGTACGCGTCGTGCCCGGCGTACTACGACGAGGTCGGGCGAGGCGACCACGCACCCGCGTTCGAGGCCGAGCTGCGCGAGACGTTGCCGGCTTTCGACGCCGCGACGGCACGATCGGCGCGCGACAACGGCGCGCTCGTCGAACTGCTGCGCACCTGGCCGGGCACGGTCGCCAACGACCATGTGGTGCGCTTCATCTGCCGCGGCCCGCACGCCGACGCCCTGTTCGCGCCCCAGGCCTGGACGTACGCCTACGGCGCCGACACGCCTTTGGCCCGCTTCGCGGCGCTCGGCGGTCGCATCCTGCTGCTCGGCAGCGACCACGACCAGGTCACCTTCCTGCATCATGCCGAGCATCTCGTCGACGTGCCCGGCAAGCGCATCGTCCGGTACATGGTGCCGAGGTTGGTGGACGGGCAGCGCGTGTGGACGCCCTGCGAGGAGTTCGACACGTCCGAGCCGGCGCACAGCGCGTGGCCGGAGGATGTGTTCCGACGCATCACCGACGCCTACCTCGCCGACACGGAGAACGTCGGTGGCCGGATCGGGCAGGCCCGGTGCCATGTCATCGACGCACCGCCATTCCTGGCCTTCGCGCTGGACGTGCTGGCGTCGCTGGTGCGAAAGCACGGCTAGGCGTGTCGAGCGACCCGCGCCTTGCCCGACGGGGACCGAAGCGGCTACAGTCGCGACAGATCACGATGTCGACCATGCCCTCCACCCCCATGCTCCGGGTGCTGACGCTGCTGGCCTGTGCCGCCCTGTTCGCGGGCACGGCGACGGCGCAGCCCACCGAATCGGTGCCCCGCCTCGAACTCCGGCCCAACGACCGCGTGATGCTGGTCGGCAACACGCTGGCCGACCGTCAGCAGTACTTCAACCACTTCGAGACGACGCTGCTGGCGCTGTATCCGCAGCTCGAGCTGTCCCTGCGCAACCTGGCGCGGAGTGGCGACACGCTGACGCTGCAGCCGCGGCCGTTGAACTTCGGGGACGACACCACGCACCTGACGGCGCAGAAGGCCGACGTCATCCTGGCGTTCTTCGGGGCCAACGAGTCGTTCGACGGCGAGGCGGGTCTGCCGCAGTTCGAGCAGGACCTCGAGGCCTACATCACGCGGCATCGGGCCGCGACGTACAACGGCACCGAGGCGCCCCGCCTGGCGTTCGTGTCGCCGATCGCGCACGAGAAGCTCGCGCGGCTGGTGCACGTGGACGTCGAGGCCCGCAATCGTGAGCTGGAACGCTACACCGAGGCGATGCGGCGTGTGACGACGCGCCTCGGGGTGCCGTTTGCCGACGTGTTCACGCCGACGCGTGAGGCGATGGCGACGGCGAAGGTGCCACTCACGATCAACGGCATGCACCTCAACGAGGACGGCGACAAGGTCTTCGCCGTCGTCCTGCTGACGGCTCTCGGCCTGGCGCCGGAGGAACTGCCGGCCGGATCGAAGAGCTACACCGACCTGCTGGCGCTGATCCACGAGAAGAACCGGCTCTTCTTTCTCCGTTTCCGGCCCCTCAACGCCGAATACGTTGTCGGGCGCCGGCTCGACCCGTTCGGCTCGGTCAACTTCCCGCCCGAGATGAAGCGGCTCGACGAGCTCGTCGCGGCGCAGGAGAAGAAGATCTGGAAGCAGGCGCGCACCGTGTGGCCGCGACCGGCCGCCAGACCCGCGCGCCCCGTCGGATCGGCCGTCTCGCCAGACCAGCAGGGAGTGCGCTGATGTCCGCCCGCATCCTCGCCGTGCTGATGTCGTGTGTGGTCATGGCGACGCCCCTCGGCGCGCAGGTGGCGGACCGACAGGAGCCGAACCGGGGCGCGGCGCTCGATCTCGCCTCGCAGGACCCGAAGGTCGCGCTCGAGCGCATGAAGATCGCGGAGGGGTACGCGATCAACCTCTTCGCATCCGAGGTCGAGTTCCCCGACCTCCGGAAGCCGCTGGCGATGACCTTCGACACCCGCGGGCGACTGTGGGTGCTGACCTCGCCGACGTACCCGCACGTGCTGCCCGACGAGAAGCCGAACGACAAGCTGATCGTGCTCGAGGACACCAACGGCGATGGCCGCGCCGACAAGAGCACCGTCTTCGCCGATCAGCTCTACATCCCGACGGGCTTCGCGCTCGGGGACGGCGGCGTCTACATCGCGCAGCAGCCGAACCTGATGTTCATGAAGGACACCAACGGCGACGGCAAGGCCGACGAGCGCCGCATCCTCCTGCATGGCTTCGGCACCGAAGACAGTCACCATTCGATCCACGCCTGGCAATGGGGCCCGGATGGCGCGCTGTACTTCCAGGAAGGGACGTTCCTGCACTCGCAGGTCGAGACGCCCTACGGCCCGCGTCGTCTCGCCTACGCCGGCGTGTGGCGCTACGAGCCGCGCACCGAGAAGCTCGACGTCTTCGTGTCGTACCCCTTCGCCAATCCGTGGGGGCACGTCATCGACCGGTGGGGGCAGAACTTCATCTCCGACGCCTCCAACGGCTACAACTACTGGGGCACGGCGTTCTCCGGGCACGTCGACTACCCGAACAAGCAGAAGTCGATGCAGGAGTGGACGCTGACGCGCGTGCGGCCGACGAGCGGCAGCGAGTTCGTCACCAGTCGGCACTTCCCCGAGTCCGCGCAGGGCAACTTCCTCTACAACAACGTCATCGGCTTTCTCGGCATCAAGCAGTACAAGACGGTGGAGGAGGGATCGGGCTTCGTCGGCGTCGAGGTCGAGCCGCTGCTGCAGTCCACCGATCCGAACTTCCGTCCCGTCGGCATGGAGTTCGGTCCCGACGGCGCGCTGTACGTCATCGACTGGTTCAACCCGCTGATCGGGCACATGCAGTACTCGATTCGCGACGCCAGGCGCGACAAGTCGCGTGGCCGCGTGTGGCGCATCACGGCCAAGGGGCGTCCGCTGGCGACGCCGCCGAAGATTCACGGGGCCACGATCGCCCAGCAGCTCGACCTGCTGAAGGCCTACGAGGACCGCACCCGCTACCGCGCCCGCCTCGCGCTGCGCGAGTGGCCGACCAAGCAGGTCATCCCAGCGGTGGAGCAGTGGGTCGCGACCCTGGATCCCGCACATGCCGACTACGAGCACCACCTGCTCGAGGCGCTCTGGGTCCACGAGCACAACGACCGCGTCAACCAGCCACTGCTGCGACAGCTGCTCGCGGCGAAGGAGTTCCGTGCGCGCGCCGCGGCCGTCCGCGTCCTGCAGCACTGGTTCGATCGTGTCGATGGCGGCATGGCGCTGCTGGCGACGGCCGTCAACGACGCCGAGCCACGGGTGCGTCTCGAAGCGGTTCGCGCCCTCAGCTTCGTGCCGACGGCCGAGGCGGCCAACACGGCGCTGCAGATCCTCGCCCATCCGATGGATTACTACCTCTCCTATGTGCTCGACTCGACGATGAGCACGCTGGAGCGGGTGTGGAAGCCCGTGCTCACGACCGGGGGCCCCTTTGCGACCGACAACGCGGCCGGTCTGGCCTTCGTGCTGGACCGCCTCCCCCCGGCCGACCTGATTCGCGTGAAGCGGAGTACGCCGGTCTACCAGGCCCTGCTGTCGCGGGCTGGTGTGACCCCGGCGGCCCGCCGCGAGGCGCTCGACGCGCTGGCGGCGCAGAACGGCACCACGCTGCTGCACGAGATCATCGCCGCCATCGATCGCATGGACGGCACGCCGGGCAGTGCGCCGGCCTCGGCGGATCTGATGCAGGTGCTGGGCACGCTTTCACCAGCGCAGCTCGCACCTGAGCGGAGTGCGGTCGAGCGCCTCGCCCGTTCTGGACGCAACGACAGCGTGCGCGAGGGCGCATTCCTCGCGCTGATGCAGATCGACGATGATGCTGCGCCGGCGTGGCAGCTCGCCTCCTCGTCGCCCCGCCTGCGCATCGACCTGCTGCGCGGCGCGACGAAGCTGCCGTCGGGCCGCGCGCTCGACAGCCTGCAGACCCTGCTGCTGCCGGCCCTGCGGGCCGCCTCGGTCGCTGGCGCACCGGCCCAGGTGGCCGCGCCGGTCACCGGGCGCTACGTCCGTCTCGTGCGGCCGGGCCGCGCGCAGGTCCTCAGCGTGACCGAGGTCGAGGTCATGAGTCGTGGTGAGAACGTGGCGCGCAAGGGCACCGCCACGCAGTCGAGCATCGTCGCCGGCGGTGCCACGGGAGGACACGCGTTCCGGGCGATTGACGGCGGCGTGGACATGGCGGCCAACGCCGGCAAGGACCCGCTGACCGGGACGCATGCCTTCACCAGCGCCGAGCAGGATCCCTGGTGGGAGGTCGACCTCGGAGCGGAGCTGCCGATCGACCTCGTCAACCTCTGGCCGGCGGCGCAGGACACCCGCGCGGGCCTGTATGTCGCCGTGCTCGATGCCAACCGTCAGCCGGTCTTCGTGCGCGATGCCCTGCGCATCACCCGCATGCCGGAGGCGGTCGTGCTCGGCGGAGACCTGACGCTCGCGGTCAACGGCGCCGGCATGGCCGTCCTGCCGCAGCTGAAGGGACAGGAAGCGGCCGCGGTGTCGATTCTCTCGGCCTTCATGCGCGATGCGGCACAGCGGCAGGTGGCCATGGGCGCCATCCGTCGACTGCCGCCGAGCGCCTGGCCCGCCAGCGAGGTGGCGCCGCTCGCCGAGACCGTGCTGACGCACGTGCGGGCCATCCCGCCCGCCGATCGCACCGGGCCGGCCTTCCTCGAGGCCGTCGGGTTCGGACACGAGCTTGCGACCAAGCTGGCGCCGGCCGAGCGCGAGGCCTTCACGAGGTCGCTCGACGAACTCGTGGTGCGCATCATCCGCATCGAGGCCGTCACGGCACAGATGAAGTTCGACCTCTCCCGCATCACCGTGGCGGCTGGCGAGGAGGTGGTCATCGAGTTCGTCAACCGCGACGAGATGCCGCACAACCTCCTCATCACCAAGGAGGGCGCGCTCGAGACGGTCGGTCTGGCCGCCGAGGCGATGGTCTCCTCGCCCGATGCCTTCGGCCAGAGCTTCATCCCGAAGACGCCGGAGGTGCTCTTCGCCATGCGACTGCTGCAGCCCGGCGAAACCCTCCAGGCGCGCTTCACGGCGCCGAAGCAGCCCGGCAGCTATCCGTTCGTCTGCACGTTTCCCGGCCACTGGCGGACGATGAACGGCATCGTGTCGGTGGTCAACGCTCCCGCACCGGTCTCACAGCAGTGAGGAACATGAAGGCTCAAGGCTCACGACTCAAGGCTCAGGCCATCACCGCGGCACTGCTCGCCGTCTCCGTCGTCTGCGGCCTGCTGGCGGCGGGTGCGGCGCCGACGTCGGTCGCGGCGCAGGCGCGCGCGCCGCACGTCGTGTTCGTGACCGGAGACGACGAGTACCGCTCCGAGATCACGATGCCGATGATCGCCGCGATCCTCGAGCAGAAGTACGGCATGCGGACGTCGGTGGCCATCTCGACGCCGATCCCGCAGACCAAGAACAACATCGTGGGGCTCGAGGCGCTCGAGTCCGCCGACCTCATGGTGATGTTCACGCGCTTCAGGGCCCTGCCCGACGACCAGCTGGCGCGGATCACGAAGTACGTCGACGCCGGCAAGCCGGTCGTCGGCCTGCGGACGAGCACGCACGCCTTCCTGTATCCGGAGGGCAGCCCCCATGTGGCCCTCAACGACGGGTTCAGCCGTGACGTGTTCGGTCAGAGGTGGATTACGCACCACGGCAGCCGATCGACGACCGACGTCGCCGTGCACGCCGAGAGCGCGCAGCATCCGGTCCTGCGCGGCGTCAGCGCGTTCCAGGCCCGGTCCTGGCTCTATCACGTGCTGCCGCTGAACGGCCCGGCGACGATTCTGCTCGATGGCACGAGCATCAATTCGCAGCAGGCCGCCAAGCACGACCAGTACCCGCCGCAGCAGCCCGTGGCGTGGACCCGCGAACACAAGGGTGCGCGGGTGTTCTTCACCACGCTCGGCCACCCGACCGACTTCACCCAGGAGTCGATGCGGCGCCTCGTCCTCAACGGCATCCTCTGGGCGCTCGGCCGCGACGTGCCGCCCGGCGGCGCCGACCCGACGCCGATCACCCCGTACTTCGCGCCGGAAAGCTTCGATCTATCGAAGGTGCCTAAGGGAGATTGACCCGATACGCCTCCGCGTCCCAGTTGACCAGGCGGTCGATGTCCTGATCCGTAAGGGCCACGAGGTCGTCGTCCGGTTCGACCCGGCGCATGACGTCGGCAAGGCAACGTCCCATCGCCTCGACCGCCGGTTTCGCATCCGATCGCACGAGTACGCCCGTGCGTGGCACCGCGACCAGCGGGGCGCCCGATCCGATGTCGGTGGCGACGCGTGTGCCGAGGAACACGACGTGGTCGGGGTAGTAGACATGATCTCCGCCGCGCTCGAGCGCGAACGGGTCGGTCGCCAGCGCGTGCGTCTCGTCGCTGGCGGCAGGCGTGTACGCCGTGCCTTCGCACATCTCCCCGAGTGCGCGGCGATCCGGAGATGGCGCCTCGCGCGGCGTCCGTGTGACCGCCGCCACCACGCGATCGAGCAGGTCCTCGGCCTCGTCCACGCTGCCGGCGGCCACCACCAGCCCATGATTGCCGAGCACGAGCACATCGATTCCCGGTCGCAGTCGTGCGGCGATGGCATCGGCCAGCGGCAGCCCCGGCCGTGCGTACGGGACGAACCCCCACCTGAACCCCTGTAGCCGCTCGCCCAGGCGAGCCTCGGCGTCGCGCCGGATGGCCCACGCAATCGTGTTGACGCAGTGCACGTGGACCACGACACGGTGCGGCATCAGGGCGTGGACGCTGGTCTCGATCGAGGGGCGAAGGCCCGTGACGTTGAGGTCCGCACGGACGAACGGCAGGCAGGCGTCGGCCGCAGGGTCGCGACGCGCCAGCGCGTCGACGAGCGCGCCGTGGTCGACCGGCACGAAGATGTCCCGGCTCGCGGCATCCTTCAGCCAGGTGCCCGAGGCCTTGATCCACAGCACGCCATCGTCCTTGATCGACGTGTTGCCGCCAGCGGCCTGCACCAGCAGCGGATCCGCACCGACGCGCGCCGACAGTGTGCGCAACCGATCGAGGTCTACCACCTGAGCGTCTCCATCCAGTAGTCGGGGCAAGGGTCGAGCGCGGCCGCGTCGAGGCCCTCGGACACGCCAGTCATCACCAGCAGTGTCCGGTGACCGGCGCGGCGTGCGCCAGCAACATCGTGAGCGGTGCTGTCGCCGATGCACAGCACGCGTGAGGGGTGTCCGAGGCGCGCCACCGCGTCGGCGTAGATGGCCGCGTGGGGCTTGCCGATCCACGTCACGTGGCCGCCGAGTTCCTCGTACAGCGCGGCGATGGCGCCGGGGGCAGGGACCAGGCCGTGCCGCGTCAGCATCTGCGTGTCGGGGTTGCAGCACAGCGCCGGCAGGCGCACCCCCTGCAACCGACGACGATACTCGTCCATCGAGGTCGCGGGCGCATTGGAGCCGAGGATGAGGACGATGTCGGCGTCGCGGGGGTCGGTGACGAACGTCACGGGGGCGAAGCCGTAGTCGTCGCCGTCCCTGCCGATCACCCAGGCGCGCGGGATGGGCACGGTCGTCGTCAGCCGCGTCCACGCCACCTCGCCAGAGCTCACGACGTCCACGAAGGTATCGCGGGGCACGCCCAACTGGATGAGCCGGTCGCGGTTGGCGGCGGCCCGCTTGCCGGAGTTGGTGAGCACGGCCACTGGAATGCCGCGAGCCCGCAAGCCCTCCAGCACGTCGAGAGCGCCCGGGTACAGCGCGCGCCCGTCGTGAATCACGCCGAACTGGTCGATCAGGACGCCATCGATGTCGTCGGCGAGGGACGACACCCGGTCAACACGCATGGCCGAGTCCGCGCCACGCCAGGCGGGCCGTGCCCACGGCGGCGTGGTCGCTCATCGCCGGCAGGAACGGGACGTCGAGCGCGTGTTGTCGTATCCGCGTCCACGCCGTGTTGCCCGATCCACCGCCGACCGATCGGACTGTGGCCAGCGGCGAGGCGCCGAGCGACGCGAGTCTGCGATAGCCCTCGGCCTCGATCGCGGCGATCCCTTCCAGCATTCCCTGCAGGAATCGTCCGTCGTCGGCAGGTCGGGGCGACAGGCGCGGCGCCAGCATGGGGTCGTTGATTGGAAAGCGCTCGCCTGCCATCGTGAGCGGATAGTAGTCCAGCCCGGTCGGCGCATCCGGCTGGAGTTGCGCGGAGAGACGGGCGATCTCCTCGCGCGAGAAGAACGACGCGAGGACGCCGCCGCCGCTGTTGGAGGCGCCCCCTGCAAGCCAGATGTCGCCGATGCGATGGCTGTAGATGCCGAACGCCGGCGCGAACACCGGCGTGGCCGAGAGCAGCTTCAGCGTCAGTGTCGTGCCGAGGGACGAGACGCCGTCGCCGGGCGTGCTGGCACCGCTGGCCAGGAACGCGGCGCAGCCGTCGGTCGTGCCGGCGACGACCACGGTGTCAGCGGGCAGTCCGAGGTTGGCGGCTGTGTCGGGGTGGATCGATCCGATGGCGGTGCCGGCAGGGATCACGCGCGGCAAGTCGTCGCGACGGAGCCCGGTGCGCTCGATCCAGGCCGGCCACTCGCGGGCGACCGGATCGAAACCGGTCTTGAGGGCGTTGTTCTCGTCGGTCACGTCGAAGCGCCCGGACAGGCGGCCCGCGATCCAATCGGCCTGATGCAGCAGGCGTGCATCGCCGCGCCGGAGGTCGAGCGCGCGTGCGAGCGGCGACGTACGTCCGAGTGCCGCGGTCTCGCGCGGGGCCACGGCGGCCACCGCGGCCCCGGCGGCGTCGCTGGCGACGTCGTTGTACATCGAGGCGAGACCGTTCGGCGTGCCCTCGTCGTCGACGGTGACGATCGTGCCCGATGTGCCATCGACGGCCACGGCACGGACGTCCAGCCCGTCCAGGTCGAGCTGCGCGAAGGCGGCGCGCGTGGCGTGCCACCACACCTCGGCGTCCTGACGGATCCGGCCGTCCGAGGTCTCCGGGGGCGCCATGGGGGCGGAGGCCATCGCGCGCGTCGCGAGTGCGGCATCGAGGGCCACGATCCGCACACCCGACGTCCCGATGTCGATCCCGAGGACGACTTCATGCGCCACGGGCACCATCTTACTGATTGTGCCCGTGGCGCAATGCTGCGATGCCGGGAATGCCGGGAATGCCGAAGGGCGAAGGAGGAAGAGAGAAGGGCGAAGGCCGATATGCTGTACGCGACACGCCCGATGATCACCATCGACGACATCCGCGCCGCTCGGCCTCGCATCGCCCCCTACGTCCGCCAGACGCCCCTCGAGCGGAGTCGGACGCTGAGTGACGAACTCGGCACCAACGTCTACCTGAAGTGCGAGCTCTTCCAGCGCACCGGGTCGTTCAAGCCGCGGGGCGCGTTCAACCAGCTCCTGTCACTGACGCCCGAGGAGCGCGCCGGTGGCGTGGTCGGCGTGAGCGGAGGGAACTACGCGCAGGCGCTCGCCGACGCGGGGCGGACGCTGGGGGCACCGACCACCATCTGCATGCCCGATACGGCGCCGAAGACCTCGGTCGACGCGACCCGCGCCTACGGTGCGACCGTCGAGTTGTCGCCGACCTTCCCCGAGGTGTTCGCCCGCGCCGCGGCACTGCGCGCCGCGGGCGCCCGCCTGCTGCATCCCTTCGACGATGCGCACCAGATGGCGGGGGCGGGGACGCTGGGGCTGGAGATCCACGAGGCGCTGCCGCAGGTGACCGACGTGGTGATCAGCATCGGTGGGGGCGGCCTGTTCGCAGGGGTGACCATCGCGCTCGAGGCGCTGCGCCCCGGCATCCGCGTGTGGGGCGTCGAGACCGACGGCGCCCACGCGATGGGAGCGGCGTTGGCGGCGGGCCGTGTCGTGCCCTTCACGCCGACGTCACTGGCGCGCACGCTGAGCGCGCCCTACGTGGCGGAGGACGCGCTGACGGTCATGCGGCGCCACGCCGACCGTCACGTGGTCGTGAGCGACCGCGAGGCGTACGAGGCGGCGCGGTTCCTGCTCGAGCGCACCAAGCTGAACGCGGAGTTGGCCGCGTCGTGCACGCTTGCGGCGGCGCGCCGGGTGCGCCATCGTTTCGCGCCCGACGACCTCGTCGTCCTGGTCATCTGCGGCGGCAACGTGTCGCTCGACGACTGGATGACCTACGCGCGACTGTTCGAACACCCACCGACGTAGGCGTCGAGCTTCAGCTCGACGCGATCTGTCCCTCAGGGCTGTGCCGCCGCTCTCGCAGGCGCGCCCGCTGCGCGTCCGAAGCGCGACGACGTGAGTGACACGTCGGCGCGTGCCCACGCCCTGTCGAGTCGTGCCTTCACGATCCCGGCCTGGTCATGCTTGCCTTGCGCCCGCAGGGCCTGGTCGAGGCCGAAGAGCGCCCAGCCGTTGTCCCGGTTCCGCTTGAGGTCTTCCCAGTACACCGTCTCGGCCTCCGCGGGTCGGCCGGCCTCGAGCAGGATGGCCGCGAGGGCCAGCCGTGGTGGCGAGTGCCACTCCGAGGGCTCCGTGTAGACGAGCGCGTCCTCGAGCCGCACGGCCTCCTCGAGCCGTGCGATGGCGGTGGCGAAGTCGCGACGCGCGGCGGCGATCTCGCCGCGCAGGACGGCCGGTCCGATCGACAGGATCGCGCGCCCGGTGTTGGGCGAGAAGAGTGGCTGGTCGAGTCCCTTGTCGTGCATCGCGGTCTCGAGTTCCTGCAACTCGCGCTCGGCAGCGGCGAGATCGCCGGTGGCGACCAGCGCCTGCCCGCGTCCGTAGTGCCAGGCGCCGCGCAGGAAGGCATTGGCCTGCGGCGGCGCCGGCTCGGCCAGCATCTCCTGCCACTTGCCGAAGCGCACGTGCGCCCAGTAGGGCACGACGCGGAAGCCGGCCAGGAGCGGCATCGCGGCCAGCTGCGTGTCATCGATGCCCGCCGCCACCTTGCGCGCGGCGTCGAGGGCCACGCGGCTCTGGCCATCGGCAGCGGCGGCGAACCACAGGAAGTGGACGTTGTGCGGGTAGTACGCCATCGGGTACAGGCCCTGCGCCCGGCACTGGGTGATGTAGTCCTCGTCGGCCGCGATGGCGAGCGTGTTGCTCTTCATGGCGTCGGCGTAGCGACCCACGCGCTGGTAGATGTGCGAGGCCATGTGCACCATGTGCCCGGCTGCCGGCATCAGCGTGAGGAGCGTGTCGGCCGCCGCCTCGGCGCGTTGCGGGGTCGTCGTCGACTCGATCAGGTGGATGTACATGTGCAGCGCGCCCGGATGCCTCGGGTGCGCGCGCATGACCTGCTCGGTGAGCGCCACGGTCTCGGCGGTGCCGTCGTGCGCCCGGCCATCGGGCATCCAGTAACCCCAGGGGCGCAGGTCCATCATCGACTCGACGTACAGCATCGCGATGTCGGGATCGGCAGGAAACCTCGCCTGCACCTGTCGCATCGCGTCGGCGTAGGCGCGGTCGTTGGGCACACGGCGCTCCGGCGTGCCGGAGTAGCGCGTCGCCAGCGCCTCGATCAGCGCACGTTCCCGTGGCGTGGCGCGCGCCTTGCGGGCCTGCGCCTCCTTCACCAGCTCCAGGGCATGCGGCTCGTCGTTGGGCTCCATCAGGGCGTTGATGTTGGGGCCGAGCACCAGGGCCTGGCCCCAGTACGCCATCGCCAGGCCTGGGTCCAGCCTGGCGGCTTCACGGAATGCCCGTCGCGCCTCGGCGTGGTTGAACGCGTAGGCGAGGTTCAGGCCCTGATTGATGAAGTGTTGCGCACCGGCGTGCCTCGTGCTCACCCGGAACACATGCGATCCGAGCTTCTGCAGGCGGGGCGCCACCTCACCGCCGGGACCGACCTGCGCCGTGGTCGCCGGTGGTGGGTCGTAGTGCTTGTGGGTACCGGTGGTGACCTGGGGGTCGGCCTGCGCGAGGGCACGACCGGCGCAGGCGAGCACCAGCACGAGGGGCACGAAGCCGCGAAGTCCGGTAGGCATGGGACACGCTCTTTCCGTCAGTAAGCACGGGCTCGCTCAGCGCGTGCGCATCGTCAGCCACCACTTCATCGTCGAGGTCACGAGGTCCGCGGCATCCTGCTGGACGAAGTGCCCGGCGCCAGGGACCGTGACGAGCGTCAGGTCCTGATCGAGCCAGTCCCACGTCGAGGACAGCGCGTTGGCGTGAAGCGCCGTGTCCGCGAGTCCATGGAACATCAGGACCGGTGCCTTGACCTTCGGCGGCGCTGGGGGCGAGGCCAGCTCGGGGCCCGAGGTCCGCGGGTAGTTGGCCTTGTAGTAGTTCAGCATCGCCTCGAAGTCCGAACGCTCGAAGGCTTCGACATACCGCTTGCGCGCCTCGAGGTCGCGGACCCATCCCGACAGGGTCTGTGCCGTCATCGGACGGCCGAAGAAGACGGTCGGGTCCGCCGGGGTGCCGCGCTGGAAGGTGCGCGCGTACTCGCTGTTCTTGATCTGCTCCGGGTTGGTCTGCAACTCGCGGATGAGGCCGCGCGGATGGGGCAGGTTCAGGATGACCAGGCGCTCGGTCATCGCCGGCAGGTGCATCGCGAATTGCCAGGCCACCATGCCGCCCCAGTCGTGGCCGACGATGGTGGCCTTGTCCCGACCGAGATGGCGGATGACGGCCGCGACGTCGCCGACGAGCAGGCGCATGTCGTACTGCTCGACGCCCTTCGGCTTGTCGCTCAGGTTGTAGCCGCGCTGGTCGATGGCCACGACCTGGAACGACTCCGACAGGGCCGCCATCTGGTGGCGCCACGAGTACCAGAAGTCGGGGAAGCCGTGAATCATCACGACCAGCGGCCCGGTGCCGAGCGTCGCGTAGTGGATCTTCACGCCCGCCTCCGACACCGCGTGGCCGTGGGCGACGCGATCGAAGACATCGGGCGACTGCGCGAACACGCGGGGCGGAGACAGCAGGGCGAGGGCCAGTGCCAGGCCGGCCAGAGGCTTCATCATGGTCGTGACTCCCTTGGAACCGTATGATAGCCGTCTCGTCCCGCTACACAGGAGTTGGTCATGCGCATGCTCTGCGGCGTCCTCGCTGCCCTCGTCGTCATCGCCGTGCCCGCGGCGCAGTCGCCTGACGACGCGCTCTCGGATACGCGGCTGTCGGTGCACACGCTCGTGCGCGAGGACATCTTCGCCGGCTGGCGGAGCGACAACATGTCGCGTCTCGAGCGGGCCGAGCGGAACATCGCGCGCCTCCTCGAGCAGCGGCCGCAGGAGCGACCCAACCTCCTGGCGTGGAGATCCGGCGCGGCCGTCTACCGTGCCGTCCTTGCGCACGAGGCCGGTCAGCCCAACGAGTTCGCCCGGCACTACGCCGACGGGCTCGCGGGGTTTGCCGAGGCCGCACGGGCCACCTCCGGCAACGGCGGCGTGGCTGCCATCACCGGCGGGACCATGGCGGTGTTCGCCGATCGCCTGCCCGAGACCGTGCGCGCGGCCGGATGGACGCTGGCCTACGACAACTACGCGCAGCTCTGGAAGGAACAGGGCGCGGACATCGAGAAGCTGCCGGTGCACCACAAGGGCGAGGTGCTGTCGGGCCTGACCCAGTCGGCGCAGCGGACGGGCCGTACCGAGGAGGCGGCGCGTCACCTGGACACGATGCTGACCGTGCTGGCGGGCACGCCGTACGCGTCGCTGGCGCAGCAGTGGAAGGCCGATCCGTCGATTGCGGCGACGACGAACCTGACGTGCAGGAACTGCCACACTCCGGGGAGGCTCGAGAACCGGATCGTGGCCTTGAAGGAGAAGCCGGCGGGGGAGTAGCGGGGAATGCTGCGATGCTGCGATGCCGGGAATGCCGAACGCGGCGCGTGCTCCCCTGACGTACAGTGTGTCCCGTGCACGAGCATCCCGGGATCGGGCACTCGCCCTCGGAGTGAACGGCAAGACTCGAATGCAGCATGGCCGCGTCCGAGACGAGAACAAGCACGGCCAACAGACCGGCGAATT
>LNFM01000708.1_pt1 | contig 79710 bp, 71 predicted proteins | sample 596031 | NCBI WGS metagenome assembly LNFM01 (sample SAMN04254537, study PRJNA301005) | activated carbon metagenome | isolation source: dual media filters at the Ann Arbor, Michigan drinking water treatment plant | place: USA: Ann Arbor | reverse complement strand
ATTTCGTTGCGCTATTCATTTGCCGATGACTCCGGAGGAGAGGAGGGTCGAGCTTACGCAAGAACGATGCCAGACTAGTAGAGGTCCCCGACGATCACTATGACAACGGGGTCTCGCATCCTCTCGATCGATCGAAGTCGTCGCGTGACTGTAAAGCATTTCGACAAAGAGACGCGTACCCGTGCCATGAGTTACGATTGCCGGACAAAAGCCACGCGATAGCGCTGCGACGACTACGATGATCGAATCCATTTACAACTACCGACAGGTAGACGAACGCTTGGCCACCTCGGGGCAACCCGACGAGCAGGAACTTGCCTCCATCGCCGCGGCGGGCTACCAAGTATTGATCAACCTGGCGCTGCACGACGACCCGCGCTACTCGCTTCCCGACGAGGCCGGCAGCGCTCGAAGACTCGGCCTCGAATACGTGCACATTCCTGTCATATTCACCGCGCCGACGCGCGAGGATCTGCTACGGTTCTTCGAGACGATGCGCTCGCACCGGATGGACAAGGTCTGGGTGCACTGCGCGGCCAACAAACGTGTCTCGGTGTTCGTCGGCCTGTACCGTCACTTGCGCGAAGGCCTACCGCTCGCGGCGGCGTTCGCTATCCAGCGTGACCTCTGGGAACCCAACCCGGTGTGGCGCGAGTTCCTCGAGCGCATGCTGGCCGAGCGACCGGTCTGATGGCGGAGTGCCGCGATTTTCGCTACTTGAGCGGAAGCGGCACGCCGGCAGGCAGGGGCGTGCGGTCCACGTTCAGGCTCATCGCCACCAGGGTGTAGAAGCCGCTGGCCGCGATCATGTCGAACACACCGCGCTCGCCGAAGCGGTCGACCGCCCGCTTGTAATTCTCGTCGCTGACTGCGTGCTCCTTGTTAAGCTGAGTCGTGAAGTCGTAGACAGTCTGTTCGTCTTCGTCCATACCTGCGGGCAGACGATTCTCGGCGATCGCTTGGGCGATCGCCGGCGCCAGCCCCGCTTCGATGGCGAGCTTGCAGTGGGCATGCCATTCGTATTGGGAGGTCCAGAAGCGGGCCGTGATGATGATGGCGAGTTCGTTCAGTTTGGCCGGCAGCGAACTGCGGAAACGGATCTCCTCGCCCAGTCGCTGCACGCAATCTCCGATGCCCGGACTGCGCAGCCAAACGTTGAACGGACCGCCCAGCGGGCCAGGTGCCGACGCACCCGAGTTGGCAATCTTGGAGCGAGGCCCGGAACGGATGGCGTCGTAGAGCTTGCGCTGATCGGGCGTGAGCTGATCGACAGGTATCTGCTTGAAGCGGCGCGGGTCGGCGGTCTCGGTCATCGTTGTTCCTTGCGGTTGTGGACGCGCCACATTAGCACGCCGCGGGGCGTCAGGGCATGCGCCGCAGCACCCCGTGCCTGCATGGCAGGGAACGCCTTACTCGGGTAGCGCACCCAGGCCGTACATCACCACCAGCACCGCGCTCGGCGATGCTTCGTTGCCGAAAGCGCCGCGGAAGATATCGACGATGGCATCCCCCGCGTAGATCTGGGCTAGCCCGCGGTTGACAGCCAGGCGCAGATCCGATTCGCCTCGCGGGAGCGCGATCGCGTAGGGCTCGAAACTGAGGTTGTCGTCGAGGAGGGTATAGGCAGTGGTGTCCTTCACCTTGCGGGCCATTCCGAGCAGCAAGATCTTGTCGCTGGCGAAGGCGTCCACCTTGCCGGCTTCGAGCGCGGCGATGCCTTCATCCCGGTTCTTGACAGCCACCACGGTCGCCGCAACCGACTGTCGCTTGAGCGACTGCTCGACGGCCTTCTGGTTGGTTGTGCCGCTGACCACGGCGATCTTCTTGCCCGCGAGACCCGTCAGCGCTTTCGCGCCGGAGGCGTTCGTGACCAATAGTCCGGTGGTGTCGACGAACACCGGATTGGAGAAGTCGACCAGGGCCATGCGCGAGAGCGTCGCCGTGGTCGAGCCGCATTCCATGTCCACCTGGCGCTTCTGCACCAGTTCGAGCCGGTTCTGCGATGTCGCCGGCACCCACTTGATCGACAGCGGCTTGATTTTCAGGTGCTCGGCCATGCTTGCGACCACGCGCTTGCATATTTCGACGGTGTAGCCGGCGGGCTGCTTGTCCTGGCCGGCATAGGAAAAGGGCAGAGCATCGGTGCGGTAGGCGATCGTGACGGTCTTGCTGTCGCGGATTTTCTTCAATGTGCCCTCGACGGATTGGGCATGAGCAAAGCCCGCGGTCACGAGCACGAGCAAGGCGGCGGCGACACGAATCATCAGCAAACTCCCCAGCGGTATTGGAACGTCGAGGATAGACAGTAAGGTGCGCATGGGCAACCTCGCTGCGCTGTACGATGAGAACTAACGCACGTCTCGCGGACGTCCGGACAGGCTCAGAGGAGCGCCCTCATGGCCTCGATCGTCTCCGGCTGTCGGAAGTAGTTGGTGTGATGCACCGTGGGAGAATTCTCGAACGAGGTGATGCACTTCGCATCGAAAACGAGGCGCGCGAGCTGCGCCAGACCTTGGCCGGCTCGATCGCCTTCAAGCGGGCCGACCATGGCACCGGTGTCCACGACCAGATCGTTCGGCCCGTCGAAAATGAGATTGACGGCGCCATACTTGATCTGATCACCGACATGGCTGATACGTCTCCAGAACCGCCAGCCGGCATCGATCTCCAGCGGCTTGAAGTTGCCGATGACCGCATGACACTCGGGGCTCGACGGCCACGGACCTGCGAAAAGCCGCAGCATCTCCGCGTTGTTTCTCACCCGCGACTGGCTCGCCAGACCGGGCACGGTAACGACAGCCGCATCGGCGATCGGCAGATCCGCGCCCAGTTGCAGCACCTTGCCCAGCGTCTGGGCGAGCCCCGTCACCACGGTCATGAGCGGCATGACGGCAGATGCCATGTTGCTGGCCAGCGCCATGCCCTTGGCTGCGGTCGCCAGATGGTCCAGGGCTTGACGCAGGGCCGCCGGGGAAGCGAGCGAGGTGCCCGCCAGGGGTGATCCGACGAACAAGACGCGCCCGACCTCGCGCTTGGCCAGGCGCAGCCACCACGCTGCGACCAAGCCTCCGCGGCTATGACAGACGACGTCGACGCGCCCTTTGACCTTGGCCAGTGCCGCCGACAAGTCGAGCGCGTTGATCCACGGGCCGACGGAGAGGGTCGGGTGATCGAAGGCGAGGATGGCGTCATAGGCCTTGGCCGCGTCGGCAAGATACTGCTTGCCTTCAGCTGTCGACGCCAGCTCGGTGAAGAACATGTCGCTCTTGCTGAATGTCCCGTGGATGAAGAGCAGCACGCGCTTGCCCTTGACCTCGAGCTGGGGCTCGGGCTGGAGCATGCCGTCTCGCCAGATGCGCATGCCTTGGCGTGGCGTCAGACGCTCGTCGAGCGCGGCGATCGCATCGAGAACTTGATTGCCGGGCAAATCCTGGATCGGGATGGTGCGTATCGGCGTACCGTCGATCGAGGGCACTGAGCGCCTGAGCGCTCGACGACGCAAGCCGCGCAGCGGCGGTGGCTCGTAGACCCAACGCAGCATGCCTTCGTCCTCCATCAAGGTGACGGTGGCGAGGCTGCTGAAATCCTCCGCGCGAAAGCTGCGCCGGCGCTCCGCACTGGCAGGCACGCGCGGAGGCGCTTCCGTGGCCGCTCCCCCGAGGGCTGCAATCGCATCGTCCAGACACGCTTCGAAGGAAGCCGGTGTCGCTGTCATGACGGATCTCCCAACAAGGGCAGGGGCGTGATGCCGTGCTGACGAGCGATCGCGACATCGATCAAATACTCGAAGCGATTGGGATCGCGGAAATTCTCCTTGCCTGCTTCCACGGCCTCGGCGAAGCCGCAGTTCTCGGTCAGGCGCACGGTCTCCAGCGGAACCAGACGTCCGGAGCGGACTTCCCTCATCACTTCCTTGCTCATCGCCCGCCCGACGGCCCAGGGGTAGCGCTGCGCGCCCCCGACGCTGTTGCCTTCGGCCCCCGCCTCCATGATCTCCTGCATCGCGCCTTCTTCCGGGCGCGCTGAACGAAAACGATCGTGGAAGGCATGTGCACGCCAGTAACCGGGAAAGGCGTGATTGTCGAGCAGGAAGATGACGGGCCAGATATCCACCAGTTCCAGGCAAGCGGCGAGCAGCAAGGCGAGATCGATGCACGTGCCATGGCGGTCGCGTGCGATCATGCTCGGCGTGCGCAGGCGCTGCGAGTCGAGTTCGGACGAATACGAGGGCGGGGGATTGATGTAGGTCAGGCGCCACTCGTAGAGTATCGTCGACCACAGCGCCTGCACTTGCAGATCGACATCCAGAGCGTCGCGCGGCTCGGGATTGTTCGGCAGGCATTGATAGCCCTCGAAGCCGGCGGACGGATCGTCCCGCAACACTCGCACGTAGTTGGCGGCCTTGGCCACCAGTTCGCATACGGCGCGATCGCGCGGGAACACGAACGAGGGCAACCAGGAGCGTCCTGAGGCGGCATCCCGCCATTGATCGGTCGGCAACAGTCGCACGGGATAGGTCTCGCGCAGCAACACATGCCGACCCCAGGTCACTTCCACCAGCCACGTCGTGCTGATCGCCTCGTGCACCGAGCGGATGAGGTTCGCACTCAAGGAGACCCGGATCTGCTGGCGCAGGTCGACGGGCCGCCCCTTGAGATCGATCGAGCAGGCGTAGTCGGCGCTCTCGATGCCTGCGCACAAGGTCACGCGAACACCGACATCGAGCGCGATCGTTCCCGGATGCGGCTTGATCGAGAACTCCTCGAACAGGACGTCGTCGTTGTGGAGCAGGGAGTAGTTGATCGACCCCTTGGGCTTGACCTTGATGCTGACCCGGCTGCGGATCCAGTCGATCTCCACCTTGTCCGGGTCGATGCAACCCTGCGAAGCGGCGCTCGCCGCGGCAACGTCCAGTGCGGGCTTGGGTTGAGGCGGATGAAGCTCGGGCGCGTCGGTCCACAGCAGCACGCCCGTCCCCACCAGGCTGCCGGGCCGGTCACGCACCGAGTTCCAGGCTTCCCTGAATGCCAGGGAAAGATCCCATCCCTTGCCCAGGCTCGCGTACAGAGTGCCGAAAAAAAGCTCGGCCAGTGCCGAATCGAAGGCGTCCTGAAAACCCACGGCCGCATGACATCCCCATTGCACCGCACGTGCCGCGAGGCGCGATCCCGCGTTCTCTATGTTCATGCAGACGAGCCAGGGAAACCATGTCCTGCCTGCTGTGAGCGCCTCGGCGAGCGCGCGAGGCCCGACAGACTGCGGCTGCCCGTGGCTGTCCGTCAGCACGAAGCCGTCGCCCTGATCGCTGACGCCCGGATCCGGCGCTACCGAAGGTTTCGTTCCGGGCGCGACGGTGCGCATCTCGTTGGCGAGCCAGTGCAAGCGTATGGCGGCCTCGTGTGAATCCATGCCGGACAGATGCACGATGTGCGGCCGATGCGCGGCGATTGCCTCGCTCAGCGCCTTGGGGGTGGGCGCATAGAGTCGCTTCAGGTTGCGCAGTCCGACCGACAGATAGATATCGATCAGTTCCCGCTCGCCGCGAAAGTTGAAGAACTTGCCGATCTCTCCGGGCGCGCTTTCGACATAGAGCACGCGCAGTTCCGGCACGGACGTGGGTCTGGCCCGGGCATCGTCCGGAATCACGATCTCTCGATAGACGTCCAGCGTGCGCGTGACCGTGATGGGATCGCCATGCCGGTAGGGGCGCGTCGCCGACGCAATCACGTACTCCCACGGGAAAATGCGCACCGACCAGCCGCCATCGTCGTGCGCGCTGGCCGACATCCTGACCTCGATGTGCGTGGCACGGGCAAGCTGCTGAATCGCGCTCGGGGACACACCGAACGACTGCAGTTGCTCGGTGGCGCGTTCGACATGCTCGTCGGACGCTGCGATCGAGGAGACCCAGCGCTGACGGCTGCGCAATACGTAGGTCCAGGACATGGCCGCTTCCTCGATCGCAGCCCAGTCGCCGGGGGGAAAGGTGAGCCACACTTCCACGAGCTTCAATCCGAGGCCGGTCTCGTCTTCCGCCAAATAGCGCAGGGACGCGAAAGCATTCGCCTCGTCGTCCGGCAAACCGGCCACTGCGGGTTCGGCGGTGATGACAGGCTCGGCTTGCGGGCCGGCGGGCGCTCGATTGCGCGTGACGCTCACATCCGATTTTCGTTTTGGCATGGTGGCTCCCATCGTCGTGCCACGGGTCGTGTCGTTGCGACGATGCTGCTCCCCGCGGGAAAAGCCATCGTCCGGTCAAGTGTACTGCACGGGCCGCCGCGTATCGCTGTTCCAGCGCGTTCGTGAAGTAGAATCCGAGGGCCCACGCCTCCGAGGAAGTTGCCTTATGCATCGAACCACGATCCATGGCGCCGCAGCGCGCGCGATGATCTTGCTCGCTCTCGCCATCACGCCTGGACTCGCCGTATCCGCGGAGGCCACCTATCCGCATCGCCCGGTGAGATGGGTGGTCGCATCGGCTGCGGGGGGCGGTGTCGACGCCACGGCTCGCATTCTCGCGCCCAAGCTGAGTGATGCGATGGGGCAGACCTGGGTCGTGGACAACCGAGCGGGGGCAGGTGGCAACGTGGGCGCTGAAATCGTGGCGCGCGCGATGCCCGATGGCTACACCGCGCTTGCCTCGACGAGCACGGTACTCACGGTGAACCCCAGCCTCTACAGGATGAACTTCAGCGTGGACAGGGACCTGCAGCCGGTCACGGTCATGGCGCTGGGCGAACAAGTCGTGGTGGTCCACCCCAGTGTGCCGGTGAAAAGCCTGTCCGAACTGGTCGTGCTGGCGAAGCAGAAACCGGGCGCACTGAACTACGCGTCGGCAGGCACAGGCACCGCCATTCATCTGGCGGCCGAACTGCTCAAGTTGCGGGCGGGCATCGACATGACCCAAGTACCGTACAAGGGCGGCGGACCGGCTGCGGCCGCGGTACTTGCGGGGGAAGTTCAAGTCCTGGTGGGCACCGTCGCCTCGACCATCCCGTTCATTCAGTCGGGTCGCGTGCGCGCGTTGGCGACCACCAGCCTCACCCGCTCGAAGTTGCTGGCCGATCTGCCTACGGTGGCCGAGTCGGGGTATCCCGGATTCGATGCCGGTCTATGGTTCGGTTTGCTCCTGCCCGGAGGAACGCCCAAGACCCTCATCGATCGAGTCCATGGCGAGGCCATCAAGGCGTTGCGGCTCCCCGATGTGCAAGCCGCGATGTCGCGTCAGGGTCTCGATCCTCAACCGACCACGCCGGTGGAGTTCGCCGCGCGCATCAAGCGTGAAACGGCCACCTGGGCCGAAGTGATCAAGAAGTCCGGCATCACTCTGAAATAGGCGATCCGCGATGAAGCCCTCGAGCATTTCCCCTCACATGCATGCACTGAGCGCCTATATCGCACGCGCTGTGCGAAAAGCGCCCCCTAAAGCCGTCGTCGATCGTGCTCGACTTCATCTTGTCGATACGTTCGGAGCCATGATTTCGGGCACGCGACTCCTGCCTGGCGTGAAAGCGATCGAGTATGCCCGCTCGCTCGGAGGGAAGCCCGAATCCGGCCTCGTAGGCACCGGCATGCGGATGTCTGCAGCGCATGCCGCGCTTGCCAACGGCATGTTCGGTCATGCCGACGAAACCGACGACACGCACCCGCCTTCCCAGACGCATCCCGGCACGAGCGTGGTGCCCGCCGCACTGGCGATCGGCGAGCGCAACGGCCTCTCGGGGCGTGAAGTCCTGCGAGCGATCATTCTGGGCTACGACGTCTGCGCGCGGATGCTGCTCGCCTTCAAGCCCCAGCCCTTCATGCGCTCGGGACACCACTCCTGTGCATTCGGGCAACTGTTCGGGGCAGCGGCGGCGGCAGCGTCGCTGCTCAAGCTCGATGCCCGCCAGGTGCGTCACGTGCTGTCCTATACGGCCCAGCAAGCGGCCGGGCTGTACACGAATTTTCGCGATCACGACCACATCGAGAAGGCGTACATGATGGGCGGCATGCCGGCGCACAACGGCACCCAGGCTGCCCTGATGGTGGCGCATGGATGGACCGGGGTGGACGATGTGTTCTCGGGCGAGCGCGATTTCTTCTATACCTTCGAGCCGGGCCCTGGCAGCGCCGTGCGCGAAGAACTTGCGCGCGGACTGGGCGAAGATTACGAAATCCTGCGCGCGAGCATCAAGCGCTGGCCGGTCGGGGGCCCGATCCAAGGACCGCTGCACGTCCTGCGCGAGATGATGTCGGAGCACCGATTCACGGCGATCGACGTGGCCTCGCTCGACGTGCGCATGCCGGACAAGGAACTCGAGATCGTGAACAACCGCGACATGCCGGACATCTCGGTCCAGCATCTGCTCGCGCTGATGCTGCTCGACGGCGCAGTGACGTTCGCATCCGCCCATGACTATGCCCGCTTGCGCGATCGACGCGTACTGAACTTGCGCAAGCGCATCGAGGCGATCGGCGACCCCACGTTGACCGATCCACAGCGGCGCTGGCGTGCCGTGATCGACATCGTGCTCAAGGACGGCCGCCGTCTGCATCACCAGACCATGGCGGCCAAGGGCATGTTCGAGAATCCGCTCACGCCCGAGGAGGAGAACGAGAAGGCCCGCGACCTGATCGTACCTATCCTCGGCGCAAACCGGGCGCAGCGCCTGATCGACGCCTTGTGGCGGTTCGACACGTTGGCGGATATCCGCGAACTGCGTGCGCTCTATCGAGCCTGACGTCGGCTGCAACCGGAAAACAAGCCTCGCAAAGGACGGACTCGGCGGAGTAGCACTTTCGGCCCGTCCTTGGGATCGCAGGTGAGCGAGTCAGGGCTGTTTCGATGGCCGTCGGCTCAGGCAAGCCTTCGAAGCGTCTGACGAATCGGGTCCAGTCGCTTTTGCGGACAAACCGTTCCGCTACGCCGGTGCGGGCGCGAGAGGGCATCAGCCGTTATGAGACAGGCAGCCGGGCGAAAAGCCCGACTGCCTGTGTGAACGACTTCGCCAGGCGCGATCAGTACTCGGCGAAGATGCGCCGGATCTCCTTCAGATCCCGCGTCTTGGTCAATGCCAGCATGAGCAGGATCCGGCACTTCTGCGGATTCAGGTTGTCACCTGGAACCATCCCCTCGGCATCGTAGTCCTTGCGCGGAATGACTCGGCCATTACCGGTGCGATTCGAACGTATGATCACCGGTCGCGGGTTCGCGGCGCCCAGCGCCTTGATCGCTGCGCGCTCGGGATTCGACAGGCCGCCCGCACCGGTGCCCGCGAACACGATGCCGTCGACACCGGCCTCGCCCAAAGCCTTGATCGGCGCGGTGCCTGCTTCAAGATAGGAATAGAGGATCTCGACTTTCGGCAGGCTGCTCAGGGCCGCGACGTCGAATTCGGATCGCGCGGTGTGTCGTTTCGTCGATGCGCGATAAAAGCTCACCTTGTCGGCGTCGACGTACCCCAGAAACCCTAGCTCACCGGAACGAAACGCCTCGGCCCGGTAGGTGTTCGACTTGGTCACATCGCGGGCGCCGTTGATCTCGTCGTTCATCACGACCAGCACGCCCTTGCCGCGGGCATCCCGGGCGCCCGCGGTACGAATGGCGTTGAGCAGATTGAGCGGCCCATCGGCGCTGATTGCAGTCGCCGGTCGCTGCGCCCCCACCAGCACGACGGGGTTGTCGTGCTTGACGGTGAGGTTGAGGAAATAAGCCGTTTCCTCCAGCGTGTTGGTACCGTGAGTGATCACGATTCCCGCGACCTTGGGCTCGGTGGAGAAGATCTCGTTGATCCGTTTGGCGAGCGTGAGCCAGACCTCGGTCTTGAGGTTGGTGCTGCCGATGTTGACGATCTGCTCGACCCGCACACTCGCATACTTCTTGATCTCGGGGACCGCGTCGACCAGTTCCGAACCGAGGATCTCTCCGGCTTTATACTCGGTGAGGCTCGTGCTGGATCCGCCGCGCCCGGCGATGGTGCCGCCCGTGGAGAGCACGACCACCATCGGCAACTCGCTAGCGATCGCCTCAGGGAGGCCTTCCAAGCCCCCAGTGAAGAGACACGCGAACAAACCCATAACGACCCCGGCGCGCAAGCAGCGCGCTTTGAGAACGGCGGAAAGATGCATGCTTGAAAGCTCCTGTGACGAAGACGCGCTCCATGGCGCTCGCCGATTATGCCGCGTTCAAGCCGACGCAGACACGTGTGCACGCCAACGGTGCACGGGTGTCCATGCGAGGTCACGAGCGAACGCCGATGCGTGCATCATGGTCGATGCAGCAAGGGGAGGGCGGGCGCCGAGGGAACCCGCCCGGCAGGGGCATGGGCGCCGGGATCCTAGCGCTTGAGCACCGCGTCGAAGAACTTTGCCGCCTCGGCTTTGGACTGCTTGTCCGCCTCCGGATGGTAGGCGAGCGGCAGGTTGAACTGCTTGCCCTTCTCGGTCGCTTCCGGGTTGGTGTAGGCATGCAGGGCGTTCGGATAATTGATGAAGCGCAAGTCCACCTTGGCCGCCGACATTTCCTTCTTGAACGCCTCGATGTCCTCCGGCTTCACGAGCGGATCGGCTTCGCCGTTCAACACCAGCAGTCGGGATTTCACCTTGCCCGCAGCCGCGGGTGCGCCCGACGCCCCCAGCCCAGCGTGATAGGCGACCACGCCCTTGAGATCCGAGCCGGCTCGCGCCATATCTAGAACCACGGATCCCCCGAAGCAAAAGCCGGCCGCACCGAGGCGCGTCCCATCGACCGTCGGATGCTTGGCTAGGCTGGCCTTTGCCGCATTGAAGCGCGACTGCATCAGCGCGGGGTTCTTTCTGATCGTCCCTGCGAGCGCGCCGGCGTCCTTGGGATTGTCGGCCGTCTTGCCGTCTCCATACATGTCGGCGACGAAGGCCGTGTAGCCTTGCCGCGCGAGACTGCGCGCCTCGTCGCGCACATGCTTGGTGATGCCCCACCATTCGTGCACGACGATGATGCCGGGCCGCTTGGCCTTGACTGCATCGTCGTAGACGATGAAGCCTTTCAGGACGGTGTTCCCATCCTTGTAGGTCACGGCTCCTTCCTGAACTGCGGCTTGGGCGGTGCCCAACGAGAAAACGAACGCGGCGACGGCGAACAGCTGGCGCATGGTTTGAACCTCGATGTTGTGGTTGAAGGTGAACATCCGAATCAACGCGACGCAGAGACCAAGAACGGATCGACGATCGCGACGAAGCCTGCCGGATCATCGTCGCTGGGATAGTGGCCCAACCCAGGCATCGTAACGATCTGCACGTGCGGCAAGGTACGCCGCAGTTCCTCTTGCGTCTGCGGTGGCACGATGGTGCTGGCGCCGCCGAGAATATAGATGATCGGAGCGCGTATTCGCTTCACGAAGCGCCAGATCTCGGTCGGTATGAAGCCCTTCTCGATGTTCGGGTCGCGCTTGAGGATAATCTTGCCGGCGGCGTCCGGCTTGCTGTTGTGAATCGCCAGATACCGAATCCTCGCCTCCGGCGTGAGATGGTACTGGGCCTGAAGCACGCTCACGAGTTCGTCGATCGACCCCCAACCCAGCTGCTCGCGTGCCATGCGACCGCTGCGCCGATTCGAAACCTCCTTCGGTCGCTCGGGCCCGACGTCTTCGACGATCACGGCCTTGGTCAGATGCGGATGCATGCCGGCGAACACCTGCACGACGCGACCTCCGGTCGAGGCGCCCCATAGCACCAGATCGCGCAGGCCGAGTTGCTGCACCAGGCCCTCGACATCCTGCACATAGTCTTCCACCAGGTAAGCACCCTGCGGATGCCAGCCGGAATCGCCATGACCGCGCATATCCATGGCGAACACGCGGTAGCGGTCGGTGAAATGGGGTGCGATGTGATCGTAGCAATGCGCCAGACGGCTGATGCCGTGCAGTATGAGCAGCGGCGGCTTGTGCTCGTCGCCCGAACGGCTCCAGTCGAGATAATGAATGCGCAGCCCGTTGACGGTGATGTAGCGATCGACGGGTTCGGCGACAGCGGTGTTCGATACCATGAGACTCTCCTCGAATCGGAATACTACGGATCGGCAGCCGCATCCATCTCGTCCGACGGCATGCATGGTGCGTCCGCGAGTATTCCTAGCCCGCCCGAGGCCGTCAATATCGATCGGTCGATCTGCGAACCTCGCGCCGACGCTCGCCACCCGATCGAATGCGTCCGCAATGGCCGCGGAACGCCGCATGTGCTCGCAGAGCCCATTGACAATTCGCAAGCCTGCTCGACTCTCATCGGCCTACCCTCTCCGTGATCATTCTCGACAGGAGGCACGTTCATGGCGTCAACAGAGCGCTCGATGTCCTACCCGAGTCCCGAAGCTGTACTATCGCATCCGACCCTTGCTCGCATCGAGAAAATCGAGCTACTGCGCCAGTGGGAATACGACGCGGCCGAGCAGGAGGTCGCTACCGAGGAGGGGATGCCGGGAGGCAACGGCAGCATGCTGCAGCGCGTGACGATCGCCCTGGCCTCGCTCATCGGGCCGGACGCGGTACTTGCATCGGCCCCGACCAAGCAACGACCATCTTTACGCCGGGACGGGGACGACGAGTAGCTCGAAGCCTCGTGCTCGGTGCAACGCGATATCGATCTGCAGGTGCTTGGCGGGTGGCACGGGACCATGCGACCCATGAGCCAATGAGCCCATGACCCCGACGCTGGTCTGGATCGTGGGTGGCGGATTGCTCATGAGCGCTGCTGGTCGGAAGCATCACGCTGTTGCTCAGCGAGCGCACGCTCAAGCGTATCCTGTTGCCATGCGTGGCGTTCGCTGCCGGCTCGATGATAGGCGGCGCCTTCTTTCACATGCTGCCGGCGAGTCTTGCAAGCGGCATGAGCGAGACGGCGGTCTATGTACTCATCGTCTCCGGCTTCACGACCTTCTTCGCCTTGGAGCAGTTTCTGCACTGGCATCATTGCCATCGGGCGCAGAGCTGGTGCAAGAAGCTGCTCACTTATCTCGTTCTCGTCGGCGACGGCCTGCACAACTTCCTCGGCGGTCTCGCCGTTGCCGGCGCTTTCATCATCGATATCCGGCTTGGCATCATTGCCTGGCTCGCAGCCGCGGCACACGAGGTGCCGCAGGAGTTGGGCGACTTCGCCGTGCGGATCCACGGCGGTTGGGGGCGCATGCAGGCCTTGGTCTTCAACGTGCTTTCCGCGCTCACGTTCCTTGTCGGCGGGCTCGTCGCCTACACTGCGTCGTTTCGATTCGACGTCGCCTTTCTGATCCCGTTCGCCGCAGGCAACTTCCTCTATATAGGCGCGGTGGACCTCATCCCCGAGCTGAAGCAGCATGCCGATCTCAGGGCAAACTTGGTGCACTTCGCCGCGTTCGTGATGGGCGTCGGGCTGCTTCTTGCGGTCAGGATCGGGCTGGGTGGTTGAACGCTCGAACAATGGGCCAGGCTGCGGCGTCGAACGTAGCGACCCGAGATCACACAGGCGTCATTCGGTAGATCCGCGAAAGGCTTTGAGGCGGAAATCATGCACGCGCGCGCGTCCGCTCGACACAGCGTCGAAAGGCGGGCAGGTGACGCTCCTCCGAAGCTTCCTTGAGCCGAACGAAAACGGCGCGCACATCAGGCTGTATGGCGCGAGAAAGCAATCGCTCGTAGAGAAGGCCGTTCTCGCTTTCGGCGTCGACGGCCCCAGCGCATGCCGCCGCAATGCTCGAATAGCGCTCGATTCGCCCGACCCAGGGATTCTCGGGAAACGAGAGCCCATAGCGGTCGAACAGATTCCGGAGCGCGTCGATGTGGCGAGCCTCGGCTTCCCGGATATTGATGAATGGCCGCACGATGCCGAAGTCGACAATCACCTGGTCATACGTCGCCCACGAGTGATACTCGTCGTCGAGCGCCTCGTACAGGGCATCGATCTCATCTTGCCTCAGCGGACTCATGTCGTACTCCGACCCAATACGGGCAGCGTCTCGAACAAGCCGGGGATGATCATCGTTCACGGAAAGGCCGGAATCGTCGGCTCGGTGCCGTGGATCTCGACGTCGGGAAGATGCTTGCGCACACGCACTTCGATCTCGTCCACGCGCTCGCGCGGAACATCCGCCATGATGAGCAGCGCGCCGCGTTCGATGGCGTCGGCAAACTGCGCGAGCCTCGTATTGCCGACATTCATGCCGACCATCCCGCCGAGCCAGGCACCCATGCCGGCACCCGCAAGCGAAGTCGCGAGCAGAACGCCGCCGGCAATGACCAACGGTGTCGCGGGCAAGGCGATGGCGACCAAGCCGGCGAGGAGCCCGGTGGCGCCGCCCAAGGCCAACCCGCGCTCCATGGCCGGCACGAAATCGGTCTTCTGCATCAGACTCGCTTCGGGAAGATCCTCGAGCGATGTCCCACGCCGCGCCAGCACGTGCAAATGGCGCTCTTCGATCCGAGCCAACAGCAGTTCATCGACGATTCGCTTGGCCAATTCCTGATCGTGAACGAGAAAGTAGATTCTGCGCATGACCGCCTCCGCAATGTTGCGGCATCCGAGAATGTCGAAGTCGTAGCGACTTGGACGAGGCGGGCTACCGAGTGTGAAAACACGGTTGATGAATCTCGCCAGCCTAGTCTAGGACGCGTCGATGCCCGAGCGGTTGACTTAAGTCATGTCCAGAGGCGGTAGCCGACCGAACAGCCGCCACGATTCCGCCGAGACGGCGAAGTCAACAGACGCAATGACGCTACGAAGGGTAGGGCCGGGGAAGCAGCACGCGCCGCAACGGGGCGCTCTTCTCGATCGCGGGTACGATGCGATCGCGCGACGAGGTCACCAGAACAGCATGGAATTCGGCATGGCCGCTCGATTCCAGGCAAGCCCTACTGCTTCGCCAAGCCTATCCCACGCACGACCTGGGCCCATTTCGTGATCTCGGCACGAATGTAGCCCGCGAACTGATCCGGCGTGCTGCCTACCGGCTCGACCCCCAAGGCTGTGAACCGCTCCCGCAGATCGGCGGATTGAACGGCCCGGACGGATTCTGCATGCAGACGCGCGACGATGTCGCGCGAGGTGCCGACGGGGACGACGAATCCCTGCCACGTGGTGGACTCGAAACCCGGCAAGCCGGCTTCTGACAGTGTAGGCAAATCGGGCACTGCCGTGGAACGCCGAGCCGAAGTGACACCGATTGCGCGCACCTTGCCGGCTCGCATCTGCGGCAAGCCCGAAGGCAGACCCAGGAAGGCCAACGAGATCTGTCCGCCCGCCAACTCGCCGATGGCCGGCCCCATGCCGCGATAGGGCACGTGCAGCAGATCGATCTGCGCGGCTGCCTTGAGCAGTTCCCCGGTCAGATGGGTACCCGTGCCCACGCCTGCGGAACCGAACGACAATTGCCCGGTGCGCGCACGAGCCAGCGCGACCAATTCCTTGACGGACTTTGCCGGCACCGACGGATGCACGGTCAGCATGTAAAGCCCTTCGGCGATCTGGGTGACCGGCGCAAAATCGCGCTCGAGATCGTACGCGAGCTTCGCATAGAGGCTAGGCGAGATGGCTTGCGCCGAGGAGATCATCAGCACGGTGTAGCCGTCCGGCGCCGCCCGGGCGGCAATGGGCAACCCCACGTTTCCGCCTGCACCCGGATGATTGTCTGCGACGACCTGCTGACCGAGCCGCTCGCCCAGGGCGCGGGCAACCATGCGGGCGAGGGTATCGCTCGTCGAGCCCGCCGCCACCGGGAGGATCAGGCGGACAGGCTTGGCGGGATACCCCAAGACGCTGCCAGTCGACGACGTCTGCGCCATGGCGTCCGGCGCCAAACTCAGCACCAACGCCACGACGAGCGTCAGGCAGACTGCACGCGCTTGGACACTCTCCTGTGCCGCTCGCAACCCGCCGTTCGCTGCATCCCGCGTCATTACATGCCCAGGCGCTGCTTGTAGTCCGGATCCCAGTAGGCGAGTCGACCGAGCTTGACGCGTTCGTCCATCGTGAGATCGGGCGTCTCGCGCACTTTCTTGGGCGCACCGACGAGGAGTTCATCGCGTTCCAGCGCGGCAATGCGCTCTTCGTCGTAACCGAGGATGTCGCGCAGCACGTGACGGTTGTCGTTGCCGAAGACCGGCGCCGGTCCGCGAACCTTGATGTCCGTCTTGCTGAAGTGCCAGGGCCGACCGATGACCCTGCGCCGCGGGCCCATGTTGCGTTCCTTCGGGAAGTCGATCCACTCGAGCAGGCCGCGAGCCTTCAGGTGAGGATTGAAGTGCAGATCCCGACCATCGAGCACCGCGCCGGCCGGCACACCTGCGGCCTGCAGGCGCTCCATCGCCTCGATCTTGCCGACCGTCTTGGTCCACCGGGTGATGATTTCGTCCAGTGCATCGTGATTGGCCTGCCGCGCTTGCTCTGTCGCGTAGCGCGCATCGTTGGCGAGTGCGGGATGACCGATCACGCCGCAGAGCGCACCCCACTCGTGATCGTCACGCACACTGAGCGTGACCCAATCGTCGCGCCCTTCGCAGCGATAGCAGCCTTGCGGCGCATGCTGGCGATGGCGATTGCCGATTCGCTCGCCCGGTGCACCGTTGGCGATGTTGTCCAGAACGAACTCGCTCACGTTATAGCAACCGAGCTGGTACATGCCGATATCGGCCCACAATCCGCGGCCGAAACGACGCCGATAGCGCAGCCCCAGCAAGGCCGCCGACATGCAGGCCCACGCTGCCAGAAAATCGACGAAGGATTGACCGGCCTTCGAGGGATCGCCGTCCCGGTAGCCTGTGACCGCCGCGAGGCCGTGCGTCGCCTCTTGCGTGGTGGCTTGGGCGGGATAGTCGGAGAAGGGTCCCCCGCGACCGTAGCCCGTGTTGGAGATCATGATGAGCCCGGGATGCATTTTCTGCAGGTTGGGATAATCCAGGCCCCAGCCTCGCATCACCCGCGGCGTGAAGTTCTCGAGCAGCACGTCGCTCTTCTTGATCAGATCGACGAAGACCTCGCGACCTTCCTTGCGCGACAGATCCACCACCAGGGATTTCTTGCCGCGATTCACCAGGTTATAGGTGCTGGTGCGGTTCCACGAGTCGTCGCCGCGCTCGTTGTCGGGCATCATCCCCGAGAAGGCGCCGCCGCGAGTCATGTCGGTGCGGGCCGGTCCCTCGATCTTGATCACCTCGGCGCCCATGTCGGCCAGCAGGCCGGTCGAGTACGGCCCGGCGAACACGTAACTGCTGTCGATGACACGGAGCCCCTCCAAGGGCAGCTTGCTCATGCGTAACATTTGTCCAGACACCGCCTTCCCGTCTTCCAATGATCGAGCTGTCGAATCTTTCGAGTATTCCGGTCCCGGTGGCCGCAGTCAACCTCGTCACCCGCGGCCGAGACGCATCACTGCTTGAGCTGGATGTTCGCGTTCTTGATGATCTGGGCGTACTTCGCGTAATCGACCTTGATCAACTCACCGAACTGATCCGGCGATGAGGGGAAGGGATCCATGCCCTGGCTGAGCAGCCGATCCCGAATGTCGGGCAGAGCCAAGATGCGTCCCACCTCGGCGTTGAGCCTGTCGATGATGGGCCTGGGCGTGGCTGCCGGGGCAAGCAGCCCGTACCAGAGCTTGAGCTCGAATCCCGTGACCCCGGATTGCGAGACCAGCGGCACCCCCGGCAGTGCGCCGAGGGTTTTGTCGCCGGTGAGCGCGATCGGCTTCAGCCGGCCGCTCTTGATGTGCGGAAGCGCGACGATCGGTGGACTGAAGTACATGTGAATCTGACCGCCGATCACATCGGTCAAGGCTTGCGCTGACCCTTTGTAAGGTATGTGCTGGAGCTTCACGCCGGCCAGCATGTTGAAGTACTCGCCCGCGAGATGGGTCACCGTGCCGCTCCCGCCGGAACCGTAATTGAGCTGCCCGGACCGGGTCTTGGCAAGGGCGATCAGTTCGCGCACGTTCTTCGCCGGCACCGAGGGATGCAGGACGAGCACCAGCTGCGTGCTGCCTATCGTGGCCACGGCGGCGAAGTCCTTCACCACATCGTAGGGTGTCGGCGCCAGGTTAGGCACGATCACGTGGCTGGAGAGGATGCAAAGGAGGGTGTAGCCATCGGGCGCGGACCTGACCATGGCCTCCGATCCGATGATCGTGTTGCCTCCGGGACGATTCTCCACGATGACCTGCTGCCCCCAGTTCTCCGTGATCTTCGGGGCAAGCATGCGCGAGAGCAGGTCGGTCGTCCCGCCCGGGCCGTAGGGCGTGATGATCCGAATCGGCTTGACCGGAAAATTCTGTGCCGCTGCAGTCGTTGTCAGGGCAAGCAGAGCGCTCGCGGCAAGGCACCGCAGACCTGCGGTCGGGCTGATCGTCATCGCTATCCTCCTCGGTAGGAACCGGCTGCGGGGGGGGCCGAGTTCAGGAATGTCTTGTTTCTATGCCGGCGATGGAAACCTTCAAGGCATCCCGAACGACGGCGTTTGACCGAGTATTCCGAGAGCGTCGACGGGAGTCAACCCTAAAGCGCATCGTTGCGGGCAAGGCCTCGTCGCATGGATGGCTCGTCGAACCTAGGGCCAGCCCTTAAGGGGGATCCCTTGTGTGGGCGATTGCGAGGTTGTAGGCTACCTGCATCGCGAGAGAAAACCGGAATTCTGTCGATCGGGTCCGCGCCAAAGCAAGCGATAGAACAAACAACCTTGGAGGAGGTGCCCGCATGAACACGTTTCCGTGGAGCTTAGGCTGCGCATGCCTTGCGCTGTCGGCGCTTGCTGCAACCCACGCCGCAGCCCAGCAGCCTTATCCCAATAGAACAGTGCGCTACGTCGTCCCTTATCCGCCCGGCGGCAGCACAGATCCGATGGCGCGGATGGTCGCGGCACGACTGACCGAGCGCTGGGGCCAGTCGGTTCTCGTCGACAATCGACCGGGGGGCAATACCGTGATCGGCATGGACTTCCTGGCCAAGTCGCCCCCCGATGGCTACACGATAGGCTGGGCCGGTGCGGCCTTGTTCAGCACGGCCACGCTCATTCCGAACCTGCCCTATGACGCGATCAGAGACTTGACCGGCGTCGCGACCATAGGCCGCTCGCGCGTCGTGCTCGTGCTGCATCCCTCGGTGCCGGCGAAGAACCTCAAGGAACTGATCGCGTTCGCCAAGGCAAGGCCGGGGCAACTCAATTTCGCTTCCTCGGGACTGGGCACCAATACGCATCTCTCGGGTGAGTCGTTCAACATCGTCGCTGGCACGAAAATCGTCCACATTCCCTACAAGGGGTCCGGTCCGGCGACTACCGACCTGCTCGGTGGTCGAGTGGAGATGTCGTTCCAGATTCCGATCACGGTCATTCCGATGATCGCGACCGGGAAGCTCAGACCGATGGCCGTGACGGGCGAGACGAGACTCGCAGCCATGCCTCAAGTTCCCACGTTCGCCGAAGCGGGGCTGCCCGGCTATGGGATCACAGGCATCACGGCCATGGTCGCACCCGCCAAGACACCTAGGGCAGCCATCGATCGCATCAACACCGAAATGGCGGCTATTCTCGCCATGCCGAGCACACTGGAGTTCCTGGCGAAGCAGGGCGCCGAACCGTTCGTTTCCACGCCCGACGAAACATCGGCGATCATCAAGCAAGAGATCGCCCGCTACGGCAGCATCATCAAGGCCGCAGGCGTCAAGTTTCAACCTTGACCCCGCATCGTCGGAGCTGGAACAGGCGACCGGAGCAGGGGCGGCTGACCCAGTCCCCGGTCGATCGGTTGAGAGCTTTTCGGCGCACTCGCATGTGCCGGCACGAACGCATGCACACGAAGCCAAATCGCACTTCGATAAATGAAGTGCATGACCGTCATTCAATATATCAATGCAGCGATCGATTCTTCCCTGCTATCTTCGCCGACTCGTCCGTCGCGCGTGCGCTGCCACGACGGCGGTTTAACGAATAAATCGACATCGACACCGTCACGACCCGGCCGGGTCAGTGATCGGGCTCTGGTCCACGCAGCAGGGAGACTTCATGGAATCGATCGGCACCTGGTATTGGTATACGGGCTTCGCGGTATTCGTCGTCGTCGCGATCATCGTCGATCTGTTGGTTCTTGAACGCAAGGGATCGGCCAAAGTCTCGTTCAAGGAAGCACTGATCTGGTCGCTCATCTGGATAGCGCTTTCGTTCGTCTTCAACGCGCTGCTCTGGTGGTGGCTCGACGACACCGTCGGCCGGGAGATTGCGAATCAGAAGGCGGCTGAGTTCTTCACCGGCTATCTGATCGAGAAGTCGCTCGCAGTCGACAACATCTTCGTGTTCCTGATGCTGTTCACCTTCTTCGGGGTGCAACCGCAGTACCAGCGACGTGTATTGATCCTGGGCATCATTCTGGCCATCGTGCTCCGGGCGATCATGATCTTCATCGGCGCATGGCTGATCTCGAAATTCCACTGGATTCTGTATTTGTTCGGTGCCTTCTTGCTGATCACGGGCGTGAAGATGTTGATGATGGCGGAGGCCGAAGCGGACATAAACAACAATCCGGTCCTGCGCTGGATGCGCAAGCACATGCGCATCACCGACGAGTACCATCAAGAGAAGTTCTCCATCATCCAGGATGGCCAGCGCTGGTTCACTCCGCTGTTCGTGGTGATGGTCATGATCGGGATCACGGACGTGATTTTCGCCGTGGACAGCATCCCCGCCATTTTCGCCATCACGCTCGATCCGTTCATCGTGCTCACCTCGAACGTATTCGCGATTCTGGGACTGCGCGCGATGTACTTCATGCTCGCCGACCTCGCCGATCGATTCCATCTGCTCAAGTACGGTCTGGCGTTCATTCTGGTCTTCATCGGGATCAAGATGCTGCTGCTCGACATCTACAAGATTCCGATCGGGTTCGCTCTCTCCGTAGTCGGAATCGTCCTGGTCACGTCGATGCTTGCCAGCTTGTGGGTCACGCGCAAGCCTTCCTCGGCATCGGAACCGCGCGATCCTTGAGCCTGCGCCGCCCGGTCGAAGATATTCCTTCGGCCGGGTATCGCGCCGATTGCGATTGACCTTTGGGTCAGTTCGCAGTATTCGTTGAGGCGTCGATGCAAAGTCGCGCCGCCCTTCTTACGCTCGCTCACGGGCAGGCCCGGCTTGAAGCTCGGAACCTGCTGACGAACGGAGGAGCGCATGAAGGTGTATCTGGTGCATCACGTCGATGCCTTGTCTGCCGAACAAGATCCGCAGCGCCACATCAGCCCCAAGGGCAAAGCCCAGGCTGACCGTCTAGGCGCACGACTGCAAGCCCTGGGGGCGTCGCCTGTGCGCATCTTGCACAGCGACAAGCAGTGGACCATCGACACCGCGGCGCGAATCGCCGCCAAGCTGGGTGCCGAGGCCAGGACCGCCAAGGCGGATTACCCCATCAACACGGACGACCCGGTTGCCCCCTTCATGACGGAAATCGCGGCTACACGCGGCGACATCATGATGTGCGGTCACGTCGACTACCTCCTGCGCTCGGCGTCCAAGCTCGTCTGCGGCGACGAAAAGTGCAAGGTCGTCGAGTTCAAACCGGGCAACGGCACCATTGCCTGCATCGAAGGCGAAGGCAACGACTGGGTCGTCACTTTCGTTTGGCGCGACGATCACGCGCCGGGTTGACCGCCCGGGCTGCATTGATCGAGGATGGGTGACGGCACCGGCAGCGGGCTGTCCATCGTGATTATTCATTCAGGGAGAGAGGCTCGTGAACGGAGCTGAAAGTCTGGTCAGGACGCTGATTCAAGGCGGTGTGGAGGTTTGCTTTGCCAATCCGGGCACCTCGGAGATGCATTTCGTCGGCGCGCTGGACCGCGTGGAGGGCATGCGCTGCGTCCTCGGCTTGTTCGAGGGCGTATGCAGCGGGGCGGCCGACGGCTACTACCGCATGACCGACAAGCCCGCATCGACGCTGTTGCACCTCGGGCCAGGGCTCGCGAATGCGGCGGCCAACTTGCATAATGCGAAGAAGGCGGGTTCGGGCATCGTCAACATCGTGGGCGAGCATGCGCTCTACCACATCAAGTACGACACGCCGCTCACGGCCGATATCGAAGGCATCGCGCGGCCGTTCTCGCATTGGGTCAAAACCTCGCCGACCTCCAAAACCGTCGCCGGCGACGGTGCCCTGGCGATCCAGGCGGCCCGGGTGGCGCCCGGCCAGATCTCGACCCTCATACTCCCCGCCGATACGGCCTGGGGCGAAGCCGATGGCGTGGCCGAGACACCCGCGACGCCGGCGCCGGCTGGCCCCACCAGCGATGCGGTGGTGGCTGCGGCCAAAGCGCTCAGGCACGGCAAGTCTGCGATGCTGTTTCTCGGCGGCCGGGCCTTGCGTGCGCGCGGACTCGAACTCGCGGGAAAGATCTCCGCCAAGACCGGATGCACCGTCCAGGCAGCGGGCGGGACTGCCCGAATCGAGCGCGGGGCAGGGCGCGTTCCGGTGCTGCGCCTGCACTTCGTGGTCGAGACGGCACAGGCGCAGCTCAAGGGCACCGAACACATGGTCCTGGTCGCGACCAAACCCCCGGCAGCCTTTTTCGCCTATCCCGGCAAGCCGAGCGTTCTCACGCCCGAAGGATGTGCGGTGACGACGTTGTGTCCGGTGGAGGGCGATCCACTCGCCTCGCTGGAAGCATTGGCCGCCGAACTCGGCGCGTTGAACGAAAAGCCGGCCGGTGTCGCGCAACCCTCACGCCCTGACAAGCCTGTCGGAAAATTCACCCTGGAAGGGCTGGGCCAGGCGCTCGGCGCGACGATGCCCGAAGGTGCGATCGTCGTCGACGAGTCGGTCACGACCGGCCGCGGCTTCTTCCCCTATAGCGTCGGCGCTCCGCCGCATGACTGGCTGAACAACATGGGCGGCTCGATCGGCTTCGGCGGCCCGGTCGCCGTCGGCGCGGCGGTAGCCTGCCCGAACCGCAAGGTGATCTGCATGATCGGCGATGGCAGCGCCATGTACACGATCCAATCCTTGTGGACGATGGCGCGCGAAAACCTGGATGTCTGCGTGATGATCTTCTCCAACCGCTCGTACAAGATCCTGTACAGCCAGCTGGCCGATGTCGGGGCAGCCCAACCCGGTCCGCGTGCGATCGACATGCTCACCCTCGATCGTCCCACCATCGATTTCGCCACGATGTCCAAGAGTCTCGGCGTCCCTGGCGGTCAGGCGCACGATCTGGAAGAGCTCACCAAGCAGCTCAGTTTCGCCATGTCGACCAAAGGGCCGTACCTGATCGACGTGGTGATGTAACCCTGCGTCCGTGCCGCCGACTCGGCGGCACGGACGCAGGTAAGTTCCTTTGCGTTGTCCGTCAGCGTCGACAATGCGCGTTCAGCCACGCCAGGATGCGCCGTCGAGCGCGCACGCTGCAGTCGAACTTCGGCATTGGTTGCGGTTCCCTCACGCAGCCAAGCGACATCGAAGCCGGAGCGAGCGAAGGGCATGCCGAGCATGCCGCTCGAACGATGTCGATCCCGAAAGTTTCACCGCCTTGGGCCGTTGACCTATATCAACCGCCTGCCATAGGCGCGGCTCTAGGATCCGTACGGTAACGCATTCAGGTAGACCAGGAGTTCGACCATGACTCTCCGGATCAAGTATCCCGCACCCGCGGCCGACGTGATCGCGAGCGATCTGATCGTCGAGATCGTCCCGCGCGAATCGGTGGAGTGGATTGGAACCCGAGCGCAGCTCACCGCTGAAGGCCTCGTGCCGACCGATGTGCTGTGGCCGGATCGAGACCGATGGGTCGGCTGGACTACGCCTGCCTTCGAATATTGGTTGCGCCGTACGCGCCCCCTGGGCATGAAGGGCCCGAAGCGGCTCTGGATCGAGGGCGACTGGTGGGCATTACGGCAATCGGCGATCGCCGACCGCGGCAAAGGCCACTGGCCGGCCGTCATCCATGAGAAGAAATGCGAGCTCGAGGCGCTGCTCTGGAAGCAAAGCGAGGAAGGCCAGCGCTTCGCCCTAAGATGGCTGAAGGCTCGCGCCGACAAAGGCTTTCAGTCCTTCAAGCACAAGGTGATGTTCGGATAGGCGCCGGACACATCGCCCTTTTCCGGCCGCGCGGCATCCATTGCCGGTAGGCAGCCGTCGAACACGAGCCCTGACGAAGGCGATGCCTCGCGCCGGCAAGCGTGTCGGGCACGCGCTGTGCGCCGCTCCGCGGCCGGAGCACGCATCAAGCCACCATGAACCTCGGATGCCGGATCGATCGGTCTGATCGAGCGATCTCGCTGGCGAAACGAGACCTGCGCAGGTGCACGGAGAATGGTCTGTCTATCTGCCTGATTTCCGCTTTAGAATCGATCGATACTGCGCGACGCAGACGAAGCGATAGCATCCGATGGATAACGGCATGAGCCAGCAAAGCGCTTTTTTCGATCTGTATCATCAGGGCTTCATCCGGGCGACCGTTGCCGTCCCCGTGGTTCGGGTGGCCAACCCCGAGGCCAATGCAGCGGAAAGCGTTCGTCTGCTGCGGGAAGCCGCCGAGTCGGGAACCTGCGTCGTCGCCTTTCCGGAGCTCGGGCTCACTGGCTACTCTTGCGAGGATCTCTTCCATCAGCAGGCGTTGCTGGATCAGGCCATGGCGGGCTTGCGAACGCTGGTCGAGGCAAGCAATGCCTATCCCGTCGTGGCAGTGTTCGGCTCGCCTCTGAAGATCGACGGCACGCTGTACAACTGTGCGGTCGTCGTCTGCCGCGGCCGGATCCTCGGGGTCGTGCCCAAGACCTACCTGCCGAACTATCGCGAGTTCTATGAACTGCGCCACTTCGCGTCCGGCGATGCGTGCCGACGAGCCACCATCGATCTGTTGGGCCAGGAGGATGTTCCGTTCGGCAGCCGGCTGCTCTTTCATGCCACCGACCTCGAACGGCTGACGATCCACATCGAGATCTGCGAAGACTTGTGGGCACCGATTCCGCCCTCGACCTTCGGTGCGCTGGCTGGCGCATCGGTGTTGGTGAACTTGTCGGCCTCCAATGTCACGATGGGCAAGGAAGACTATCGCCGGCTGCTGGGCGCTAGCCAGTCGGCGCGCTGCCTGTCGGCTTATCTGTACTGCGCCTCCGGGTTCGGCGAGTCGACTACGGATCTGGCCTGGGACGGTCACGGTTTTATCTACGAGAACGGTACGCTGCTGGCAGAGACGCGTCGCTTCGAGTACGAATCGCAGCTCGCTGTCGCCGACATCGATCTCGATCGCCTGTCGCAGGACAGAATTCGGCAGAACACCTTCGCCCAATCCGCCCAGCGTCACCGCGACCTGATCGAGAGCTTCCGCACGGTGGAATTCGCTCTCGAACGAGCCTCCGATGCAAGCGTGGAACTCGAACGCAGCTACGATCGCTTCCCATACGTGCCTGTCGATCCGGCGAGTCGCGATCTGCGCTGCCACGAGATCTACGAGATCCAGGTGCAGGGTCTCGTGAAACGCATGAAGTCGATGCAGGCGAACAAGCTGGTGATCGGCATCTCGGGCGGCCTGGACTCCACCCATGCGCTGCTCGTATGCGCGCGTGTCATGGACGTGCTCGGTTTGCCCCGCACCCACATCCTGGCCTACACCATGCCCGGGTTCGCCACCGGCAAACGCACGCTCGATCAGGCGCACCGTCTCATGCGCGCTGTCGGCGCGAGCGCCCATGAAATCGACATTCGGCCCTCGTGCCTGCAGATGCTCAAGGATCTGCAGCACCCTTATGCGCGCGGCGAACCGGTGTACGACGTGACGTTCGAGAACGTGCAGGCGGGCGAGCGCACCAGTCACCTGTTCCGTCTGGCCAATCTGCACGGCGCACCGGTCGTCGGCACCAGCGATTTGAGCGAACTCGCGCTGGGCTGGTCGACCTACGGCGTGGGCGATCACATGGCGCACTACCACGTCAACGCCAGCATCCCGAAGACATTGATTCAGTACCTTGTGCGCTGGGTAGCGGCAAACGGGAGTCTGGGCACGGACGCCTCTGCGGTGCTCGACGACATCGTCGACACCGAGATCAGCCCGGAACTCGTCCCAGGCGACGCGTCGAGTCAGCCCGCCCAGCTTTCCGAGGCAGTCGTCGGACCTTACGAACTGCAGGATTTCATCCTCTACTACATTCTGCGCTTCGGATACGCGCCCCCCAAAGTCGCTTACCTTGCCTACTACGCGTGGCGGGATCGCAGCCGTGGCCGCTGGCCCGACGTCCCCGAAGGCAAGCGCAACCAGTACACCCTTGCCGAAATCAAGCGCTGGCTCGATGTGTTCCTGCTGCGTTTTTTCCAGCTGAGCCAGTACAAGCGCAGTTGCATCGCCAACGCACCCAAGGTGGGCTCCGGAGGATCGCTCTCCCCGCGCGGGGACTGGCGCGCGCCGAGCGATGGCGAAGCCGCTGCTTGGCGATCCACCCTGACACAGATACCGAACGCCCCGCCGCGACCTTGACAAGGAGACCTGCCGTGTTCGTCGAGAAACGCCTGGCACGATTTGCACAGCGATTCCTCGAGAGTGCGCCCATTTCTCTGCGCCTCCAGCTTTGGAACGGTCTCGCATACGACCTCGGCCCGGCCCCGGCCGTCACGGTAAAGCTGAAGGAACCGGCAGCCTTGAAAGCGCTGTTCGACGCGGACTTCTCCAATCTCGGCGAAGCCTATATCCACGAACAGATCGACGTCGAGGGCCGCATCAGCGACGCTCTGGATGCCGCCGATGCCTTGATCCGGGGCAGCCGTCCCCGGCTCGCAACCTGGGCGCGGCTCAGACGCGCCGTCAGCCACACGCGCAAGCAAGACGCGCACGCCATCGAACATCACTACGACGTCTCGAACGAGTTCTACCAGTTGTGGCTCGATCGCAACATGACCTATTCGTGCGCCTACTTCCACAGCGATGACGATTCGCTCGATCAGGCTCAGGTCAACAAGTTCGACCATATCTGCCGCAAGCTGATGCTGCGGCCGGGCGAGCGGTTACTCGACATCGGCTGCGGCTGGGGCGGCCTGATTCTCCATGCGGCGCGCAACTACGGCGTACGAGCTTGCGGCATCACCTTGTCGCGCAGGCAACTCGAGCTCGCACAATCGCGCATTGCTCGCGAAGGACTCGCAGATCGGTGCACGGTGCGACTGCTCGATTACCGCGACGTGCCCGAAGACGAGAAGTTCGACAAGATCGCCAGCGTCGGCATGTTCGAGCACGTCGGGTTGTCGAACCTGCCGCTCTACTTCGGCAAGATCGAGCGGCTCCTCGCCGAGGATGGCTTGGTCATGAACCACGGCATCACCACGATGGACACGCAAAGCCGAGCCGTAGGCATGGGCGCGGGCGCCTTCATCGATCGTTACATCTTTCCCAATGGCGAGTTGCCGCACCTCAGTCTCGCGATACGCAGCATGAGTGAGCGCAACCTGGAAGCGGTCGATGTGGAATCGCTGCGCTTCCATTATGCCAAGACGCTGGGTATCTGGGCGTCGCGTCTCGAGGCCGGCCGGGAAGAAGCCTGCAAACTGGTGGGGGAGCGGCGCTATCGCACCTGGCTCGTCTACCTGGCCGGATGCGCGCACGCATTCGCACGAAGCTGGATCTCACTGCATCAGATCGTGGCGGTGAAGTCGCAGCGCCGCGGCATGTCGCCCATCCCCTGGACCCGAAAGCACCTTTACCCATCCCCTTGACCGAGCCAGTGAGGAGACGAATCGCCCGCGCATGCGCTGCGAGACCTCACCCGCGCGGCAACGAACCGGAGCCCTCTGCATGACCGCATCTCTGCAACATCTGCTTGCTCCGCGCTCGATCGCGATCATCGGAGCCTCGGAAGACTTCTCGCGCATCAGCGGACGACCGCTCAAGTTCCTGATCGACAAGAACTACGGCGGAGCGATCTATCCGGTCAACCCCAAGTACCCGGCCATCGCAGGCAGACCCTGTTACCCGAGCGCGGCAGCCATTCCCGATCCGGTCGATCTCGCCATCGTCGTGCTGCCGGCAGCGCTGGTGGTGAAATCCCTTGCCGATCTCGCGACCAAGGGGATCGACACGGCGGTCGTGTTCAGTTCAGGTTTCGCCGAAATGGGCGGGGAGGGCGCACGCCTGCAAGCAGAACTCGCGACAGCGGCCCACGCCCTCGGCATACGGATCTGCGGACCGAATTGCCTGGGGCTCATCAACGCCTTCGACAACGTGATGGCGACCTTCAGCCAGTTCGCCGATGGGCCCACGCCGTCCGGCCCCGTCGGCTTCGTCACCCAATCGGGTGCCTTCGGCACGGCGATCGCTGCACTGGCGCGGCGCCGCGATCTCGGACTGGGCTACTTCGTCAATACCGGCAACGAGTCGGACATCGGTGTCTGCGAAGTGCTGCACGACGTGATTTCGGACCCCCGCATCCGCGTGGGCGCGGGCTATGTCGAGGGTCTCAAGGACGGCGAACGGCTGATCGAGGTGGCGAATCGAGCCTTGGCGCTCGGAAAACCCCTGGTGCTCACCAAAGTCGGACGTACCGAGTCAGGGGCACGTGCCGCCCTTTCGCATACAGGCTCGGCTGCCGGCGATGACAAGGTCTTCAGCGGTGTGACACGCCAGTTCGGCGTCGTGCGCGCCCGCAACGAGGAACACATGCTCGACTTGGTGGAGGCCTTCAGCCACTGCGGTCTACCGCAGGGCAGGGGAATAGGCATCGTCACCCAGTCGGGAGGCGCAGGGGTGCTGATGGCGGACCGCGCCGAGGAGTTGGGCTTGCCGCTGCCCATATTGTCCGCGCAGACGACTGCGAACCTTCGCGCTGCCATTCCGGCCTTCGGGATCGCCTTCAACCCGGTGGACATCACGGGCCAGTTCGTGGCCGAACCCGGTCTGCTCGAGCGCAGCGTTCATCTGTTGCTTGCGGATGAGGCGATCCATGTCGGCATCGTCTGGTTGCAGCTGATGGACGCTCACGTGGAAAAACTGCTCGCGCTGTTCTCACGCATCAAGGCCGAGGCTTCCAAGCCGTTCGTGGTCTGCTGGGTCGCCGCGCCTGCGGCTGCGATCCATGGATTGCATGCCATGGGGATCCCCGTGCTGCGAGGTGCCGAGGCGGCGATCGACGCTGTCGCCGGACTGATCGAGTACGCCGCGGCTCGCCGGTCGTGGGCTGCGCGGACGCAGCGCACAGCCGAGCAGGCATTGAGCCTGCCGGCCTTGTCGGCGGAAGGCGGCCCATTGTCCGCCACGGAGGCGGCCGGGCTGTTGGCATCGGTGGGCGTTCCGCTCGTACCGATCACGCTCGCGCATTCGGCCGAAGAAGCCGCGCGCATCGCTCGGTCGTTCGAGCGCCCAGCCGCGCTGAAGCTCCAGTCGCCGGATTTCAGGCGCGGGGCCGGAGACGACGATGCGATCTTCGGACTGACCACGGACAGCGAAGTGCGCGCCGCTTACGATGAACTCATGCGATCTGCGCAAGCTCGCCATCCGGGTGCGCGCATTGCGGGACTCGCGGTCCAACCCATGGCGCCCGCAGGACTCGAACTCGTCATCCGTCTGCAGCGCGATAGCGTCTTCGGCATGGTCGTTATGGTCGGACTCGGGGGCGTCCTGTTCGAAGTGTTGGGCGATGCGGTGTTTCGCGCCGCGCCCGTCTCGGCCGCGGATGCAGCGGACATGCTGAATGAATTGCAAGGACGTGACCTGCTGGATGGCGCACGGGGCAGCACAGGCGTGAGCAAGGCGGAAATCGCGTCGCTCATCGCCAACGTCTCTCGCCTAGGCTCAGCCTTGGGCTCGCGTTTGCTCGAATTGGAACTGAACCCCATCATCGCCTCGGGCGCCACGCTGTTTGCCGCCGACTGGCGCGTGGTGCTCGAGTGATCTTGCCCTGCTCGCGGGCCCCGACGACGCTCAGCGCGCGAGGAGCGCCTCGACCGCCGCGCCGATGGCGAAAACTCGCGCATCCTGCCCATGCAGGCCGCAGAGCATCAAGCCTGTCGGGGCCGCGCCCGGCGCATGCATGGGCAACGACAGAGCGCAACCATCCAGAAAGTTGATTAGACTGGTATTGCGCAGCATACGGAAATTGGTGCGCTTGAAAGCGTCGTCGTCGGCGAGCAGGGGTGCGAGCGGGGGCGCGATGCAAGGGACGGTCGGCATGACGAGCACATCGAACTGCGCAGCTTCCCGGCTGACACGAGCGATCCAGGACTTGCGCTGATCGAGCGTCCAAAGGTAATCCACGACGGTCGCTTTGGCCCCTCCCTGGATGCGCCAGCGCACCCGCTGGTCGTACTGGTCGCCGGCGCGGTCGAGCAGGGGCTTGTGGATGTAATAGGCCTCCATGGGCGAGAGCCCGCCTGGGCGATTGATCTCGGCCATTTCGCCGAACGGAGTCAACGCAATCTCGACAATCTTCGCGCCGGCGGCCGACAACTTCTTCAACGCACGAGTGAAGTCGCCAGCGACGTGGTCGTCCAACTCGTCGAGCACCACGGTCTGAGGGACTCCGATGCGCAGGCCGGCCAGCGTCGCCGGCTGGGGCGCGACGGGTGCCTCGCCTGCGAGGACCGCATCGCAAACGGCCACGCAGGCTACGCTTGGTCCCATCGGACCAACCGAATCGAGCGAATACGAGAGCGGAAAAACGTTAGCGGTGGGGATGCGCGACTGAGTCGGCTTGTAGCCGACGATGCCGCATAAAGCCGCGGGGATTCGGGTCGAGCCACCTGTGTCGGTGCCGAGCCCGATCACCGCCATGGCGTCGGCGACCGAGACCGCGCCGCCTGCTGACGAGCCGCCCGGGATGCGACCTGTCGCACGGTCGTAGGGATTGCGCGGCGTGTCGTAGTGCGGGTTGATGCCGATACCCGAGTAGGCGAATTCGGTCAAATTGGTGCGTCCGACCAAGACGGCGCCTGCCGCTCGCAACCTTGCGATCGTGGGCGCATCCACTTTCGCAGGTGTCGCATCGCGCAAGACGACGGACCCGGCCGAGGTCGTCTCACCGGCCACGTCGAACAAGTCTTTCACCGAGACGGGCAAACCGGCAAGCGGCGAGGGGACGATGCCCGCCTTGCGCAGTGTGTCGCTGGCGCGTGCCTGCGCGAGCACTTTCGCGGGGTCGAGGGCGATGAAGACCCGCGTGCCTTCGCCTGCAGGGTCGGTTGCTCGCGCCAGCACAGCCTCGGCCAAGGCCTCACTCGTCGTTGCTCCGGAGGCCAAGGCTTGCGACAGCTCGGATATCGTCTTCATCACGGTCGAATCTCTCTCCAATTGAAAAAGCAGCTTGCCGACACCGAACCCGCAGCAGACGCTCGAATGCAGGGTGCCTCGTCGCCGCGAACGCTGTAAAATTCGCGGCTTCAACGTCGCAGGGGCGACATCTCGTGCCACTGCGGAATGGGTCCGCAAGCGCGTCGGCCCGGCAAACATAGCTCAATCGTGGAGGAGACACCACCGTGGGATTCGATGCGAACCGTCCTGACCTGCTGATCGGGGTGATCGGCGCAGGCGCCATGGGGCGGGGGATCGCTCAGGTCTCGGCCGTCGGAGGCATCCGAGTGCGGCTGCTCGACGCCAAGCCTGGCGCCGCCCAGGAAGCGCTGAAGTTCATCGACAGCATGCTCAAGCGCGCCGCCGAGAAGGGCAGCATGACTGCAGAGGATGCAAAGGCTGCCGTCGAAAGGATCCAAGTGGTCGATGGCCCCACCGATCTAAAGCCCTGCCATGCGGTGATCGAAGCCATCGTCGAGAATCCGGACATCAAGCAAAAGCTCTATGCGGAGCTCGAGGCTGTCCTTGCTGATGACTGCATCATCGCTTCCAACACCTCCTCGCTGTCGGTCACGCTCCTTGCCAACAAGCTCAAGCATCCGGAGCGATTCGCGGGCTTTCACTTCTTCAACCCCGTGCCCCTGATGCGGCTGGTCGAAGTCGTGGAGGGCATCCTGACCGAGCCTTGGGTGGGCGATGCCCTGATGACGCTCGGCAAACGCATGACGCGCGAGCCGGTGCGCGTCAAGGACGCCCCGTGTTTCCTGGTGAATCAGGTCGGTCGCGGTTACTCCCTGGAGGCCTCGCATCTGGTCTCCGAGGGCATTGCAAGCTTCGTCGAAGTCGATCGCGTCATGCGCGATGTGGGCGGGTTCCGCATGGGCCCCTTCGAACTAATGGACCTCACTGCCCTCGATGTCACTCAGCCGGCCTCCGAATTGCTCTATACCCAGTTCTTCCATGAAGCGCGCTATCGGCCTTCGCTCGTGATGCGCAGTCGCCTGGATGCGGGCATCCTCGGGCGCAAGGTCAAGCGAGGCTTCTACGATTATTCCAGTGGCGAACAGGCGGTGCCGCCCGAAGCGCCTGCGCCGACGGCACGCCCCGAGAGCGTGTGGGTCAGCAAGGCCGAAGCCTCCGGACATACGGCGCTGATGCAGTTGCTCGACAAACTCGGCGCACCCGTGGAGACCGGCGCCAAGCCGAGTGCCAAGGCGCTGATTCTGGTGACCCCGCTGGGCGAGGACACGACGACCTGCGTGCTCGAGCAAGGTCTCGATCCGAAACGCACGGTCGCGGTGGACACCCTCTTTCCCATGGTCAAGCGCCGGACGATCATGACCTGTCCGCTCACCGACCCGGCATATCGCGATGCAGCCCACGGCATGCTTGCCTCGGATGGCGTGCCCGTGGTGGTGGCCAAGGATAGCCCCGGGTTCATCGCCCAGCGCATCATCGCCATGATCATCAACATCGGATGCTCGGTCGCCCAGAATCAGACCGCGACCCCAGCGGACATCGACAAGGCGGTGACGCTGGGCCTCAACTACCCGCACGGGCCGCTCGCTTTCGGCGATCGTCTGGGCGCCGACAAGATCCTCAAGGTCTTGACCAATATGCAACGCGTCTACGGCGATCAGCGTTATCGCCCGACGTTGTGGCTGTCACGCCGCGCGCGTCTCGGCGTTTCCCTACTTACTCAGGACAACTAAAGGAGATCCGCCATGCTGGACGCCTATATCTACGACGGTACACGCACTCCCATCGGCCGCTACGGAGGCAAGCTCGCCTCGGTCCGTCCGGACGACCTGCTCGCAGGTGTGCTGCGTGCCATCGTCGACAAGAACGCATTCAAGGTCGAGGATATCGAAGACATGGTCATCGGCTGCGCGAATCAGGGCGGTGAGGATGCGCGCTGCATCGCTCGCCATGCCGGACTCGTCGCCGGCCTGCCGATCGAACTCGGCGGATCCGTGGTCCAGCGCAATTGCGCCAGCGGCCTCAACGCGATCGTCAACGCTGCGCATGCGATCACAGCCGGCGAGGGTGATCTCTTCCTGGTCGGAGGCGTCGAGAGCATGAGCCGCGCGCCCTTCGTGATGGCGAAAAGCGAGTCCCCGTACTCGCGCGATATGCGGATTTACGATTCCACCATCGGCTCGCGTTTCCCGAATCCAAAAATCATCAAGCAATTCGGGGACGAGACGATGCCGCAGACAGCGGACAACCTCGCCAAGGATTTTTCGATCCCGCGCGAGGCCGCCGATAAGTTCGCCTTCGCTTCTCAACAGAAGTATGCGAACGCGAAAGGCGAGGGCTTTTTCGCCGGCGAGATCAGCCCCGTCACGATCGACAAGGGGCGAGGCCAGACCGAGTCCTTCAGCGAAGACGAGCATCCGCGTCCACAGACTGATTTGGCTGCCCTCGCAAAACTGCGCGCCCTGTTCGAAGGTGGCGTGACGACCGCGGGGAACGCCTCTGGCGTAAACGACGGCGCTGCCGCGCTGCTGGTCGGCAGCCTGAAGGCCGGCGAAAAAGCAGGCAAGAAACCGATTGCGCGCATTCTGGCCACGGGTGCAGCTGGCGTGCCGCCGCGCATCATGGGCTTCGGCCCCGTGCCTGCGTCGAAGAAAGCGCTCGCACGCGCGGGATTGAGCATCAAGGACATGGACGTCATCGAGATCAACGAAGCGTTCGCCTCCCAGGTGCTGGCGTGCTTGAAAGGGCTCGAAGTCGATTTCGAAGACAGTCGCGTGAATCCCAATGGCGGCGCAATCGCGCTCGGACATCCCCTGGGCTGCTCGGGTGCCCGGATCGCGCTCACTGCGGCGCGCCAACTGCAGCGTACCGGTGGCCGCTATGCGCTGGTGTCGCTGTGCATCGGTGTCGGCCAAGGGATGGCCGTGGTCATCGAGCGCATGTAGTCGCGCACGCGTCTGTCGATGAGCATCGCAGCCCGGTCGGATCCCATCCGGCCGGGCTGATTCATTTCCGGGCTCTGGATTGATGTTCTTGGAAGGCTGTTCGCGGGTCAGTGACTTCGTGGGTCCTGGGGAGACGGCGTGCGAGGTGCAGTCTGCATGCCGCATGGTTCCACTTTAACCACGGGCCGAAGAAGCAACAAACCGCGACGGAGACAGACATTAGAGTGGAGTGGGCAGACGTTATTTAACATAATACACATTATACGCAGTGATTATTGTTCCGCACCCGCCCGCAACAGGACGCTAGCTACGTCCTTCCGGCGGTTCTCCAGGGCGATGCCCAAGGCCGTTGCCCCCGCCAGATTGCGCAGATTCACGGCCGCACCGCTGTCCAATAGAACGAGCACCGTATCCAGATCACCTTCCTTCGCTGCCAGCATCAGCGCAGTCGTCCCGTTTTCCGACGACGCATTGACGTTTGCCCCTCTGGACAGCAGGAGCTTTGCAATATCCGAGTGCCCTTTGACCGCCGCAAACATCAACGGCGTCCAACCGGGCTGATTGACGCGCGCGCCCCGGCTCAGCAGATACTCGACGATCGACCGATGTCCTCTGATCGCGGCCATCATCAGCGCTGATTCTCCGAATTGATTGGTGGCGTCCAATTTCGCCTTTCCATCCACCAGGGCCTTGACGACATCCAGTTTTCCTTCGGTGGCCGCAATGATCATTAGGGTCGTGCCTTCACGATCCGTGGAGTCAACATCCACGCCCTTGGCCAACAACTGTCGCACCAAGGTGGTGTCTCCTTGTCGGACCGCATGGAGCATGTCGCCATACGAATTCGCCCACGCGCTGTGCTGTCCCAGCCCGAAGCTCCAACAGACGAGCAGGACCACCCATGTTCGCAGAGTGCATGATTTCATAATGCATTAAACATTCTGTTGAAATTGCCGGTGGTCGCTGCGGCAAGCCCGGCCAGCTCCACGCCTCGAACAAGCGCCAGTTCCTCGGCAACGTGTCGAACGAAGCTCGGTTCGTTGGTTTTTCCCCGATGAGGCACGGGCGCTAGATAAGGTGAATCCGTTTCCACCAATAGCCGTTCCTCGGGCACGCGCGCCGCCACTTCTCGGACGGCGGACGCGTTTCGGAAGGTCACGATGCCTGAGAAAGAAATCATGAAATTCAAGTCCATGGCGGCCGAAGCTACATCCCAATTTTCGGTAAAGCAATGCATTACGCCGCCCACCTCGTTCGCTCGCTCCTCTCGCAGGATACGCAGCAGATCGTCGGCGGCTTCGCGGCAATGAATGATGAGCGGCTTCGCCAGCTCGCGAGCCGCCCGGATGTGCGTGCGAAAACGCTCGCGCTGCCATTCCAGGTCGCCGGTCGCGCGAAAGTAATCGAGGCCTGTTTCCCCGATGGCCACGATCTCTCGGGCACCTCCCTCACGAACAAGATCGCTCACCGACGGATTCGGCCCGTACTCGCTCCCTGGATGCACCCCGACACTTGCGGATATGCGTTCATGGGCTCGGGCAAGCGCGAGCACGCGCGGAAAATCCTCGAGATTCACACTGACACAGAGCGCGTGACAAACGCCGTTCGCAGCCATTCTCTCGAGCAGACCAGTGATGTCGTCTGCCAGCTCGGGAAAATCGATATGGCAATGGGAGTCGACCAGAGCCCAGTCTTGGGTCATTTCGTGCCATCCATGGAAGCATCGGCCTCGCGCATGCGACTGAACTCGATGAACATCTGCTCCAGAAACAATCTCGCGTTCAGGGGGTGGTTGGCGATACGCTGCAGCGACAAGTACCGTCGATGCAAGCGTGTCAGGCGGACCGGGTCGAGGCGCGTAGCGAACCGTTCGATTTCCGCACTCAAGTCAATGTTGTAGCGCACGCGTGAGCACAACCGCGCGAACACCAGATCGTAGGTCAGCTTTTGCAGCCAAGAGAGTGCTTGCGCGGGGGGAAGATCGCGAAATACCTCGGCGATCCGGATCGGATCGGCGGTGTTCACGACCAGCTCTCGGAGCAACTCCGGGCGCCGTGCCCAGACCGGATTCGTCGCAATCGCGATGGCCTCCAGCGGAGCACCGCCGCCAAGCGCCAGGCCGAGTTCCGGCCGCTCGATCCCCTGCTCCTTCAGCCAGCGGGACGCCATAGCGTTATCGCGCAGATGGATCGGCACACTTTGGCACCGGCTCCGCACCGTCGCCAGAAGCAAGGCCGGGCGATCGGAGACGAGGAGAAAGACAATTCCGGGTGGCGGCTCTTCGAGGCTCTTCAGCAACGCATTGGACGCGGCGGAATTGAGGGCATCCGCGGGTTGGACAATGATGACCTTGCCCGCCTCCCGGTGCGCTGTGATCCCGAGCAGATCAGACAATGCGCGTATCTGATCCACTCCTATGGCCTTCCTGCGCGCGGCAGATGCGGCCCCTCCTCCCCGCGCGCCGTCATCATCGTCCGGAGGCGGCTCGATCACGGCAAAGTCCGGATGCGTGCCGGCCGCGAGCCAATGACAGCTCTCGCAGACACCACACGCGAGCCCCTGGGTATCCCGCGATACGCAAAGATGGGCCGCAGCGAGCGTTCGAGCGAACTCGGCCTTCGCCAAACCCGGGGCGCCTGCGATCAGCAGCGCATGTGCGCCTCTGGCCAATGCGGACTGCGCGATGCGCCAGCTCTCCCCATGCCAAGGGTAAGTGCGCCTCATCGCAGCATCTCGATGGCGGCCAACTGTTGTTCGACGCCATCCATCGAGCGGCTCGCATCGATAACGCGAAAGCGGCTGGGGCTGGCATCAACACGCTGGCGGTAGCCCTGCCGAACACGATTGAAGAAATCAACCTGCTCGGCCTCGAAGCGATCCGGCTGTCGCGTCGCGCCACGGCGCGACCGAGCGATCTCGACAGGCAAATCGAACAATAGCGTCAGGTCAGGCTGAAGCTGGCCCTGGATCCAATGCTCCAGCATGGCGATATGCAAGAGGTCGATACCGCGGCCCGCGCCCTGGTATGCGTACGTGGCGTCCGTGAAGCGATCGCACAAGACGAACACACCGGCTTCCAGGGCGGGCACGATCACCTGGTCGAGGTGTTCCTTGCGCGCGGCAAACATCAGGAGAACCTCCGTGACCGCGCTGACCTCGGAATGCAGCAAGATTTCCCGCAGTTGCTCGCCGATCGCGGTGCCGCCTGGTTCACGCGTCGTCAGAACATCCTTGCCGGATGCGCGCAGGCGCCGCTCGATCCAGGGCAGGAAGCTGCTCTTGCCTGCCCCGTCCACCCCTTCCAAAGTGATGAACTTGCCCTTCATCGCGGAATCGCCGGCGCTCGTTGATACTTTGTCACAGCTCGATTGTGCTCCGCTAACGAGTCGGAGAAGTGACTCGATCCATCACCCCGCGCAACGAAATAGAGCGCAGAAGACACTGCCGGATTCATTACCGCAGCAATGGATGCCAACCCAGGGGCGGCGATCGGCGTAGGCGGCAACCCGGACCGAGTGTAGGTATTGTAAGGCGTGTCTTGCTCCAGGTCGCGGCGGCGCAAATCACCATCGAAACCATCCCCCATCCCGTAGATGACCGTGGGGTCGACCTGCAGCCTCATGCCTTTGCGCAAACGATTCATGAGTACCGCGGCCACCAGTGGTCGATCGCGTTCGAGCCCGGTTTCCTTTTCCACGATGGAAGCGAGCACCAAAGCTTCGTAGGGATTCTTGACGGGCAAGCCATCGACGCGACGCGCCCATTGCTGCGCCAGGATCGTTTGCATGCGCAGGGCCGCGCGCCCCAGAATCGAAAGATCGGCGGTTCCCTTGGCGAAATAATAGGTGTCGGGGAAGAAGAGTCCTTCCGGGTGCGCACCCGACATGCCCAGGCGTTGCATGATTTCGGCGTCGCTCAGGCTTGCGGTTTCGTGCCTGATCGACTCGTGTGCGTCCACTGCCGAACGTATCTGCCGGAAGGTCCACCCCTCCACCAACACCAAGCGATCAAGTCGAAAAGTGGCACCCACCGTGATGCCGTCGAGCAGTTCGAGGGCCGACCAACGCGCGTCCAGGTCGTACTGCCCGGCCTTGAGCATGCTTTCCCGCTTCAGGATTCGCCCGAGCAACTCGAAACGCCAGGCATCGGGCAGCACACCCGCACTTTCCAAGTCTCGTGCCACGCTACGCAGCGTCGCCCCCTTCTCGATCGCGAACGCCCGTGTGTCTCCGGAAAAGTTAAGCGGTGACCAAACGTAGCTTGCAGTCCAAGCGGCAGCCGCGAGCACTGCAAGCAGCCCGCAACCCAGGATGCGCCAGGCCCAGCGCCTAGTCATCGCAACGCTGTTCCAGCAACTGCACCAGAGCAGGCGTGATCGGATGCACAAGCCAGTCGCGATCGTCGATCGAGGACACCCACCAGACCCCGATGACGCTATTCGTCAAGTAAACCTGCTCGGATGCCAGCAGCCGTGCGGGCGTGATCGCGTCGATACTGCATTCCAATCCTAGACGGGGCGCAAGCTGCAACAATCGGTCTCTTTGCACACCCGCCACGCCAGCTTCAGTCAGCGCAGGCGTGACCAAACGTCCAGACTCGAGGATGAAGACGTTTGACATCGTGCCCTCGATGACGCGACCGCAAGGATCGAGCATCAGCCCTTCGGCAATATCGTCGTCCGACCATTCGCGCCTTGCCATCACGTTTTCCAGCCGGTTCAAGTGCTTGATTCCTGCAAGCACGGGCTGCACGGAGACTTGCGTCTGGCACCAGCGTACACGTACTCCGTTCCGTGTGCGATCACCTGGAAAGACAGGGAGCGGAAAGCTGGCCACCATGCGTAGCGGCACCGGATCGCTCGGCGGCGCGTAGCCTCGACCGCCTTGACCGCGAGTCACCACTATCTTGACGACGCAGTCGGCCTGTTGTGCCAACAGCGTCTCGACATCAGCACGCAAAGTCTCTTCGGGAGGACAGTCAATCCCGATGCGCAAACAATCGTGAGCAAGTTTGGCATGCTGCAGATCCCAGCACCGAACCCGTCCGGCCTGGGCGAGCATCGTGCGGAAAACGCCGTCCCCGTACGCTAACCCTCGATCGAGCGCGCTTACGCGACCATCGACACTTCCATTGACGAGTATCACGGACACGCGCCCTTGTGAGCTCTCAGGGCCAATATGCGCCGGAGCGTGTCAGAGCTTACGAAAAACGAGGGTTCCGTTCGTGCCGCCGAAGCCGAACGAGTTCGACAGAGCGACGTCCAGGCGCATCGCTCTCGCGGTGTTGGGCACGTAATCCAGATCGCAGCGCGGATCCTGATCGACCAGATTGATTGTCGGCGGCGCGACCTGATCCCTGATGGCCAGGACGCTGAACACCGCTTCGACACCTCCGGCCGCCCCCAGCAAATGGCCCGTCATCGACTTCGTCGAGCTGACGGCGAGCTTGGACGCGCTGTTTCCGAAGCAGCGCCTTATCGCTACGGTTTCCGCAATGTCGCCCAACTCGGTGGATGTGCCATGCGCGTTTACATAATCGACCTGCTCGCAATTCAACCCGGCATTGCGCAAGGCGTTTCTCATGCACCTTGCCGCACCTTCACCATCCTCGCAAGGCGCGGTCATGTGATGTGCGTCGGCGCTCATGCCGTAGCCCGCAAGTTCGCAGTAGATTCTTGCGCCCCTTGCCTTGGCGAACTCGTACTCTTCCAGAACGACGACACCCGCGCCTTCGCCGAGGACAAAACCGTCACGACCCTTATCCCAGGGGCGACTGGCACCGGCCGGGTCGTCGTTCCGGCTAGACAAGGCGCGCGCCGCTGCAAAGCCGCCCACACCCAGTGGCGATACGGTCGACTCGGCGCCTCCGGCGATCATGACGTCCGCGTCTCCGTACTCGATCAGCCGCCCCGCCTCACCGATCGAGTGCGCGGCCGTCGTACACGCGGTCACCACCGCCAGATTCGGTCCCTTCAGGCCATACATGATCGACAGATTGCCGGATACCATGTTGATGATCGTGCCCGGAACGAAGAACGGGGAAATGCGGCGAGGACCGGACTTGATGTATTCGTCATGCGTATCCTCGATCATCGGCAGACCGCCGATTCCCGAGCCGATGATGACGCCGATGCGCTCAGCGTTTTCTGGCGTGACTTTGATGCCGCAATCGCCGATCGCTTCGATTGCCGCGGCCAAACCATAGTGTATGAAGGTGTCCATCCGGCGTGCCTCCTTTGCCGGAAGGTACTTCGCTACGTCGAAATCCTTCACCTCGCCCGCAATCTGGGATGCCATGCTCGATGCATCGAAGCGCGATATCCGCGTGATGCCCGAACGACCGGCGATGATGTTAGACCAGGCGGTCTGGACTCCGATTCCGACGGGGGACACAATGCCCAATCCGGTGACGACGACCTTACGGCGAGACAAGTTGACTCCGCAGCTGGCTGACGAGATAGATGGCTGGACGATCGAGCTTCGCGACTAGCTGCTGGCGTGGCCCTTGATGTAGTCGACGGCCTGTTGCACCGTCGTGATCTTCTCGGCTTCCTCATCGGGAATCTCGGTCTCGAACTCCTCCTCGAGCGCCATCACCAGTTCCACGGTATCGAGTGAGTCAGCCCCGAGATCGTTTACAAAGGAGGATTCGTTCTTGACATCCGCTTCGTTGACCCCGAGTTGCTCCGCCACGATCTTCCTGACGCGTTGTTCTATGTTGTCCATCGAATCCCCCTTCGAAATTTCCGTTGAAATGCGCACGCGCTGCGCGAATGCCGCGCAAGCGACCAATTAATTCGAATTCTACCAAATCCGTCACGCCCCCACACGGTGCGACGCTCAGGATCGCTTGCTCAATCCATGTACATCCCGCCATTGACATGCAACGTTGAGCCTGTGACGTATCCCGCGGCATCAGAGGCCAGGAAGGCCACACATGCAGCCACTTCCGAAACGTCGCCGAACCGCTCGAGCGGGATATGTGCAAGCATCGCAGCACGCTGAGTTTCGTTGAGCGCTCGAGTCATGTCGGTGTCGATGAACCCAGGCGCGACGCAGTTCACCGTGATTCCTCGGCTGCCTACTTCTCGTGCAAGCGCCTTGGTGAACCCGGCCAATCCTGCCTTCGCCGCGGAATAATTCGTCTGTCCGGCATTACCCATCGCGCCGACTACCGACGACACATTGATGATTCGACCGGCGCGCGCCTTCATCATGGGCCGGATCACCAGTTTCGACAAACGATAGGCCGACTTCAAGTCGGTGTCGAGCACGTTGTCCCATTCCTCTTCGCGCATGCGCATCAACAGGTTGTCTCTGGTGATCCCCGCGTTGTTCACCAGGATGGCGACGTCGCCGAGCTCTCGCTGGATCTGCCCCATCACTGCCTCGACCTGAGCGGAATCGGTGACGTTCATGACGAATCCCCGCCCGGCGATCCCGGCCTGCTGAAGATAAGCGTCGATCGCAGACGCACCGTCACTCGAAGTAGCGGTACCGGCCACGACCGCTCCCAAACGACCGAGTTCCTGCGCGATCGCTCGCCCGATACCGCGCGTAGCACCCGTGACCAGGGCCACTTTACCGGTGAGTTCCAAGCATGCTTCAGCCATTGCGCACCATTTCGATCGCACTCGCCAGACCCGCACCATCGGCAATTGAATGCGATTCGAGTCCGGGATGAATGCGTTTTGTAAGACCTGCCAGGACCTTTCCCGGGCCGCACTCGAACACCCGGCTCACCCCGCTCTGTGCCATGTACTGGATTACTTCGACCCATCGAACCGGACTGCACGCCTGCCGCGCGAGTACATCGCGAACAGCCGCCGGATCGCTCACCACGGTGACATCCACGTTGTTCACCACCGGGATCGTCGGCGCGACAACCCGCACTGAAGATAGATGTTCGACCAGACGCGCAGCAGCCGGAGCGAGCAGCGAGGAATGAAACGGCGCGCTCACCGGGAGCAGCATCGCTCGCTTGGCGCCTCGACTCTTGGCCGCTAGCGCCGCCCGCTCGACCGCGGTCTTGTGGCCCGCGATCACGACCTGGCTCGGTGCGTTGAAATTGACGGCCTCGACCACCTCACCCTGCGCGGCTTCTTCGCAAGCTGCTTTGACGACTTCATCCCCCAAACCGAGGATGGCCGCCATCGCCCCCTGACCGACGGGTACCGCCTCCTGCATGGCAGCAGCACGCAGTCGCACCAGCGGCAGGGCATCGCGGAACTCGATGGCTCCAGCCACCACCCATGCCGTGTACTCGCCCAGACTGTGACCGGCGACCATCGCGGGTGGCGCGCCACCCGCCTCGAGCCAAGCGCGATAGACCGCCAACCCCGCCGTCAACATCAGCGGCTGGGTGTTGATCGTGAGGCTCTGCGACTCGGCAGGGCCTGCTTGCGCGAGTTCCCACATGTCTTGATCGAGAGCATCGCTGGCTTCGTCGAAGGTCGAGCGCACCGCGCGACTGTCCTCGAAACCCTTCATCATGCCGACCGATTGGGAGCCCTGGCCGGGAAACACGAACGCGTATGTCATAATGGTCGACGTCTTGTTTAGATTCGTACCAGCACTGCACCCCAGGTGAAGCCGCCGCCGACGCCCTGCATGAGCACTAGATGGCCTGGCTGAATTCGGCCGTCACGCATTGCGAGATCCAGTGCAAGAGGGATGGAGGCGGCCGACGTGTTGGCGTGCCGGTCCACCGTCACCACGACTTTATCCATACTCATGCCAAGCCGCCTGGCCGTTGCCTGGATGATTCTGATATTGGCTTGGTGAGGGATCAGCCAATCGAGTTGCGCACGTTCGATTCCATGTTGAGCCAGCGCCTCGTCCACCACCTCGCCGAGAACCTTTACGGCCAGCTTGAACACTGTGTTGCCGTCCATCGTCAGGAATGGCGACCCGCAGACTTGACCGTTCCTGATGCTTCCAGGAACCGAAAGTATGTCCCGATGACTGCCGTCGGCATGCAGATGCGTGCTCAATATACCAGGGCGGTCGCTTCGTTCGAGTATCACGGCACCCGCCCCGTCGCCGAAAAGCACGCAGGTCGTGCGGTCCTCCCAATTCAAAATCCGGGAGTAGATCTCCGCGCCGACGACCAGCGCACGGCGGTATGTGCCCGTTCTCATCAGCGCATCGGCGGTCGCCATCGCGTAGACGAAACCGCTGCATACCGCCTGCACGTCGAATGCGGCACCGTTTGCGGCACCGAGTTTGGCCTGCAAAATGCAGGCAGTGCTGGGAAAGATCATGTCTGGCGTCGTAGTCGCCACGACGATGAGATCGATATCCGCCGGCGTCAGTCCAGCCGCCTCGAGCGCTCGGGTGCTCGCCTTCAGCGCCAGATCGCTCGTAAGCTCGTCTTCGGCGGCGACGTGCCGCTGCTTGATGCCGGTCCTGCTGAAGATCCACTCGTCCGAGGTGTCGATCCTCTTCGACAAGTCCTCGTTGGTGACGATCTGCGCAGGCAGATAACTGCCCGTGCCGATGATTCGGGTGTAAATCAAGCAACCCCCTGCTCGGCGAGTGCAACTCGCTCGGTAATGCGGCGCAGTACGCCACTTTGCACTGTGTCCAGAGCACGATAAATGGCATGCTCGAACGCGACGACATCGGCGGACCCATGACTCTTGATGACAACGCCTCGTAAACCGAGCAGGCTGGCGCCGTTGTAGCGCCGATGATCCACGCGCCGCTTGAACGCATTCAAGACAGGCCGAGCGACGATTGCGGCTACCTTGGTAAATGCGTTTCGGCTGAACTCTTCGCGCAGGAACGCGGCCAGCATCTGGGCCAGCCCTTCTGAAGTCTTCAGCGCCACGTTGCCGACGAATCCGTCGCACACGACGATGTCGGTCGTGCCCTTGTAGATATCGTCACCTTCGACATTACCGTAGAAGTTCAAGCCGCTCGCGCGCAACAGTTCGGCCGCGCCCTTGACGACTTCGTTGCCCTTGATGTCCTCCTCGCCGATGTTGAGCAGTCCGACAGAGGGCCGTTCGCTATGTTCGATGGCCGAAACCAGCGTGGCGCCCATGATGCCGAACTGCAACAGGTCGCGGGGAGAGCAATCCACATTAGCTCCAAGATCGAGAACGGTGACGTGTCCCTTCACGGTAGGAAGTACCGTCGCGATTGGCGGACGTTCGATGCCCGGGAGCATCTTCAGGACGAAACGCGATATTGCCATCAAGGCACCGGTATTTCCTGCGCTTACGCAAGCGTTCGCCTCGCCTGTCTTGACCAGGTTTACCGCGTTGCGCATGGATGAGTCTCGCTTGCCGCGCAACGCCGAAGCGACCGACTCGTCCATACCGATCACCTCGGATGCATGGTGTATGCGAAGCCTCGGGCCGGTGCTTGCACCACGCGCCTTGAGTTCAACTTCGATCGCGTCGCTCAACCCAACCAGGATGAAGTTGACATTGGGGCGAGCAGACAGCCCGGCAAGGGCGGCCGGCACGGTGACATGCGGGCCGTGATCCCCCCCCATGCAATCGATTGCGACTGTTACATCCATTTAGCGTCCCGAGTCGCTAGCCCGGGAGTGATCAGTCGCCCTTGGACTTAACGACCTTCCTGCCCCGATAGTATCCCGTCGGGCTGATGTGATGACGCAGATGGATTTCACCCGTGGTGGGCTCGACTGCGAGCCCCGGCAAGGGCAACGCATCATGTGAACGATGCATGCCGCGCTTGGACGGTGATTTCTTGTTCTGTTGCACTGCCATGAAATACTCCTTGAACGGACATCGATATGGAAATACTGGTTATCTAACGGGTAAGTTTGCTCAGGGTCTCTTCAGCCGTTCGAGGACCGCGAAAGGCGACGGCTTGTCATCACGCGGCATCTTCACAGCCGATTCGCAGGCCCCTTGGGGATGTATAGGCGCGATGGGCAATCCCAGCACCACTTCTTGCTCGATGATGTCGGGAATGTCGGTCAAGGCATCGGCCGGCATGGTTTCAATGCTTGGATCCTCTTCTGAGACATCGGGCAAGTCTTGATCGCCTTCCACGAGTACGAAACGCGAACTGCGCTGCAACTCGTACTCCATGCGCCCCAAGCACCTCTGACACAACAAAGGCAAAGTGGCCTCGGTCCGCACATCCAGAACGGGCCTCCCCTGGGCATTGACCGACCCGGCAATCACATACCCCACTATCCCCGAGTGCTCCTCGAGCAGATCTTCGAGACGAGGCATCCGGGCGACGGCTAGCTCACCTTGGAGGCGCCCCCCTTCGCGTGCGAAATTAAGCCCATCGATAGGCGCCTGGTCTGACATAGGTCGGCGATGATATTATTTCCGCCATTTCGTGTCAAAAATCATGATGTTTTCGGCCACTCCCCAACTCGTTCTGGCGTCCGGCTCGCGGTATCGTCGAGCGCTGCTGGATCAGGTGGGACTCGAGTATGTCGCAATTGCCTCCGACGTCGATGAATCGCCTCGTGCCGGCGAGACCGCAGTCGAGTCGGCAACGCGACTTGCCCGAGAGAAGGCGCTAGCCGTAGCCCGCGCTTATCCCAACGCCGTGGTGATCGGATCGGACCAGGTAGGCACGATGGACGGAGCGACCGCCTTCAGCAAGCCTATCGATCATGATGATGCGGTCGCACAACTAACGCGCATGAGCGGGCAGATCGTCATGTTCCACACGGCCGTTTGCGTGCTCAATGCCAAGACTCTGCTGGAACGAAACGCCGTCGTCCCCACTGAAGTGAAGTTTCGGCAGCTCAGCCGAGAAACCATCGAAACCTACTTGCAGCGGGACCAACCGTACGACTGCGCCGGCAGCGCGAAAATCGAGCGTTTGGGAATAGCCTTGGTCGAACGCGTCACCAGTGACGATCCGACCGCCTTGATCGGGCTACCGATGATTTCGTTGATCAGCCTGTTGGCTGCGGAAGGCATCTGCATTCCATGAACGCGAGCCTCACCGGATGACGGCCAAGTTGTATCTGATACCCAGCACTTTGGGGGAAACGGCGTCCGTCGAGACCATTCCAGCACTGACCGTAGCAATTCTCCAGCGGCTGGAACACCTCATCGTCGAGACACCCAAACAGGCGCGCCGCTTTCTGCAGGCGTGCGGAATTCGCTTGAGCGAGCGCAGGATTCAGTTCTACGTGCTCGACGAACATACGCTCGACTCGGCTCTTCCGGCCATGCTCGACCCGCTGCGCGATGGTGCGGACGTCGGCCTGCTATCCGATGCGGGTTGCCCGGCAATCGCCGACCCTGGAGCAAAGCTGGTGCGGTTGGCGCACACCCTCGGGATCGAGGTGATGCCTCTGGTCGGGCCTTCCTCCATCGCGCTAGCGCTCATGGCCTCCGGACTGAACGGCCAGCGCTTCGCTTTTCACGGCTACCTGCCCGTCGAAGCCCACGCGAGAACCCGCGCACTACGGACACTGGAAAAAAATGCGGCCACCGGGCAGCAGACACAGATTTTCATCGAGACGCCGTATCGCAACAACCAGCTCTTTGCCGCGATCATCCAGACCTGCGCCCCGAATTCGCTGCTCACGCTCGCGGTCGACCTCACGCTGCCGAATCAATTCATTCGCACCCGCCCGATCGCGGCATGGAAAAAAGATGGCGTCGACCTTCATCGCAGGCCGGCCGTCTTCCTGCTAGGGGCGTCGGCGCCTTAGGATCCTCGGGAACGCAACGGCGGTGGCGGCTCTCTGCGGCGTCTAGCGGAGCGTGACGTTGTTTCCAGACGAGGCGCCGGCTCGGACGAGCGCATCAGCCATCGTCGCCCCAAAACGCTTGGCGAAACGCTCTGCGATGTTCTCTCGCGGCGTGTAATCGACCAAGTCTTCGGCCTTCACGATCTCGCGGGCGACGTAATCGACGCTACCAAGGCCATCGGCAAGACCCAGTTCGATGCTTCTGAGCCCTGTCCACATCAGTCCGCTGAAAATCTCCGGATTGTCCTTCAACCGCTCTCCTCGCCCGTCGCGCACCACCTTGACGAACTGAGCATGAATGGCATCGAGCATGCTTTGGGCGTGCTGGGTCTGCTCGGGATTCATCGGCGAAAAAGGATCGAGGAAGCCCTTGTTGTTGCCGGCCGTCAACAGCCGTCGCTCGATGCCTAGTTTGTCGAGCACGCCGGAGAAACCGAAACCGTCCATCAAGACTCCGATGGACCCCACGATACTGGACTCGTTGACGAAGATCTTGTCCGCTGCGGCAGCCACATAGTAGCCACCCGAGGCGCAGATATCGTCGACGACCGCGTAGAGGGGAATATTCGGATGCTTCGCTCGCAGGCGCCGGATCTCGTCGTAGATCTGGCCCGCCTGGACAGGGCTGCCTCCCGGACTATTGATTCGGACGATCACCCCTTGCGTCTTTTCGTCCTTGAACGCCTCCTGGAGGCCTGCGACCACGCTGTCGGCCGAAGCAGGATGATCGGGTGCAATCACGCCTCTGAGTTCGACCAGCGCCGTGTGCTTGGCGGTTGTTACGGCATCACGCTTGCCCAACCAGCCGAGCGCGACGAACAGCAGCGCGAACAGGTAAAGGAATCCGAGAAACTTGAAAAAAATGCCCCAACGGCGGCTTCTGCGCTGCTCGTGCAAAGAGGCGAGCGCCACCTTCTCGAGGACGCTACGCTCCCATCCGGCCGCGCCGGGAGATCCACCTTGTAACGGGTCCTGTGCCATTGCGAGAACGAGGCCAAGCAGGCACAACGGCCGCCCGGTCGCTTCCTAGATATAGAGGGATCGAAGTATACCTTGTAGCATCCCGCGCGACACCCACCGCCGAGAAACACCCACACTCACGTGTTCGCGGCCAACCACTCGAAGAGTTCTGCAGGCGTGTCCAGGCATGCCTCGGGAGATGCCGCGACCAGCCGGGCCTTGGGATGCGCCCCATAGGCTACAGCCAACGCGCGCACCCCGGCGCTTGTCGCCATCTCGAGATCGTGAGTCGTATCCCCGATCATCAACGTGCTCCCCGGTTGGACGGCGAGTTCCTCCATCACGGCCTGTAGCATGCCGGGATGCGGCTTGGAAAAACCTTCGTCGGCGCATCGGCTGGCCACGAAGAATCGGCGAACATCGAGTTGATCCAGGCCACGCTCCAGTCCTCGCCTGCTTTTCCCCGTGGCAATCGCAAGCAGATACCCCGCTTGCCGCAGCCGTTCCAACCCATCCAAGACACCGGGGAAAAGCTGCATCGAGGCATCCCGCGCAAGGAAGTGCGTCCGATAGCGCTCGACGACGTGCTTGTAACTCGCCTCCGGGACATGCGGTATCGCGTACCGCAACGCGTCCATGAGCCCAAGGCCGATGATGTGACGAGCCCGCTCATCGGAGGGCGGTTCGAACCCGAGATCGGCACACGCACCTTGCAGGCAATCGACGATCGCCTGTGCCGAATCGACCAAGGTGCCGTCCCAGTCGAAAACGAGAAGTTCATAGCGAGCGGCCATAGGTGCTATCCCTCACGACTCTCTGAAGAAAAGCGCGCAACGCAGGTCGTGAGATCGGCCGGCAGGGGCGCCTCGAACGACAAAGGCACCCCGGTCGACGGATGCGCGACGCGAAGTCGTGATGCGTGCAGGAACATGCGTTTCAATCCTCGCTTGACCATCTCTTTGTTGACGGTGAAGTCCCCGTACTTGTCGTCTCCGGCGATCGGGTGTCCCAGATAGGCTGCGTGAACCCGTATCTGATGCGTGCGTCCGGTGAGCAGGCGGGCCTCCACCAGCGTGTGTGACCCAACGGCACGCAGCGCATTGAATATCGTGCGCGAGACTTGCCCGCCCTGCGCCACTTTCACGCGTCGGTCGCCGCCGGCGAGCAGGAATTTTTCCAGCGGCGCATCGACTTCTCTGCGCCCAAGCGGCAGATGTCCGAGAACCAGCAAGGTATAAATCTTCTCGACTTCCCCCCCCCGGATGGACGCATGCAGCGCGACCAGTGCCGCGCGCTTCTTGGCCAACATGAGCACCCCAGACGTATCGCGATCGAGCCGATGCACGAGTTCGAGGAACTTCAACGTTGGACGGGAACGGCGCATCTCCTCGATCACCCCGCGCGAGATGCCGCTGCCTCCATGGACGGCCATCCCGGCCGGCTTGTCGAGAACCAGCAGGCTCTCGTCCTCATATAGGATGCGGCTCTCCAAAAGCTCCGACCGGCGCCCTTGCTCGGCAGGCGCGGGACGTTCCTGCGAAGTGCGCACCGGCGGAATGCGAATGCGGTCGCCCTCGCGCACTCGATAAGTCGCATCGACGCGACCGCTGTTGACTCGCACTTGCCCCGTACGGACGAGGCGGTGGATGTGGGGGCGAGGCACGCCTTTGAGGACGCGAACCAACAAATTGTCGATCCGCTGACCGGCGCTGTTCTCGTCGGCATCAAGCCAAGTGGCAGAATCTTTGCGTAAACCCTTCATTTTGCATATACTGGCAGCGCCTCAGGCATGGCGCGGGTAGCGCCCGCGCCGAAGCGGTCGAGGAAGCTCAGGGGCTGGATCGGGTGAGATGACTCCCCGGTTTCTGTCACTTGCACCAGTCGAGTCGTGTTCTGTAGTTTTCGCAATGCTTATACGCCGACCGGTGGTTCTGTTGCTTTCGATTGCGTGGTACGTCGGGTTAAGTCCGCTCACCCGGAAGTAGCGGCATCCAAAGTACATTAGAACGCGCCCCGACGCACGAAATTTAGAATCCTGCCATCCGATTCGATGCATGCGCAGGATTCCAATAGGAAGACCGATCAAGTCCGATCTCTCGATCGAGATCATCAGTCCTGACATCATGCTTACGTCGCTGATCCACTGAAATCGCTGACCGGCATTCGGCAGTACATGGCATTTCGGTCTTGCCTCCCGAGCTTGGGCGCGGGAGCTAGGTAGTACGATGAAACGTATGCTGTTCAACGCGACCCAGCAGGAAGAACTGCGGGTTGCCATCGTCGACGGCCAGAAGCTGATCGACCTCGATATCGAGTCCTCTGCAAAAGAGCAACGCAAGGGAAACATCTACAAAGGCATCATTACCCGCATCGAGCCCAGTCTCGAAGCTGCCTTTATTGACTACGGCGCCGAGCGCCACGGCTTCCTGCCCTTCAAGGAAGTCTCCCGAAGCTATTTCAGTCCAGACGTCGAACCCGGCCGGGCCCGCATCCAGGATGCGCTGCGCGAAGGTCAGGAACTCGTCGTTCAGGTCGACAAGGACGAGCGCGGCACCAAAGGTGCGGCGCTCACCACGTTCGTCAGTCTCGCTGGACGTTACCTGGTCCTCATGCCGAACAACCCTCGGGGCGGCGGCGTCTCGCGGCGGATCGAAGGCGAGGATCGAGCGGAACTTCGGGATGCTCTAGATAAGCTCGAAATTCCTCAGGGCATGAGCATCATTGCGCGTACGGCAGCCATTGGGCGTACCGTCGAAGAGCTCACCTGGGACTTGAACTACCTCATGAAACTGTGGGTCGCCATCGACGGCGCGGCCAAGCCGCAGTATGCCGACGAAACCGGCGAGCCCTCGACCGATGCACGGTCACCTGAAGGGAGAGATCGCAAGCGCCAGAATCCCGCCCCGTACCTCATCTTCCTTGAAAGCAGCCTCGTCATCCGCGCGATGCGGGATTACTTCAATCAGGAAATCGGCGAGATCCTGATCGATACCGAAGAGATCTACGAACAAGCCCGTGCCTTCATGGGGGCGGTGATGCCGGGAAACGTCAATCGCGTGAAGCTGTACCGCGACGACGTCCCGCTCTTCTCGCGTTTCCAGATCGAACATCAGATCGAGTCGGCGTACTCGCGCCAAGTCGCATTGCCCTCCGGAGGGGCGATCGTCATCGATCACACCGAAGCCCTTGTTTCCGTAGACGTGAACTCGGCGCGCGCCACTCGCGGCTCGGACATCGAGCAGACGGCGTTCAACACCAACTTGGAAGCCGCGGACGAGACTGCCAGGCAGTTGCGCTTGCGCGACCTGGGCGGCTTGATCGTGATCGACTTCATCGACATGGAAAGCAGCCGCAACCAGCGCGAAGTCGAGAACCGCCTTCGCGACGCGTTGCACTACGATCGTGCTCGCGTGCAGATGGGCAAGATTTCACGCTTTGGGCTGATGGAACTTTCTCGGCAGCGGCTACGCCCGTCGCTCGGCGAAACCGCTCACCAGCCCTGCCCGCGCTGCCACGGCACCGGCCATATCCGGTCCATCGAATCCACGGCCCTGCACGTCCTGCGCATCATGCAGGAAGAAGCGATGAAGGAAAACACGGCCGCAGTCCATGCCCAAGTGCCGGTCGACGTCGCGACCTTCCTGCTCAATGAGAAGCGAAACGACATCCACGCCGTCGAGGCTCGCCTCAAAGTCGCCATCCTGCTGATTCCCAACATCCATCTCGAAACCCCGAACTACACCGTGGCCCGGGTCAGGCACGACGAAGCCAACGAGATGGGCGAAGTCCCTCTCAGCTACCAAATGGTCGAGATGCCGGAAGAGCAGGACGTGGTTCGTCTGCCGGGCTCCGAGCCTAAAGCCGCTCGCCCCCAAGCGGCCGTGCAAGGCATCACGCCCGAAAGACAAGTGCCCATGCCCCAGCCGCAGCAGGTGGCCGCTCCGACCGCCCCCCCGGCCCTGGATGAGGACCGTCCGTCCATCATTCAAAAGATTTTCGGTTGGTTCAAGCGAGCCGATGACACCCCCTCACCCGCAATCGCGGAAGTGCCCGTCGCCCCGGCGCCCAAGCCCTTGAAGGCTGCCACGGGACAGCCCGCTGCCAGTCGCGCGGCTGGTCAGCAACGCACCGATCGCCAAGAACGCCCGCGTCGCGGCGAGCAAGGCGGCGGCGAGCGCTCGGAACGGCCGCGCGGGGACGGTGGGCGAGAAGGTGCCAAGGAAGGCGGCCGGGATGGAAATCGGCCACGCCGAGGCGAAGGAAGGCGAGGTGCTCCCGACGAGCGGCGTGAGCCCCGTCGCGACCGTGATGAATCAGGCCCGCGTACTCAAGGCCCGCAGCAGCAGCAGCCGCGCGGTGAGCGCGCCGATCGTTCCGCAGCCGACATTCCCGAAAGCGCGCCTGGCGTAGTTGTCTCGCCGACGGAAGGCTCGGGCGCTGCGACCGAAGTCGAGCGCACCGGGCGTAGCCGTCGCCGTCGCGGTCGCCGCGATCGTCCGGAACGCTCGCAAGAGCAGCGAACTCAAGGCGAATCGCACGAACAACACGAGGATGCGAACACGCCCGCCGGTGAAACCGTTCGCGCGACTGCTGCGGCAAGTGCCCTCGTGAGCGCTCCGGTCACTCCCGCCTCAGACGCTGGCGAGAGTGCAGAGCCCGCAACGCTGCCGACAGCGGTCCCTAGCCCTGCTGCTGCGCCGATTGCCGCCGCACCTGCACCTGCACCTGCAGTCGCAACGGTAGAGACGCCCGAACCTGAGCAGCCCGCCGCGCCAGCGATGCGCCCGGTGGCCGAATCGACTGTTGAACCGACGTCCGTCGCAGCTGCCCCGGAATCCGTCCGGGAGGTTGAAGCTCCTCCAGTCGCTGCTCAGACACCGGCATCGGCGGAGATTGCCGAACCGGTGCCGCAGATCCGCTCCGTGGAGGCACCGAGCACCCGAGCCGATGTGCCACCGCCCCCCGTGGCGACTCGGTATGAACTCCCCTCGGACATGGTCATGATCGAGACCGCAGCCGAGAAACGCCAAAAAGAAGCGCAGGCCGCGAGCGAGCCAATGGAAGCAGCATCCCCTCCGCGTCGCCGCCGGTCGAGCACTGCGACCGAAGAACCGCCCGCAGCGCTGGTACAGATCGAGACCAAGAAGTAGCCTGCACGACGAACCGGCGCTAGACCCATCCCGCCCTGGCTGTGAAGGTGATCGCCGGGGCGTGGTCACGCTGCGCCTTTGTGCCAACCCTCGGTATACTAGTCACATCGCCCGAAATTTGGAGGATCCCATGAGTTCGCTCGCGCCCTCGCCGTCCCCACGGCCGACCTCGTCGGGAAAGCTGCCCGCCGAAGAACTGCGGGATTTCGTGCCTCGAATTTCCGCAGATGTCCCGCAATTCCCCGTCTATTACATGCGGGGCGGCACCTCGACGGGCATCGTTCTTTGGCATGAACATTTGCCTGAGGATCAAGCTCTCAAAGAAGAAATGATTCGCTCGATCATGGGTGTGCCCGCATGCGGTGAAACGCGCGGAAACAAGCAGACGACGGGTCTGGGACGCGGCGCCCCCACCAGCAACAAGGTGTTCATCGTGTCGCGCCCCGCCTCGGGCGACGCGGATATCGCCAGTACGCTCGCGCAGTTGGCAGCCGACAAGTCCGCGATCGACTGGAGCGTGAACTGTGGGAACATGTCGGCGGCGCTACCGATGTATGCGATCGAGACTGGCTTGATCCAGCCTGTTGCCGAACGCACGATCGTGCGCATCTTCAACACCAACACCGGCGTCACGACCGACGCTTCGGTTCGAACTCCAGACGGAACGTCCTTCATCCCCGCGGATACCGAGATACCCGGCGTGATGGGCCGTTTTCCCGGCGTCGAATTGACTCTGCGTCATCCTGTCGGCGCCAAGACAGGCAAACTGCTCCCTACGGGTCAGGCGAGCGACGAACTGTGCGGTGTCACCGTATCCTGCGTGGACGTCGCTGTGCCCATGGTCATCTTGCGCGCAGAAGAGGTGGGCAAATCCGGGCAGGAATCCCCGGACGAACTTGCCCGCGATACGAAGCTGAAGGAACGATTGCGCGAGATCTGGGTGGCTGCCGGCCTCAAGATGGGCTTGCGGCGTCGCGGTGGCGCCCTGATGTCAGCCAACGATCTCGCCCATAGCGAGACGGTGCCGAAAGTCTGCCTGATCTCGAAAGCGGATGACGAGGCCAACATCAGCGCGCGCTATTTCACCCCTCAGGCGCCCCACAGCTCGCTTGCCGTCACCGGAGGATGCTGTCTTGCCGTGGCCTGCCTGGTGCCCGGGACCATCGCGCACGACATCGCCCGCGGCCTGCCGACGATCGGGGAATCGAGCGGCGTCTACACTGTTGCAATGAGAAACCCGGCGGGCATACTGCGCGCACGCATCGGCGCTGCATCCACCTCTGCTGGGCTGAGGGTGACATCCGTGGCCTACGAGCGTAGTGCGCAGCTCTTTCTTCGGGGTCATTTTCCCATTTACGGCAGTTCCGACGCCTTGCGGAAGTTCGCCGCCAGCTGGTAGATCCGGCTCTGACGCGCGACCGCTTCGCGTCCGAGCCGGTCGCCGCCTATTTGGCCTGGGTCTTGTTGGCGCGGATCGTACGAATGTGATCGATCAACGCGCTGCAGGCGTCCTCGACCATGTCGAGCACCAATTCGAACGCCTGAGCGCTTCCGTAATAGGGATCGGGCACTTCGGGTGCCTGGTGGCGCCGAGCGAATTCCATCAGCAACTTCAATCTGTCCTGGCGATGCGGCGGGCAGCGCTGCATCAGGAAAGACATGTTGTGCTGATCCATCGCGAGGATGAGATCATACCGCTCGAAATCGTCGTCGCTCACATGGCGCCCGCGCAGCCTGGACAAATCGTAGCCCCGCCTTAGCGCCGCGGCGCGAGCCCGGCCATCGGGCGATGAACCGACGTGGAAATCGTGCGTGCCGGCAGAAGCGCACTGAACCGCTGGCGCCAATCCCGCGACCTCGACCTGGCGTCTGAACACGGCCTCGGCCGTCGGCGAACGGCAAACGTTGCCCATGCAAACGAACAAAACCCGGAAATCGGGCTCGGCTCGCCTGCGCGCCCTCAAGCCCAGTGCATTGCGGATGATCGACGCAATCATGATTCGGAGAACAAGCGCCGCTTGAGTTGCGTCAGCCTGTTTCTGAGTTCAGCCGCCCGTTCGAACTCGAGCTGCCGGGCTGCCTCGAGCATGTCCTTTTCCACGCGCTTCAACTCGCGGGTCAATGCCTTCTCGTCCATCGAGCGGTAAGCCTCGCTCGCCTGCGCCGCCCTGAGCTGCTGGTGCGCCTCGCCCGTCTCGTAGACGCCTTCGATGATGTCCTTGACGCGCTTCACCACGCCTTTGGGCACGATGCCGTGCAGGGCATTGAACGCCGTCTGCTTGGTGCGGCGGCGTTCGGTCTCCTCGATGGCCTGGCGCATCGAATCGGTCATTACATCGGCATACATGATGGTGGTTCCGTTGAGGTGGCGCGCTGCCCGCCCGATGGTTTGTATCAGCGAGCGGACCGACCGGAGGAAACCTTCCTTGTCGGCGTCGAGTATGGCGACCAGAGACACCTCGGGCAGATCGAGCCCTTCGCGCAACAGGTTGATGCCCACGAGCACATCGAATTCCCCGAGGCGCAGATCGCGGATGATCTCCACCCGCTCCACCGTATCGATGTCCGAATGCAGGTAGCGAACCCTTATGCCATGATCGGTCAGGTATTCGGTCAGATCCTCGGCCATGCGCTTGGTCAGGGTCGTGACGAGGACTCGCTCAGAGCGCTCCACGCGAATACGGATCTCCGACATGAGGTCGTCGACCTGTGTGGCTGCCGGCCGGACCTCGATCAGCGGGTCGACCAGTCCGGTCGGCCGCACCACCTGCTCCACGACGCGTGTCTGCTTCTGCTGCTCGTAGTTTCCCGGCGTTGCCGATACGAAGATCGTGCACAACATCTTCCCCTCGAACTCGTCGAAGCGCAGCGGCCGATTGTCGACGGCGCTGGGCAGACGGAAGCCATACTCGACCAGGGTTTCCTTGCGCGAACGATCGCCCTTGTACATGCCCCCGAGCTGCGGGATCGTGACATGGCTCTCGTCGATGATCATCAAGGTTTCTCGCGGCAGATAGTCGATCAACGTGGGTGGCGGCTCGCCTGGCTTGCGACCGCTCAGGTGTCTCGAGTAGTTCTCGATGCCCTTGCAGAAACCCATCTCGTTGAGCATCTCCAGATCGAAGCGAGTGCGCTGCTCGATGCGCTGCGCCTCGAGCGCTCGTCCCTGGCTCTGGTAGTACTTCAACCGCTCGGCAAGCTCCTCCTTGATGCCCTCGATGGCTCGCAAGGTGGTGGCGCGCGGCGTGACATAGTGGCTGGACGGGTAGACGGTATAGCGACCGACCCGATGCAGGATCTGGCCCGTGAGCGGATCGAACAACGACAGGGTTTCGACCTCGTCGTCGAACAGGCAAATGCGCAGCGCCTGTTCCGCGCTCTCGGCCGGATAGACGTCGATCACATCACCGCGAACCCGAAACGTGCCGCGGCGAAAATCCGCTTCGTTGCGCTGGTACTGCATGTCGGCCAGGCGCTTGATGATGTCCCGCTGAGGCACTCGTTCCCGTTCGCGCAGATGCAGAATCATGCCATGGTAATCGACCGGATCGCCGATCCCGTAGATCGCCGATACGGTGGCGACGATGATCGAATCGGGACGCTCGAGCAGCGATTTGGTTGCGGACAAGCGCATCTGCTCGATGTGCTCGTTGATGCTCGAATCCTTCTCGATGTACAAGTCCCGCGAAGGCACATACGCTTCGGGCTGATAGTAGTCGTAGTAGGAAACGAAGTACTCGACGGCGTTCTCGGGAAAGAACTCCCGCATCTCCGAATACAGCTGAGCCGCCAAAGTCTTGTTCGGCGCCATGACGATCGCCGGACAGCCCAAGCGCGCGATCACGTTGGCCATCGTGTAAGTCTTGCCCGATCCAGTCACCCCGAGCAAGGTTTGGAACGAGATGCCTTCTCGAACGCCTGCGGTGAGCTTGTCGATCGCGTCCGGCTGGTCGCCGGCGGGCTCGAATGTCTGATGCAGCCGGTAGGGGCTGCCGGGGAAGGTCTTTACAGACAGGGCAGCAGCCGGCTCAGGCCGGGCCCTAGGTGCGCGCGCAGCCATTCTGTGCCCTCGAATCGACGATGGCGAATTGTCTCATAGCGCTCCGATTTCCAGGGGTCCGCGTCACAGGTAGAATTCAGCCGAACGGAAGTATCCGACTTCCGGCCGCCCTGTCTGCCCCAAGGTCCCCATCATGAGCTCCTCCTTGCTTTCGTCTGTCGAACTGGCGCCGCGCGATCCAATACTCGGCCTTACCGAATCCTTCAATGCCGATACCAACCCGAACAAGGTGAATCTCGGGCAAGGCGTTTACGTCGACGACACGGGCAAAGTACCCGTGCTCGAGTGCGTCCGCCGGGCCGAGGCCAGTCTAGCCCAAGGGATCCGGCCCCGCAGCTATCTTCCGATCGACGGTCTGGCCGCCTACAACGCCCTCGCGCAGCAGCTGGTGCTGGGCGCCGATCATCCCGCTGTCACGCAGAAGCGGACCGTCACCGTGCAGAGTCTCGGCGGCACCGGCGCATTGAAGCTCGGCGCCGATCTGCTGCGGCGGTTCGATCCCAACGCGCAAGTCTGGATCAGCGATCCGAGCTGGGAGAACCACCAGGCGCTGTTCGAGTTCGCAGGCTTCAAGGTCAACGCCTACCCCTATTACGATCCCAGCTCCCACGGTTGCCGCTTCGATGCCATGCTGACGGCCATGGACACCCTGCCAGCCGGGTCGGTCGTCCTGCTGCATGCGTGCTGCCACAACCCCACCGGCGTGGACCTGAGCAACGAGCAGTGGGAGCAAGTGATCCAGGTGGTCAACGCTCGCAGCCTCGTTCCCTTCATCGACATTGCCTATCAGGGATTTGGCGACGGATTGGAGCAGGATGCCTACGCGGCGCGCCGCTTCGCGGCCGCTTGTCCGGTGGTGTTCATCGCCAGCTCTTTCTCGAAATCGCTTTCGCTCTACGGTGAGCGTGTCGGCGCACTGTCCATCGTCACGGAGAGCACCGACGAGGCAACCAGGGTGCTGAGCCAGCTCAAGCGCGTCGTGCGCACGAACTACTCCAATCCGTCCACGCATGGCGGGCAGATCGCAGCCATGGTGCTGGCAGACCCGGAACTCAGAACCCAGTGGGAAAACGAGCTGGGCGAGATGCGCGATCGCATCAAGCTCATGCGTCGCCTCCTGGTCGAGAAGATTCGCGAGAAGCGCGCCGACTTCGATCTGAGCTACGTCCTCAAGCAGCGCGGGATGTTCTCGTACTCCGGCTTGACCAAGCCGCAGGTGCAGGCATTGCGCGAGAAGTATTCCATCTACGCAGTAGAGAGCGGGCGCATCTGCATTGCAGCGCTAAGCACGCGCAATGTCGAGTACGTCGCGAACGCGGTAGCGAACGTCCTGATCGAGGGCTAGCCCGACCTGCGCAAGTCGCAGCCGGGTCGCACCCAACCCGGCTGTTCTCCGGCACTCCGGCGGCGGCTCACGCCGGCTGCGCGCCCCTCAGCTTGGAGCGACGCAGGCACCGATCGATCCATTGTGCCGTGAGTTTCTCTTGTACCGAGTTTTGCCCCAGCCTCTCACGCAGGGCGCCGAAATCGACGCGATCCAGGTCCTGATCCTGGTTGAAGCAAGAAAAAACGTAGCTTGTTTTTCCCGTCACCGGGTCATGATGCGGCTGGATGCACTGGGCGCATATCTCCTTCATCATGCACTGCATCGGCGAGTTGATCGAACCGATGCCGCAATGACCCGCCTTCAGATACGGCGCCAGCACGCCGTGACGGGCAGCAGCCACCGCCCCCATCATGCGATCCGAGCCGATTGCGACGATCCGATCGACGTCCGTCATCGCTATCGGCTGCGTGCCGAAGTCGCCGCGCGCGTAGGCGGCCATGGCTTCTACGATATTGCCGACGAAGCTGTAGTCCTGCGAACGCCCCGGCTCGAACCTCGGCCCTTGGTCGCAGCACCAGACGATGACGTCGGCGGCGGCCTCGATCTCGGCGATCTTGTAGCGGTCGACCGGCTTGCGATAGCCCGCGAAATAGAGAACCTTGCTGCCGGCCTGCCGCAGCGCCTGACCGATGGAGAACAACACGGCATTGCCAAGGCCGCCGCCCGCAAGCAGCACAGTCTCGCCGGCAGGTGTCTCCGTTGGCGTGCCGGTCGGTCCCATCAGGACGACGCGCTCGCCCGGTCGCAACAATGCGCACAAGTCCGATGAGCCGCCCATTTCCAGCACGATCGTGGAGACGAGTCCTTGCTCGGCATCCACCCAGGCGCCGGTCAACGCCAAACCCTCCATGGCAAGCCGCGTGCCATCGACCTCCAGCGCATGTGTCTCGTAGTTCTGCAGACGATAGAACTGGCCGGGCTTGAAGGCACGCGCCGCCGCCGGTGCATACAGAATGACTTCGACGATGTTCGGCGTCAGGCGCACGACCTCCTTGACCCGCGCCATGAGCGCATCGTTCAAGGCGCGAATGAAGTCGGCATCGGAAAGCGGGCTGGCAGGCGGATGCGAGAGCATCGCGCGGCTGACCGAGCCATACCCCTGGCGCGCGCTCGCCATGGCCTTGACGACATTGCCGAAGTAGGACGGATGCATGTCTCCGAAAAAGCTCATGCAACGGCCGTCTTGCCGGCGATGCATGAGCACGTGAACCTCTCTGGGTTTGGCGGCGTTGCGCTCGGGCGTCACCGGTACGCCGTTCTCGTCGCACGCCTGGAAGTAGCGACCGTCCAGGTCGATGCCGCTCGCATCCTCTCGAGCCAGCACCGTATTCGGCTGCGTCCCTGCGGCAACGAGAACTGCCTTGGCGGGCAAGACGGTCTCGCTCGTCTTCTCCCAGCGGCCATCGTCTTGGCGGGACTGCACGGCGACTCGAACACCGCAAGCATGACCATGCCGATCGAGTTCGATTTCCACAGGCGTGAGCCCTTCGGCGAAATGCACGCCCTCCTCCAGCGCCTTCTCCACTTCCTCGTGATTCAAGGTGTAGGACGGACTGTCGATCAAGCGCCGCCGATAGGCGATCGTCGCCCCGCCCCACGACTGCAGCAGTTCCAGGATCCGCGGCGCTCGCCCCTGCGCCTGGGCCGCGCTTCGCTCGGCGCGAATCGCTCGCGCATGGGCGATGAATTCCTCCGCGATGCCCTGCTCCTCTACCGTCCATGTTGCGCGCACCGACTGCTCACCTCGATCGGCAGCGAGCGTCTCGAAGCGAGACAGGAACTTCTCGACTTGTACCGGATAGTAGGCAAGCGCCTCGGTGGCCGTATCGATCGCGGTCAGACCGCCCCCGATCACCACCACGGGAAGTCGCAGCTGCATGTTGGCCAGCGAATGCATCTTGGCCGCGCCGGTCAATTGCAGGGCCATGAGGAAATCAGATGCAGTGCGCACGCCGCGGGCCATCCCGTTCGGCAACTCGAGCAGCGTGGGCTTCCCCGCCCCGGCGCAGAGCGCGATGTGATCGAACCCGAGGGCGAATGCGCCTGCGATGTCCACGGTTCCGCCGAAGCGGACACCGCCATGCAGGGAGAACAACGCGCGCCGCTCGAGCAACAGCCTGATGATCTTGAGGAAGTTCTTGTCCCAGCGCACGGTGATCCCGTACTCGGCAACCCCCCCGAACCCCGCCATGACGCGCTCATCGAGCGCTTCGTACAACTCGTCCACAGCGCGAACAGGTTTGAATGCAACCCGCTCTCCCTCGGGGCCAACGCCTGACAACGCGCTGTCGAGCGGCTCGATCTTCAGCCCGTCGACCCCGACGACCGCATGGCCTTCATTGAGCAGATAGTGCGCGAGCGTAAAGCCCGCGGGCCCCATGCCCACGACGAGCGCCCGTCGTCCAGTGGAAGGCTTGGCATAGGGTGCGCGCAGATTCAGCGGATTCCAGCGCGTCAGAAGACTGTAGATCTCGAAGCCCCACGGCAATTCAAGCACGTCCTTCAAGGTCCGCGTTTCAGCCTGAGGAATGTCGACCGGCTCCTGCTTCTGATAGATGCAGGCCTTCATGCAATCGTTGCAGATACGATGTCCCGTAGCTGCTGCCATGGGATTGTCGATGACGATCATCGCCAGCGCCCCGACGGGCTGACCCTCGACCTTGAGCTTGTGAAACTCGGAAATCCGCTCCTCCAGCGGACAGCCCGCCAAGCTGACACCGAAGGTACTTTTCTTGAACGGCGCTGGCGCGCCATCGGTGCCGGGCTTTTCCCGCAATCCGTGGGAGCAGGAGTCCTTGCCTTGCTCGTGGCACCAGATGCAGTAGTTGGCCTGATCCAGCGCGCCGACGAGATCGGTGCCTTTGTCGGTAAGTTTGAAGCCTTCCCGGCGTCGAACGTGCTCGAGGTGGAATATCTTGTAGCCGTCGCGGCTGGTTTCGATCGCCGGGACGAGACGTACCGGGTCGAGCTTGCGGGGAATCTTGAAGAGGACACCCGATCGATGCATGTCACGCCCCGCATCGGTCTGGATCGCCCAGCCGGCGTAGGTCAGGGCAAGCTGCAGATCGGACTCATGCTCGGCTTCGGCGCCTTGCCAACGGGTCACGTGGTAGGCGAACGCGAGTTCAGTGAACGGCTCGCCGAAACGCTGCGCGAGTTGCTCACGCGCAGACTGCGCGTCGAAGTTCGCGACATCCTGCGCCTTGATCTTCGTTGCTGCCCGACGCTGGACGAACTGCCGTTTGCACGAGTAGAGACAGGCCACTCGTCCATGTCTCGCGCGCAGCGCGGACACTTCCTGTTCGATCCCGAACAGTTCCGTCACGAAGTTCTCTAGGTACGGCGCCACGTCGATGAGCAGGGCCGCTTCCGCCTTGCGCGGCAGCGAGCCGGGCTCGGCCCGCGCGGCCAGGAGGCTTGAGTGCAGTCCAGGCTCGGCCGCAAGCAGGTGGCCGAGGAACGCGCGATCCAGTCGCGCCAGCCCTTGCGGCGAATAAAGATCCTGGAATTCGAATCCGAACGACAAAGAAAGCATGGCTTGGGTGCGCTGCGACAAAAACCTTCGACTATACCAGCGTGTGGTACAGAAACGTATCGATGGACCGCGCTGGCCGCAAGACCGCGTTGTCAAGCGGGGTTAAGCTCGGGTATCGTTGATGCAACGCCGCTCGAGAGAACGTGGTCATGCGGATGAGCACGACGCAAAAGCTGATCTGGACACTGGTAACGATCGCACTCGCGCTCGCCCTGTACTTCGCCTTCCGCGGCTACCTGGCACCTTCGCTGCTGTTGGACTTCACCAACAGCCTCCTGTGCTAGAGTCCTCGCACGAACTTCGTTGCCGATACGGCCAGACACCTCGGTGAGCAATCGCCTCCAGTGCAGCCGAAGCGAGACCCTGGGGAATCGGGTCGAGTGACCGAATGAGGCGGGAATTTCGAGCAAGCAGGAGCCCGGTTACGCCCGCTCGTGGCTCACCGAATCTTGGCCTGGATACTAGGACGGATCAGGGGCCGACTGCCGCTCGGCGGCCTCTACCGTGTTCTGGATGAGCATGGCGACCGTCATCGGACCTACGCCCCCGGGCACGGGCGTCATGTAGGCTGCAGTGGGTGCGATGGCTTTGAAGTCCGCATCACCGGCGAGCTCCCCGCTAGGCAGGCGATTCACCCCCACATCGATAACGATGGCGCCCGCGCGCACCATGTCGGCCTTGAGCAAGTGCGGCCGCCCTACCGCCACCACGACGATATCCGCAAGCCGAGTCATCGCACCGAGATCGGAGGTCCGGGAATGGCAGACGGTGACCGTGGCGTCGCGTTCGAGCAGTAACAGGGAAATCGGCTTGCCGACGATCTCGCTGCGCCCGACAACCACGACATGTCTTCCCTTCGGATCGATTCCGTACTCGTCCAGCAGGCGCACGATCCCTGCGGGTGTACACGGACGAAAACCCGCTTCGCCTTGCAACAGACGACCTAGATTCTGGACATGCAGTCCGTCGACGTCCTTGTGAGGCGCGATATGATCGGCCACCCGGTGAGGACGGATTCCCTTGGGCAGTGGAAGCTGAACGAGAATGCCGTGGACGGACGGGTCGACGTTCAACGCGTCGACCTGCCGCAGCACATCGGACTCGGTCGAGTCGCCCGGCAGTTCGAACTCTCCGCCCAACATGCCGACCTGCTCGCAGGCGCGGATCTTGGCACGGATGTAGACCTTCGAGGCCGGGTCGTCGCCCACCCGGACGACAGCCAGACGCGGCGCCACGCCGCGTTCCTTGAGGGCTTGCACGCGAGTCGCAAGCTGTTGCAAGACGCGCTGAGCGACGGCTTTGCCGTCGATGATCGTAGCAGGCATAGATTTCAAGAGTCGTTCGTCAGGGCGCCGCAGGCTTAGGCGGTACAGAGACTGCGGGCGCCGTAGATCCCAGGATCTGGAAGAAGATTTCGTCGTGGCGAACCATGCCGAGCTCGCTTCGCGCACGTTCCTCGATGGCGCCCACCCCTTCCTTGAGGTCACGCACTTCAGCATCCAGCGCGGTGTTGCGAGCCATGAGTTGCTCGTTCGTCTGGCGTTGAGCCAGGATCTGGCGGTCTATCTCCCAAACCCGCATCCAACTCCCCTTGCCTAGCCATAGCCCATACTGGAGCGCGGCGATCACGCCGATCAGCAGCAGGGCGACGAGCCGGCCTGTCATTTTGGGCTGCGCCTAATCCCAATCGAGCTGGTAGAAGGCTCGACGGCCCGCGTAACTCGCCGCGTCGCCGAGATCCTCTTCGATCCGCAGCAGCTGGTTGTACTTCGCCAGCCGATCCGAGCGCGAGAGGGAGCCCGTCTTGATCTGAAGCGCGTTGGTCGCTACGGCGATATCGGCGATCGTCGTATCTTCGGTCTCTCCGGAGCGATGCGATACCACAGCCGTATAGCCCGCCGTCTTGGCCATCTCGATGGCTTCCAGGGTTTCGGTGAGCGTGCCGATCTGGTTGATCTTGATCAGGACGGAATTGGCAATGCCGCGACGGATGCCTTCGCGAATGATCTTGGTATTGGTGCAAAAGACATCGTCGCCCACGAGTTGAACCCGACCGTCGAGACGCTCGGTGAGCAGTTTCCAGCCGTCCCAATCACCCTCGGCCATCCCGTCTTCGATGCTGATGATGGGATACCTATCGACCAAGGCTGCCAGATACTCGGCGAACTGCTCGGAATCGAGGCTCTTGTCTTCGGAGGCGAGTCGATAAGCGCCGTTCTCGAAGAACTCGGACGCAGCGCAGTCGAGCGCGATCGCCACCTGCTTGCCCGGCTCGTAGCCGGCAGCTTCGATGGCTTCCATGATGAGGGAGAGCGCCGCTTCGTTGCTCTCCAGGTTCGGCGCGAAGCCGCCCTCGTCGCCGACAGTGGTCGGCATCCCGCGTCCGTTGAGGATGCGTTTCAAAGCCTGGAACACCTCGGCGCCGCAGCGCAACGCGTCCCTGAAACTCTCCACGCCGAGCGGAACCAGCATGAACTCCTGCAGATCCAGGCTGTTGTTGGCGTGGGCGCCGCCATTGATCACGTTCATCATGGGAACGGGAAGGGCCATGCGGCCAGCACCGCCGATATACCGGTAAAGGGGCAGCCCCGACTCCTCGGCAGCCGCTTTGGCGACGGCGAGCGAGACGGCCAGTATGGCGTTGGCACCGAGGCGCGACTTGTTCTCGGTATCGTCGAGATCGATCAAGGTCTGATCGATGAAGCTTTGCTCGCTGGCGTCCAGCCCGATGATCGCCTCGCAAATCTCGGTATTCACGTTCTCGACCGCGCGCAGCACGCCCTTGCCACCGAATCGTCCGCTGTCCCCGTCGCGCAGCTCCACGGCCTCGCGCTCGCCGGTGGAGGCTCCCGACGGCACCGCTGCCCGGCCCATCACGCCGGACTCGAGCAGAACGTCGGCCTCGACGGTCGGAAAACCGCGCGAATCCAGGATCTCGCGCGCGACTACGTCCACAATCGCACTCATCTTGTCGTCCCTCGAATTAATGGTTGAGCGTTCATCCGACGAGCTTCTGCTCGGCGAATGGTTGAGACTTGACGAGCCTATCCAGACCGACGAGGACTCGCAACAGCGGCTCCATCAGATCGAGCGGCCAGGCATTCGGTCCGTCCGAAAGGGCGCTTGCCGGATCCGGATGGGTTTCCATGAACAAGCCGGAAATTCCGGCTGCCACCGCAGCGCGTGCGAGCACTGGAACGAACTCACGCTGACCGCCGCTGGCATGACCTTGCCCTCCAGGCAACTGCACCGAGTGCGTGGCATCGAACACGACCGGACATTGCGTCTCCCGCATGATCGCGAGGGAGCGCATGTCCGAGACAAGGTTGTTGTACCCGAACGCGTAGCCGCGCTCGCAAACCATGACATTGTCGGTGCCGCTCGCCTGCCTTGCCTTGGCGACGACGTTCTTCATCTCGCCGGGCGCAAGAAATTGCCCCTTCTTGATGTTGACTGGCCGTCCGGCCGAGGCCACGGCACGGATGAAGTCGGTCTGCCGGCACAGGAATGCAGGCGTCTGCAGCACATCGACCGCGGCGGCGACCGCCGCCACTTGATCCGCCTCGTGCACATCGGTCAAGACCGGCACGTTCAAGTCGCGGCGCACTTCGCTCAGGATGGCGAGCCCTTCGTCCATGCCCAGCCCGCGAAACGATGCACTGGAGCTGCGATTGGCCTTGTCGAACGACGCCTTGAAGATGAACGGCATGCCCAATGGGGCGCAGATCGCCTTCAAGCGCTCGGCAGTGCGCATGACGAGATCGCGCGACTCGATCACGCAAGGCCCTGCGATCAGAAAGATCGGCCGCTCCAATCCCACATCGAAGTCGCATAGTTTCATCGCATGTCCGCAGGAAGAACCGCTCTGGGTTTCAAGAAACAGTGTTGGGTCGAACAGTCTTGGATTGCTCGGCGGAACCGGCGTTCGCCTCGTCGCCGAGCTCGGCCGCATGACGGGCGGCGGCGGCTATGAACGCGCTGAACAACGGATGCCCGTTGCGAGGCGTCGACGTGAACTCCGGGTGAAACTGGCAGGCCACGAACCACGGATGCGCCGGAAGCTCGATCATCTCGGCCAGATCATCCTTCACCGACACGGCCGAGAAACGCATCCCGTACTGTTCCATGGCGGCGCGAAAACGGTTGTTCACTTCGTACCGATGCCGGTGGCGCTCCGCAATGATGTCCTTCTTGTAGATGGAACGCACCAGACTGCCCTCGGCCAGCGTGCATTCCTGGCCGCCCAAGCGCATGGTGCCGCCCATATCCGATTGAATCGACCTCTGCTCGGTCTGGCCGTCTCGCGTATGCCACTCCGTGATGAGCGCCACCACCGGGTGCTTGGACTGAGGATCGAACTCGGTGCTGTGAGCGTCGGCAAGGCCGACGACGTTGCGCGCGTACTCGATGATCGCCAGCTGCATGCCCAGGCAGATCCCCAGATAGGGTATCCGATGTTCCCGCGCGTATCGTATCGCGGCGATCTTGCCTTCCACGCCACGCTTGCCGAATCCGCCCGGCACCAGGATGGCGTGCATGCCGGCGAGACAGCCCACGCCGTCCCGTTCGATGTTCTCGGAATCGATGTAGTGGATGACCGGCTTGGCTCCGGTATGAATGCCCGCGTGCACGAGGGATTCCGATAGCGATTTGTACGACTCGGTCAGATCGACGTACTTGCCGACCAACGCGATGTCGACACGCGTATCCGGATGCTCCAGACGGTGTACCAAGCCTTCCCATACCCGCAGATCGGCCGGCGGGGGATTGAGATCCAGCGCCCGGCACACGATGTCGTCCAGATGCTGAGCGTGCAACATCGTCGGAATCTTGTAGATGGAATCGACGTCGACCGCCGAGATGACCGCCTCGACGCCGACGTTCGTGAACAGCGCGATCTTGCGCCGCTCATCGTCCGGCAGCGGACGATCGCCCCGACAAAGCAGCACATCGGGCTGTATGCCGATGCCGCGCAACTCCTTGACCGAGTGCTGCGTCGGCTTGGTCTTCATCTCGCCGGCCGAGCCGATGAACGGAACGAGCGTGAGGTGGATATAACAGGCATGCTGCCGAGGCAGCTCGATGCCCATCTGCCGGATGGCTTCCAGGAAAGGCAGGGACTCGATGTCGCCGACCGTTCCCCCGATCTCGACGATCGCCACTTCTGCGTCGCCCGCGCCCAGGCGGATGAAGTTCTTGATCTCGTCGGTGATGTGCGGGATGACTTGCACGGTGCCGCCGAGATACTCGCCCCGGCGCTCCTTGCGGATCACGCTGTCGTAGATCTGGCCGGTGGTGAAATTGTTGCGCTTGGTCATGCGTCGATCGACGAAGCGCTCGTAGTGGCCCAGATCGAGATCCGTCTCCGCACCGTCTTCGGTGACGAAAACCTCGCCATGCTGGAAGGGACTCATGGTGCCCGGATCCACGTTGATGTACGGATCGAGCTTCAACATCGTGACGCGTATCCCGCGGGTCTCGAGGATCGCGCCGAGCGAGGCGGCGGCGATGCCTTTGCCCAGGGAGGACACCACGCCACCTGTGACAAAGATATATCGCGTCATTGGTCGTTTCCTGCGGGCTGATGATAGCTCAATCGAATACAGCCAACAACGCCGTTCCCTGGCTGCGCACTGGGCACTGCAATCTCATTCTTCAAGCTGTTCCTTTACCCGCAAGATAGAGCCATGTTTCGATCACCGAATCCGGATTGAGCGAAAGACTTTCGATGCCCTCCTCGACCAGCCACAACGCCAGGTCGGGATGATCGGATGGCCCCTGACCGCAAATCCCGACGTACTTGTTCGCACGCCGGCACGCCTGGATGGCGAGATGCAGCATCGCCTTCACCGCCGGATCACGCTCATCGAATTCGCCCGCCACGATGCCCGAATCCCGGTCCAGACCGAGGGTCAGCTGGGTCATGTCGTTCGAGCCGATGGAGAAGCCGTCGAAGTACGCCAGGAACTGGTCCGCGAGGACGGCATTGGACGGTATCTCGCACATCATGATCAAGCGCAAGCCGTTGCGTCCGCGTTCCAGGCCGTTCTCTTTCAGCAAATCCACGACCTTGCGCGCTTCCTCTAGCGTGCGCACGAACGGCACCATGATCTCGACGTTCGTCAATCCCATCTCGTCGCGCACCTTGCGCAGCGCGCGGCATTCGAGCTCGAAGCAATCGCGAAACGATTCGGCGATGTAGCGCGCCGCGCCGCGAAAGCCGAGCATGGGGTTTTCTTCGTGCGGCTCGTACTTGCTGCCGCCGACCAAACTGGAGTATTCGTTCGACTTGAAATCGGACAGACGGACGATCACGGGCTTCGGATAGAACGCGGCACCGAGCGTGGACACGCCTTCGGCGAGCTTGTCCACGTAGAAAGTCACAGGGTCCGGATAGCCGGCACACTGCTTTTCCACTGCCCGCTTCAGATCGGCCGGCAGATTGGGGTAATTCAGGACGGCCTTCGGATGCACGCCGATCATGCGCGCAATGATGAACTCCAGACGCGCCAGGCCGACACCCGCGTTCGGCAGACGCTGAAACTCGAAAGCCAGCTCCGGATTGCCCACATTCATCGCGATCTTGACCGGCGACTTGGGCATCGCGCTCAGCGACAGATCGATCTCCTCGATCTCCAGCAGCCCTCGGTAGACGCTGCCCGTATCGCCCTCGGCGCACGAGACCGTCACCGGATCGCCTTCGAGCAGCACCCGCGTGGCGTCGCCCGTTCCCACCACCGCCGGAATCCCCAACTCGCGCGCAATGATTGCGGCATGGCAGGTGCGGCCGCCCCGATTGGTCACGATGGCGGCGGCACGCTTCATGACCGGCTCCCAGTCGGGATCGGTCATATCGGTCACCAGGACGTCGCCTTCTTGCACGCGGTCCATCTCCCGCGGATCACGTACCAGCCGCACCCGCCCCTTGCCGACCTTTTGGCCGATCGCGCGCCCTGTCACGAGCACCTCGGAGCGGGATTTCAACCGAAACCGCTTGAGCGAGTCGACTGCGGCCTGGGCTTTGACGGTCTCCGGACGGGCCTGAAGGATGTAGATCTGCCCGTCGATGCCGTCCTTGCCCCATTCGATATCCATGGGCCGGCCGTAATGGGCCTCGATGGTCATCGCGAAACGTCCGAGTTGTTCGACGTCCGCATCGGTAATGCAGAACTGACTGCGCTCTTTCTCGGGGACGGCCTCGGTCGCCACTGAACGACCGGGTTGCCGGCTCTGCGCATAGATCATGCGCACGGCCTTGCCGCCGAGCGAACGGCGCAAAATGGCGGGCCGCTTCGCGCTGAGCCCGGGCTTGTAGACGTAGAACTCGTCCGGATTGACCGCACCCTGCACCACGGCCTCCCCGAGGCCATAGGCGGCAGTGACGAAAACGACCTGATCGAAACCGGATTCGGTATCGAGCGTGAACACCACGCCGCTGGCGGCAAGATCGCTGCGAACCATGCGCTGGATGCCCGCCGAGAGCGCGACCTCGGCGTGCACGAAACCGTGGTGCACTCGATATGCAATGGCGCGGTCATTGTAGAGCGAGGCGAAGACGCTCCTGATCGAGGCAAGAACATTGTCGATCCCGTGGACGTTCAGGAAAGTCTCCTGCTGCCCGGCAAAGCTTGCGTCGGGCAGATCCTCGGCCGTCGCCGATGAGCGCACCGCGACCGAAACATCCCCATCCAGTTCGGCCTGCATGCGCGCGTAGGCGTCGCGTATGACCTGCTCGAGTTCAGGCGGCAGGGGCTGTGCCTCGATCCAGTTGCGAATCTCGGCGCCACGCTGCGCCAACGCCTGGACGTCTTCGATGTCGAGCGCGAGCAAGGCGTGCTCGATACGCTTGTCCAAGCCTTCGAACGCAAGAAAGTCTCTGAAGGCCTCCGCCGTGGTGGCGAATCCACCCGGGACGCGGATGCCGAGCGGCGCCAGTTCACCGATCATTTCTCCGAGCGACGCGTTCTTGCCGCCCACGCGCCCGATGTCGGACATGCGGAGGTCTTGCAGCCAAGCCAGATAATCCTTAGCCATGCGGCCCCATCGAGGTTGTAAGCGGTGGAGAAAGTAGATATTTTACCCGTTCGACTTGCCGACGCGAGCACTTATGCAACCGGGCCCCGACGCCATCAAGCGCACGGCGTTTTTCGTATCGGATCGAACTGGCATCACGTGTGAGATGCTGGGACACAGCCTCCTTACTCAGTTCGAGGGTGTGCGATTCACCGAACTTACCAAGCCCTTCATCGATACGATCGACAAGGCCAAGGCCCTGGTGGAGGAGATCAATCGCGCAGCCGAGGCCGATGGCACGCGCGCCTTGGTTTTCTGCACGCTGGTGAACTCCGAAATCGAGCAGGCGCTGGTAGGCGCAAATGCGCTCGTGGTCGATTGCTTCCATTTTTTCATCACCATCCTGGAACAGGAATTGGGCGTTCGCTCGGCGCGCGTGGTGGGGAGATCCCATAGCGCCGACGATCTCGGCGAGTACCACCGGCGCATCGAAGCTGTCAATTTCGCGCTCAGCCACGACGACGGTATCTCGACGCGCGATCTGGGCGAAGCAGATATCGTGCTCGTAGGCGTGTCCCGCTCGGGCAAGACGCCCACCTGTCTCTACATGGCGCTTCAATATGGAATCCGTACGGCCAACTACCCATTGGTGGCCGAGGATTTCAATCGAAACGCCCTGCCTCCTCAGCTGCACCAACTGCGTCGAAAGCTCTACGGCCTGACCATCCAGCCTGAACGGCTTCAGTTGGTACGCAACGAGCGGCGCCCCGGCAGCCGCTATTCGACGCTGACGAATTGTCAGTTCGAGGTGCGCGCCGCTGAGTCATTGCTCCGGCAAGAGGGCGTGCCCTATCTCGATACCACCAGCAAGTCGATCGAGGAAATCGCAGCGACGATCCTGCACGATACGCGGCTCGTACGCCACGTCTACTGAGACGGCATCCACCCGCCGCACTCACCCGTACCACTTGCGCACTATTCGGCAGATGCTCCTGCAACGATCGACTGCCGCACTCGTTCGAACAGGATCACCGCCGCCGCCGCTCCCACGCTCAGCGATTCGACACTACGCGCCATGGGAATGGACGCCCGGAGATCGGCTTGCTGCTCGAGGCTTGGGCTCAGGCCTGCGCCTTCGCTGCCGAGGACGAAAGCGACTGGTCCACTCAGATCGATCGTGTGCATCTGCAAGCCCCCGTGGGCGACCATAGCCACGACCTTCCCTGAGAAGGCCGTCGCCGCTCGATCGAGATCCACGCCAGGGCGCACCGACAACGCGAAATGCGCGCCCATGGACGCTCTAAGCGTGCGCGGCGCCCAAGCGTCGGCGCAGCCGGCGGAAAGCAGAACATCGGTCGCCCCTGCCGCCGCCGCCGAGCGAATGATCGTTCCGACATTCCCCGGATCCTGTATGCCGTCGAGCATGACGACGAACTCGCCGAGCGGACGATCGTCGCTTACCGAGGGAATCTCCACGACGGCCAGGATGCCGACGGGCGTATCCACGGGTGCAATCGCCGAAAACAGGGGCGCTGCGAAACAGACGATCTCGCAAGCCCCCGCCCGATCGAGCAAAGCCGTGATCTCGGGTCTCGTCAGGGCATCGTCACTGACGGCAACGAGTATCGGCGAATACCCATGATCGAGGTAGCTGGAAACGAGATGAGGTCCGTCGAGCAGCGTTCGTCCTTGGCGCCGCCGCTCCTTCGCTGCCGTCGACAGCAGGTGCAGATCTCTGAACCGGGGATTGGCACGCGAAACGATACGATTCATGGACCTGAACGAATACGACCGCGAAACGACAACGCCCGCCGAGACCGCTCAGGCTGGCGAGCATCGAGACCCCCGAAACTTCCGGCCATGCAGACGTTCTCTCGAACGCTCCATGACCGTGCGCGGAGCGGCAGATGCGTGACCTAGGCGAGCAAGCCTCCTGTGACGGCAACGACCACCGTCGCGATCCCGAGCAGAAGGTTCACGGCCACGAGTCGCCTGATGCTGTTGAGTGCAGCGCCAGCCTCTTTCCAGCTGCTGCTCTCGACATGGCGAACCAGGTGCTTGAATGGCCAAAAATAGATGTACATGAAGATCACGGTCATCACGCTGGCGATGCCGAACATCGTCAGCACGTAGGGAGGCGACGCCTTCAGTCCGTAAGCCGCAGCGAGCATGTGAAATCCACTGGCGTAGATCGCTGCGATGGATATCCAGACCCAGACGAAAAAACGCCCCAGGGTCTCGCGCCAGAGCGGCAGACGCTGGGGCGGTTCGAGCAGCCGTGCAGCCGCTGGCCGAAGGGCCATGTAGGCGAAAAACATCCCGCCTATCCAGATAATGGAGCCGAGCAAGTGGATGAGCAATGCAATGCGCATGGTGGCTTCCTGAACTAAATCCGAACTCGATCAGAAGAGCGAGTATACGACGTCGCGCACGGGAGCGAAGCTGCGTCGGTGAACGGGTGTGGCTCCGTATCGGCGCAAAGCCAGGATGTGATCCCGGGTCGAATAGCCTTTGTTGCGGGCAAAGCCATACTGCGGATAGAGCGCATCGAGCTCCACCATGTGCCTGTCGCGCTGCGTCTTGGCCAGGATCGAGGCGGCCGAAATCTCGGCCACCGAGGCGTCCCCTCCGACGACCGCGCGCGTCGGGTAGTTCAAAACGGGGCAATGGAGGCCGTCGATCAGTACCTGCGCCGGCGCGCAGGCGAGTTGCTCGACGGCACGCTTCATTGCGAGGAGCGTCGCTTGAAGGATATTGATCGAGTCGATCTCCTCGACTGTCGCACTGGCGATGGCCCACGCGATCGCTTTGGACTCGATCTCGCTTCGCAGCCGCTCCCGCGTCGCCGCGCTGAGCACCTTCGAGTCGGCCAAACCATCCAGCCCTGCGCCGCTTCCGAGTATGACCGCAGCCGCGTACACCGGGCCCGCAAGCGGGCCTCGCCCCGCTTCATCGACGCCACAGACGATCGCGATACTTGTCTTCACGCGTTCCTCGAGAGCAGCTGCAAAACGACCTGCGCGGCACCGTCGGCGGCGTTTCGCCGCAAATCGGCCCGCATCTTCGCAAAGCGCGATTCCATCCGCCGCTGCACCAGGGAATCCGCCACGAGATTGAGCAACGCCTGGGCGAGATTCGCTGGCGTCGCCTGCTCCTGAAGCAGTTCCGGAACCACGAACTCCCCCGCCAGAATGTTGGGCAAGCCCACATAGGGCAGACGCCGCTTCGGCCACATGATGCGCCAACTGAGCGCAGGCATCCGATAGGTGATCACCATCGGGCAGCCGAGCAGTGCAGCCTCGAGCGTCGCGGTGCCCGAGGCGACCAAAGCCGCATTCGCAGCCATCATCGCTTCGTGCGAATGCCCGAACAGCAAGTGCATGTTCGGCACGGCCATCTGGACACGAGCCATCGCCTCTTCGAACAACTGCCGGGTGACTCGATTCACCAAGGGCACGAGGAAAAGGATGTCGGGTCTGCGCTCGGCAATCGCGCGCGCGGTCGCGACGTAGAGATCGGCCAGTTGCCTGAGTTCCGATTCGCGCGAACCGGGCAGCAAGGCGATGATGGTCCGGTCAGCTGGAAGGCGCAGTTGCTCACGCGCCGACATTCGGTCCGGATGCTGCGGCAGCATGTCGGCCAAGGGATGGCCGACGTAAGTGACCGGCACCCCTGCCGCCTCGTAGAGCGGCGCCTCGAAGGGAAAGAGCGCGATCATATGCGAGACCGCGTCCCGAATCTTGGCCATACGTTCCGGCCGCCATGCCCAGATCGACGGACTCACGAAGTGAACCGTCTTCACGCCCGCGCGTCGCAAATCGCGTTCGAGATCGAAGTTGAAATCAGGCGCGTCGACGCCTATGAACAGATCCGGCGGGTGCGCCCGCCAGCGTGATCGCAACTCCCGCCGGATACCCACGATATCGAAGTAATGCCGCAAGACTTCGACGTAGCCCCGAACGGCGAGTCGATCGGTGGAATAGAGGGCCTCGACGCCCGCCGCCTCCATTCTCGGACCCGCCACGCCAACGAAACGAACGTCGCTGTCACGCCGCCGAACGGCGGCGACCAACAAGGAGCCGAGTAGGTCTCCCGAGGGCTCACCGGCCACGATGGCGACCGTGCGCGGCTGCGAGCCGGCCGCCATTTCAGCGCACGATTCCCCGTGTGGACGCCGCCAGGAAATCGACCAGAAGGCTGACTTCCGGCCGCGCCGCCACCTGGGCCGCGAGCGCGGTCTTCGCCTCCTCGAGAGTCAGGCTCGATCGATACAGGGTCTTGTAGGCCCGCCGCAGTCCGTCGATTGCAGGCGCGGAAAATCCCCTGCGCCGCAGCCCTTCGGAATTGATGCCATGAGCGGCGGCCGGATTGCCGCCTACCGTCACGTAGGGCGGGACGTCGTGGACGATCACACTACTCAACCCGGTGATGGCGTGTGCCCCGATGCGACAAAACTGATGCACCGTGGTAAAGCCGCCCAGGATGGCGTAATCGTCCACGTGAACGTGACCGGCCAGCTGCGCGTTGTTGGCGAAGATCGTGTGGTCGCCCACCTGGCAGTCATGGGCCAAATGCACGTAGGCCATGATCCAGTTATGGCTGCCGAGCCGGGTCACGCCGGCGTCCTGCACCGTGCCGCAGTTGAACGTGCAGAACTCGCGTATCGTGTTTGAGTCGCCGATCTCCAAGCGGGTCGGCTCGCCCCGGTACTTCTTGTCCTGCGGGATTTCCCCAAGGGACGCAAAGTGCAGAATCCTGTTGTCCCGGCCGATTCGGGTATGGCCGGTCACCACGCAATGGTGGCCGATCTGCGTGCCTTCCGCGATTTCAACATGCTCGTCCACCACGCTAAAGGCACCGATCGAAACATTGGGCCCTATGCGTGCAGCAGGATGCACGATCGCCGTCGGATGGATCATCTGGATTCGCCGAGAACTTGTTCGAGATAGGTCAAAGCGGACGCAGCGTGCACAGCAATTCGGCTTCGGCGGCCAGTTGAGCATCCACGCGCGCCTCGCCTCGAAACTTCCATAGCCCACGCGATTCACGCACGATGCTCACGTGCAGTTCGAGCTGATCACCGGGCACCACCGGACGCTTGAAGCGCGCTCCGTCGATACCTACGAAATAATAAATCGACTTGTCGTCCGGCAGGTGATTGCGGGTATGGAAGGTGAGAATCGCGGCGGCCTGCGCCATGGCCTCGACGATCAGCACCCCTGGCATGACGGGGTGATACGGAAAGTGCCCGACGAAAAACGGTTCGTTGATCGTGACGTTCTTCAGCGCGACGATGCGCTCGCCGGGATCCAACGACATCACCCGGTCGATCAGAAGGAAAGGATATCGGTGCGGCAGGTACTTGAGAATCTCATCGATTTGCATTGTCGTCATTTTATTCTGCTTTATCTGCGCGTTTCTCGGAACGCCCTCTCCCTTGGCCTTCGCCTTCGCCGAGCTTTCGCACGCCGACTGCGCTCTTCAACCAAACGCGATGCTCGCTGGTGGGATAGATCCCGCTGTAGCGCCCGGGGCGGTCGAGCGAGCGCGTCACCACGGTGCCTGCCGAGACGATCACTCTGTCAGCCAAACTTAGATGGCCAAGCACGATGGCCCCGCCGCCGATGACGCAGTAGGCGCCGATTCTGGCGCTTCCGGCGATCCCCGCGCAGCCCGCAATCGTGGTATGAGCACCGATGTGGACGTTATGGGCCACCTGGATCTGATTGTCCAGTTTGACACCATCGCTGAGCACTGTGTCTGCCATGGCGCCCCGATCGATGGTCGTGTTGGCGCCAATCTCCACGTCGTCGCCAACGACAACGCGCCCGATGTGAGGCATTTTGAGCCATCGCCCCTGATCGAAGGCGCCGCCGAATCCATCCGAACCCACGACTGCACCGGCGTTTATGATCGCTCTCAGCCCGATGATGCAGTACGCATAGATCGTCACGTTGCCGTGAAGACAGGAATCGTCGCCCAGCTCGGCAAACTCGCCGATGCGACACCCCGGGCCCAATCGCACTCGCTCACCGATACGCGCGCCCTTGCCGATCGTCACAAAGGGACCGACTTCGGCGGAGGGCGAGACGACAGCAGCCGGATCCACCGCAGCCGACGGATGCACCGAGCCCACGACCTGAGGTTCGGGATTCAACAGTCCGGCAACGCGGACAAAGTAGGCATAAGGATTCGGCGAAACGATGAGTGCACGGCCGGAGCCGGGCAAGCTCGCATGCACGATGATCGCGCCGGCGCGGGACTGTTCGAGAGCACTGCGGTACGCATCGCGGCCCAGGAAGGCAATGTGCTCGGGCCCCGCGGAATCGAGCGGCGCCACCTGGTGAACGAGGCGCTGACGATCACCGTGCAACTCACCGCCCAGAAGATCGACCAGCTCACCAAGACTAAACGACCGAAGTGCCGGACGCATTCAATAGCCTTTCGGCCCACGTGCAGCGACAGCCACCGCGCATGCGCCCTACTTGTCGCCCAAGGCCTTCAATACCTTGTCCGTAATGTCGATCTTGGGACTACGGTACACGGCCTCCTGGAGAATCAGGTCGAACTTCTCGGCTTCGGCGATCTGCTGGATCACACGGTTGGCACGCTGAAAAAGATCGGCGAGTTTCTCATTGCGACGCTGATTCAAGTCCTCGCGGTATTCCCGCTGCGCACGCTGGAACTCGCGACTCAAACGGGCGAGTTCCTGCTCCCGACGGCCACGCTCGGTCTCGCTCAGTGTCATGGCATCCTTCTCCAGAGCCGCCTGCGTATCCTTGAGCTGTTTTTCCTGTCGCTGCAATTCCTGGATACGGGGAGCGAACTCGCGCTCCAGCTCCTTGCTGGCGCGAACGGCTGGCGCGGACTCCCGATTGATGCGCTCGGCATCGAGGAACCCGATCTTCAACTCGGCGGCCGAAGCGCCAGCGGGAAGAAGCAACAAACTCGTGCATAGAAGTAGCAAACGGGCGGCATTCAAGGTGTTTCTCCTCGCAGTCCCTGCGTAATTTCAGAATGCGGTGCCAAAGGTGAATTGGAACACTTCCTTGCGATCCCCCGGCTTGTCGCCCAAAGCCTGGGCAGCGCTGATCTTCAGCGGACCGAGGGGGGACATCCAGAGCACGCCGATCCCGACCGAGCTGCGAAACGCGGATCCCTCGAACTTGTCGCTGATCATGCCTGAATCCACGAACGCGCTCATGCGCACGGAGCGCTCGTTCGGCAGCCCGGGAAACGGGAACAGAAACTCCGCATTAGCCACAACGCGCTTGCTGCCGCCGAGGGGGTCGTCGTTGGTATCCCGAGGGCCCAGGGAGTTAGGCTTGTATCCCCGCACCGAGCTGACGCCGCCCGCATAATAGTTCTTGAAGAACGGCAGCGGCTTGTCGTTCAAGCCATCACCGACGCCGACCTCGCCGTTGAGCATCAGCGTGTAGTGCTGCGAGAGAGGGAGATACCACTGGTGCTGGTAAGTCAATTTGTAGTATTGCAGGTCTCCGCCGGGTAGCCCCGACTCCAGATTGAGTCGCTGGAGCCGTCCTCGGGTGGGATAGATCACGCTGTCGCGATCGTCGCGAGCCCAACCAATGGTTCCGAGGATGGCGGTATTGCTGGCGCCGAAAGTATTGACGAAGTCGATGAAGCGCTGGGGGCTGTTTGCGAAAGTCGCGACCTGCGTGCGCTCCGCCCCAAAACCATAATTGATGGTGTCGCGCTCGCTTACGGGAACCCCGAACCGAATTTGGCCGCCGAGCGTGGAGGTACGAAACTGACCCGAATCGATCGACGCCGGATCGAGGTCTCGCTTGTAGATATCGAAGCCGCGACTGATGCCGTCGATGGTGTAGTACGGCTCTGTAAGCGAGAGCCCATAGATCGTGTTTAGCTTGCTGGTGTTCAACTGCAGGCCCAGGTGATTACCCGATCCGAACACGTTGCTCTGGGTGACACCCCCGGAAAGGATGAGGCCTTCGCTGCTGGAAAAGCCCGCGCCCAGCAAAAGATTACCGGTAGGCTTCTCGACGATACTGATGTTGACGTCGATCTGATCGCTGGTCCCCGGGACGCTGGGCGTCTCCACGTTGACTTCGGTGAAATATCCCAAGCGGTCGATGCGACTGCGCGAGTTGTTGACCTTGTCTGCGGAGTACCACCCGCCTTCGATTTGCCTCATCTCGCGGCGAATGACCTCATCGCGGGTCTTCGTGTTGCCAGCGATGTTGATTCTTCGAACATAAACCCGGCGTCCTGGATCGACGAAGAATGTAAACGCGACCTGCCGCTTCTCCCGATCGATTTCGGGCGCTGCGTTGACGTTCGCGAACGCGTAGCCGTCGTTGCCCAAACGATCCGAGATCGCCTTGGTAGACTCGGTCAACACCTCGCGCGAGAACACGTCGCCAGGTTTGATCTTTACGAGCTTGCGCAGTTCGCCTTCGGGAACCAGCATCTCCCCGGCAAGACGAACGTCCGACACCGTGTACTTCTCCCCTTCGGTCACGCCGATGGTGATGTAGACGTCTTTCTTGTCGGGCGTAATGGATACTTGCGTCGAATCGACGTTGAACTCGAGATAACCGCGATTGAGGTAAAACGATCGCAGCGTTTCCAGATCGGCCTGCAGCTTTTGCCGAGAGTACTGATCGTGCTTGGAAAACCAAGTCATCAGTCCGGGCGTGCGCAGAACGAACAGATCGATCAGGTCCTTCTCTCGGAAGGCCTTCGCGCCGATGATGCTGATCTGGCGAATCTTCGCAACCTCGCCCTCCACCACGTTGAAGCTGACCGCGACTCGGTTGCGCTCCAACGGCGTCACCGTCGTTGTGACGGTTGCAGAGTACTTGCCGCGACTCACGTACTGACGCTTCAATTCCTGTTCGGCGCGCTCCAAGAGCGAGCGGTCGAAGATCCTGCCCTCGGCAAGGCCGACTTGTTTGAGACCGTTCTTGAGTTGCTCGGGCTCGAACTCCTTCACGCCGACGAAATCGAGCTGAGCCACGCTTGGGCGTTCGAGCACGCTCACGATCAGCACACCCCCATCCGCTTCCAGGGTGACGTCACGGAAGAAACCCGTCGCGTAGAGGGCGCGGATTGCTTCAGCGGCCTTCTCGTCCGTGAGCGTCTCTCCGACCTTGACCGGAAGATAGCTAAACACGGTGCCCGCTTCGGTACGCTGGATTCCTTCGACGCGAATGTCTTTGACGACAAACGGTTCCATGGCGAGCGACCGGCCGGGGCCGATAAGCAACGCGCTAACCAACAGCAGCCGTGAGAATTGCATTCTTCGTTTCAGTTGCTGATCAGCCGGTTCACGTCGTTGTAGAGGGCGAGGAGCATCAGGGTAAAAAGTACGGCCATCCCGATATGCTGACCGATCTGCATGGCCCGCTCGGAGACGGGCTTACCCTTCAAAATTTCGAGGATATAATACATCAAATGTCCGCCATCCAATAAAGGCACCGGCAGAAGATTTAGTACCCCGAGGCTGATGCTGATGAGTGCGACGAAACTCAAGTAGGCAATCCAGCCTACCTGCGCGGATTGACCTGCGTAGTCGGCAATGGTGATCGGTCCGGACAAGTTCTTCAGGGAGATGTGCCCGGTCAGCATCTTCCAAAGCATCTCCAGACTGAATATGGATGTTTCCCAGGTCTTGCCGATCGCCTTGCCGAAGCTTTCGGCGACCCCATAGCGCACTTCCGTAACGACCGAGCGCATCGCTTCGGGATCGACCCGCGGGGCGGCGCCGATCCTGCCTATCGG
>LNFM01001523.1_pt1 | contig 79777 bp, 64 predicted proteins | sample 596031 | NCBI WGS metagenome assembly LNFM01 (sample SAMN04254537, study PRJNA301005) | activated carbon metagenome | isolation source: dual media filters at the Ann Arbor, Michigan drinking water treatment plant | place: USA: Ann Arbor | reverse complement strand
GAAAAGGGCTAGCGAAGAGAGCTGCCTGGGCTTCCGACAACCCCAAAGGGAGATCAATAAACCACATATCCCGCGGCCGTGCGGTTAGGTCGTCGCCGTTCCAGTACGGTTTAAGGATCTCAGCGTTTTTCGAGCCATTCGGGTTGATTGGCAAGTTCATCCACTGCCGCGCCAAGTCGCCAGGAACATCGAAGGGCCCACTTTTCTGAATGCCGAGGAGTGCGACGCCTGCATTTTCTGGCAGTGCACCAGCTTGGGTGAGGTCGAGGCCGGTCGTCAGATCGGCGTTGATGTGACTGACGGGCTGACCGTCGAGGAGCTTGCGGTCGCTGAGCGATTGACCAAAACAAATAAGCGAAACATCGACGGCCGCACCGTTGATGGTCCATTGCTCCTCGCTCCATGCTGCGAAAACCTCGGTTATTTTAACAATGCGATGCATTACTGGAAGATTGGTATTCTTTCTGATCGAGTTCGTGGCGACGAGACCGACCCTGGTCGCAGTACCGGACTCAATCATGGTGCGCGATTTCTCGAACCAGTAGCACACTAGGTCTGTGAAGCCGGGAAGTCGTCCGTTGAACGCCGCACGAATTTTCTCTGTTTCCCTGACGCCCAGTCGACCCTTCATTAATTTTGCACCCAGGTACGGCGGGTTACCAATGATAACGTCTGCGGCTGGCCATTCGTACTCACTGCCGTCATCGTTCAGAAGTGCGTCGTGGCAACGGATCGTATCGAGGGGTTTCAGAATGGGATTGCGAGACGCGTCGAACCCGTGCTCCCGCATCCACTGAATTTCGCCGATCCAGACCGATACCCGCGCCAGCTCAGCCGCGAAGGGGTTGATCTCAATGCCCAACATGTTCTCTGGGCCAACAAGGGGTGCAGCCACGCCGATAGCGAGTCCGTACTTCTTCGCTATTTCTTCCCGCTCCTGATTTGCCTTCAACTCAATGTCCTTGAGGGCCTTCAGGCTCAAGTAGAGGAAGTTGCCTGAGCCGCACGCAGGGTCAAGGACGCGAAAATCTCGCAGGCGAGTCTGGAACGTACCCCATGCGCGCTCAGCCCTGCGGAGAGCGTTTTCCTCACGTTGCCTTTGGGAGCGGTGGAAGCTTGCGGCCTCTTTCTGGAATTGTGGGCGGGCCTCTCTGGCCGTCTTGGCCTTTGCATACTCCTCCTCGATCTGTGCCTTGACGGTGTCCCACTCTTGCGTCAATGGCGCAATGATGACCGGGTTGACGATCATCATGATCTTCTCGGGATCGGTGTAGTGTGCGCCAAGCTGGCTGCGCTTCGACGGGTCGAGGCCACGTTCGAAGAGGGTGCCCATTATGGACGGATCAATGTTCGACCAGTCTTGCTCAGCTGCATTGAGTGCCGTGCGGATGTCAGTGGCTTCGAGCTGCAACGCCTCGTCATCATCGAACAAGCCGCCGTTGAACCATTCGATCGGGTCGTATCCAACTTTGCCGCCTTGCTTGGCCATTGCGCGAAAAAGGCGGCGCGCATTTTCTTGAAATCGTGCCGGATCGCGAAGACTCGCTTGCAGCATCTTTTTGAACATGCCGTTAGGCAGTAGCTCCACGTCCTCCGCAAACATGCAGAAGACTAAGCGGTTCACGAAGTGAGCGACCTGTTGTGCCGGGTTACCCCGCTCGCGCAGGCTCTGAGCCAGCGTGACAAACTCCTTGGCAACGTCCGCCGTGAGATCGGCACGCTTGCGACCGGGCTTGAATGCCTCGACCTCGGTTGGCGAGAAAGCCTTCTTGAGCCTTGCTCGTTTGCCGCCGTCAATCAGGTCGCCGATGGTGAAGATATGGGTTTCCTGAACCATGTTGGTCCAGGAGGTGTGGATTTCGATCTTCTCCATGTCAGAGACGATCAGAAGGGGCGGGTTCTCAAGTGCGCCCTGATAAAGCTTGAGCTGTTTCAAAGCGGTGGCGAGGTTCGCATGCTTGCCCTTGTACTCCCAAGCAAAACAGCCGCGCTTCCAAACGTCCGCCCAGCCGTCTCCGCCGCCGGTCTTCGAAGCCCCCTTCTCGAAGGTGAACCACTCGCCCTTGGGATCGGCGCTAATGGGGTCCTGCTGCCCAAGGACGGCGCACAGGTCGTTGAAATGTGACTGAGACGCCGAGCGCTCTTTCAGCTCGACGGCTCGCCATTTGGCAATGAATTCTTGTGGCTGCATTCTGCATAGTCCGGCTGGCGAAGGATGGGGGTACACGTTCCAAACCCTACCTATCACCCTGCACGGATGTCGGCTATCCGAGCGACAAGCGTCATGCGACGTGCGTGCCGGGATAAGGCGTATGGCTGATCTTGGCCCTCCGGGTCGAAAGGCCAATGTCATCTCGTGGACGCTCTTCGGCTGGAACCTCTTAACGACCCCTGGATCGTGGCATACTAGCGTCAGCTTCGAGGGGTCGCGATGAACCAGCTGAGATGGCGGCCATCGTCGGCATCTCCGATCCGGGCGCCGAGAGACGCTCTAAGACATCTACTCGATGTGCGCGGTAGCTAGGCTCGACCTCGGTCGCAATGCTATTCCCAACGAGACGCCGATCCAATTCACTAGGTATCAATGGCTAGATGATCGCGTTGTGTGGCGAGGCCCACCCGCTAATCGCGAGAAGGCCCTTGTTACCTATGCCGACGTTAGCATGGCTAAGGAGCTGCTAGGTCTGGCGGTGGACAACTGATCGATCCAATGAGCCTAGTGTTCGGTGGTTTTGTGCCAGCCCCGGAGTTTTCGGATCAGCTTGTCCATGCCCTCAATCTTGGCCTTTTCGGCATCTTGATGCTGCTTGGCCTGTATTCGCTCTTTCCGACTTTTGCGTACTGCTTGTGCAATACGACGTTGATCTTTGTCGGATATGCCAGTGGGGCGATCCGCACACATGACACTATTTCCAGTTTGCGATCTGGTCGCCGTTATCACAAGTCGTAGTCGAAATTATAATTGATTGCTCAAGCGCCTCTGCTCGGAGCTTCAGATTGAGTAAGGTTCGTTCAAGCATCTGCTGGATTTGAACCTTGTCAGCTCCACTTGTTGCAGGTCGAGAGGGGTCATTGCAGCCCTCAATGCATTGCTCAATGTGGGCAATGCGCCAGTAGAGCCGTTGAAGTTCTCGTTCCCGCTCCATGAGAAATGACTAACCCAACCGCTGCAACGCTGAAGTTGATCAGGGTCAAGGGAATGGAAAAATCTGCTAAGCATTGCCCATCTGCACAATCGCCAGCGCAAGGGAACGTGCCTCGGCCTTATTGAGAGCCGGAAACTTGGCTCCCCGTTTGCCAGGATGCACAGCGTCCGAGAAGTGGATGGTCAGCAGCTTCATGCCGTAGCCATCCCTCACGAGAATGCGATTGTGATGTTCCTCAAAGAACCAGGGTGGCGGATAGAAGTCTCGAAATCGCACCATACCGCTTGCCGTCCCTTGACCCTTTCCGCCATTGGAACAAAGTCGGAACATGGGTCAAGAGTTCCCCTGCAACTGACAACACAATTAGTGTGATTTCCGTGGCAAGACGGAACCCGGAACGGGGCGTAGAATGTTAGCACTCCATCGTAAGGCCATGGCATGAAATGGGAAACGGCGATGCCGTTCCCACAGCGTCCGCCACGCATATGTGTTGTGTGCGGATCATCCGCAAGCCATTGAGCGGCTTATATAAAATGGCCTTTTAAGGATTGTATGGCGGCTGTAAGCGATTGGATGATATGTCCGGACAGTGCTTCCGGCCGGCCGCGCCTCGTGTACACTTCCGCCAAACCTGAGAAGCGGAGGAACGACCATGTCAGCAGGCCAATCCGAACTTGCCCCTACCCGCGATCTCGCACGCTGGTCGAGCGCACTCGCAGCGGGGCATGTCTCCGTCAGCGCCACGACATGGGCAAAGCACGCGCTGCTCGACTGGTTCGGCGTGACGATCGCGGGATCGCGCGAGGATCTGGCGCCACTGCTGCTCGAGGAGTTCGGCGGCAAGGACGGTCCCGTGACGCTCGTCGCGCTCGGTGCCCGCTCGAAGGCGCATGACGCCGCGCTGATCAACGGTACGCTTTCGCACGCGCTCGACTACGACGATGTGAATGCCGACATGGGCGGCCACCCGACGGCGCCGGTCGCGGCTGCGGCGCTGGCGCTCGGCGAGGCGCTCGGCAAGAGCGGGCGCGATGTCCTGCTCGCCTTCATCGCCGGCTACGAGGTCGAGTGCCAGATCGGCGCCATGGCCGGCCAGAGCCACTACCAGAAGGGCTTTCACGCGACGGGTACGTTCGGCACGTTCGGTGCGACCGCTGCATCCGCTCGGCTCATGGGGCTCGATGCGCAGCAGACAGCCATCGCACTCGGCATCGCGGCCTCGGAAGCAGCGGGCCTCAAATATAACTTCGGCACCATGACCAAGCCGCTCCACGTCGGCAAGGCGGCCATGAACGGCGTCATTGCGGCGCGGCTCGCTGGCCGCGGCTTCACAGCGCGCGATGACGCGATCGAAGGTCCGCAAGGCTTTGCCTACACGCAGGTGCCCGAGTTCACGCCGCGCGCCATCCGCCCGGATGCCGCCGCGCCTTTCGAGGTCGAGGCAAACCTCTTCAAGTACCACGCTGCTTGCTACCTCACGCACTCGACCATCGAGGCCATTCGCGACCTGAAGCGTCGCCACAATATCGGCCTCGGCGATGTCGAGAAGATCACGCTGAAGGTCGATCCCGGCCATCTCAAGGTGTGCGACATTCCGGAACCGAAGACCGGGCTCGAGATCAAATTCTCCATCCGCCATCTCGCTGCCATGGCGCTCGGCGGTGAGGATACGGCCGCGCTCGGCACGTACTCGGACGAGATGGCCAACCGTGCCGACTATCGTGCGGGCTCGCGTCGCGTGACGCTCGATACGGTGCCGCTGCCGCAGGAGCATCGCCACGGTGCCGCTGTTGCGATCGTGCTCAAGGATGGCCGTGAGCTGCTCGCCGAGACGAACGTCGGCATTCCCGCAAGCGATGTGGCCGCCCAGGGAGAGAAGCTGCGCGCGAAGTTCCACTCGCTTGCCGAGCCGGTGATCGGACGCGCCCGCACGGGCGAGGCCTTGCGCCTGATCGAGCGCTTCGAGACGCTCGACAGCCTCAAGCCGCTCATGGCCTCGGTGGCCTGAGCGGGCTCAGCCCGCGAGCGCCTTCTCGATTGCCGTGAGGGCGTCTGCGGCTTTCGAGCCGTCGGGCCCGCCAGCCTGCGCCATGTCCGGGCGGCCACCTCCGCCCTTGCCGCCGAGTGCGGCCGCGCCGACCTTCACGAGATCGACGGCGCTGTGCGACTTCGTGAGGTCGTCCGTGACGCCGACTGCGAGACCGGCTTTGCCGTCCTCGGTGACGCCAACGATCGCGACGATGCCCGAGCCGACCTGCTTCTTGCCATCGTCGACGAGCCCGCGCAGATCCTTCGGGTTGAGCCCCTGCACGGTGCGCGCGAGCATCTTCACCTGACCGATGGTGCGGATCGCCTGCGGTGCCTCGGCACCCGCTGCACCATTGCCGCCGCCACCGAGCGCGATCTGGCGCTTGGCATCCGAGAGTTGACGTTCGAGCTGGCGCCGCTCCTCGACGATCTGCTTCACGCGATCGACGACATCCTCGGGCTTCGTGCGTAGAAGACCCGCCAGCTCGCGCACGCGCGCTTCCTGCGCGACGAGATGCGCCCGCGCGCCATCGCCTGTCAGCGCCTCGATACGGCGCACGCCGGCCGCGCTCGCGCTCTCGGCGATGACGTGGACGAGGCCGATGTCGCCCGTGCGCTTCACGTGTGTGCCGCCGCAGAGCTCCACCGACCAGGCCTTGTTCGAGCCCTCCAGCGGCAGCCCCATGGAGACGACGCGCACCTCGTCGCCGTACTTCTCGCCGAAGAGCGCCATGGCGCCGGACTGCATGGCGTCCTCGAGCCCCATGAGCCGCGTCTCGACGGCTGTATTCTGCGCGATGATGCTGTTCGCGATATCCTCGACCTTGGCCACTTCCTCAGCCGACATGGGCTTCGTGTGCGAGAAGTCGAAGCGCAGGCGGTCGGGAGAGACCATCGAACCCTTCTGTGCGACGTGCGTGCCGAGCACCTCACGCAAGGCCTCGTGCAGCAGGTGCGTTGCCGAGTGATTGGACCGCGTCGCCGAGCGGCGCGCGTGATCGACCACCAGCTCCACCGCATCGCCTGTCGCGAACGCGCCGCTCTCGACGACACCCATGTGCACGAAGAGATCGCCGAGCTTCTTCTGCGTGTCGGTCACGCGGAAGATCGCGCCCTTCGGACCCTTGATCAGGCCTTCGTCGCCGACCTGACCGCCGGACTCGCCATAGAACGGCGTCTGGTTGAGGATGAGCGCACCCTCATCGCCCTTCTTCAGCTCCTTCGCCGTCTTGCCGCCGGTGATCACAGCCTTGACGACGCCTTCGGCGGTCTCGGTCTCGTAGCCGAGGAATTCCGTCGGCCCGACCTGCTCGCGCACCTCGAACCAGATGGTTTCGGTGGCCGCTTCGCCTGAGCCTTTCCACGCGCGCCGCGCCTCTTCCTTCTGGCGCTCCATGGCCGTGTCGAAACCCTTGGTGTCGACCTCGATGCCGCGCGCGCGCAGCGCATCCTGCGTCAGATCGAGCGGGAAGCCGTATGTGTCATAGAGCTTGAACGCGGTCTCGCCGGAGAAGGTCGCGCCCTTCTTGAGGCTCGATGTCTCGTCTTCCAGAAGTCCCAGTCCGCGCTCCAGCGTCTTCCGGAAGCGCGTCTCCTCGTGCTTGAGCGTCTCGGTGATCAGCGACTGTGCACGCACCAGCTCGGTGTACGTGTCGCCCATCTGGCGCACGAGCGCGGGCACGAGGCGATACATGAGCGGATCGCGCGCGCCGAGCAGGTGCGCGTGACGCATGGCGCGGCGCATGATGCGGCGGAGCACATAGCCGCGGCCCTCGTTCGACGGCAGAACGCCGTCGGCAATGAGGAAGCTCGTCGCGCGCAGATGGTCGGCGATCACGCGATGCGAAGCCTTGTGCTCGCCCGTCGCCTTGACGCCCGTCGCCTCCTCGGAGGCCGCGATCAGTGCCTTGAAGAGATCGATCTCGTAGTTGTCGTGCGTGCCCTGCAGCACGGCCGAGATGCGCTCGAGGCCCATGCCCGTATCGATCGAGGGCTTCGGCAGCTCGATGCGCTTGCCGCCTTCGAGCGTCTCGTATTGCATGAAGACGAGATTCCAGATCTCGATGAAGCGGTCACCGTCGGCGTCTGGCGAGCCTGGAGGTCCGCCCGGAATTTTCGGGCCATGATCGAAGAAGATTTCCGAGCAGGGACCGCACGGGCCGGTGTCGCCCATGGCCCAGAAGTTGTCCGAGGTCGGGATGCGAATGATCTTCTCGTCGGCAAAGCCCGTGAGCTTCTTCCAGATGCCGAAGGCCTCGTCGTCCGTGTGATAGACGGTGATGTAGAGCTTCTTCTTGTCGAGCCCGTACTCTTTCGTGACGAGCTTCCACGCCAGCTCGATCGCCAGCTCCTTGAAGTAGTCGCCGAACGAGAAATTGCCGAGCATCTCGAAGAACGTGTGATGACGCGCGGTGTAGCCGACGTTGTCGAGATCGTTGTGCTTTCCGCCCGCGCGCACGCACTTCTGCGCCGTCGCCGCGCGTTTGTAGGGCCGCGTTTCGGCACCCGTGAAGATGTTCTTGAACTGCACCATGCCCGCAGTCGTGAACATCAGCGTCGGATCGTTGCGCGGGACGAGCGACGACGACGGCACGTGCTCGTGGCCGTTCTTGGTGAAAAAGTCGACGAATGTGGAACGGATCTGGTTGACGCCGGTCATTCACGGGCTCGCATGGATGGGGCGCGGAGAGGGCGCCTGAACAATCTTTATCGTTGGGCAAGAACCTGCGCGATCGCGCGCGGTCCAGCGCTGCGGTCAAGGCTCAAGGCACAGAACTCGGGGCCGGCCGAGCGCCGCCACATACAAGTCCAACATCCTGCTTGCGGCAGGTGTCCGGACGTGTCGCGCCGAGCTGAGAGGCCTCCCCGAACTTATTAGCGATGCGCCGAAATACTGTCCACCGCTCGAACGGCAAACCGGTCGAAACCACATCGGTGGCTTCCGACGGTGAGTTATCCCCGTTCAATTACTTCGTCCCTACATTAGCGAGCATGTAGGCATTTGTTCGGCATATTGTACTTCACGTACCACGCATTTTGTTCTACAAGGCCTAGGCCAGCGCCATGCCTATTAGCGGGGCGTTTCGGCTCGTTCTTTTGATCAACCCAGCGTTCTTCGGGTTGGTCAGTCCTGAGGCGGCCGTCTATGCCATTGATATTTTCAGCGCGAATGACTGCGCCATGACCATGCCCGGACGGCCCGGGGGGCATATATCTGCAGTTGTTGCGCTTCCTGACCCGGCGCCGCCATCTGCCATCGTGATTACGAACGCACCTATGCCCGATGGCGGGAATGCCACGATTACCTACCTGCCAGACGGGACTTTGCGCGCGGAGATCACGGATGGAGTGGGGGTCCTAACTATAGCGTCTTGCCCGGTATGGAATCCCGCCCGAGATATTTGCGTCGTGACGCTCGACTGGGGACCACCAGATTACATAGAGCTTCAAATCGACTTCGGGTGCGTAGGAAGCTCGGCGCCGAACGCCAGCATTCCGAGTGCACTGTTGATCAAGCCGAAGCCTAAGCGTGCCGGCGAGGATTTTTCCGCCAAAGCACTGGTCGCCCGACAGTCCCGCAAAGCTCTTTTCGCGAGCGCCGTGCCAAAGCGCGATCGGATACCCGGTAACGAAGAGCGCGACTTCATGATGCTGCGGGATGAGGTGGCGCAGTTGGCTGACCTTTTGCCGCTGCTGAGAAGCGGCAAGGTGCACCATGCGCTTGGAATTGCCGCCCGGCTAAGGCTGTTGCTCATCCCAGTTCGGGGCGAGATGGGCCTACTCCAGAGATGCGCTGCCCGCGTTGACGCGCCGCTCATCGTCTACACTGGTGCGCGACCCTCACTACCATTTCCTACCATTCCGGGAGCCCGACGGATCTCATTGGAAATCGATGGCATTCAGACGAAGGAACATCCCACCCCAATCGATGTGGACGATTGGCTTCAGCTTACAGCAGCGCGCCTCAACGAGAAGGATTTTACCAACTACAGCATCCTGAGTGACATCGGGAACACGCGCGGCTCCCACGCGGACCCGGATCTCAAGCCATTGGTCGAGATGCTAGAGAACATGCAGAGTCAGATCGGGACGACCGAAAGTCAGGCCTTCCTTGCCACCTATATATGCGTGGTCGGAGAGGCCATAGCGCAAGTCGCTCGAACGCTTCTATCGAGCCGGCAATAGCTGCTGTTACTTTTTCCGCGCGTTGTCGGCGGATGGCTTCGCTACCCTCTTAAGGGCACGCTCTATCTCATTCTCGTCCTCGGTGACGCCAGCCTTCTTCGCAGCCTCTTTGAATCGCTTTAGCTGCTCAGCTGGCGTCAACTCAGGTTCTTTTCTTTTGGGCATTGGCCCTCCGTTCTCGGCGGACCGCCTTGCGCCTATCTTGGTCCGCGTCAGGCCCTATCAGCTGTTCGATACTTCAGCCTCTTGCCCTTCACGCCGACCAGCGCCTTGACGGCACGCTGTTCGTCATCAACGCCAATTCCGACGCGCGCATTGTACCGGAAATCGAACTCCGCAAGATAGCGGTGCAGATGCTTCTCGCTGCAGTGTTGGTAGGTGCCTTTCATGCCCCGCTTGAACACCGAGAAATAGCTCTCGACAGTGTTCGTGGTCACGTCACCGCGCGCATACTCTTTGGCTGCGTGCTTCACCCGCTCATGAGACACGACCTGAACGCCCCGGTATAGGCGGCTTTCGTCGGTCATCAGGCGGGCCTCGGTCGAGACGTTCTGATTGACGATTTCGGTCACGGTTTCCTTGTCGGCGCGAGCGATGTGGAACGATCGAACCTCGCCACCGCGCTCCAGAAGGGAGAGCACAGCGCGCTTGTTGGCAGGGCCTTTGTTGCCCTTGTTCTTGTACGGCTTGCCGCTGGTGCGCACGGTTGCAGGCTCTTCGATCCGACCGAAATAGGTCTCGTCCGCCTCGACAATGCCCGAGCTGCCGGGACCGCCGATCGGAGCAAGTCCGCCCGTCCGCATGGCCTCACGGATGCGGTGCGACATGAACCACGCCGACTTCAGGGTAAGGCCAAGGGTGCGGTGGAGCTGGTTCGAGCTGATCCCCTTCTTGCTGGCGCAGATCAGGGCGATCGCTTGCAGCCAAAGGCGCAGGGCGATGTGGCTGTCCTCGAAGATGGTGCCGATCTTCACGGTGAAGGGCTTCCGGCAATCCTTGCACTTGTAGGTGCCGATGCGGGTGCTCTTGCCCTGCAGCTTCGTCACGCGCTCGCGGGTATGGCAACGGGGGCACTCCGGGCCATGCGGCCAGAGATGAGCCTCAACCCATTGATAGGCCGCTTCTTCGTCGTGAAAGCGGGGATGTGAAAGGACGTCCGGCATAGGTCTCTCCTGCATCTGAGACCAATATAAGCCCGATCGCGTAATTCCGAACGGGAACGCAGTCAACAGAGGCAGTCGGCTAATGACCTCAGCAACCATAGAGGCGCCCGGCAGGGGACCCTACTCGGGCCGGCCCGTCGTTCGATACCAAGGAACCTCGGACTATCCGCTCGCGGCTAAAGTCCGCGCGGTGTACGAGGCGGTGGAGAGGGTCTATCGCGTCGAAAAGGGCCAGCTCAAGCGCCCTACCCGCGGCCGTTCGCGGGTCGCCTTCGCCCGCCAGGTAGCCATGTACCTGGCTCATGTGACGTTCGGACTAACACTGACGACCGTAGGACGCGAGTTTGGACGTGACCGCACGACCGTCGCACACGCCTGTGCGCTTGTGGAAGACGCGCGCGACAATCCGGAGTTCGATCGCACCCTCGAGATCCTAGAGGCCATCGCCAAGCACTTGGTGTCCGCCGAAAGCGCCCGTTCACCCCTCCCTGCTGAGTGAAGTTCATGTGCAACCCATGCAAGTCACCGATGGCAGATACCCTGTCGGAGGAAAGAGCTCGTCAACAGTCTCTGCCACTGCTGTCGGCGCTGGTCCGGCCGGGTGCCGTACTGACGGTCTCTGGCAATCCCCAAGACCCAGTTGCCACTGTGGTTCTGGGTCGGGCTGGCGAGCCTGATCCTTGCGGCGCATTCAGTGCCGAGGATGTGGAGGCGGCTGCCAGCCACGGCTGGATCGAGGCGGCGAGCGACGGATGGGGCTGGAAGATTACGCGCGCCGGCGCCGGCATCGTCAGGGCGGCGCGAGCGGAAGGCGCGGCTGCGCGTGCCTCCGCATCAGGCGCTGAAGCTAGAAGGCCCGTCGATCGGTCGCGCGAGAGCCGCCCAGCGGCAGCGCGCGAAGCCGGCGGCTCGCTCGCCTGGCTGCACAGCCGCCGCGACAAGGATGGCCAGCCGATGATCAGCGCCGAGCAGCTCGCGGCCGGCGAACGACTGGCAGGGGACCTTTGGCGCGCCCGCATGACGCCGCGCGTCACGTCTGTTTGGACCGGCGTTCCTGGCGATGCTGGTGCACGCCGCTCCGCACCGGGTGCGGGGATCGATATTGCCGATGCGGTGATTGCAGCCAAAGTGCGCGTCGAGCGGGCGCTCAAGGCCGCAGGTCCGGAGTTTGCCGGTCCCCTGATCGACGTGTGCGGTCACATGCGCGGTCTCGACGATATCGAGCGCATTAACGCCCTGCCCGTGCGCTCCGGGAAGATGCTTCTGCGCACCGCACTGACCCGCCTCGCGCGTCACTATGGTCTGCTGCCGCCTGAGCACGGCGAAGCCGAGATCGCGCGCCGCATTGCCGGCTGGATGTCGGAGGATGGCGGTGTCACACTTGAGGCGTGGCGCGAGCAAGCCCCGCGACGAAGCAGCTAGACTTATCGCGCCTTCAAATCCCAGAAGTCGCCGCGGAAGTAGAGTAGCGGTCCGACATCCTCGCGGAAGCGGCAATCGCGCACGCGGCCAATGAAGATCGTGTGCGTGTCGAACGAATGCTCCTGCGCCACCTCGCAGTCGAGATTGGCGATCGCGCCTTTGAGCATCGGCGCGCCCGTGACGAGCGTATCCCAGGTCTCGGGATCGAAGCGTGCCTCGCCTTCGAGCTTCTTCGACGAAAAGCGGCGCGCCAGCTCGTTCTGGTCGCTGGCGAGCAGGTTGATTGAGAAGCACTGACCGGAATGGATAGGCGCGTGGGCACTCGCATTGCGGTTGACGCACGCGATCACCATCGGCGGGCTGTCCGTCAGCGAGCACACGGCTGTCGCGGTCAAACCTGTCCGCTGACCAGGTGTGCCGACCGCGATGATCGTCACCGCGCCAGCCTGATGGCGCATCACGTTTCTGTATTTATCCGAGTCCATGATCTTCCTCGTGGCCCCTCGGGCTCGGCTGGCAGCCTAGCGGAGCGGTGCGCCGATGCAAGCCGCGTGGCTGCATCGGTGATCCGCAATCGCGCTCAATTCTTGAGCTTCCAGTCGCCGAGTTCGGCACGCGGCAGCCCCAGATTGTCCCGGAGCGTCGGCCCCTTGTAGTCCTTCTGGTGCAGGCCACGGCGCTGCAACTCCGGCACCACCATGCGCACGAAGTCCTCATAGCCACCGGGGAGATGCGTCGCAGCGACGACGAAGCCGTCGCACGCGCGGCCCGTAAACCATTCCTCGAGCCCGTCAGCCACGTCCTTTGCGGTGCCAACGAAGCGCGGAAACTCGCGCACGGTGCCGCGGTTCGAGAACTCGACGAAATCGCGCACGGTCGGGTTCTTCTTCCCCGAAAGGTTCACGACGCGGTCGAGAATGGCCCTGAGCCCCGAGATCCGCTTCAGCTCATCGTCGTTGAATTGCTCATCCATGTCCTTCGAGTAAAAGTCGAAGTTCAGGGCTTCCGAGAGCAGCGCCAGCCCATCCACTGGCTTCGCGAGCTTGTCGATCACGGCCATCTTGTCCTCGGCCATGCTCTTGGTTTCGCCGGTAACGGCATAGATGGCCGGCGCCACGCCCACCTCGGCCGGATTGCGTCCGCACTTCAGGATCAGCTCCTTGAAATTCGCGTAGTTCTTCTTCCCGATCTCGATATTGGGATAGACGCAGAAGACGAGCTCGCCCCAGCGTGCCGAAAAGGCCTGCCCACGGCCCGATTGCCCGGCCTGGATGACGACGGGGCGCCCCTGCTGGCTGCGCGGTACGGGTAGCGGTCCCTTCGAGCGGAACCAGCGGCCCTTGTGATCGAGGCGATGGACCTTGTCGGGATGTGCGAAGAGGCCCGTCTCCTTGTCGATGACGAGTGCATCATCCTCCCAGGAGTCCCAGTGGCCGAGCACGACCTCCATGAACTCGTCGGCCTTGTCGTAGCGCAGATCGTGCTCGGGATGCTCCGACTGCGAGAAGTTCATGGCCTCCGAGTCGTTGAGCGATGTCACGACATTCCAGGCACTGCGGCCGCTGGACATGAGGTCGAGCGTCGCGAACACGCGCGCGACATGGAATGGCTCGTAGTATGTCGTCGAGTACGTCGAGCCTAGGCCGAGGCGTGTCGTCGCCGTGCTCATGATGGAGAGGATCGTCGTCGGGTCCATCTTCACGACGCGCACGCCGTTCGCGATGGCTTCGCGGTGGTCGCTGCCCAGGATGTCCGGCATGGCGAGGCGGTCGTCGAAGAAGCCGAGGTGGAATTTGCCGTACTCGAGCGTGCGGGCAATCCGCATGAAATACTCTGGGCCGAGGAAGTCGGTCGCCGAGTGGGGATGGCGCCACGACCCGACGTAGTTCGAGCAGTTCTGCGCCTGCAGAAACCCGATCAGGATCATCTGGCGTTGGGTGCTCATTTCCATTCCCCTGGGCGCGTGTTTTTCCGTTGTCCGGACAGGTATTGCATATCCGCGCGCCTTGTCGCCAGACCGCAGCAGCGCACAGACGCGGAACGTTTTTGCATGGACCGGCCAGAACACGGCTATGCTAAACCTCGAAGCGAGGAAACGCGCGTTTCATCAAGGAGCGCCAGAATGTTGATGTCAGCAGTCGACTATCGGGACTCTCTGCGCCGCTATCGGCCACGGGTGTTCATCAACGGCCAGCGCGTCGAAAGCGTCGCCGACGAGCCGCTGCTCGCGCCCGGCGTCGCTGCCGTGGGCGTGACTTATGACTTCGCGCTCAAGGACCAGCACGCGCCCATTATGACGGCCCGGCAGATGACATCCGGCAAAACGGTCAACCGGATGCTGCATATCTGCGAGAACTCGACGGACCTTCTCTACAAGCTCGAGGCCGTGCGGCTCGTGTGCTGCGAGAGCGGCTGCGCGCAGCGCTACCTCAGCCATGACGGCCTCAATGCCATCTTCCAGGCGACGCGGCGTATCGATGCGAACAGTGGCACGGACTACCACCAGCGGTTCCTCAATTACCTCCATCGCGTGCAGGACGAGGATCTGACGCTCGGCGTCGCCATGACCGACGCCAAGGGCGATCGTTCGCGCCGGCCGGGCGGGCAGGACAATCCAGACGTCTACGTGCACATCTCGGAGCGACGCCGCGATGGCATCGTCATCCGCGGCACCAAGGCCATCGTGACGGGCGCGCCGTACATGCACGAGCTGCTGGTCATGCCGTGCCGCACCATGACGGCCGAGGACGCGGACTTCGCCGTCTGCTGTGCCGTGCCGGTCGATGCCGAGGGCGTGACGATCATTTCGCGTCCTGCCGGCCGGCCCGGCGAGAACGCCGCGAAGTTCTCGGCCCGTTACGGCCAGTGTACGGCCGTCGTGCAGTTCGACGACGTCTTCGTGCCATGGGATCGCGTATTCGCCGATGGCCAATATGAGGAGGCGGGCTACCTCACGACGAGCTACGCGACGCACCACCGCCATTCCTGCATTGGTGCGCGGGCGGGCTTCGGCGATCTGCTGATCGGCGCCGGTGCCCTCATGATCGAGGCTAACGGACTCGATCCTGCCAAGCACGGCCACATCCGCGATGCCATGGTCGATCTCATCAAGATTGTCGAGGGTTTCTTCGCGTGCGGCGTCGCGGCGTCCGTCTACGCAGCCAAGGACCCTGCCGGCTCGGTCATGCCGGATGCCGTCTTCTCGAACGTGGGTAAGCTGCTGCTCGCGACGCAGATCTACGACATGCACCGCCTCGCGCACTATGTCTCGGGTGGCCTGATCGTGGCGCTGCCCGGTCCTGACGAGGACCACAATCCCGAGACGCAGGCGTCGCTCGCAGCGGTGCTGGCGGGGCGGCCCGATGTGCCGGCGGCGCAGCGTCTCGAAGTTGCGCGGCTCATGGAGGATCTCACGGCATCTTACAGCGGCAGTTGGATGAGCCTTATTTCACTCCACGGCGGCGGCAGTCCCGAAGCCATGAAACGCGAGATCTGGCGCAATTATCCTGTCGGCGAGAAGCGCGAGATTGTTGAGCGCCTGCTCGATCGCGGCGTGCTCGATACGGGCGACCGCGTGTCGAAGCAGCCCGGCCGCTGCTGCGTCACCGGCTGCGAGGTTCCCGCGCTCCCGAAGGCGGCGGAGTAAACTATCGCGAGAGCACCGCGACCGCCTCGAGGTGCGGCGAATAGAGGAACTGGTCGATCGGCGTGATGGCATCCAGCCGATAGCCGCCGTTGATCAGAATATGCAGATCGCGCGCCAGCGTCGCGGGATTGCACGAGACCATCACCACACGCTTGACCTTCGACTGCGCGAGCCGTTCGCACTGCGCCTTGGCGCCGGCGCGCGGCGGATCGAGCACCACCGCATCGAGATCCTTCATCTCCATGGGCGAGAGCGGATCCTGGAAGAGATCTCTTGCTCGCGTCGTCGCGGGTTTCAGCCCTTGGTTCTTGCGCAGCGCATCGTTGAGCGCAGCAATGGCCGTGCGGTCGTCATCAAGTGCCATCACACGCGCCTTTTGCGCGATCGGTAGCGTCAATGTCCCGAGCCCGCAGAAGAGATCGCCGACCTGCTTCGCCTTGCCGAGTGCCGCCGTCACAAGATCAATCATCGCGCGTTCGGCCTCGGGCACGGCCTGAAGGAAGGCGCCGGGCGGCGGCGTCACGGCCTTGCCTGCAAAGTGCAGCACCGGCGCCTGCCGCTCGATGACTGGCACGCCACCGATGGAGACGCGCGCCAGTCTTGCGCTCGCCGCGATCTCGCCGATCTTCGCGCGGGCCGGCGCATTCAAGGACCGCTCGCTGCCTTCCACGTCGACATCCGCCCCCGTATCCGTCAGCGTGATGGCAACGCGCGTCTCCTCCTCCTTGCCTCCCGCAATGGCCGCAAGCTCCGCGAGCGCCGGAAGCAGCGCAACGATGCGCCGGTCCAGCACGGGACAATCCTCGGCGGTCACGAGATCGTGCGAGCGTCGTCCATGGTACCCGATGCGCATCTTGCCCTTCATGCGACGCGCATTGAATGTCGCCCGTCGGCGCGAATGCTCGGGCACAGTGATCAGCGGCTCGGCTTCCACGGCGATTTTTTGTTGCCGCAGCGCGCGTACGAGAAAGTCGCGCTTCCATTCTTCATACATCGCGAGCGGCATATGCCGCGCGACGCAGCCGCCACAAGGCTCATCATTCGGATCGGGTGCGCGCCGTCGATCGGGAAGCAGCGTTACGGGCTCTGGCGCATAACCTTCCTCGACGCGCCATGTCTCGCCCGGCAATGCCTGCGGAATGAAGATCTGTGCGCCGGCTGCGGTCGTGGCCGTGCCATCGCCCTCGGCGCCAAGCCCCGCGATCTGCACGATCTCGCTCATCTGCGCCCGCCCGCCAGGAGAAACTCGACATTGCCCGAGCCGCCTTTGATCGGCGAAGGCATGTCGCCGATCACCGACCAGCCTGCCTGAGCGACCAGCCAATCGCGCACGTCCGCCAGCGCCTGCTCGTGCAATGCAGGATCGCGCACGATACCACCTTTGCCCACGCCCTCGCGCCCGACCTCGAACTGAGGCTTCACGAGCGCAACCAGCCAGCAGCCCGGCGCCGTGAGCGCCAGTGCCGACGGCAGCGCCTTCCGCAATGAGATGAAGCTCACATCGACAACGATCGCGCCGACGGCATCCGGTACCAGCGTGCGGTCCAGCGTACGCGCATCGCATTCTTCGAGAGCCGTCACGCGCGGATCGCCTGCCAGAGACGCATGAAGCTGGCCCTTACCGACATCCACCGCATAGACGCGCGCTGCGCCACGCTCCAGCAGCACTTGCGTGAACCCGCCTGTTGAAGCGCCGACATCGAGCGCGATACGCCCCGCAGGATCGAGCCGAAACCGATCGAGCGCCGCCGCAAGCTTCACTGCCCCCCGCGATACCTGTGCCGCCGCCTGCGCATCGACCGCGATGGCCTGTTCCTCGCGCACGTTCATGGCGGGCTTTTGCGCAACCTCACCGTCGACACGCACTTCTCCACGCGCAATGAGATCGCGCGCTTTAGCACGCGTCGCGACCAAGCCGCGCGCGACGAGTGCGAGGTCCAGGCGTTGAGGCTCATCCGAGGCATTCATGCGAGAAGCGCTATTCGCTCACGAAGAAATAGTCAAAAAAAAGACGGGTGGCCGAATCTTGCGGTTCTGCCGCGAACGCCCTCGGCGTCCCCTCTCCCCGCGTGCGGGGAGAGGGTTAGGGTGCCCCCCGACCCTCTCCCCATTGAAGCCAATGGGGAGAGGGGGAAGTGGACTGAGCTCAAATATCTATGAGTTTCTCTCGCGTCCTGCTGGCGGGAAGTGCGTATCGAACCAGCGTGCGAGATCGGCGAGGGCAGGATGGCGCAGATTGCGCTCCATGTAGCGCCACGTGCGCGGGAGGTGTGCGAGATAACCATGCTTGCCGTCGCGGCGCGCGAGACGCTGCCAAAGGCCGAGCAGCTTCGTGTTGCGCTGCGCGCCGAGCACAGCATAGGCCGTGTCGAATGTGGCCACGTCAAAACCCGGCTCTCGGCAGGCAACTTCGCGACGGTAGTGGGCAAGCAAATCGCGCTCGATATCTTCCGGTACGTCGAGGCGTGCGTCCTGCAGCAGCGAGACGACGTCGTAGGCCCAGGGACCGCGCATGGCATCCTGAAAATCGAGCACGCCGACTTGACCCTCGCCGAGCCACATGAGGTTCGGCGAGTGATAGTCGCGCAGCACCCAGCCAAGTGGCAGCGTCTCGAGCCAATCGATCTGCGCGTTCCAGATGCGGAGGAAGTCAGCCTTCACGTCGGCCGGAATAGGCGAGCCCATGATGGCTGGCCAATACCAGTCGGTGGTCAGCTCGACTTCGATCATCAGCGCCGTGCGGTCAAAGCGGTGCACGACATGATGCTGTGCGCTACCAGGAACAGGCAGCCGCTCGGATGGTGGATGGGCGCGCAGCGCGATGAGGCCATCGACGGCGCTCGACCAAAGTGTTCGCTGATCCATACCGCGTTCGAGAGCACGGCCGAACGTGAGGTCACCGAGATCGTCGATCAGCAGCAGTCCGCGATCGTGGTCGAAAGCGCGGATCGTCGGCACGATCATCCCGTACGACGCCAGAGCCTCGGCAATGGCATGGAACGCCGTTACGTCCTCGGCGAGATGTGCAATCTGGCTGTAGGGCAGGCCGTTGCGGATGGGCGGTCCGTCGGGTTGACGCGGGCTGTCCATGAGTACGTGCGACGCGCTAGTCCCGATGAGCCGCGCATAGGCGCGCGTCGAGGCATCACCTTGCAGATAGCGGAGCGTACCGGCGCGATCTGAAATGAAAGCGTCGATCTCACTGAGACGCGCGACGCGCGGCGTCCAACTCGCATCCGGTGTGAGCGTCAACGTGCGCGTCTCCGGTGAGAAACCGACATCGAGCGCGATATCGAGATGGTGGCCATGCAGGCGACCCTGTGCCCGTTCGGGCCACTCAACGAGCGCGAGACCGCTCGCGACAGCCTCGTCGAAGCCGATCTCGTCGATCTCACTCGCGTCGGTCAGGCGATAGAGATCGAAGTGCGCAATATCGATACGCGGCGTCGCATAGGGCTGCACGAGGGTGAAGGTCGGGCTCGGCACTTCCGCTTCGGGATCGGCGAGCATGGCGCGGATGACGGCCCGCGCGAAGGTCGTTTTGCCGGCGCCGAGATCGCCCGTGAGCGTGATGAGATCGCCGGGGCGCATCTTGAGGGCAATAATCTCGGCGAGGCGCGTCAGACGCACCTCGTCGACGCCTTCGACAGTCCAGGGGCCGCTCATGCGAGGGTTTGGAACTTCACCGCCTCTGTCCCGGGCCGCGGGCCGTGCTCGGGAAAGCGCACGGTGACGGCGGTGCCTTCGCCCGGCTCACTGATGAGGCTCATGGTGCCGCCGTGCAGTTCGACGAGGCTCTTGACGATGGGCAGGCCGAGGCCTGCGCCGCGATGCTTGGAACCGCGGCTGCGTGAGATGAAGCGGCCGAGCACATCACGCTGCTGGTCGTGCGGGATGCCGGCGCCGCGGTCGGTGACGGTAAAGGCGATCATCTGGCCCTCGCGGACGCAGGTCAGGCGGATCAGGCCGCCGGGGTCGGAGAAGCCGATCGCATTCGAGAGCAGATTGTAGAGAATTTGGCGCACGCGGGCCTCGTCGGCGATCAGTTCGTCGACATCCTCCGCGACCTCGATCTCGAGCGCAAGATGAATGCGGCTCATGCGGTCCTTCACGCCGAGCGCGGCTGCCTCGATGATGCCCATGATCTTGGCCGGCCCGAGCCGCAGCTCCAATGCGCCAGCATCGATGTTGGCGAGGTCCAGGATATCGTTGATCGTAGAAAGCAGGGTCTCCGACGAGCGCGAGACGGCCGAGAGATACTCACGCTGCTTGTCGTTCAGTTCGCCGATGCGCGGGCTCTCGAGCAGCTCGGTGAAGCCGATGATGCTGGTGAGCGGCGTGCGTAGCTCATAAGACACGTGGCTGATGAACTGGCTCTTGAGGCGGTCGGCGGCAATGAGCGCCTCGTTGCGCTCCTCGAGTGCGCGGGCATAGCGCTTTGTGACGGTGACATCGGCGAAGCTGACGAGCGTGCCGCCGTCGGGTAGCGGCATGGCGGCATAGTCGATGACGCTCTGGTCGGCGCGCGTCATCTGGCCCTTCGCGTGCTGGCGCTGGTCCGAGAAGGCGGTTGCTGCCTGGGCGATGTTGCTCCATTCGGCCGGATCGTCGTGCAGGATCTGGCACTGGCGGATAATCTCGTCGACGTGCGGCTCGTCCTGCAACATGCGCCGGCCGAGCTTCCAGATGCGCTCGAAGGCATGGTTGAAAAGCTTCAGGCGGCCGTCCGTGCCGAACACGGCGACGCCTTCCTCGAGGTGGTCGAGCGTCTCGCGCTGCACGCGGACCAGTTCATCGTAGCGACTCGCAAGCGCAAGGCGCTCGGTCTCGTCCTCGTAGAGATATGTGACGCCGCCGTCCGGGCGCTCCTCGGCCATGACGTGCACCGAGCGGCCATCCGGAATGTGCCACCATTCCTCGGGCTCGGAGCCGGTCTTGTAGCCGGCGAGCACCTTGGTCTTCCACTCGCGGTAATTCACGACCTCGGGAATGCGGCTCCGCTCGCGGAGGCGGTCGAGCAACTCGCCATGCATGGGCCGCTGGTTCAGCCAGTCGGCGTCGAGCTGCCATAGCTTGGCGAAGGCGTCGTTGAAGAAACTCAGCCGCTGGTCGCGCGAGAAGATGGCGACGGCCGTCGAAACGCGATCGAGCGTCCGGTAGAAGGTCGCGACGAGCCGATCGAGCTCGCTCTCCGCGCTCTGGATGGCAGTCGCGTCGATCGCGCAGGCAACGCTCGCCTCGCCGAACGGGAGGACGACGATGTCGTGATGGCGCCGCTCGCCGCCGATGATCAGCGGCATCCGCTTGCGGAAGCTCTCCTGGCGCACGAGCACATTGGCAAGCTCTTCGCGCTGGCGGGTCTCGAGCAGCTCGAGCTGGCGGTCCGTCGCCTCGACCTCACTCTTGGCACCGACAGCGCGCACATAGGCCTTGTTCACCCACTCGATCTGGCCGCTGCCGCCGCGGATCCAAACGGGGTGGGGAAGGGCATTGTAGAGGGCGCGCCCGAGACCGATGTCGCGCGCGAGCTGGCGGTGCTGCGAGATGATCTCGGCAACCTGCTTGCGATAGCCGGCGATGTCGCGGAAGCGCAGGATGGCGCGGCCGCCCGAGACACGGCCGTCGGCCTCGACGTCGCCGCCGGCGCCCGTGCGCAGGAGCAGATTGAACGGCTGGCCCTGCGTGAAGAGCGTGTCGAGCTTCGCCTTGAGATCGCGCGCGGCCTCGGGCTCGAGCCACGCGCCGAGGCGCATGAGAAGCTGGGGATCCTCGGGGAGACCCGGCACGGTCGTCAGCGTATGCGCGGCGACGCGCATGTTCTCGCCCTGCTGCCAGAAGATGAGAACCTGCGGCTCGGCCTTGATGATCGCTTCAGCGGCAGCGAGGCTGCGGCGCAGCTCGACGACCTCGTCGCGGCGCTGCCACAGGCGCCAGCGCTGCTGGAGCCAGGAGCGCCAGACCAGTGTGACCATGGCAGCCGCTGCACCCATGAGCACAGCGCCGGCCAACAGCCCACCGAGCCTGAGTGAGCCGATGACCTGGATGCTGGTGTCGAAAGCCGCGATCGCGAGCACCGCCACGGAGGCAATAGCGGCCATCAGCAGAAGGATGAGATCCTCCCGCGCCAGCCGTCTTTTGCCCGTTCGATCCGTGGTGTCCATGCCGTCCCGGAAGGAGCCGAGAGTCCGAGCGCGCTGGTCCAAGCAGAACTGGTGAAAACCAAGGCGCCAGGGCTTGTGCTGCCTGTCGCTCAATACCGAATCGGAATTATGCCGGCTTTACCTTGCGCTGACCAGGACATCCGAGGGTGCACGGAAAGAAAGTTATTTAATAAAATCAACGGGAAGTGCGCATGGACGCAAAGGGTGGCGTGGCTCGCCGGACACGCCTTCAGGCGGCCCGCCGACGCGTGAAGGGATAGGCGAGGATCGTGCCGATCGTGATGAGCGTCCGCCAGACGCCGCGAACAAAGGCGAGGGGTGCGCTCACTGGTCCGACGAGCGGCATGAACATGAAGAGGAAGATCGTGCCCCTCACGCAGCGAGCGGCCCAGTATCCTGTGCGTCGCGCATAATCTGCACGCGCTTCGAGCGGCCAGACGCGCTGCCACCAATCGCGCGCGACGCCCAATCCGGCAAAGCCTATCACCAGCAGGACGAGGTAGCCGATCTGGATGAGCGACGGGATGCCCGGCACGAAGCGCGCATCGAGCTCGCGCTGGCGGTCGCGGCTGGTGAGATCGAGTCGCAGGCCGCTGGCGACGATCGTGCCAGTCACCTCCGGCGCGAGATCGCGCCAGGTTTCGCTGACGGGCGCCGTCCATCCACCTCCACTGCCACGTCCGACGCCGACTAGCTGGAAGGACGTGCGCAGCTCACCAGTCGCGATCGCATCGGTTTCGACGGCCACGCCGCCGGTGAGTTGCCCGATAAGGTCGGGAAGGGCGGGCTTCGTCCGCGGGCCATCGAGGCGCGTGAGATCCACGCGCTGCCAGAACCAATTGCGCGTACCGGGCTGGCGGGCGCTCGCGCTTTCGATCACGACGAGATTGACGTCGCTCTCAGCCGCAGCGCGTCGCAATTCGTCGAGCATGAGTGTGCGTTCCGGTCCGCTCGATGGCCTGAAGTGCAGCACTGGCCCCTTCATGCGGCCGCTGATGACGATCGTACCGCGCGCGACGGCGCTCAGCATATGCGGCAAGCGATCCGGATCGACAGCTTCGACGGCAACGCGGCCGGGCGTCGGATCTACTGGACGCGCGCGCTTGAGGAGCCCTGTCGCTCCGGGCTCCAGAGCCAGAACGCGGATTGCCGCGAGATCCACCGGGCGCGCGAGCTGCCAGAGCATCTCGTGCACCTCGCTGCGGCTGCGGATGGGCACGCGCACGCCGTTGCCGACATCGAGGCTGTAGAGATCGACGCCGTTGACGACGCGCCGATGGAGGCCATAGACGCGGCTATCGAGAAGTGCATTGAGCTCCGCATCGGCCGGCAGCTCCTTGAGCTTCGCGCGATCCTTGAAGAGTGTGTCGTTGGTCAGGAGAATGAGCTGCTTCGCCGCCTCTTCGGTCAGCGGCATGAGCACGCGCAGGCCACGGCTCAACTCCTCGGGCGTTGCTGCGGTAAACGTCTCGCCTTCGGCATTGCGCAGGCGCCAGTGGCCCTCGTCCGTTAGCTCGGCGGCCACGGCACGCGCGCGCCGCGTTGCCGGCAAGGTCTTGAGGTGCGCGCCCGCTTCGTCGATCGCGGTCAGGCGTTTGGCCGTGCCATGCGGGACGCCATCGTCGGTATGCTTGAGGATGCGCGTTAGCCAGTTCGCGCTTGCGGACACTGACGCGAGAAGCGTCAGAGCCATCAGCCCGATCACCAGCAATCCGAATTGGCGTTTCGAGAACTCCATGCCGCTACTCTATCAGCAGGATTGCGGCGGATGCGTTGCGAAGGCTGTCAGCCTTTGGCTTTGATGCGGGCCTTCGCGAAGTCGGGTTTCCGCTTCTCGAAGAAGGCGGCAAAGGCCTCCTGAGCCTCGGCACTCCCCATGCACTGCTTGAAGACCTCGGACTCGGCCTCGATCTGGGCGCTGAGCGCGGCCGGATCGCCGCGCATGAGCCGGCGCGCTGCCAGCAGAGCGCCGCGCGGCTTGCTTGCGAGCCGGCGCGCGGCCTTCATGGCCGTCGCCTCCAGCTCCTCCGCTGGCACGACGGCATTGATGATCCCTGCTTCTCTGCCGCGCTCAGCGCTGAAGGGCTCGCCGAGGCAGAGGAGTTCGAAGGCGCGCGCATTGCCCATGCGCATGATTGCGGTGAGGCTCGACGCTGCCTCAGGCACGAGACCAAGCTCGAGGAAGGGCGTCCTGAGGCTCGCCGTCGGGCTCGCATACACGAGATCGCAGTGGAAGAGCATGGTCGTGCCGATGCCGATTGCGAGGCCATCCACGGCCGCGATCATGGGTTTCGTCACCTTGGGCAGGCGTCGGATGAAGCTCAGCGACGGTGTCGGGATGCCGTCGCTACTGCCGAGCTTGGAGCGGCGGATGAAGTCGTTGATGTCGTTGCCGGCATTGAAGACGCCGCCTGAGCCGATGAAGACGTGCGCAATGATGCCATCGTCGTTCTCGCCGCGGTCCAGCGCCTCGGACATGGCGTCGTACATGCCGCCGGTGAAAGCGTTCTTCTTGTCCGGCCGTGTGAAGCGCATCACCTGGATTTCATCGGCAATGCTGATCTCGATATCGCGCTCTTCGCTCATGGCCGTTCCCTCGCGCTCCCTAAGACCCCTAGATTTCGATGCCCTCGCTTGCCGCGAAGGCTGCGAGCCCGTCGCGGATGCTGCGGCCGCCTTTGGCGATGAGCTCGCTGACCGCGGACTCCGTGCGTGCCGCGTGCAGGCCGAGCACCATGCTCTTGACCGGGCCGATGCTTGCCGGCGCCATGGAGAGCGTACGGAAGCCTGCGCCGATGAGGGCCATGGCCTCGAGCGGCCGCCCGCCGATCTCGCCGCACAGCGCTACTGGCACGCCGAGGCGCTTGCCGGCCTCGGTGACCCCCTTCAATGCCCGCAGGAATGACGGCGCGAGCACATCGAAGCGCCCCGAAACCTTCGGGTTGCCGCGGTCCGACGCGAAGAAGTACTGCATGAGGTCGTTGCTGCCGACGGAGGCGAAATCGACGAGCGGCAGCACGGAATCGAGATCGAACAGAAGCGACGGTACCTCGATCATGATGCCGAACTGGACGCGGGTCGGCACGCCGCCGCCGCGTTTGCGAAGGATATCGATCTCGCGATCGAGGATCGCACGCGCGGCGACGATCTCACCCGGCTCGGACACCATCGGTATCATCACGCGCAGCTCCGTACCCTCGGCCGCGCGCAGCATGGACCGGAGCTGCGTGCGCAGGAGCGCTGTGCGGTCAAGGCCCATGCGAATGCCGCGCCAGCCGAGTGCAGGATTGTCCTCGGGGTCCTGGCGCATGTAGGGCAGCACCTTGTCGCCGCCGATGTCGAGCGTGCGGAAGGTGACGGGCTTGGTGCCTGCGCCCTCGATCACGGCGCGGTAGACCTGGGCCTGGCGATCGCCGCGCGGAAAGGTCGCCGCGACCATGAACTGCAGCTCGGTTCGGAAGAGGCCGATACCCTCGGCGCCCGACTGCTCGAGGTGGACGAGGTCATCGGGCAGGCCCGCGTTCATCTGCAGCGAGATCTGCGCGCCATCCTTGGTGACGGCCGGCCGGCCGAGCAGCGAGCGATACTGACGCTGCTGGCGGGCGCGAAAGCGCACCTTGTCCGAGTAGGCCTGGATCACATCGCTTGTCGGACGCACGAACACTTCGCCCGTATTGCCGTCGACGATCACGGGATCACCGACATCAATGCGCTCGATGAGGCGGCGCACGTCGGTGACCGCGACGACGCCGAGTGCCCGGGCAACGATCGCGACGTGGCTCTGCCCGCCGCCTTCCTCGATGACGAGGCCGCGCAGGCGGGTGCGGTCGTAGTCGAGGAGATCGGCGGCGCCCATGTTGCGCGCGATGACGATAGCGTCGTGCGGGAGCTGCTTGTCGCCGGCGCTGCCGCCGCCGGCGTTAGGCGTGGTCAGTATGCGCAGCAGGCGGTCCGATAGATCCTCGAGATCGCGCACGCGATCACGCCAGTACGGATCACGCTGGCGCAGCATTCGCGCCCGCGTTTCGTTCTGCACGCGCTCGACGGCTGCTTCCGCGGTCAGTCCCGACTGGATGGCTTCCTTGAGGCGCCGCTGCCAGCCACGGTCATTGGCGAACATGCGGTAGGCTTCGAGGACGTCCTTGTGCTCGCCTTCGCGCGCGAGGTCACCAGAGCCGAGCATTTCGTCGACAGTTGCTTTCAGCTCCTCGATAGCCGTCTCGAGACGCAGGGCTTCGGCGACGGGATCGTCGGATGTGAGGTGCGTGACGACGACGCGCGGCTGATGCAGCACGGCATGACCGAGCGCGATGCCGTCGGAGATCGCCTGGCCCTTGACCACGTGACCGACGCGCCGGCTGAACTCGATGGCCATATTGGCACCGGGTATATTCGCCGAAACGAGCTGTTCGGCAAGCACCATGGCGGTCGTCTGGAGGATCTCGACGTCCTCATCGGAGTATTCGCGCGGCGTCTTGTTCTGGACCGTGAGCACACCGAGCACATCGCCGCTGCGCAGGATCGGCACCGACAGGAAGGAGTGGTAGATCTCCTCGCCCGTCTCCGGCCGATAGGAGAAGGCCGGATGGCTCTGCGCGTCGGGCTCATTGATGGGCACGGCCATCTCGGCGCAGCGTCCGACGAGGCCCTCGCCGCGCTTCATGAACGTGCGATGGACCGCCGAGGAATTGAGGCCTTCGGTGGCGAACAGCTCGAGGCTGCCGTCCTGGCGCTTCAGGTAGATCGAGCAGACCTCGGCGACCATGAGGCCGGCGATCTGGCGCACGATCTTGTCGAGGCGGCTCTGACCGTCGCCCGGCTCCTCGATGATCTCGCGCAGGCGACGCAGAATGATCCGCAGCCCCGGCTCGGTGGGCGGCCCGTGATCATCCTGGAACGGTGCCTTCGCCATTTCGGCCCTGCTATTCCCACGCTACGCCGCTCCGCAATCCAGAGGACCGCCTGCGGCGATATTCTGCCCGGTCTTGCTCCGCCGGGTCGCTTGCCAACAATGACGACGTCTCGCGAATCAAGAATATGCGACGTCCGTCCTCAGCCGCGATCCCGAAGATCAGGCAGAATGGCCCAAGCGAGGGACTGGCTGCCTTAAGATCTCGAGGCCCGGCGCGCCTCGTGCGGGCGCTTGCTGATCCCTAACCTCGGTCCCCTTGCCGACTATTCGGTGTCGAGGCCGTAGAGCGAATGGAGCGTGCGCACGGCAAGCTCGGAATATGCCCGGTCGATCAAGACGCTGATCTTGATCTCCGAGGTCGAGATCGCCTGGATGTTGATCCCTTTCTCGGACAAAGCCTTGAACATGCGTGCGGCGACGCCGGCGTGGCTGCGCATGCCGATGCCGATGACGGAGACCTTGACCACATCGCCCGAGCTCTCGACGTCGAAGTGACCGATATCGCGGGCAGCGCTCTTCACGACCTCGAGCGAGCGCGGAAGGTCAGTCTGGAGCACGGTAAAGGTCATATCCGTGCTTTTGCCGTCCGAGGACAGGTTTTGCACGATCATGTCGACGTTGATGTTTGCGTCGGCGAGAGGCCCGAAGATCGCGGCTGCCACGCCGGGCCGATCGGCGATCTTGCGTAGCGTGATTTTGGCTTCGTCACGGGAGAAGGCGATGCCGCTGACGACTTGCTGTTCCACGATTTCATCCTCGTCGCAAACGATCGTGCCGATCTCGTGCCAGGTATCCGGATGGGCGGCCGGGATCTCGTCGGGTGGCGTAAAGCTCGAAAGGACGCGCGTGCGCATCCGGTGCACCATGGCGAGTTCGACCGAGCGCGTCTGGAGCACCTTGGAGCCGAGCGAGGCCATTTCCAGCATCTCCTCGTAGGAGATGCGCGAGAGGCGGCGCGCCTTGGGCTCCACGCGCGGGTCGGTCGTGTAAACGCCGTCGACGTCCGTGTAGATGTCGCAAAGGTCCGCCTGCAAGGCAACAGCAATGGCGACCGCGCTCGTATCCGAGCCTCCCCGGCCGAGCGTCGCGATGCGATTGCGGTTCGGCTCGATGCCCTGGAAGCCCGTGACGACAGCAACCTCACCCGAGGCGAGACGCTCGCGCAGCTTCTCGCCGGGAATTTCGATAATGCGTGCCGAGCCGTGCGCTGAGTCCGTCAGAATTGGAATCTGCCAGCCCTGCCACGAGCGGGCCTGGATGCCGATCGACTGCAGTGCAATGGCGAGCAAGCCTGCCGTGATATTCTCGCCCGAGGCGACGATCGCGTCATACTCGCGCGCGTCGTGCAGAAGGGCCGTCTCGCGCACCCAGCCGACGAGCTGGTTCGTCGTCCCCGCCATGGCCGACACGACGACGGCAACACGATTACCGGCATCGACCTCGCGCTTGACGTGCTGAGCCACATTCCGGATGCGCTCGACATTGGCGACCGACGTGCCCCCGAACTTCATCACGACCGTCGTCATGGCTCTCCCGGTGCATTCCGCTCGCTCGACAGCCGCAGGTTGTCCTGCCGTGCCTCAATGCCTAAGTTAACTGAGCCGGCCGTAGGAGCGGCCGGTATGAGCACACGCCCACATGCCCCAGCGAACGACGCCGCGGGTGACGAAGCGCGGCGTACTCATACTCGGCTCGAACGGCCGTCGCAACCATAGCCCGAGATCAGCGGCGGCTTAGATGGAGCCGCGCGAATATGACCGCCTCGTAATTTGCGGAAGCCGGAAGGAGTAGCCTATAAGCTCAGGCGACCTATATAGACTGCAGGATGCCGGACGCGGCTTGATCGGAGCCTTTTCGTCCGGCATCTGCTTATCTCCCAACAATGAGCCAAGAAGGGCGTGGTAATGCCGTGGAGCAATCAGGGTGGCGGTGGCGGCGGTTGGAAAGGCGGCGGGGGCGGTGGTCCCTGGGGCCAGGGTCCGTCCGGCGGCGGCGGCGGCGGCCAGCAACCCGATCTTGAGGAGCTTCTGCGGCGAAGTCAGGATCGCCTGAAACAGGTCATGCCGGGGTCGGGCATTCCGGGTCCGCTGCTTTTCCTGCTGGCGGCGCTCGGCATTGCCGTTGCGGGGTTTTATGCCTTCACGTTCCGCGTTCAGCCTGACGAACTTGGCGTCGTTCTCCGCTTCGGCGAATTCGTCCGTCAGGAGCCGCCCGGCCTGCACTTCCGGCTACCCTATCCGATTGAAGAAGTGCGCTTGCCCAAGGTGACGCGCAAGAACACCATCGAGGTCGGTTTCCGCTCGAGCGTCGTGCGTCGCGGGACCACCGGCACCACCAACGTCCCCGAGGAAAGCGGCATGCTCACTGGCGACGAAAACGTCGTCGAAGTGCCGTTCGTCGTGATCTGGCGTATTCAAGATGCCGAGAAGTATCTGTTCCGCATTCAGAATCCCGAGGCGACAGTAAAGGACGTGGCCGAGAGCGCCATGCGTGAGGTTGTCGGCAAGACCGACTTCGAGCGGATTTTGACGAGCGAGCTCGGCGCTGTACGGAACTCGGTACAAAAGCTGATGCAGGACACGCTCGACAGCTATCAGTCCGGAATCATCATCGACGAGGTCTCCCTCCAGCGCGTCTTCCCGCCGCAATCCGTCGGTGACGCGTTCCGCGATGTCCAGGCGGCCAAGATCGACCTCGAGACTCTCAAGAATCAGGCCCAGGCCTACGCGAGCAAGATCGTTCCCGAGGCCCGCGGTGCCGCGGACCGCATCATTGCCGAGGCCGAAGGCTACAAGAAGCAGACGGTCGAGGAGGCCATCGGTCAGGCTTCGCGCTTCTCCGCTGTTCTCAAGGAATACGAGGCTGCGCCCGCCGTGACGCGGGAACGCCTCTACCTCGAGACCATGGAGCGCGTGCTCGGCGGCGCCGACAAGATCATCCTCGACAACAAGGGTGGCTCGGGCGTCGTGCCGTACCTCCCGCTCGACCAGTTGCAGCGCAAGCCGCAACCGCAAGGAGTGAAGTGACCATGCGAGCAATTTTCTCCTTCATTATCGCGCTGCTGGTAGGTGCGGGGCTGCTCGCCTACTTCTCTCTGTTCATCGTGCATCAAAACGAGCAGGCACTGGTCCTGGAGTTCGGCAAGCCAAAGCGGATGATCGATCAGGCTGGGCTCCATTGGAAGATTCCGGTTGTCGAGACGGTCGAATATTTTGACAAGCGCATTCTCGACCTGGATATGACGCCGCAGGAGGTGCCGGCCGCTGACCAGAAGCTGCTGCTTGTCGATGCTTTCGCGCGCTATCGCATCAAGGATCCGCTGAAGTTCTATCAGGCGGTCACCAGCGAGTACTACGTGCCGCAGCGGTTCGGTCCGATCGTGCAGTCCACCCTGCGCCGCGTGCTCGGCTCCGCCAACTTCATCGACATCGTGCGTAACAAGCGCGAGGAGCTGATGAAGCAGATCGCGATCGAGGTGAACAAGCAGGGTCAGGAGTTCGGTCTCGAGGTGGTCGACGTCCGCATCAAGCGCGCGGATCTGCCGGAGAAAAACCTTCAGAGCGTCTATGACCGCATGAAGGCCGACCGCTTCAAGGAGGCGGAGGAGCTTCGCGCCGAGGGCCGTGCCGCCGCCAACAAGATCCAGGCCGATGCTGACCGCGATGCGATCACCATCCGCGCCGAGGCCCGCCGCAAGTCTGACGAGATGCGCGGCGAGGGTGACGCCGAGCGCAACCGCATCTTCGCTAATGCCTTCAAGCAGAATCCGGAGTTCTTCTCGTTCTATCGGTCCATGCAGGCCTACGAGCAGGGTATCAAGTCCAATGACACGCGGATGCTGCTCTCGCCCGACAGCGAGTTCTTCCGCTACTTCACCAACCCGTCAGGTAAGGCGCCGACCCCGCAGCCTCCCGCGCAACGATGAACGATCTCATAGCGGCCCTCGGGCTGGTCCTCGTCATCGAGGGCCTGCTCTGGGCCGCATTTCCATGGCTGGCGACGCGCATCCTCCAGTCGGTGGCGGAGACATCTGAGCCGGTGCTGCGTTTCTCCGGCGTGGCAGCCATAGCCCTCGGCGTGCTGGTGGTGTGGATGGTACGCGGATGAAATAAAGGGCCGCCCGAAGGCGGCCCTTTGCATTTATGTCCTGTAACGACCGGGATCAGAAGCGGATGCGGGTACCAGCGGTGATCTGGTGCAAGTCCTCGGCGTTGATGGAGTCAGCCGTCGGACCGCTGAGAGTGTAGTTCTTGTAGGCGAGCCAGAATTCCATGGCTGCGGCATCGACGTGTTGCACGACACCCACGCCCCAGTGTTCGAGCTTGTCGCTCGACGTGACACCGCGAGAAGCACCGGTGGTTCCGTTTGCAGTATCCTGACCAACGCCCTTCCACTGGCTGTACTCGCCGTAGAAGACTGTGTCGCCGAGGCCCGTGAGGTTCCTGGCAATGCCGCTCGACAGGTAGAAGAAGCTGGCGTCGAAGTTCATTGGAGCGGTCACGTCGGTGGTGACACCCTCCCCATCGATCGTGGAGAATTGCTGGCCTTCCACCTCGCGCCGGCCGGCAGCACCTGTGAAGAACAGACCTGTCGGCATGTGCCGAATCGACGCCGAACCTGCGAGCTGCTTCATCTCCTTATCGCAGTTGAGGTCGCAGCGACCGAAGGCCGGCGAAGCGCGGTACGGCTCGACAGAAGTCGTGTCGGCCTCGGTCACCACACCCGTTCCGAACTCGCTATTCACGGAGTAAGTGATGTTGGTCGCAAGGCGGATGCCGTTGAACTCGCCTGCGTAGCGAATACCCACATCCCAGTAGTTGTTCTCACCGATCGAGCCGCCAAGCGTGAAGCCGGCGATCGTCGGGGTGCGGTACTGAATGTGCTCATTGCGGGTATTCAGCCAGTCGCCGGTGCCCTGGAAGAACTGGTTCCAGGTAAAGGCCGAGTAGCCGCCGGTCCCACTGTTGGCGATGCGGAACGCTGCGGGATGCAGGAACACGCCGTTCGACGCCGCCATGCCCTTGCCGGACAGATCAACGAGGATCGAGTTGTTGGCGAAGTTCGAACCATGACCGATCGATATGCGGCCAAGGCGGCTGTGCTCGATCCATGCCATGGCTTCACGGAGTGCGTTGGGGCCGCCGCCGAACAGCGCGCCGCCGAGGTCATCGCCACCGGGGGACTGGTTCACCCCGCTGGAATTGCTGGCATAAGACTGCAACTCGTACAGGAAGCCCGCAGTCACTTCAGGCGAGATCTTGGCCGAGCCGAGAAAGCGCCAGCGCGAGTTCGAGGCGTTCGGTCCCGTGACGTACATGTCATCGCTAATGCCGTCGTCCCAGAAGAGCAGTTCCTGCGAGATCTGGCCCGAGAGTGTGACCGAGACCTTGCGCGTGCCCTTGCGGACAGTCGTTGCCTCGAGTTCGGCCACACGCTCCTCGAGATCCGCGCAGCAGTTGCCGCCGAGGTCTGCGGCGGTTGCGGGGCTTAAACCCACAAGCAGCGCAGCGGCGGCGGCCATCGAAATTCGACCGAAAATCGTCATCGATCCCCCATTCATGTGTCTAGTCTCCATTTTTTCCGATGCTTCCAGCGCGGAAGCAGAGTGCGCAGCCCGACTGCCAGTGGTGGCTCGCGTTCCTTCGAGACCGCACGCACGCGCCTCGAGCGCACGCCGTCGCGATGGAACGCTCTGAAAACAAAGCGGATACTCCAGTTGGTGCGTGGCCTGCGGCAGGCCGTCGGAACACCGGGCTTGCTTCAGCGCTTGCGATCTTCCGGGGACGGTTTGGCGCCGCGCCTCGGCAGATCGCGTGTGAGACCTCCACTGGAGGGACTCACCGTCGCCGCAACTAACGGTTGTGTGATAGTGGAGATGTACACCCTGCGCAAACGCATTGCGCGCATTGCGCGAGTTTAAGCAACCTAGGGTGGATTTAATGCAACACTAGGTTGTGTCCACCTGATCAACACCCGCGGAAATCTAAGGCCTCGCCGTGCGGAAACTATTGCAGCCCCGTGCTGCCCACCCCGATCTCGGGGCGAGCTCAAACGCTTGCGGCGGCCACCGAACCGGGGCCGCCGCGAAAAAAGGCCATTGCTTTGGAGATCGGACCGACCGTGCGGCCTTATGAAGGCATCGCGGTCTCGACGAGGCGCGCCCAGTACGAGACGCCCGCGGGAATCGCATCGTCGTTGAAGTCATAGGCCGGGTGATGCACGCCCGCCGTATCGCCATTGCCGATAAAGATGAAGGCGCCGGGCCGTGCTTCGAGCATGTAGGCAAAGTCCTCGCCGCCGAGCACGGGCGGTGCATTGTCGTTGACGGCGGCGTCGCCCGAGATCTCGCGCGCGATCTTGGTCGCGAAACGGGTTTGCGCCTCGTGGTTCACGGTCACCGGATAGCCGTCCGTGTAGGTCAGCTTGATCTTGGCGCCGTGTGCCTTCCCAATGCCGTCGCAGATCTCGGTGATGCGCTGCTTCACGAGGGTGCGGATCTCTGGCTTGAGCGTGCGCACCGTGCCCTGCAGCCGCGCCGTCTGCGGGATGACGTTCATCGCATCGCCCGCGTGGAACATGGTGACGGAAACGACGGCGGACTGCACGGGGTCGACATTGCGCGCGACGATCGTCTGCAATGCCGCGTGCAGCTGGCAGCCGATGGCGACGGGATCAATGCCGAGGTGGGGCTTGGCCGCGTGGGTGCCGACGCCTTCGATATCGAACTCGATGCGGTCCGATGCGGCGAGCAGAGGGCCCGGGCGCGTCGCGAAGTAGCCGACGGGGAGTCCCGGCGCCGTGTGCATTCCGTAGACTTCGTTCACGCCGAAGCGGTCCATCATGCCGTCGTCGACCATGGCCTTGCCGCCGGCGCCACCCTCCTCGGCAGGCTGGAAAATGACGACCGCCGTGCCGTCGAAGTTGCGCGTCTCGGCAAGATACTTCGCGGCCCCGAGCAGCATGGCCGTATGCCCGTCATGGCCACAGGCGTGCATGGCGCCGGCAATCTTCGAGGCATAGGGCAGTCCCGTCAGCTCCTGCATGGGGAGCGCATCCATGTCCGCGCGCATCCCGATTACGCGGCCGGATTTGTTCGTCTTCCCGCGGATGACGCCGACGACGCCAGTGCGGCCGATACCCGGCACGACCTCGTCGCAGCCGAACTCGATGAGCTTGTCCTTCACGAGCGCCGCGGTGCGATGGACCTCATAGAGGATCTCCGGGTGCGCGTGGATGTCACGGCGCCATTCGGTGATCTCTTCCTTGAGTGCCGAGACGCGGTTGATGACAGGCATGGAGTTCCTCGAGGTGCTGGTGTGCGTGAATGCGGTAATTTGAGCGGAGGTATGAAACGCCTTCATCCCGTGCCGGTCAACGAGAAGGCGTGGACTTGGGCTGCCGCGGGTGCAATGCTGTGCCGCGCGGGCGACTTCAGGCTGGCGCCCGTTCAGCGACCTTGTGGAACTCCCCCCTCAGCTTCAGTGCGAGTAAGCCCGGTGCTCCATTGCCCACGGGCCGTCCGTCGATCGAGACGACCGGCATGACGATGCTCGTCGCCGAGGTGATGAAGGCCTCGCGCGCGCCTTGCGCTTCCTCGATGGTGAACGGGCGCTCGACGACGGCAATGCCCTCGCGGGCCAGGACTTCGAGCAGCGTCGTGCGGGTGATGCCCGGAAGAATGGCCTTGTCCAGGGCGCGGGTGACGAGCTTGCCATCGCGGTCGAGGATCCACGCATTGGCCGAGGCGCCTTCGGTGACATAGCCCTGCGCGTCCACGAACCACGCGTCGTTGGCACCGCCTTCCTTGGCGCGCTGCTTGGCCATGGTCGCGGGCAGCAGCATGACGGTCTTGATATCGCAATTGGCCCAGCGGACGTCCGGCGAGCTCTGGATGGCGATTCCTTTGGCGGCCTGCGCTTCGCCCTTGGCGGCCGACGTCCGGCGCGCGAGGCAGATCACGGTCGGCAGCGTGTCCGGCGCAGGGAAAAAGAAATCGCGCTTGGCGACGCCGCGGGAGACTTGCAGATAGACGAGGCCATTGTGCACGCGGTTGCGGCGGATGGTTTCGCGCAGCACCCGCGCCCAGGCTGCCCGGCTCATGGGCTCAGGGATCGTGAGCGCTGCGAGCGAGCGCTGGAGTCGCGCGAGGTGCCGCGTCTCGTCGGTCAGGCGGCCGTCCCGAACTTCGATCACCTCGTAGACCGCGTCGGCGAATTGGTTGCCGCGGTCCTCCGGGTGGATTGCGGCTTCGGCATAGGGCAGGTAGCGGCCATTCACGTAGACGGTGCGGGTCATCGGACCTCCGGGTGCTTGGATTGGAGCGCGCCTGCTCGGCCTGGGCGCTCAGAAGAACTCGATCGAGACACGGAAGAGCTGTTCGACATCGCGCACGCTGTCTGCCGCCGCGAACAGGATCACATGATCCTTGACCTGGATCCGTGTCTCGCCGTCTGGAATGAGCACCTTGCCCCCTCTGACGATCGCGCCGACGCGCACGCCATCGAGTTGTGGCAGGTCCTTGAGGGCCTTGCCGATGATGGGTGCGGTTTCCAGCGCCTCGGCCTCCATGAGCTCGCCGGCACCGTTGCTGACGGTGTGCACGGCGAGAATGCGCCCACGGCGCACGTGCTGGAGAATGCGGCTCACGGTGACGACCCGCGGGTTAATCTCGGAATCGATGTCGAACGAGCGGATCACGCTCGCATAGCCGGTGCTGTTGACGAGACAAAGGCTGCGCGCCGCGCCGAGCTGCTTGGCGAGCGCACAGGCGAGGATGTTGACCTGGTCGTCGTTCGTGAGCGCCACGATCGTGTCGGCGCTCGTGATCTCGGCCTCTCGGAGCAGTTCCTCCGAGAGTGCATTACCGTGCAGGACGACTGTGCGCTCGAGGCTGTCGGCGATCTCGATGGCGCGGGCGCGGCTTGCCTCGATCATCTTGACCCGGACGCCGGAGTGACGGCGCTCGAGCTCGCGCGCGACATAGAGGCCGACATTTCCGCCGCCCGCGATCACCACGCGGCGGGTCGGCGCCTCGGCCTGGCCGAAGATGCTGAGCGTCCGCGCCACCTGGCCGGCAGGCGTGACGACATAGACGTCGTCTCCCTCTTCAATATGATCGTCGCTGTGGGGGATAATGATCTCGCCCTTCCGCTGAATGCCGACGACAACAGCCGGAAGATCGGGGAAGAGCTCGGAGAGCTGGCGGAGCGGCGTGTCGAGGACGGGGCAGTCGGCGTCGCAGGTGAGACCCATGGAGGTCACCGCGCCATCGGCAAAGCTCACCGTATCGAAGGCGCCGGGGAGCGAGAGCCGCCGCAGAACCATCTCGCCGACCTCGCGCTCGGGCGAGATGATGACGTCGATACCCATGCAGCTGCGGCTGAAGAGCTTCGACCATTCCTTGTTGAGATAGGTGTGTGAGCGCACGCGCGCGATTTTGGTCGGCACGTCGAAGAGCGTGCCCGCGATCTGGGCCGCGATCATGTTGACTTCGTCGTGGAGCGTGACCGCGATGATCATGTCGCAATCGCGGGCGCCGGCCCGTTCGAGCACGTCCGGGTGTGCGCCGTTGCCGACGTAGGCCCGAGCTTCCAGCGTATCGTTGACCTTCTGGACGAGATCGGCACGCACGTCGATCATGGTGACGTCGTTGCCCTCGGCCGAGAGTTGCTCGGCTATGCCGTAGCCGACCTGGCCGGCGCCGCAGACGAGTACCTTCATAGAAGTGCGCCTCCGGGCGTTTGGCTTTGGCTCTCGTCTACAGCCAGAGTCGGCGCCCGACAACGGCAAGCAGGGTAATGTGCACGTCTCCCATGCAACTCAAACCGGCGCGCCGGATTTCTGGGCCTTGACGGCGGCGTAGTAGGCCCAGAGCAGCCGCGCGGCCACCCCGCGCCATGGCCGCCAGCGTTCGGCCATCTCCTCGAGCTCCGCGAGCGTAAGGCGTTCGCCCTGCTTGGCCGCAATGGCCGCCGCGATCTGCAGGGCCAGGTCGCCAGCCGCGAAGGCATCGGCACGTCCGAGGCAGAACATGAGGTAGATGTCGGCCGTCCAGGGGCCGATGCCGCTGACCTGCCGAAGGCTCTCGTGTACGTGCTCTTCCGGCGCTGTCGCCAGCGCGTCGAGATCGAGCTGGCCGGATGTGACAGCCGCCGATATCGCGCGGAGCGTTCGGACCTTGCCGCCCGAGAGGCCGGCCGCGCGCAGAACGTCGTCCGGTGCTGCCAGGATCTTGGCGGCATCCAGCGGCCGCAGCGCCGCCTCGAAGCGCCCCCAGATGGCGGCCGCGCTGGCGATCGAGAGCTGTTGCCCGACGATGATGCGAGCGAGACCCTCGAAGCCAGCCTGATTGCGGCGAAGCGGGGGATAGCCGGCGACGTCATGGGCATGACGCAGGATCGGGCATTTGCGACGGAGCGCGCGCACACCGGTGCGGATGTGATCTTCCGTCTCGATGATGAGGACGGTCGGGCGTTTCTGATTTTTGGCAGGCGGCATCAACGGCGGCTCAGATCGCATTTCGGGTAGTGCTACCAGGGGCGGGAGCCTGCCAGAGCAGGCCATCGGATGGAACCCGGAATCGACGGCGTCAGCCAACACTCCTGACATTCCCGCCGCTGCCGCGCCGCCAGCCTTGGCTCGCGCGATCGACGAGCATGAACTCGGCGAGATTCTCGAGCGTGATCAGGCCCATCACCTTCTCGCTGTCGTCGACGACGCCGACCAGCGGCTTGCCGCTCGAATGCAGCAGCTCGGCGGCTTCCGACAGCGGTGCGCGGTAATTGATCGTCGGGATGTCCCGCTCCATGACGTCCAGCACTGGCGTATCGGGGCCGCTGCTCGACAGCGCCTGGATCATGCCGTCGCGGGTCAGCACGCCGCGCAGCCGACCGGCGCCGTCCGTGATCGGGAACTCCCGCTGCGAGGTGCCGAGCAGCGCGCTCACGGCATCGCCGACGCTGGCGTTCGTTTCGAGATGCGTGAAGGACGTGATGGTGGCATCCCGTATGTTGGCGCGCTTGGTCGCGTCGCCGAGCTCGACGGCATAGGTCTCGTGGCTCGCGGCGAGGAACACGAACAGCGCAATGAAGATCAGCAGCGGGTTGCCGAAGAGCCCGAGAAAGCCGAGGCCGAAGGCCGCTGCCTGGCCGATGCGGGCGGCGATCCGCGTCGCCGTCACCTTGTCGAGCTTGTAGGAGAGCAGGGCTTTGAGTGCTCGCCCCCCGTCCATGGGGAAGGCCGGGAGCAGGTTGAACACCACCAGCATGATGTTGATCAGCGCGAGCCTGGACACGAAATCGATGTTCTGGAGGGCCGCCGGATCGGATTGGCTCCCGCCGAGGTTGGCACCGAAGACTACGATCAGAACGATAGCGATGACGACGTTGACCGCCGGCCCGGCGAGCGCGATCAGCAGCTCCTGAGTGGGGTTGTCGGGCATCCGCTCGATGCTCGCGACGCCGCCGATCGGTAGCAGGATGATATCCTTGGTGCCGATGCCGAACCGCCGGGCCATGAGCACGTGGCCGTACTCGTGCAAGAGGACGCAGGCGAAGATGGCGACGATGAAGCCCACGGCGGCGAAGCCCGCGGCCGCCCCGCCCTGGGCCCCGGCAACCAGTCCGAACCAGGCCAGCAGCAGAAAGAAGGTCAGGTGAATGCGGACCTCGGTGCCGGCGATACGGCCGAGCGATATCGACCAACCCATCATGCGCTGCGCCTTCCGAGTTCATCACACTCTGCACGAGCTTAGCAGAAGCAGCGGAATGCTGCGACCGGTGGAATCCGCCTACGGAAAAGGTGGCGGAGCCCGTTGATATGCGGCGCACAAACTGTCTGTGTCCGTGTACACAATAGGTCGTGCCCTTTTGCTCATGTAGACACTTAAGGCTTATTAAAAAACTTCTTGTTTTCAGATGGTTAGGAGTCGTTGCTCGCGAGGTGATTGCCTCGCGCGGGCGGCCGCTTATCCACAGAATGTGAATGTGTCAAGAAGGGAGGTGCATAAATTGGGATGATGCTGTATATATCTTAGGCGTCGGAGCGTCTTATCGGGCGGGATAAGAGGCACTGGCGGGATCAGTGTCGGCATCTTGTGGGTTGCCGGTGTGCGGGGTGTGTCATGTTAGTCAAGCCCATGATCATGGTGATCGTTTCGGCGTTGCTCGGCCCCGCGATGGGAGTCGGGCTTTTTCTTTTGATGCAGGTCCACTGACGCCTGGACCGCGGTCGCATATTTATTTTCTTTTCCATCTCCCTGGGGATGGTCGAATACCATTGCCGTAGACTTTTGGAGGCGCCGCTTCTGCGTGCGTCAAAGCTTTGGCGTTGTACTGGGTGGACGAGCGGCACCATTGCTGTCGATCGCCTCGCGAATGGCCTGGGCGAGTTTCGCCTGGCGGTAGGGCTTCATCAGTACCTTGATGCGCAGCGCATTGGTTTCGCGGTCGTCGATCAGCCCACCCGCGTATCCCGTGGTCAGCAGGACGGCGATCTCGGGATGTGATGTGCGCAGGCGCTGGGCGAGCTCAAGCCCCGAGACGCCACCCGGCATCATGTAGTCAGTGAAGACGACCACGGGTTTGAGGCCGTCCGCGATAGCCTTGAGTGCCGCGTTCGCATCCCCGACCGCATGGACCTCGTAGCCGAGCGCCGCCAGCCGCTGAACGGTAAGCCGCCGCACGTTGGCATCGTCCTCGACGGCCAGCACCATCTCGCCCTGACCGAGCAGCATCGGCTCCTCCCGCCGCGCTACCGGCTCCGTGCCATCATCGGCGTCGGCGCGCGGCAGGTAGATGCGGACCGTCGTGCCCTTGCCGATCTCGCTGTAGAGCGTCGCATTGCCACCGGACTGGCGGGCAAAGCCGTAGACCGACGCCAAGCCGAGACCGCTGCCCTTGCCCGGCCCTTTGGTCGTGAAGAACGGCTCGAAAGCCCGCTCGGCGACCTCAGGCGACATGCCACGGCCATTGTCGGTGACTGACAGCACGACGTACTGGCCGGCCGGAAGACCGGGGATCAGCTCCGCTCCGGCGGCATCTAGCGTTGCGTTTCGCGTTTCGACAACGATGCGGCCACCGACCGGCATGGCGTCGCGCGCGTTGATGACGAGGTTGACGATTGCGGTCTCGATCAGCCCCGGATCGGCACGCGTCATCCAGAGATTGCCCGCCGGCATCACGTCCAGAACGATGTTGGAGCCGATCGTCCGGCGCAGCAGGTCCGCCACTGCGGTCACCATGCTGTTGAGAGAGATTTTCTGGCTTTCGAGGCGCTGGCGGCGCGCGAACGTGAGCAGGTGATCCGTGAGCTGGGCGCCCTTCTCGGCTGCCTCTTTGACTTCGCGCAGGAGCTCGATCTGGCCATTGTCCGAGAGGCGCGGCTCGAGCAGCTCGAGATTGCCGACGATCACCGTCAGAAGGTTGTTGAAGTCATGGGCAATGCCGCCGGTGAGCTGGCCAATCGCTTCGAGGCGTTGGGCCGTGCGCGTCGCCGTCTCGCGCTTCAACTCGCGCGTGACGTCGCGCACGAGGGCGACGTAGCCGACGCCGACATTGGCGCCATCGCGCACCTCGGACCACACCGCTTCGCCCGGAAAACGCTCGCCGTTGCTGCGGCGGAAGTTGGCGATGATGGGAGCCTGCGGCTGCTGCAGCTGACGTTCGAGCAACGGTGCCGTCGCGGTGTGCCGCGCGGCTTCTGACGCATCATCGAACAGCATACCTATAGGCTGGCCGACGATCTTCCCCGGCTCATAGCCGAAGATGCGTGCGAAGGCCGGATTCGCGACTTGGATCTTTTGATCCATGTCGGTGACGACGAACGCGTCCGGGACACTCTCGAAGATCGAATGAAAAAGCGCCTCTTCGCGGGCGAGCTGGCGCTCGGTCAGCCGCTGCTGGCGAAGGTCGACCATGATCCCGGTGAAATAGCCGACACCGCCGTCCTCGAACTCGCCGACGGAGAGGTGGACAGGCACGCTCGAGCCGTCCTTGTGCTGGCCGACCACCTCGCGGCCGATGCCGATGATGCGTCGCTCACCGGTCGAGAGATAGCGCCCGATGTAGCCGTCGTGAGCCGCCGCCAGATCCTTCGGCATGAGCATCGAGACATTGCGGCCGATCAGCTCCGCCTCGGTATAGCCGAACATGCGCTCGACGGCCGGATTGGCCCCTTGCACGATGCCGCGTGCGTCGATGGTGACGATGGCCGAGACCGCCGAGTCGAGGATGGCTTTGAGGCGAGCCGCATCTTTACTGACTGTGCTCATGTCGCCTTGTCTTTGCAGCAGTTGGCGGCCGTCCGAACCTCTTCGAGTCGAACGGCGAGGCCTGTCGGGGAACCTTGATGGCGATCAAAGCCTTCAGCCGACAGCGGGCTAACGTTCACCCTCCAGGGTAACCTATTTGGAGTGTCGAACATGGCAAGTTCATCCTGGCTACCAAGCCTCTTCGGTGACCGCAAGGATCAGGCCGATCCTTTCCTCGCTCTGCGCAAGCAGATGGACGAGGTGCTCGACGGCTTCTTCACGGGTGCACCGGGTACCTTCCTACCGAACGTGGATGTCAGCGAGACGGACAAGGAGATCCGCATCGTGGCCGAGCTGCCCGGTGTGGAGAGCAAGGACATCGACGTTACGCTCGTCGGCAACCAGCTCACCATCAAGGGCGAGAAGCGCAGCGAGCACGAGGAGAAGGGCGAAAAGGACGAGAAGTCCGGCCGCCAGTACCGTCGTGTCGAGCGCCGCTTCGGCTCGTTCGAGCGCACGCTGGCGCTGCCCTATCATGTCGAGCAGTCGGCTGTCGCGGCGGACTTCAAGGACGGCGTGTTGACCGTGACGGTCACAAAGCCGGCCGAAGCCGCCACGAAGGCACGTAAGATCGAGATCACGTCGCAGCCCCAGTAGGCTCGCGCGGCGCCCTCGGCGCGCAAGCACTATGCGGCGGTACCTGTCGTCGGCGCATCCGGCACGGCATCAAGTGCGCCGTCGGGGAGGTCCTGCGGATCGCCGCCGCACCAGTTCGTGAGCACGAGCTCGAGGTCGTCCGGCTCGAAGGGTTTGGCGAGGTAGTCGTCCATGCCGCCGTCGAGGCAGCGCTTGCGATCCTCGCTGAAGGCATTGGCGGTGAGCGCCACGATCGGAGGTCGGCGCCCGCCAGCCTCGTCGAACATGTCCTTGATCAGGCGCGTGGCCTCGAGGCCATCGACCTCGGGCATGAGTACATCCATGAACACGAGGTCGAAGGGCGGCGCAGTGCCGTCGATTGTCGCGCGCATAGCTTCTACGGCCTCGCGACCATTGGTTACGCGCTCGACGCGACACCCCGAGCGCTCGATCATGCGCATGGCGAGCAGCGCGTTGATGTCGTTGTCCTCGGCGAGCAGCACGCGCATGTCGCCGTATCCGGGGCGCGAGCTGACCGTGTCAGGCATCTCGTTTCGCGGCAGGGTCGCCGTCGTGCGCTGAGTGCCCGCGCGGGCGATGATCTGCGTCACGATCGAGGAAGGCCGCACCGGACGGACAAGATAGGCATCGAAGCCGCTGGCCTTGAATGCCGGGAGCGAGGGGCGGCTCGACGGCTCGATCAGCACGACACCGCGCACGGTGCTCTTGTCGCCCTGGCGTAGCGCATCGAGAAGTTGTCGCGCCGCCTCGATGCCGCTCTCGCCGCCGATCAACAGCGCACTGAAGCGCCGCATCGGTGCGCGCGGACCCCGTGTCAGCCGATGGGCATCGGCGACGCTGCTTTCGACGGCCTCGAAACCGAGTGATCGCAGAACCTCGGCGACGATGCGCCGCTCGACTGGCCCGTCGAGGGCGACGAGGATCACTTGCGGCTCTCCAGCGCGCGTCGGCACGTCGAGCACCGGGCGGCTGCGTGGCATCACGCCGGCCGTCAGGCTCAATGTGAACGTCGAGCCGATGCCGGGCGCGCTTGTCACGCTGATATCGCCGCCCATGCCACGCGCGAGACGTCGTGAGATCGCGAGTCCGAGGCCGGTGCCGCCGCGCTGTCGGCGCATGGCCTCGTCCGTCTGCTCGAATTCGCTGAAGAGCGTGGGGAGTGTGCTCTCGGCAATGCCGATGCCGGTGTCGGTGATACGGATGGACAGCCGCGCGGTCGCACCGGAAGATTCGAGCTCGCCGTTGACCCGGACCGCGATGCCGCCCCGGTCGGTGAACTTGATGGCATTGCCGATGAGGTTCAGGAGAATCTGGCGCAGCCGCATGGCATCGCCGATGACGAGCTTCGGCAGCGACGGCTCAATCCACCAGGCGAGATCGAGCTTCTTCTCGCTCGCCTTGGACTGAAGCAGCTCGACGGCGGACTCGATGCACTCATCGAGCGCGAAGGGCTCGGCCGTGATCTCGAGCCTGCCGGCTTCGATGCGCGAGAAGTCGAGGATCTCGTCGATCAGCGCCAGCAGCGTGCGCGCGGACTCCTCGATTGCACGAGCATAGGTCCGCTGGTCGGCGCTGAGCGGTGTCTCAGCCAACAGGGACGACATCCCGAGGATGCCGTTCATGGGCGTACGGATCTCATGGCTCATGGTCGCGAGGAAGCGCGACTTCGCCCGGTTCGCGGACTCCGCGGCATCGCGCGCCGTCTCCAGCTCCTGCTCGATGCGTCGCTGGTCGGTGATATCGCGCCCGACGCGCTGGATCTCTGTGCCGAGCCCATCGATGGTCGGCGCGGTCTGCTGCTCGAAGGCGAACCAGCGTGGGCCGATCGGCGTCAGCAGCCTGAGCTCGAAGGGTGGCGTGATGGCTGCGGGAGGGCTCTCGGCTGCCGGCCAGCCGGCACCGGCCGCCACTGCAGGCGCGAAGCTCGTGCCAAGCACATCCTCGGCATCGACGCCGAATGTCCGACAGAACGATCGGTTGACGAACGTCAGTCGGCCTTCCAGGTCCGTTCGGCTGATTACGTGGCTCTGCCGGTCGAGGAGATCGCGGTAGCGGGCTTCGTTGTCGCGCAGTTCCCACTCGAGATCCTTGAGGCGCTCCAGATCCGGATGCGTCTCGCCGAGACTCAGCTCCGCGTGCCGACGCCGCTTCCGGTCGCGCAGTGCCCGCAAAGCAATGCGTTCGGCAACGCCGGGGCGCTGGAGCAGGCGCGCAAGGCGGCGCAGCACCATGGAGCCGTCGCGGATGGTGAGCGATGGTTCGCCGTGAGGCAGGTCGTGCCGTGCCGCGCCGTCGGACACAGCATCGTCCCTGGGCGATGGCGCGGCCTCGCCGTTCTTTTCCTTGCGGTTGGGCACCGGACGCGTACTCCCCACGGATCACCCCGACTGAACGCCGATCCAAACAGAGGAGTCTTGCTGAAGGATTACGGACTTGGGCTAAAGTGACCGAACGGTTAAGACGACGGCGAAAGTCGTTTGCTGGGCTGCCGCCGGTACGACGGTAGCGACCCAAGAACATTGAGGAGACGTCGAATGGGGCCGCTGAAGGGTGTCCGTATCATCGAGATGGCCGGCATCGGGCCGGCCCCGTTCTGCGGCATGATGCTTTCCGACATGGGAGCGGAGGTTATCCGGGTCGACCGTTCGGACGGCGCCGACCTGGGTCTCCCCGGCCGTGAGCCACGTTTCGAGGTGCTCCACCGGGGGCGGCAGTCGGTCGCTGTCGATGTGAAGAGCGAGGCCGGGCGGGACATCGTTCACCGGCTGGTGAAGGATGCGGATGCAATCATCGAGGGCTTCCGCCCGGGTGTCATGGAGCGGCTTGGCCTCGGGCCGCAGGCCCTCTGGGAGGTTAACCCGCGCCTCGTGTTCGGCCGCATGACCGGCTTCGGCCAGGACGGTCCCATGGGGCCCCGCGCCGGCCACGACATCAACTACATAGCGCTCTCGGGCGCCCTTCATGCCATTGGTCAGAAGGATGGACCGCCGATCCCGCCGCTCAATCTGGTCGGCGATTTCGGTGGCGGCGGGATGCTGCTCGCCTTCGGCGTGGTCTGCGGCATTCTCGAAGCCCGCACCTCCGGCAAGGGACAGGTCGTGGATGCGGCCATGGTTGACGGCGCCTCGCTGCTCATGGCGGGTATCTACGGCTTTCTCGGCGGTGGCATGTGGAAGGACGAGCGCGGCGAGAACATTCTCGACACGGGCGCGCCCTGGTACGGCGTCTACGAGACCAGGGATGGCAAGTGGGTGTCCATCGGCTCGATCGAGAAGCGCTTCTATGCCGATCTGCTGGAGCGGCTCGGGATCGCAGGCGAGGACCTGCCGAAGCAGCATGACCGCGCCGGCTGGCCCAGGCTCGCCAAGCGCTACGCAGAAGTCTTCAAGACGCGCACGCGCGACGAGTGGTGCGCGGTGTTCGCGGACAGCGACGCCTGTTTCGCGCCGGTGCTCGCCATGAAGGAAGTGATGACCCACCCGCACAATGCTGCCCGTTCGACGTTCGTCGAGCGCGATGGCGTGGTGCAGCCGGCGCCAGGACCGCGCTTCAGCCGCACGCCGCCCGAGATCGCCGGGCCGTCCAAGGCTGCGGGCGCCGACAGCGAGGCCGTATTGAAAGCCGCAGGCTACTCGCCGAGCGAGATCTCAGCTCTCATCGAGCGCGGCGTCGTCAGCACGCCCGGCTGATGCAAGAAAAGCAGGAACCAACGACATGGACTTTTCCCTGACCGAGGAGCAGCAGGGCATTCGCGATGCCGTGCTCAAGGTCTGCGCTCAATTCGATGATGCCTACTGGCTCGAGAAGGACCGCCACGGCGGCTTTCCCGTCGAGCTGCATCAGGCGCTCGCGGCCGACGGCTGGCTCGGCATTGCCATGCCGGAAGCCTACGGCGGCGCGGGTCTCGGCATCACCGAGGCCGCGATCATGATGCAGGCGATTGCTGAATCGGGCGCCGGCATGCAGGGCGCTTCGGCGATCCATATGAACATCTTCGGCCTGAACCCTGTCGTCGTCTTCGGCACCGAGGAGCAGAAGCAGCGCTCGTTGCCGCCGCTCATCGCCGGCAAGGAAAAGGCCTGCTTCGCCGTCACCGAGCCGAACGTCGGCCTCGACACGACGCGGCTCAAGACACGCGCCGTGCGCGACGGCAACTCGGGCTACAAGGTCCATGGTGCCAAGATCTGGATCTCGACGGCGCAGGTCGCCGAGAAGATGCTGCTCCTCGCGCGCACCACGCCGCTCGAGGAAGTAAAGAAGCCCACGGAAGGCCTCTCGCTGTTCTACACGACGATCGATCGAAAAACGGTCGAGGTGCGCGAGATCGAGAAGATGGGCCGCAAGGCCGTCGACTCCAATCAGGTCTTCTTCGATGGCTTTCACATCCCGATCGAGGATCGCATCGGCGAGGAGGGCAAGGGCTTCCAGTACATCCTGCACGGCATGAATCCCGAGCGCATTCTGATCGCCTCGGAGGCCGTGGGCCTCGGCCGCGTCGCCATCGAGCGCGCGACGCAATATGCCAAGGATCGCGTCGTGTTCGGCCGGCCCATCGGCCAGAACCAGGCCATTCAGCATCCACTGGCGCGCTGCTGGATGAATCTCGAAGCGGCGAACCTCATGGTCTTCAAGGCAGCCTCGCTCTACGATCGCGGCCTGCCTTGCGGCGTCGAGTCGAACGCGGCGAAGTATCTCGCCGGCGAAGCCGGTTTCGAGGCCTGCGAGACCGCAATCATGACCCACGGCGGCATGGGCTATGCGAAGGAGTTTCACGTCGAGCGCTATCTGCGCGAGATCTTCATCGCCCGCATCGCGCCCGTCTCGCGCGAGCTCATTCTCTCGCACGTTGCCGAGCGCCAGTTGGGACTGCCTAAGTCGTATTGAGGCTCAATTCTCTTTGTGGTCCGTGATAGCGACGCGATCGGGATCGTCCTGGGCGCGGCGCTCGAAGCTCAGGAAGTCGTAGTAGCCGCAGCGACCCGGCCCCGGATAGGAGCGGCACACCGAGGGGCGCCCTTTGTAGATCGTGCAGCGGCGCTCCTCCGTGTCGAAGAAGCGGCAGATCTTGCCGAAGTGCGGATCGGCCTTACGCCTCAGCAGATACTTGTGCCCGTGCGCGCTCTTCGTATAGCGCTTCACCGCCGTGTCGAAGTCGACCCCGTGAAAGCGTGCCAGCCGCTCTACATCCCGCTTGTTGATGGCGATTACCGGATAGGAGCAGCAGAAGCCGGGGCACTTCAGGCAATTGTACACGTGGTGAGTATCCTCGTGACTGAGAGCGGGCTGCATAACAGCACCCGCGCGCGGCCTGCAAGCACAAGCCTCGGCATCGATTGTGCGCCCGTTCGGCCAGGAGGCCAAGCGCGTAGCGCAGCGCTGCTGTGGAGCTGCCCTTCCTATGTTGGCCATATGTTGGATTGACGGGGAGGGGCGCCGGGGATAGGTGCATGGTCGCGCGCCTCGGCCGGCTGCTGGCCGGGGCGCGCTTTCTCTTATCCGGGACCTGTTGCCGGGACGCTTCGGGATCGTTTGTCTGATGACCAGTGATGTGCCTGCCGTATCGACGCGTCCAACTATGCCTGAGGATCTCCCGGCCATCGTGGCGCTGCAGGCACGTGCGTTCAGCCCCGGTCGCTTCGCGCGGACGGCCTATCGCATACGCGAGGGTGCGCCGGATTTCTCGCCCTATTGCCGCGTGGCCCTGATGGGCGATCGTCTCATTGCTGCCGTCCGCATGACCCCCATCACCATCGCCGGGCGCCCGGGTGCGCTGCTGCTCGGACCGCTTGCCGTCGAGCCTGAGCTTGCGGGTCGGGGATATGCGCGCAGGCTTGTCGCCGAAGCGCTCGACGCCGGTCGTGCGGGCGGGGAGAGCCTCGTGCTTCTCGTTGGCGACATGGCTTACTACGGACGCCTCGGTTTCACACCGGTGCCGCCAGGGCGCATCATGTTGCCGGGGCCTGTCGATCCGGCCCGCCTGCTCGCTGCCGAGCTCGAAACAGGTGCGCTCGAGAAGTTCCGTGGGATGGTTGCTGCACACTCATAGCGGCCATTCCGCAGCCGACGTGACCACAACGCCTTTACTGTTGCGGTGCGCTTCGGATCAATGGTGAAAAGACAGATCAAGCTGCAGAAATTCACTGGGAGGGCTTCGCAGTGAGCACCTACGCCAAGGTCTACGCCGACTGGAAACGCTGCCCGGCGAAATTCTGGGGCGATGCGGCAGAAGAGATCGACTGGGTGAAGCCCGCGACCAAGGTATTCGACCCGCATCTAGGCGAGTATGGCCGCTGGTTCGTCGGCGCCGAGTGCAACACAGCCTACAATTGTCTCGACCGTCATGTTGCCGCCGGTCGCGGCAAGCAGAAAGCGCTCATCTACGACAGCCCCGTCACCAAGACGGTCAAGTCCTATACCTATGCCGAGCTGACCGACGAAGTCGCCACGCTCGGCGCCGTGCTGCAGGATCTGGGTATCCAGAAGGGCGACCGCGTCATCGTCTACATGCCGATGATCCCCGAGGCGGCGATCGCCATGCTCGCTTGTGCTCGCATCGGCGCCATTCATTCGGTGGTGTTCGGCGGTTTCGCCGCGAACGAGCTCGCGACCCGCTTCGACGATTGCCAGCCTGTTGCCGTGCTGACGGCCAGCTGCGGCGTCGAGACCGCGCGCATCATCCCGTACAAGCCGCTCCTCGACAAGGCCATCGAGCTCGCCGCGCACAAGCCGAAGCACTGCATCATCGTCCAGCGGTCCATGGAGAAGGCCTCGCTCGTTGCCGGACGCGATCACGACTGGGCGACCCTCACTGCCGATGCAAAGAAACTTGGCCGCAAAGCCGAGTGCGTGACCGTTGCGGCCACGGATCCCCTCTACATCCTCTACACCTCGGGTACGACCGGCGCGCCTAAGGGCGTGGTACGCGACAATGGCGGCCACATGGTCGCTCTCAAGTGGACCATGAAGAACCACTACGGCATCGATCCGGGAGAGGTTTTCTGGGCAGCATCGGACGTAGGCTGGGTCGTCGGCCACAGCTACATCGTCTATGCGCCGCTGCTGCACGGGGCGACCAGCATCCTCTATGAGGGCAAGCCCGTCGGTACGCCCGACGCCGGTGCCTTCTGGCGCGTCATCTCAGAGCACAAGGTGGCGGCGATGTTCACCGCGCCGACGGCCTTTCGCGCCATCAAGCGCGACGATCCCAATGGCGAGTTCATCAAGAAGTACGACCTCTCTGCCTTCCGCACACTCTTTCTCGCCGGCGAGCGCGCCGATCCCGAGACCATCAAGTGGGCCGAGATCCATCTCAAGGTGCCTGTTCTCGATCACTGGTGGCAGACCGAGACGGGCTGGCCGATCGCTGGCAATCCCGTTGGGCTCGGCACGCTGCCCGTCAAGTACGGTTCGCCGACCGTGCCCATGCCCGGCTACGACCTGCAGGTGCTCAACTCCGAGGGCGACGAGGTGCGGCGTGGCGAGACCGGCACGCTGGCGATCCGCCTGCCGCTGCCGCCGAGCTGCCTGCCGACGCTCTGGAACAACGACGCGCGCTTTCGCTCGAGTTATTTGTCGGAGTTCAAGGGCTACTACACGACGTCCGACGCCGGCTACATCGACCAGGACGGCTATGTGTTCGTCATGGCGCGCACCGATGACGTGATCAACGTCGCCGGCCATCGTCTCTCGACGGGGCAGATGGAAGAGGTCGTCGCCAAGCACAAGGACGTAGGCGAGTGCGCGGTGATCGGCGTTGCCGATCAGCTGAAGGGGCAGATTCCCATGGGCTTCATCGTGCTCAATGCGGGCGTGAACCGCAGCGCCAAGGAAATCGAGTCCGAGGTCGTCAAGCTGGTGCGCGACGAGATCGGGCCGGTCGCCGCCTTCAAGCAGGTTATGACCGTGCAGCGTTTGCCGAAGACACGCTCGGGCAAGATCCTGCGCGGCACCATGCGCGCGATCGCCGATGGCGAGCAATGGAAGATGCCGGCGACCATCGACGACCCGGCCATCCTCGACGAGATCACCGGCGTCATGGACACCAGGGGCATGATCAGCAAGGAACGCGCGGGCTCGTGAGGCCATGGCTCGGCCCCTGCGTCCGGGCCTGACCTACGCTGTTTGGGAAAAGATATTTCTACCAAAACTTGAAAGAACGTCGTCTGTTCGCGCAACTCTGTTTCGATTTTGGAAATATTCTAAGCACCGCCGGTCGGTGTGAATATGAGATTGGCGGGGTCCACGCGCACCGTCCGAGAAGGGATTGCTCGTACATGGGTATTGATGGACCAGGGGCAATCGTGGCCTGCTGGGAGCAGCTCCACGAGGCTGTGCTCGAGCTTGCCACACGGTGCGCAACGCCGCGCCAGCGCCTGCTGGCAGTTGCCGAGCGGCAGCTTTTGATCGTTGCAGATCTTGGCAGCCAGCTCGATGACCGTGATCTCCGCGCATGGATCGCGCGTCTCGTGCGGCGGCTGCAAGGCACGCACAATGCGCCAACGCGCTCGGCCGTATTCTCGACCATCAATGCCATGTCGGACGAGGAGGTCGATGCCGTCCTGCTCGACATCATCTCGATCTATGACGAGGTCACGCGCGTCGAGATTATCGAGCGGCTGCGCACGATCGCGGCCTAGTTTTCTCGCGGCTGTGCGGCTTTTGTGAAGGCGGCGACGTAGTCCATGAGCGCGTCCGAGGCGGCCGCCGCGGCTTCCGGATCACCTGATGCAACCGCACGGGCCTGCGCCGCGTGAAGACGCGCGCTGAGCGGCAGGTCGGCCGTGTCGCGGTGGTTCTGGTACCAGTAGCGCCGCGACAGCCCGGCAAGAAGCTGCATGGTGCGCACCGCAAATGCATTGTGCGCCGCATCGAGCATGAGGAGGTTCATCTCGCGGTCGAGGCGGAGGAACTCCAAGGCATCGCTCGCGCGGCCGGTCCGGTCGAGGCCATCCGCAATGGCTGAGAAGGCGGCACGCTGCTCCTCGGTCGCCCGCGCCGCCGCATTGCGGCTGATCAGGCGTTCGAGCTCGCGACGCACCTCGATTACGAGAAGCTGCTCCGCGGCATCGATCGGCGTGACCTGGACGCCGCGCCGCGGCAGGATGGTTACGAGACCTTCGCGCGCGAGGCGCTGAAGCGCTTCGCGGATGGGCGTGCGGCCGAGACCGACGGTCTCAGCCAAAACCTGCTCGGACAGGAACTCGCCGGGTGCCAGCAGCAGCGTCGAGATCATCTCCTCGAGCCGCGCATGGGCGAGGTCCGTCAGCGTCGTCGTTTTGACGGTCGGGTCCATGCTCAAGTTCCGAATATTCTGCGACACGGGAGAAGCCTCTGGTAGCGTTTGCGTTTCTGTATTCAAAGACTGGTTTGGAGTCACGCGGGAAAAATGCCTGCTTTTAGGTCAGCCTTGGCGCCTTGAGAGAGATTAGGACTCGAGACGACCGAACGGGAGGGCTTGCCAAATGCCCCCGCTTAGGGCTAAACAGCCGCCATCTCACACGCACACCTACCGCGCCGCACCTGATCAAAAGCCCAGGTCGACGCTCCGGTGGGCTTTTTGCTTGTCCATTACGGCGCAAGCAGGGCCTTCTCGGGTGGGCGGAGGACCAACCGGAAAACAGGAAGACACGTCGCATGGCACTGCCTGCATTCAATATGCGTCAGCTTCTGGAAGCTGGCGTGCACTTCGGCCACCAGAGCCACCGCTGGAACCCGAAAATGGCGCCCTTTATCTTCGGCGCCCGCAATAATATCCATATCGTCGACCTCGCGCAGACCGTGCCTCTTCTGCACCAGGCGCTGGTTGCGGTGAGCGATGTCGTCGCCAAGGGCGGTCGCGTGCTCTTCGTCGGCACCAAGCGGCAGGCCGGCGAGGCTGTTGCCGATGCGGCCAAGCGTTCGGCCCAGTACTACATCAATCACCGCTGGCTCGGCGGCACGCTGACCAACTGGAAGACGATCTCGCAGTCCATCCGGCGCCTGCGTCAGCTCGACGAGATGCTCGGCGGTGACACCCACGGGCGCACCAAGAAGGAGCTGCTCAACCTCACGCGCGAGCGCGACAAGCTCAATCAGGGTCTCGGCGGTATCCGAGACATGGGCGGCCTTCCCGACCTCCTGTTCGTGATCGACACGAACAAAGAAGATATCGCGATCAAGGAAGCGCGGAAGCTCAAGATTCCGATCGTCGCGGTCGTCGATACGAACTGCGATCCCGACGGCATCGACTTCCCGGTCCCCGGCAATGACGACGCCGGACGCGCGATCACACTGTACTGCGACCTCGTCGCGCGCGCCGCCATCGACGGTCTCGGCCGTGGTCAGAGCTCGTCGGGCGTCGACGTCGGCGCATCCGAAGCGCCGCCCGAGGAGGAACTGCCCGAAGCGCCGGCATTCGTCGGCATCGACGCGCCGCGCGGCGAGGCGGACGATCTCAAGCGCATCAGCGGGATCAGCCCGAAGCTCGAGCAGAGCCTCAACGATCTCGGCGTCTACCATTTCTGGCAGCTCTCGGATCTCGACGCGAACGGCATTGCAGCGCTCGATGCCGCGCTCAAGCTCAACGGTCGTGTCGCCCGCGACAACTGGGTGACCCAGGCCAAGAAGTTCGTCGACGCGGCGGCCGCCTGACGTTAGGCCGCCGTCCCCGTCGTCGTTGTGCGATGGGTTGACTATATAAAGAACAGAATGCACGCCGCCGTTTGAGCGGCGTGCGCATTTTATGCAGCAGCATCGGGCTTTCCGCCCGCGCTGCCCGAACCAAGACAGGACAGCCAATGGCAAACGTAACCGCCAGCATGGTCAAGGAGCTGCGCGACAAGACCGGCGCAGGCATGATGGACTGCAAAGCGGCGCTGACCGAAACCGGCGGCGACATCGAGCAGGCGATCGATTGGCTGCGCAAGAAGGGTCTCTCCAAGGCCGCCAAGAAGGCTGACCGCATCGCCGCAGACGGCCTGATCGGTGTTGCTGTCGAGGGTACGATCGGCGCGCTCGTCGAAGTCAACTCCGAGACCGATTTCGTCGCGCGCAACGAGACCTTCCAGGTGATCGTGCGGCAGATCGCGGTGCTTGCCATGAAGGCCGGCGGCGATCTCGCGAAGCTGCTTGCCACGCCCTATCCGGGCAAGGGGCATTCCGTCGACGAGCACGTCAAGGAAGCGATCTCCACCATCGGCGAGAACCTGAGCGTGCGTCGTACGGCGTCGCTCTCGGCGCCGAACGGCGCAGTCGCGAGCTACATCCACAATCGCGTCGCCGACAACGTCGGCCGCATCGGTGTGCTCGTCGCCCTGAGCTCCAGCGGCGACAAGGCCAAGCTTGGCGAGATCGGCCGTCAGGTCGCGCTACACGTTGCGGCTGCCAATCCGCAGGCGGCGACCATCGACTCGCTCGACAAGGCAATCATCGATCGCGAGCGCTCGGTCTACTCCGAGCAGGCTCTGGCGACCGGCAAGTCCAAGGAGATCGTCGAGAAGATGGTCGAGGGGCGCCTGCGCAAGGAGTTCTTCGGCCAGGTCGTGCTGACCGAGCAGGTCTTCATGGGCCCCGGCGGCGATGGAAAGATCACCGTTGCCCAGTACCTCAAGGGCGAGGAGAAGGCGGTCGGCGGTACCATTAAGGTCGAGGGTTTCGTCCGCTACGCGCTCGGTGAGGGCATCGAGAAGAAGACGACGGACTTCGCGGCGGAAGTCGCGGCCCTCTCGAAGTCCTGATCCGACGATCATCATTCAGCTGACGGCCCGGACACGCGTCCGGGCCGTTTTATTATGCGCGTCACGATCAGAATTCCCCTTGCTGTGTCGGGGCCTGTTTTGTCCTACGATACGGGCAGCAAACGACAGCGAGGGAAAACGCACATGGATCCGAAGCGCATCGCAGAGGCAGCATCGCTGCTCGCCGCCGCGAGGCGGGCGCAAACGCGCATCGACGGCTTACCCGAGTCCTGCCGCCCGCAGAGCGTCGACGATGCTCATGCCATCCAGGATGCCGTGACCGCCGCACTTGGCATCGATGTGCTGGCATACAAAGCCAACGCACCTGTCTCGGGTGATCCCGGCTCGCCGGGACTGCGCGCGCCGATCTATGCGCCCTTCGTCCAGACCTCGCCGGGACGCGTGCCGACGACAGAAGCTCCCCAGTGCGGTGTCGAGGGCGAAGTTGCCTTCCGCTTCCGCCATGACCTCCCGCCGCGCGCGGGCGCCTACATGCGTGAGGAAGTTGCGGCGGCTGTCGATGCCTGCGCTGCTATCGAAGTGGTGAGCAGCCGCTTTACCGATCCGACGGCCATGACGGCGAATGATCGCCTCGCGGATGCCATCAGCAATGGCGGCTTCGTCTATGGCCGAACGATTGCGGACTGGCAGGGTTTAGATCTCGGCCGGCTGAAGGTGCGCCTGACTGTGAATGGAGAAACCGTGGTGGAGCAGGCAGGCGGTCATCCGATCGGCGATCCGCTTGCCGTTGCTGTAGCGCTCGTCGAAATGCTGCGTACCGGTGTCGGCGTGAAAGCAGGCCAGTTCGTTACGTGTGGCTCGTATACGGGCCTGCGCTATATCCAGCCCGGCGACACCTGCGGCGTGAGCTTCGAAGGGCTCGGCGCCGCGGAGATGCAATTCGTGCCCTGAAGGGCGCGCAACACCGATCAACAAACTTCTGAGAGGAGATCCTACGATGGGCACCGCCACCTTCGGTCCCGGCAACTATCGTTACATCCCCGCCGTGTTCCAGTATTCGGGCGGCGTCGCGGCGGAGCCGGGCTACCGCCTCGAGCGCGTCATGTTCAAGAACCCCGTGCCGCTCAAGGAAGGCTTCGCGCGCGTGGCGGAGGTGATCAAGGGTGCCGGCCGGCCGCTCACGTCCTTCGCCGCCTGCGAGCTGCGCTCGCCCGCGCCCTTCACCGAGGAGGGCTTCCGCGCTTTCAACGAGATCTATGTCGGCACGCTCGCCGAGTGGGGGATCTTCGACGCAGCGACGCGGACCAACCCGGTCGCGCGCTCCAATGTCTGCCCGGAGATCGAGAAGCCCGACGGCCCCTCCTTCCACGCCTTCGTCTTCACCGTTCCCGATGCGGGCGCGGCGCCGTCCTTCCATGTTGCCGGCAGCGGAGAGTCCGTCGAGGGCAAGGCGAACTACCGTGATCATACGGTTCGGCTCGGCGATGTCTCGATGGCGGGACTGACGGAGAAAGCCCGTTACGTGCTCGGCGAGATGGAGCGGCGCATGGGCCTGCTCGGCTTCACCTGGGCGCAGACGACGGCCTCGCAGCTCTACACTGTGCACGATCCGCATCCCTTCCTCGCGACAGAGATCGTACGGCGCGGCGCGGCCCGCTGCGGGCTCACGTGGCACTTCGCGCGCCCGCCCGTCATTGATCTCGAATACGAGATGGATTGCCGCGGCATCGCCGTCGAGCGGGTGATCTAGCTCGCGCCTTCGGCGCGACGGGGCTTTCGCCCCGCACCCCAACCGGGAGGGACACCCTCCCGGACCCAACCGCCTTTTTCAACTCAAATGCCCGGCGGCGGCGTGGTGGCCGGAGCCTCGGGTGGCGGCGACGGCGCTGGACGCCGTCCGAAGATGCCCGGCAAGATGGACGAGGCGAGGCGATGGGCGCCCGTGCAAACTTCGTCCATGCGATTGAGCGCACTCTCGCCGCGGCGCAGGCGGCGATCCAGGGCAGCCATGGTGCGCGCGAAGCCAGGATCCTCGTCGTCGAGCCACGTACGGAATACGCTCGCGTAGACGGTCGCGAGTCCGGCCGCGCGGGCGACGCCGACCGGGCCATCCGTGTTGACGCCCGCGGCAGCGAGCATCCAGTGCTGCGAATTCATAACGGCGCGGAGGTGGGAGATATCGGCAAAGCCGCTGCCGGCGATGGACTTTAGCGCGACGCGATAAGGACCGAGCGCATCGAAGCGGCTCATGATGACCTCGAAGAGTGCGTCGCGCGTGCTCTGGTCCGGTGAACGGCGCGGCGCGCGGCGCAGCATCTCGTCATCGACGAGGCCGCTGAAGGCCGCGAGCATTTCGGCCTTACTGTCGAACGAGGCCTTGAGGTCGACGAGTGGAATACCGGCCTTCTCGGCGATGTCGGCGAGCGAAACCTCTTTCCACGATCGCTCCGCAGCGAGCGCGAAGGCGGCGGTGAGGATGCGGCCCTTGGGCGTCATCATGTCGATCATCGATCACCTCGTTACAAGCCGGCTCTTCAATACAGATAGGTCGTTGGACCTCGGCCACAAGTCTATTGCGCCAGCTCGCGCGAGCGTTTGGTCGCGGCGGCGACCGCGTCGGTCATTAGTGCCGTGAGGCCGTCCTTCCCCATAAGCACCTGGAGAGCAGCGTACGTCGTCCCATTGGGTGACGTTACATTCTGGCGGAGTGTCGCGGCATCGAGAGGCGACTCGTGCAGCAGTTCGCCGGACCCGGTAACTGTCGCGCGGGCAAGCTGCATGGCGAGCTCGGGCTCGAGGCCGACCGCGACGCCCGCCGCCGCCAGCGCCTCGACCATATGGAAGACATAAGCCGGGCCGGAGCCCGAGACGGCCGTGACTGGATCGATCAGAGCCTCGTCGTCCACCCAGGCCACTTCGCCAATGGCGGACAGCAGATCCGTCACGGTCTGCTTGTGGTGTTCGGTGACGTGCGCGTTCGGCGTGGCGACGGTGATGCCGCGCCCGACGGCGGCGGGTGTATTCGGGATCGAGCGCACAACGGCTGCGCCCGGGGAGAGGAACTTCTCGAAGCTCGCGATCGTGCGGCCGGCGGCAATGGACAGCACGACGGTCGAGGGGCCGGCGAGCTTGGCAAGCGGCTCGAACACTGCATCCATGACTTGCGGCTTCACGGCCATGAGAAGCACGGAGGGTGCGGCCGCCAGGCTCTCGATCGTCGGGACCGTACGGACGCCATACTTGGCCAGCAACGCGCCAGTGGCCGGCGGTGGGCCGGGGTCCTGCACAATGATCTGAGATGGTGCGAGCCCGCGCTCGAGCCAGCCGGCGAGCATAGCGCCGCCCATGTTGCCGGCGCCAGCGAGAACGAGGGGACCATCGAGGCGTATCATGCGGATCTTTCCTGCATTTCGTGTTCGCGCGCGATCATAGCCGACGCGGGCGGCAAGGCGAGCGCTTCCTCAGAGGGACGAACGACTTGGGGGTGCAGCAACCCAGGGATGGGCTGGCCCGACGGCGGCGATCCGCTGGACAATGCGCGGCCAGGGCTCGTCCTGGCGCACCTGCTCGAAAGCCATAACCACGAGCCCGGCTCCCATCGCCACCTCGGCCAGCTCGTTTGGTTTCAGCAGGAAGTCGGGGTTCGATGGTCGGCCGAGTGCTTCGTGGCCACGGGCGAACGTTTCGCAGATGAGCAGGCCGTCCGGCGCAACGGCCGCGCAAAGGGCCGGCAGGAGCGGCCGCCAGAGGTAGTTCGTCATAATCACCGCGTCGAACTTGCGGCCAGTGAGTGGAAAGGTCGATCCGTCCTCGAGATCAGCCGTGATGATCTCGACGTCCGTGCGCTGGCTCAGCTCGCCGAGCCGCGACGTATCCCGATCTATAGCCGTAACGACGAGCCCGCGTCCGAGCGCCAACCGCGTATGCCGGCCGGTCCCGCAGGCAACGTCCAGCACCCGCCCGCCGGGGGGAGCGCTGGCAAGAAAATGTGCCACCCACGGCGAGGGCGGCACGCCTGGGGTCGGCTCTGGATACGATGAAGACATGGGGCGGGGAACTGAACAGGCGTGGAAATGGGCTGATGCGGCGCCATGGGTACCGGCAAACAGATTGTGCCGGAACCGCGATTTCCCATATATGGGCGCATGAGCGCGTCCTCGGCAATCCGCTACGCAAAGATGAACGGCCTCGGCAACGAGATCGTCGTGGTCGATCTGCGCGGGTCCCCCAAGAAGTTCACGGCCGAGGAAGCTGCCGCTATTGCCGCCCGCCCGGAGACGCACTTCGACCAGATGATGGTCCTCCATGACCCGCCGCAGCCCGGCCTCGATGCCCGCATCCTGATCTACAACACGGACGGCTCGCTGGCTCAGGCCTGCGGGAACGGCACGCGCTGCGTCGGCCTTCTCGCCAACCGCGACACGGGCCGCGCCGAGTTCAAGTACGTGTCCGATGGCGGTCTTCTCGACGTTAAGTTCGAAAGCCCGGCTTCGATCTCCGTCGATATGGGCGAGCCCCGTTTCGGTTGGCAGGATATTCCGCTCTCCGAGCCCTTTCACGATACGCGCCGCATCGAGCTTCAGGTCGGCCCGGCCAATCAGCCGATCATGCATTCGCCGGCCGTAGTGAATGTCGGCAACCCGCACGCCATCTTCTGGGTGGAAGACCCGGCCGCGATCGATCTCGGCCGCATCGGCCCCATGCTGGAGTATCACCCGCTCTTTCCCGAGCGCGCGAACATCTCGGTGGCCCGCGTCGACAGCCGCGAGGCGATCACGTTGCGCACCTGGGAGCGCGGTGCCGGTCTCACGCGCGCCTGCGGCTCGGCGGCCTGTGCTGCGACTGTCTCCGCGGCACGCATTGGGCTCACGGATCGCAAGGTGACGGTTATGCTGCCCGGCGGTCCGCTCGTCATCGAATGGCGCGCCGACAACCATATCATCATGGCCGGCCCCGCCGAGCTCGAGCACGAAGGCACGCTCGCTCTCTCTCCGCTTGCGGCCGCAGGTTAGCGGCGCCGCGCATGGAAGATACCGCCACCATCGCCGCGCCGGTCGAGGATGTTGCTGAGGCACTCGGCAACGAACAGCCGCTGGTCGCAGATGGCGTCGAGATCATTACGCTCGGATGCCGTCTCAATGCCTATGAGTCCGAGGTCATGCGCGGGCACGCGGCAGCGGCCGGTCTTGGCGATACGGTCATCATCAACACGTGCGCCGTGACGGCGGAAGCCGTGCGCCAGGCGCGCCAGACCATCCGCAAGGCACGCCGCGCCAATCCCACGGCGCGCATCGTCGTCACCGGCTGTGCGGCGCAGATCGAGCCACAGAACTTCGCCGCCATGCCGGAGGTCGATCATGTGATCGGCAATGGCGAGAAGGTCACTGGCACCACCTGGACAGCGCTTGCTACCGGCGACAGCCCGCGCGTCGCAGTCAACGACATCATGTCCGTGCGCGAGACGGCTGGGCATCTGGAAACGGGTTTCGGCAGCCGCGCTCGCGCCTTCGTGCAGATCCAGAATGGCTGCGATCATCGCTGCACATTTTGCATCATTCCCTATGGGCGCGGGCCATCGCGTTCGGTGCCTGCGGGCGCGGTCGTCGCCGAGATCAGGGCACTTGTCGCCGCCGGCCATGCCGAGGTCGTTCTCACCGGCGTTGATCTCACATCCTGGGGCTCGGACCTGCCGGCGACGCCACGGCTCGGTAGCCTCGTCCGGCGCATTCTGCGCCTTGTCCCTGAGCTCAAGCGCCTGCGGATTTCCTCGATCGACAGCATCGAGGCCGATCCCGAGCTGATCGAGGCGATTGGCAGCGAGTCGCGCCTCATGCCGCACCTGCATCTCTCGCTGCAGGCCGGCGACGACATGATCCTGAAGCGCATGAAGCGCCGTCACCTGCGCGATGACGCGATACGCTTCTGCGATGACGTGCGACGTCTTCGCCCGGACATTGCGATCACGGCCGACCTGATCGCGGGCTTCCCGACCGAGACGGAGAGCATGTTCGCCAACACGCTCGATCTCGTCGAGCGCTGCGGCCTCGCTGGCATCCATGTATTCCCGTTCTCGCCCCGCGCTGGCACGCCGGCGGCACGAATGCCGCAGCTTGACCGGGCGACGGTAAAGGCGCGCGCTGAGCGACTCCGGGCCGCAGGACAAAGCGCCACAGAGCGCCATTTGCGAACACAGATCGGTCGCGAACTATCTGTATTGATTGAAAAGCCGGGGCTCGGGCGTGCCGAGGACTTTACCGAGGTGCGCCTTGCCGACGTGCCCTCCGTTGGCCATATCGTGAGGGTACGCGCCGGTGCCCACGATGGTCGGCGGCTCCTGGCGGAAGGTGATCTGTGAGCGCACCAGAGGAAAAAAGGCGGGGCCTGTTCGGGCGCCTGTTCGGCGGCGCGCCGGCATCCGTGCCTGTGCCGTCTCCTGAGGCTGCGCCCGAAGTCGAGCCGGCGCCGCCTGAAACTTCCCCGCCCGTCGAGGCTGCCCGGCCTGCGGTGATCATCGCCGAGGCGCCGGCGACACCCATCGAAACGCAGCAGCCGGAGCCGGCGCAGAAGGGTGGCTGGTTCTCGCGTCTGAAGGCCGGCCTCACCAAGACGTCGTCGAAGCTTTCCGAAGGCATCACGGGGCTCTTCACGAAGAGCCGTCTCGATGTCGATACGCTCGACGATCTCGAAGATGTACTCATCCAGGCCGACCTCGGCGTCGAGACGGCGACGCGCATCACGACCGCGCTCTCCCAGGGCCGCTATGCCAAGGGTATATCGCAGGACGACGTTCGCACCGTGCTCGCCGACGAGGTAGAGCGCGTGCTCGTGCCGGTCGCCAAGCCCCTGGTGCTCGACACTTCCCACAAGCCGCACGTCATCCTCGTTGTCGGCGTCAACGGTGCCGGCAAGACGACGACGATCGGCAAGCTCGCGCAGCAGTTCAAGCGCGCCGGCCGCTCCGTGATGATGGCCGCCGGCGACACGTTCCGCGCCGCCGCCATCGACCAGCTCAAGATCTGGGGCGAGCGCACTGGAGCGCCCGTCGTCGCGCACAAAGTCGGGGCCGATGCTGCGGGTCTCGCCTTCGATGCCTTCAAGGCGGCGCGCGAAGCGGGCAGCGATGTCCTCCTGGTCGATACGGCCGGCCGACTGCAGAACAAGCAGGGGCTCATGGACGAGCTCGAGAAGGTCGTTCGTGTGCTGCGCAAGCTCGATTCTTCGGCGCCGCACACGGTCCTGCTGGTACTTGACGCGACGACCGGGCAGAATGCGCTCTCCCAGGTCGAGGTGTTCAAGGACCGAGCGGGGGTGACCGGACTAGTAATGACCAAGCTCGACGGCACAGCACGGGGAGGCATTCTCGTGGCGATTTCGGCGCGCTTCGGACTGCCCGTTCATGCCATCGGTGTGGGCGAGGCAGCAGACGATCTGCAACCGTTCGATCCCAAGGAATTTGCTCGGGCTATCGCGGTCGGTTAATCAGTATCGGCGAATATGGATGTCTCCCGGATTGGCGGGATATGAGCAAGGCACAGAAGCTAGGATGCGGTTCATGGGTTGGTTGACGAAGCATTATCCATTCAACCGCATCCAGACCGTCAACATCCTCGGGGAGATGGGGCCTCTGATCGCCATGTTCATTGTGAACGGCATCTGGGGCATCGCCGCCGGCACCTGGGCGCTCATCGGAACGACGATCCTGGCGCTCATCGCGACGCTGACCATTCTCGGGCGGCCACCGATCATGCCGTTCATCGCCGGCGCGGTGAGCATCACGTTCGGTATTCTGACGCTCATAACGGGCGATCCGAAGTGGGTGCAGATCAAGGTCACGCTCTTCAACACGCTCGTCGCGGCCCTGCTCTGGTGGGGCCTCAAGACGGACCGCAACTTCTTTCGCTTCGTCTTCGGCACAACGTTCCACTACACGAACGAAGGCTGGAACAAGCTGACGGCCAACCTAGCTTGGTTCTTCCTCGCAACGGCGGCCTGCAATGAAGCTGTCCGCCTGGGCTTCGAACACACGCAATTCTGGGCGTTGAATCGGCTCTTTACCGGTGTCGACGTTTGGATCCTCTTCAAGCTGTTCGTCGTGATGCCGATGACGGCCCTGTACATGTGGTGGCAGGTGCGCGTGCTGCAGCGCTATCGCCTGCCGGCCGAGAGCAAGCCGAGCAGCCATAGCCATCAGCGTGGCTGATAGAGCGCATCTGCTCCGCTCTGGAGTTTCATCATGAGCGCACCCCTTCCCAAGGACGGTGATGCCGGATCGCCGCCGGCCGCCGACAGCAAGCAGCTCGCCAAGATGGTTCTCGATCTGGCGCCGCTTCTCATCTTCTTTGCCGCCTACATGGCGTCGAACATCTATGTCGCGACCGGCGTGCTCATGGCTGCGACCGTCATTTCGATGATCGTCTCGCGGCTATGGCTCGGCCACATATCCGCGACACTGGTTCTGACGACAGTTCTGGTCGTCGGCTTCGGCGCACTGACGCTCTGGCTCAATGATCCGCGCTTCATCAAGATGAAGCCGACCATGGTCAACCTGCTGTTCGCCATTGCCCTCGGCGGCGGGCTGCTGACGGGGCGAAACTTCCTCAAGCTGCTGCTCGGCCAAGCTTTTCAGTTGACTGAGGAGGGGTGGCGCAAGCTCACCTACCGCTGGATCGCATTCTTCCTCGCAATGGCCGTGCTGAACGAAATCGTCTGGCGCAACTTCAGCGAGGCCACCTGGGCGAGCTTCAAGGTCTTCGGCATTCTGCCGCTCACCATCGTCTTCGCCATGCTCCAGGTCGGCCTGATGCAGCGCCACGGGCTCGAGAAGCCCAAGGACACACCGGCGATCGACTAGCTGTATGACAGCAGTCCGTATTTGATCTGATCCAGAAGATCTGTTTCAATCCCGCGCCATGGATTCGACCGTGGGGCCTCCTTGCCGGCGCTTCTGGCGCTCGGGCGAGGTGTCAGTGCCTGAATCCGATCGAGGGGCAACGAGGATGACGGCATTCCGACAGATGAAAGATAAACCGCTTCGCAATCTGCAGGGTGCCGATCCGGCCCCTCTCGTACGGTCGCCCATACACCTTCTGCATCGCGCCGGCCAATGCGCCGCCGACGTCTTTGCAGCGGAGATGGGGGGCCTCGACCTGACGCCGCGGCAGTTCGCGGTGCTCCTGACGGTTGCCCAGCGAGAAGGCCTCAGCCAGACCGACCTCGTGGAAGTGACCGGGATCGACCGCTCGACGCTGGCCGATATCGTGCGCCGGATGCTGAAAAAGGGCCTTCTTCAGCGTCGCCGGACGCGCGAGGACGCCCGCGCCTATGCGGTCAAGCTGACCGACGAGGGACTGCGCGTCCTCGCGGCGGCGCGCCCCAAGGTCGAAGCCGTGGACGCGCGCATCGTGGCGACGCTCTCGGCGGAGCAGCGCACGACCCTCGTCGAGGATCTACGGACGATCGTTGCGTCGTTGCAGGCAAAGGCCGACGAGCCGGGCCGGCGCGGGTAGCAGCGCCGGCCGCAGCGTCAGGCCGCTTTGGCGAGAAGTTTCCGGTTCACCAGCGTCTCGGCGATCTGCACCGTGTTGAGTGCGGCGCCCTTGAGCAGGTTGTCGGAAACGATCCACATAGCGAGGCCATTCTCGACGGTCGCGTCCTCGCGGATGCGCGAAACGTAGGTCGCAAATTCGCCCGCAGCTTCGACCGGCGTCACGTAGCCGCCGGTCTCGCGCTTGTCGACGACCATGATGCCCGGCGCCTCGCGCAGGATGGAGCGCGCCTCGGCAACCGTCATCTGCCGCTCGAACTCGACGTTGACCGACTCTGAGTGCCCGACGAAGACCGGCACGCGCACGCACGTCGCGGTCACCTTGATCTTGGGATCGAGGATCTTCTTGGTCTCGGCCAGCATCTTCCATTCCTCTTTCGTGTAGCCGTCCTCCATGAAGACGTCGATCTGAGGAATGCAGTTGAACGCGATCTGCTTCGGGAACTTCTTCGGCTCTACTTCCTGGCCGGGGACATACTTGCCCTTGGTCTGGGCCCAGAGCTCGTCCATAGCTTCCTTGCCGGCGCCAGAAACCGACTGATATGTCGAGACGACGACGCGCTTGATCCGCGCCGCGTCGTGGAGCGGCTTCAGCGCCACCACCATCTGCGCCGTCGAGCAGTTCGGATTGGCGATGATGTTCTTGCGGTTGTTGCGCGCCATGTACTCGACGAGCACCTCGGCATTAACCTCGGGCACGATCAGCGGCACATCGACGTCGTAGCGCCAAGCCGACGAATTATCGATGACGATGCAGCCCGTGGCGCCGATCTTCGGGCTCCATTCCTTGGAGACGGCACCGCCGGCCGACATGAGCGCGAAGTCGACCTTCGAGAAATCGAACGTCTCGAGGTTCTGGCATTTGAGCGTCTTCTCGCCGAACGTGACCTCGATCCCGACGGAACGGCGCGAGGCAAGCGCAAAGATCTCGTCGACCGGAAACTCCCGCTCGGCGAGCACATTCAGCATTTCCCGGCCTACATTGCCGGTGGCACCGATGATGGCGACCTTGTAGCCCATGTCAGTCCCCCTGAGGGTGGCGCGCCCGTCGCGGCCGTGCGGAATCACGGTGCCGCTTTGCGAAGCGCTGCCGTCACTTAGCGATTTGATGCCCCAGCAGCAAGGGGAACGGCGCAAAATCTGCATTCGGATGGCCATCCAGACGCCGCACTGTGCGAGTACGGCGCGTTTATCGGCTCGTAAACCACACTCTCAGGAATTGATGATATGTTGGTCCACACTTGACGGAATTTGGTGTTCTTCTATGACGTGCTGGCTGGCCGGAATTGTGTGGGACCGGCTGTGCCCCAAGAGTTCAGTACGTGGCCGAGGGTGCGCGCGGAAAAAGCGCTGCCGAACTCGGCTCGAGAGGTGACGATGATCCGCTATCAACTCAATTGCACTGAGGGGCACACCTTCGAAGCCTGGTTCAGCTCGAGCAAAGGCTACGACGCTCAGGTGAAGCGCAAGCAGGTGACGTGCCCGGTCTGTGGCACGGCCGAGGTCAAGAAGGCGATCATGTCCCCGCGCGTCGCCCGCTCGCGGAGTCGCAAGCCGTCTGCTCCGCCGGTGGAGGCGCCTGTCCCGCAGCCGTCGGCGCCGGCGCGCGAGCCGCAGCACATGCTCAATGGCGAGCAGAGGAAGCTGCTCAACCAGATGCGTCAGCTGCGCGACGAGATGTTGTCGAAATCGGACTACGTCGGTCCGCGCTTTGCCGAAGAGGCGCGGCGCATTCACAACGAGGAGTCGCCGACGCGCGGCATCCACGGCGAAGCAACGCCGGAGGAAGTTGCCGAGCTCAAGGAAGAGGGCGTCGAGGTCTATCCCGTTCCCATTCTTCCCGAAGATCACAATTGAGCGGAGGCGATCGCGCGCCCTTGTTGCTTACTGGCTTCGATGTGGCAGCTAAACGCGTTTCCCTGATTGCGCGCTTCGATTAATGTGCGCGCGCACGGACAGGTGGCCGAGTGGTTTAAGGCAGCGGTCTTGAAAACCGCCGTGGGTTCACGCCCACCGGGGGTTCGAATCCCTCCCTGTCCGCCATTCGAACCACCTAATCAATTGATATCGTTGAAATACGTTCTTTTGGTCGTTGCTGGATCCCACCATTGATCCCACCATATGCCAGCGCATCAGTGCCCTTTTGCGCGCAGCCAACGACAGTCGTTTGGATCACGAGCCGCCCCGCAGCAGGATCAGTTTATGGATCGAACGAGGTCGGCTGTCGGCGTTGAAGCAGACAAGCACTATTGGTGGATAATCGACGTGCTTGACCCAAAGCGGTCCTGAGCAATTGCAGCACGCGGGGCACCGCCGTCGAACGGACCGCAGAGTTAGCCGCCGCCGCTATCCGGAAACTAGCCGCCCTCGGATCATTGAAATTGGAAGACGGCTCGACATTCGAGAGCGGACACCCGATCAGGGGACGGCTGAGCCGGGCCATATCGACCGTCAGCGGATCGCCCGTCCGGAGATGTGAGTTCGACGATCGGACCGCCGGCGCGACTCGTAAATACTCGTCGCCCAATGCATAAAGTGACTTCGTCAGTCACTCGCGCGAAAGCCGTATTTCGGCAGCGGCTCAGTCGAAACCTGAGTACTTGACGACATTCGCGATATCTTCCCGATCACTGACCAGCGTGTTCTCGATTGCGTCGTGCTTCGGGTAGCCGATGCTCATTCCAGTAACGAGAATTTGGTCGGCTGGAACATCGAGGTGGCGAAAGACCGTTTCCTGGTACGGAACCCAAGCTGCCTGCGGGCACGTCTCGAGGCCTAAGCCCTTCGCAGCTAGCATGATCGTCTGGATGTACATTCCAACGTCTGCCCAATTGCCCTGGCCGAGATAGGTTTCGGTGGTCACAAACAGGCCGACGGGTGCGTCGAAGAACTTGAAGTTGCGCTGAGATTGGTTGGCACTGGCCTCGCGATCACCCTTTTGTATCCCCAGCAGGCCAAACAATGCCCAACCGAGAGCGCGCCGACGGGAATTGTGGAGCTCGCTCCATTTGGCTGGGTAGTAGCCGTAGTCTGCGTAGGACTTTCCCTGTCCGCTACGAACCTGCTCAAGCACATCATCGGTGATCGCTTGCTTGACGGTGCCTGTGCACACGTAGGTGTGCCAAGGTTGTGTGTTCGTCCCGCTCGGTGCCCGCTGCGCGATTTCCATGAGCCGGTTCATGGTCTCACGCGAAACCGGATCGGACTTGAACGCCCGGATCGATTTGCGCTTACGAATGGCGTCAAGAACATCCATTGCTTCTGGCCCCCCCGGCTTGCCTTCGGTTGGCATGACGCTATTGCAGACGGCGGGTGTGGGCAACATCGCGCGTCAACGGTCCTCAGACCCAATGCCGCCACGACGCTTGACGCTCGGAGGATTGTGCCAGAGCTTGATGGCGTGCGTGCGCTCCGCAGCGTCGACGAACCACTTTTAGGGCCAACTCATGACTGTCCGCTTTGGGGATGTTCTCGAAAAGGCCGCCCGCGTTTACGGGGATAGTCCCGCGGTTACCTTTGGGGACCGAACGAAATCGTGGCGTGACGTCTATACACGGTGCTGCAACCTCGCTGCCGGCCTCGAACAGCTCGGACTAAAGCCAGGTGATCGAGTGGCGTATCTGGGGTTCAATTCCGATGAGCTGTTCGAATGCTACTTTGCGCCATCTCTGGCGGGATTTGAGACAGTGGTGCTCAACTTTCGCTGGTCGGTTCCCGAATGTGCCCACGCTCTTCGGGAATGTTCGCCGAAGGCGTTGATCTTCGATGCGGCACAGGCCGAGGTTGCAGGGCGGGCCGTGGCCGACGCTGGTCAGTCACCTCTCATGATCGAACTGGGAACATCAGCCCGCGCGCCGTCCATTGCCTACGAAGATCTTGCGGCGCGGGCCGGCACACCCGCCGCGCAGCGATCATGCGGCGACGACACCCTGATCATCTATTTCACAGGCGGAACAACGGGACGGTCAAAGGGTGTGATGTTGTCGCATTGGAACGTCTTCACCAATGCTATGGGCGCCCCACACATCATGGGGAACGTACGCGACAGCGCGCAGCTTGTCGTCGGTCCCATGTTCCATCTGGCGCCCGGCTCACGAATTTTTTCGGCCGCACTCCTCAATATTCACTCGGTGATCATGCCTCGGTTCGATGTGATCGAGATGATGACGCTCATCCAGCGCCACCGCGTTCATTCACTGACACTCGTTCCGACGATGATGCACATGATCCTGACCCATCCCGACTTCAGCCGCTACGACTTGTCATCGGTCGGGCAGATCACCCTAGGAGGAGCACCGACACCGCGCGACCTTCTGGAAAGGGTCATCGACGTCTTCCCTTCCGCCAAGCTCAACAACGGCTACGGCATGACTGAGATGTCGCCGATGTTGGCGGCGCTGACGTCTGAATACCACGTCCTCGACGGGCCGAATGCGGGCAAGCTCAATTCAGTTGGGCGACCTGTGCCCTATCTCGACGTCAAGATCTTTAGCGAGGACGACTGCGAACTGCCGCAAGGCGAGATTGGAGAAATCGTCGCGCGCGGACCGACGGTCATGAAGGGCTACCTGAATCGTCCGGACGAGAATGCGGTGGCCTTGCGCGGCGGTTGGTTTCATACCGGCGACATGGGTTACTTCGACAAGGACGGCTTGCTGTATATATCCGGCCGCTCCAAGGACATGATCATCTCTGGCGGCGAGAACATTTACCCGACTGAAATCGAGGATGTGCTCTCGACACATCCGGCCGTTTCGCAGGTGTCGGTCATCGGCTTGCCGTCGGAAAAGTGGGGCGAAGTGGTTCACGCCGTCGTCATTCTGGCCGAAGGCGCGAACGTTACATCAGACGAACTCATCGCACATTGCCGCAGGCAGCTGGCCGGATACAAATGTCCTCGCGGAATTACCTTCCGACGCGAGCCGATGCCGCTATCGGCCGCCAATAAGATCCTGAAGACCGAACTGCGAAAGCAGGTTCTTGTACAAATCCTGGCTGGGTGAGAAGTCAGCCCTGCTTCGATCCAAATGTCGAATTCACGACTGTGCGCTTGCCACGGTCTGCTCGATCGTCTTGGCCAGCTCCGGTTCCAATCCAAGGCGTGCCGCCAGCAGGTCGAGGTAGGCTCGTTCGGCCGCTTGATCCGGCACTATGGCGAGCAAGGAAGCCGCATAGAGCTCCACGGCCTCTTCCTTGGTTCTGGCCGCCTTCACGATCCGTTCGACGTTGAGTGGCTCGGCAAGTTCTTTCGCAACGAATGAAGTTGCTTCGCTATCGAGACCAGCTTCAGAGCATCGGCCGAGAATTTTGGCCCTCTCTTGATCATCAATATGTCCGTCAGCCTTCGACGCCGAGATCATCGCGCTGATCAACTCGAGGGCGAATACATTCTCGCCTTGAGGCGCATTGGCGATGGCGAATGGAGAATCGGGCGGCGGCGGCAAAAGTGGAACGGTCTCTCTGGCCCCATCAGATCGCGCCAACTTCTCGGTTTGACGCTGACCCGCTTGATAGTCGCGATACGCCTTGTACGCGAGCGCACCGATTGCAGCTGCGCCACCATATGTGAGGGCCTGGGTCGCGAGCCTTCTTCCTCCTTTTGATGCAACAAGGATGGAGGCGAGACCACCGGCGAGGCCTCCGGCCAACAGAGGATTATCCCTGGCATAACCGTGTGCCGTGCCCAGCACGCGGCCGATGCCGCCGATGATCCCTTCATTGGCTTCGTCTGCGCGCTGGCTCAGATCACCCGGCCGATCACCACGGCTTTGAGGGCTTGGCTCGTCCTGTCCTGCGCCGAGAAACTGGTCGAGCAGGCGCTTGGCATCAATCATTCGGATCCTCCAATCTGCCGCCTTTGAGCTAGGAATTGCTTCGGCCGGTAACAAGTCCGCCCGGCAAGCTCATTATGCCGCAGTGCATTTTCAAGGTGTGGTCGCGGGCCAGCTCGCGGCAATGTAAAGCGCGTAGCTGCCAACGAGCACGCCACCCTCAGTTCGACCGATGCGCATCCCCGATCTGGCAAAGAAGAGCAGCGCAACGCTCGCAGCCAGCATCACGAAAAGATCGAAGCGGACGATTTCAGGCGGGATGACCGTCGGCGCAAGCAGTGCTGTGGCGCCGCCAATGCCCAAAACATTGTATATGTTGGACCCGAGGATGTTGCCGATGGCGATTTCGCTCTGCCGGCGAAGTGCTGCAATCACACAAGTTGCCAGCTCCGGAAGCGAGGTGCCAACTGCAACAATGGTCAGTCCGATCAGCGTCTCCGATAGGCCTAAGTTGCGAGCCAGACCGATCGCACCTTCGACCATGAGCCTCCCACCTAGAATAACGATAGCAAGCCCGCCAAGCGCGATGGCAAGGGGGACGCCGACCGCCGTGATCGTCCTTCGTACTGAAGGCAAACCTGGGCCTCCTGCAGCAGAATGGGTACGGACAACCAGCTCATGGGCCTCGCCTCTATCGAAGGCGGCCGTGTGGCCTTCGTGATCTGAGCTACGCTCTTTGATGTAGGCGTACCAGACGTAGCAGATCAGGCTCGCGACGAGCACAGCCCCGACCGCTCTATCGAGCTGTGACATCATCAGCCCGAGGCCGACTAGGCCGAGGGCAGCAATGAGCATGACGACGCCATCGCGCGCCAATGCGTGCCCACTCACGGACAGTGGCGAGATCAACGCCGCGATGCCGGCGATCAGAAGAATATTGGCAATATTGGAGCCTACGATGTTGCCGACTGCGATCCCCGGAGAGCCGAGGAGAGAGGCTTCCACGCTGGTGACAAGCTCGGGTGTCGAAGTGCCGAAGCCAACGACGGTCAGGCCTACCAGCAGCGGTGACATGCCCAGCCGCTCGGCGGACGTCGCGGCGCCGCGCACAAGCAGTTCACCGCCAGCGATGAGGAGGATGAGCCCCACCGTTAGGAGGAGATAGTCCATTTCCAAACACCTATGCGGATAGCATGTCGTCACCGGATCGAACACACCCCGGTCCCGGTCAAGCCAGTGAAGCTGGCCGTCGGCGATTGAGAACCAAGCACCTTCGAGCTTGAGGCGGCCCGAATCTATTGCTCGCGCGACGAACGGAAAGGTGATGAGGTTCTCGAGCGACTGCTGAACGCCCCTGTGCTCGAGCGCCCGCTGCCGTTCCGCTCTGCTCATGTTCGGTTCACGCGCCATCAGTTCGTCGCGACAACCATCGAGCAAGCCGACCCAGGGTGCGATGAAGCGGCCGATGGGACGATCATCGGCAGCAGCCAGACAAGCTGCTACACCGCCGCACAAGCCATGGCCCATAACCAGGATCATATCCACATTCAGGCCGGTAACGGCGAATTCGACGGCTGCCGATGTGCCATGGTAGCGGCCATCCTCCTCATAAGGAGGTACGATGGCAGCCACGTTCCGCACCACGAAGAGTTCGCCTGGACCCGCCGCGAAGATAGTCGCCGGATCAACACGACTGTCGGCGCACGCGACGATCATGACACGAGGCTGCTGCCCTCTGGCGAGCGCCTGATAGCGTTGAGCTTCCTCGGCAAAGCGACCAGACCGAAACCGCAGGTAGCCGTCGCGGAGAGTTTGCGCTGTGATCATTCTCATTTGCTCCGCATGGCCTTCGTTCGGCGCACGTATCGCGCTGCTCTTTTGCGACGATGTGCGGCAGCTTGAACCTGGAATGCTGCGTTCGATGCGCGCGTCTGGCCTTCACAGGCTGCCCCCTAGGAACTCGATGGCGCGTGCCCGTTTTGGCGGGGTTCTGGCCGCGGATCAATCGTGACGTGAGCGACCGCATGTCCGTGACAAGACGCAGCGATGGGCACCACAGCACGCGATGGAAATCCACGAACGGTCCCGATTGCGGGCGTTCGCGTATCAATAAGGCTCGACATGGCTCTACGTGTCTCCCCTGGGTACGGCTGCTTATTCGGCTGGCGACCGTATGTAGGGATGAAAGCTTGCCCTTGCCAATCGGCGCAACGCAGGGGACTAATCGGAATTTCCTATCACCAACCTGCCTTTATCGGGTGGAATTCTGAATGCCACCCTGCGCGGCTCGGATCACGTGAGATCTGCCGACCCAAGCCGTGTCCATTTCTCAGGAATGCCCATGCCCAACCTGCGCCAACTCGAGTATCTCGTTGCCATCGCCGACACGCGGAGTTTTCGCCGTGCAGCGGAGCGTTGTGCGACAAGTCAACCTACGCTCAGTGAGCAGCTGAAAGCCTTGGAACGCAAGCTTGGCGTCTTGCTTATCGAGCGAACGCGCACGCGCGTCGTTCCTACACCGCTCGGCTTGCAGATTGTTCAGATCGCCCGCCGAATGCTTGCCGATGCCCGAGAGGTCGAGAAGCTTGCATCGAGCGGTGGCACCGAGCTGTCTGGCGTCGTTCGCCTAGGTTTGCCACCGACCATTGGACCGTATCTGTTGCCGGCCGTCATACCGGAGATGCATCGCGTCTTTCCGACGCTCAAACTCTACGTCCGCGAAGAAATGCCGAGCGGGCTGCCGGCCGCATTGGCGGAAGGACGGCACGACCTCGTTCTGACGTTGCTACCAGTGAAGGAAGTCGAGCTTGTCACGGTGCTGCTGTTTCGCGAGGCGCTACATCTTGCAGTCGCTGCGGACCACCATCTGGCAAGTCGCAAGTCTGTGCGGCGCACTGATCTGGCCGGTCAAGACATTCTGACGCTGGGCAAGGGGCACCAGCTTCACGAGGCAGTCAACGCATTCTGCGATGGTGTCAGCGCACATATGCGGCTCGACTACGAGGGCACGAGCCTCGATACGCTCCGTGAGATGGTGGCCATGGGGCTCGGCGTCACCTTCCTGCCTGGCCTCTACGTCCACGCCGTCGCCGCGCGAGACGCGAGTATCCGGATTTTGCCGCTCGCCGATCGTGCGCTCTACCGCCGGGCCGGCCTTGTCTGGCGTCGAACTTCACCCTGGCAGGATCAATATCGCGCACTGGCTGAACTTCTGCGGGACCAAGTCCGTTTGCATTTTCCGAAGCTGTAGTCAGATCGTCTGATTGGTAGCCGGATACATAGCGCCGCCAAAGTGGGCTACCGGTCACGTACGGCAGTTTACAGCGCGCTGCGCATGTCCGCTGTCAACGCTTGACGCCATGGCTTGCAAGCTCTGCAAGGGAAAGTTGAAGAACGCGACTGATGTCTGCAAATGGGATGACGCATCCAGTCTCCGACGCTAGTTGACCACCGCACCGCGCTTCGCTCGTGGCCCTCAACGTTACTCGCCGATCGGAGAGCGACGTCCGCTGTGTCTGCAGGAGCAGAACTAACGCGCGACCGACGTCGGCTATCGGTGGTAAGGCGGCCGATCGATGACAACGTATGATCAACGCGATTGACCCAAAGCGGCCTTGAGCAGTTGCAGCTCGCGGAGCACGGCGCAGAACGCACCGCAGAGAAGGCCGACATCGGGTATCGCATTAGAGCAGCGCAAGGATCTGGGTCACTGGGTTGTCGCAATACCCAATCTGCGGACGTCTTCGCCCATAGCAAGTGCCCCGCCACGAATGGCAGTCAGCTCCTCACTAACGACGCGCTGAACCTGGAACTGCCATCGGGCGACTGACGCGGCGGGCCAGCTGGAGACAAGTACTTCTTGCCCTGTAGCGTGCACCCGAAGTGGATCAATCCGACTCGCTGACCGCCGACAGCGTTGCCAGCGACATAGACGATGGGAGTGGACATTACGCCTGCTTCCGGGTCATAGCCGCCGTCGTCGCACCGCCTAGCGGATCACGATGGGAAAATTCATCGTGTCGTCCCACGTGAAGGTTCCTGCGTCGCGGTACATTTCCATGAAGTGGCCAGGAATCAAACGATCCGCTAGCGGCAACAGCATCTTGATTGTAGCTGCGGCTCGCTCCTGTGTATCGAACGCATGGTCCACGCGCTCGTTAAGCGCCTCCTTGGGAAACTTGATCGCATCCTGGGCGACGACGACGCGCCCCTTCGTCTTGGTGTCGAGGATCAGAGCGTAGCAGCCAGGTGTATGTCCCGGCGCTGGAACATACCGAATATCAGATTGAAACTCGCCGGCGCCATCGAGCAGCTTCAGATCGTACTTCTGAAGCTGTTCACGGACCATCCATGGGATCCAAGGATCTTCCGGATGCGGATTCGCCGCATATTCGAACTCTGCACGACTAACGAATATCTTCGTAGTGAACGGGAAGAGGTCGATATTCATGACGTGGTCGTTGTGCAAGTGAGAGAGGAAGACGCGGCTGATGTCCTTGGGCTCGAGCCCTCTCTCCTTGAGGCCGCGCAGTAGGCCCTGGCGGTTTACCGTATGACCCACGTCCACAAGAATGTAGCCATCATTGCTCTTAATCAGCGTGAGATTGGTCATACCGAGGTAGCCATCGGCCAGCCTCAGATTGTTGCCCTTCACTACGATGTCGTAATCGACAGCCACAGCCCTCTCCAGATCAGGTTTTAGCTCGGTTCAGCATGAGATCGGGCAGCCACAGTACGATCTGCGGCCAGATGGTGATTAGCGCGGTAGCAAACAGGAGCAGCACGAAGAACGGAAATGCAGCGCGCGCAATGTAGAGCATGTTGTGTTTGGTCAAAGCCTGAATCACAAACAGATTAAAGCCGACCGGCGGAGTGATCAGAGCCATCTCGATGACCAGGACCAGATAGATACCGAACCAGATGAGATCAAATCCCGCCTTCTGGACGACGGGGACCATGATTGCCGCACTGAGGATCATGATCGAGATGCCCTCGAGGAAGCACCCCAGGATCACATAGAACACCGTCAGCAGCCCAATCAGCGTGTAGGGCGATAGCTGCAGGCTGGCTATCCAGTTGGCGAGCTCGATCGGCAACTTCGTGAAGGCCAGCATCACCGTGAGGAAGCCGGCCGCTGCGATAATGAAACCGATCATGCAGGTCGTTCGCGCCGCGGCCATAACACTTTCGACGAAACTTGACCAGGTGAGCGTGCGCTCTAGCGCCGACAATACCAGCGCTCCCACGACACCGATGGCAGCGGATTCGGTCGGCGTTGCGATGCCGAAGTAGATGGAGCCGATAACGCCGATAACGAGGAGGATAATCGGTCCCACCCGACGCAGTCGACGGAGCTTCTCGCTCAAGCTCGTTCGCTCCGTCACCTTCGGCATGATGTCGCGGTTCAGGATCGACCACACGCCTGTGTAGATCATGAAGATCGCGAGGATCATTAGCCCAGGCACCACACCGGCGATGAACAATCGCGCAATCGAAAGTTCCGCTCCGACGCCGTAGACGATCATTGGGATAGAGGGTGGGATCAAGAACCCCAGGGTGGCAGACCCAGCAAGAGTGCCGACCGCGATCCGATCGGGGTATCCGCGCGCTTTGAGCTCCGGAAGCGATATGCGCCCAATCGTTGCGGCGGTAACCGCCGACGAGCCCGAGACAGCAGCGAATATCGCCGAACCGATGTTGTTCACATGGAGTAAGCCGCCGGGCAATCGGACGATCCACGGCGCCAGCCCTTCGAACATGTCCTCGGATAGCTTCGTCCGGAACAGGATCTCACCCATCCATACGAACAGCGGCAGCGAGCTCAGTGTCCAACTCGTGGTGGAGCTCCAGACGGCAGTGGCCATGACATTGCAAAGCGGGGCCGCCGAGAAGAACTCTATGCCGATGACGCCGACCGCGAGCAACGACACCGCGATGCCAATGCCGCCGGCCAACAACACAAGCAGCGATGAGATGAGAACGACGACGGGAGTAGCCAGCACGCCACCAGGGTCCTTAGGATGCGCCGAGATCTGTGCCGGCCGACTGCTCGCCGGAATGACCTAGCAAAAGCAGGTGCAAGAGCTCGTCAAGAAAGCGGACGCAGAGCATTGCCACGCCGAACGTCATGGCTGATTGCGGAATCCAGTATGGAATTCCAATCATTCCCGCGGAGCGGTCATTGAACTCCCAGGATTCCAGGGTCAGCTGAAGCATGTACCACGCGAGCATGCCGAGTAGTACCAGGCCGACCAACCGGTAAACGATCTCCAGCACCTTGGTCAGCCTCGTGCCTGCTCGCTCGAAGAGCACGGTGACTCGAATGTGCTCACCGAGGCGTTGTGTGTCGGCGAGTGCCAGGAAGATCGTCGCTCCGAGCAGAAATCCCGCGAGTTCAGGCACTGACGGCACCAGAAAGCCAGCGAGGCGTCCCACAATCTGAAGAACGACGAGAAACCCCGCCGTCACCAGACAAACGGCGGAGAGAACCGCGCCGACAGCGTAAAGTCGGCGCAGCGGTCTCAGCAATGCGAGCGATGAGGATTGGGCCTGCCCCTCTGTGCGGCTCATTTTGATTTTGCGAGTTCTTCGTACTTCGCGAGAATGGCTTTGCCGTCGTCACCGACAGCCTTTGCCCAGTCGTCGACGAGGGGACGCGCAATCCTGCGAGCGGCTGCCATGAATTCGGGTGTCGGCTCCAACACCTTGATGCCGTTTGCGGCCAGCACCTTTTTCTCGGCGTCATTGGCCTCTTTGCTCAGACGAAGTCCGCGCTCGCCCGCAGCTTTTGCTGCAGCCATGAAGATGTCACGCTGCTCGGGCGTCAGGCGCTGATACGTCCGCTCGTTGATGAGGATCTGATTCATGCCTAGCCATGCTTGGACGTCGTTGAAATGATCGACGAAGTCCCAAGCCTTGACGCTGGCGCCAAACGCGGAGGATGTGATCATGGAATCGATCATGCCTGTGGCGAACGCCTGTGGCACCTCACCGCCGCCAACGAGCACCGGCTGAGCCTGGAAAAGCTCGGCCATGCGTGCACCAATTCGATTGTAAACCCTAAATTTCAGGCCCTTCATATCCTCGATGGCTCTGAGCGGACGCTTTGCATAGAACGCCTGCGGCGGCCACGGTACAGTGTACAGAATGCGCACGCGATCACGACCGACGCGCTTCTCCACGAAGGGCTTTGCAGCCTCCCAGATCTTCATGGTGTCATCATAGTTCGTCGCGAGGAACGGCAGCGCCTCGAAATTGTAGAGCTCGTCCTGGTTCGCAAACTGCGTCAGCTGCAGTTCGGCCAAGTCGACCTGCCCTGAGCGAATGGCTTGCATTGTATCAGCGTGCTTGAACAGCGACTCCGCTGTGTGAAGCGTGATCTCGATCTTGCCGCCCGAACGCTCGTGCACATCCTTGATGAACTCGCGGATGTTGATCACATGGAAGAGCTTTTCCGGATACGGGGTGGTGAAGTTCAGCTTGGTCTGCGCTTCGGCCGCGCCAGACATTCCCCCCGCCGCAGCGAAAAGCACCGCAGCCGCCCATTTCTTCATCCACATGTGATCTCGTTCTCCCACGCTCAGCCCACAACTGATTCAATCCCCAGTCGGGCGATACTCACGACGCCGCAAATGAATGTCAATGCAAGGACCTACCCAAATTTCGCGCATCGTCCCAACAGCGATGCAGTCGACCTCGGTCATTGCAATGTGCAACGCTGGCGCCTCGTGCGGCACGGTCTGCCGCGATCTTGCCGAGAGAAGAATAGGCAATGCGTGACTACCTGGCGTGGCGATTGGCATTCGGCGTAACGACCCCATCGACAAATACGGTGGTGCAGCCGGAATACGACGATATGCGCCCACCCGGCGTCACCAATCACCTCGGCCGCATGGTGATCCCCGATATGTCGATCGCCACGAGCGACGACTTCGATGAGTCGATCCGGTTGATTGATGCGGCTCTTGAGGACGCCGTCGACCGCGTCATGGATTGCAAACCCAACGCGTTTATTTTGGGCATTTCGGCGCTGTCCGTTTGGGGCGGAAATCTGGAATGGGGCGATGAGCTGAAGCACCGAATTCGCAAGGTGGCAGGCTTCGACATCCCGGTGGCGCTTGCCACCGACGCCGTATTCGAAGCGCTCAAGCTTCATGGCATCAAGCGCAAGATCGCGATCATGGAGCCATATTTCCCTTCGATCGAGCCCAAGATGATCGGCGTCTTCGGATCGAAGGGCTACGAGATCGTCCGGTACAATCACATGCGTGGCAAGAGCCCGGCATCTTATTCGATTGTCACCGCGAAGGACATGATCGACGCGATAAAGTCCATCGACGGCCCCGACGTCGAGGCCATCGTCCAGTTTGGCGCGAACCTCCCGATGGCCAGAATTGCAGACGAAGCGGAGCGCTGGATCGACAAGCCTGTGATCTCAATCAACGTTGCCACATACTGGCACGCGCTTCGCTCGAACGGTATCAACGACAAGCTCTATGGGTATACGAGCCTGTTCTCAAAATTCTAGTTCTTAGACACGTGCGGTGCGTCGCGAGCTGAGATCGAACCGATCTGATGAGCTCGCGACGTATTTTCTGTTCGGCGCAGGCGATGTCCGTTCGCGACGGCGCCGCAACGAAAGTTTGGAGCATCGAAAAATGGCTGTCTGGTCTCCTCTCAGGTTCAACTGTGGACGGGAGATTGCAAATCGCTTCGAAATCGCTCCGCCGTCTACGTCGATGAAGGTGGACGATCTTGGCTTGGCGTAGGCGCGACACACGATGGACACTTGCCCAGGCTCACGCACCTCGCTGAAGCATTGCGCGCTTCACAGGGGCTTGCGATTCTCCAAATCTATGACGGCGGGCGCATCGCAAGGCCTGAGCTGATCGGAGGGCAGTCTCTTCGGGCGTCGTCTGCGGTGGCATCGTTGCGTCCGGGAGCACAGACGCCGCGCGCTATGACCGAGGTCGAAATTCGGAGACTGATTGCAAGCTTCGGAAAAGCTGCTTCTCTCGCTCGAAGGGCGGGCTTCGATGGCGTCGAGGTCCACGGAGCCAACCACTACGCGGTTCATCAGTTTTTCTCACCGCGAGCAAATCGCCGCGCGGTTCATTGGGGTGGCACGCCAGAAAAGCGGATGAATTTTGCACTCGCAGTCTCGCAGGCCGTTCGCAGCGCCGTTGGGCCGAAGATGATCGCGGGGTTTCGCGTTACGCCATTTGAAGCCGAAGCCGATGGATATAAGCTTGAAGGCGCCAAACAGCTCTGCAATGAGCTTGCCAAGCTAGAGCTCGACTACATCTCGATTTCTCTCGACGATTATCGACTGAGCCGCCCGACAAGCGAAACACGCGACTATAAAAATCCGATCGTGCAGACACACGTCCCAGCGCTCAGCCCCATCACGGAAATTGGCCGCTTCATTGCAGGTCGCTGCGCAGTCATGGCGAGTGGCGGCATCCGAACGTGCGCTGATGCGGAGGGCGCGATCAAGCTGGGCGCCGATCTGGTCGCAGTGGGACGCGCTATTGTTGTCGATCCCGAGTGGCTCACCAAAGTGCGGGAAAATAGAGAGACATCCATCGTTCCCGGGCTACCCGAGGATGAGGTGGAGATTGCCGAGACATTGAGCATTCCGCCGCGAAAGGTCAAAAACTTGTTGAGGCGCCCAGGTTGGATTCCGCGGCTTTAGGTCTCGACGTCGTCTGCTATGCGAGGCCGAGTAAAATGCAATTGCGGCAACTGGGGCCGAAGCTAGTAGTGCGAAGGCCACATCGTCAGCGAGTGTGGCTTGAGCAAAGGGGGCATCGGTTTCCGTGAGTACGCGATTTGTAACTCACGCTCGTGGTGCAATACCGGGCAGACGATCCGCAAATTGCATCACACGGTTCCGACCCCCGCGTTTCGCGGCATAGAGCGCCAAATCTGCGCGGCGCAATGTTTCATCAATTGAAAGGTCACTCCGCAAGATCTCGGCGACCCCAGCGCTGCAGGTTACGTTGATCCCGGCCGGACCACTATCGATCGTTGTTTCCGCGATGGTCCGCCGCAGCAGTTCCGCAACCTTCATGCTCCCAGCTGCGTCGGCCCCGGGCAGCAGCACGGCGAATTCCTCGCCGCCAAGCCGGGCGAAAACATCGGTCGGCCGTAAGCACTCTTTGCAGGCCCTTGCAAATTCTCGTAGAACCTGATCGCCTACCGCATGTCCGTAGTTATCATTGATGGATTTGAAATGATCGAGATCGATCATCACAACCGAAGCCGAGGCACCAAACCTCCTAACACGCTCCACTTCGCGATTTGCCGTCTCGTTGAAGTAGCGCCGATTGGGCGAGCCAGTGAGTGAATCCGTCGCTGCCAGCCGCGAGAGTTCAAACTCCATAAACTTGCGTTCAGTGATGTTTACATGCGAGACCAACGAGCCTCAGTGATTGAGTGGCATGGGTACTCAAGCTGGAACAAGTCGGACTTCCCAGAAAGTACAGACCTCACCCCAGTCGCAAATGCCGGAGCCTCTTCGGATCCGGGACCCGCAGCGCGCCTACAGACTTCCAGATAATTTACGCCGGAATCGGCGCATGATTGTTCTTCCGAATTGTTTTGCCAAAAATTGCGCCAAGCACGATTCACAGCAATGATCACGCCATTGCGATTTATTACGCAGATATGAGCAGAAAGAGCGTCGATCACTGCGGCGGCGAGTCGTTGCAATTGTGGACCGCCTCGATGCACCTTGCTCACGAGCACCGCCTCCTTTAGTTGCGGTTGTTTCAGTATCCGCTCGGCGGCAGGGAAAGTTTCGCTTCGCGAACCAGTGGCACAAGTTCCATGTCGGTCAACGACGTGCCAGCCATCCCTCGGGACGCTTCAGTGCGAAGGGCCTACAGGGAGGCGCTCAAGAACGCGTCGCTCCACGCGGATCCAATTGGCCACTATCGTCCAGTGAGTGCTACTCGTAGTGTTACTTGGACGCGCAATCGGAACCCACAGCGCCGTGTGGCTCGCAATTCCACGGGGGAGTGAACTTACTGCTCAAGATCGTGCTCAGCCTCCTGGCGAGCACGCTTGATCCGACCGACCCCTCTGTGTTCCAGGCTCTGTTCGGTATGATCTTCACGGTCATCATCGCGCTGGAGTTGAAACGCTCCCTGCTGGTTCTGGCCGAGCGCATCGACAGTGTCGTACAGGTGCGTGCAGTGCTGCTGATCGCGCTGCTT